>Ga0265338_10000619_pt1 | contig 61997 bp, 56 predicted proteins | sample 42126metaG_FD_193579 | JGI IMG/M metagenome (GOLD analysis project Ga0265338, IMG submission 193579) | Rhizosphere microbial communities from Carex aquatilis grown in University of Washington, Seatle, WA, United States - 4-21-26 metaG | ecosystem: Host-associated > Plants > Roots > Rhizosphere... | reverse complement strand
CCGAGAATGACGAACCTCTGGTGTTCCGGTTGTCACGTCAGTGGCAGCGCCGGGTAGCTATGTTCGGAAGGGATAAGCGCTGAAAGCATCTAAGCGCCAAGCCCATCCCAAGATAAGATCACAATCCGTAGCAATACGGTGCAAGGTCCGGGCAGACCACCCGGTTGATAGGCCAGAAATGTAAGCGTCGTAAGGCGTTCAGTTTACTGGTACTAATGACCTTGCTTGGTTAGTGCAGCTCTAGCTGTTCCAAGGCGTTTATTTTGCCTCCTTGTGCGTTCATTGCCCTAGACTTTTATCCTTTCTCCCTTCGGGGAGTATCACTTCCTGGTGACCACATGCCGGGGGCCCACCCGTTCCCATCCCGAACACGGCCGTTAAGCCCCGAGCAGCCAATGGTAGTTGGACGTTAGGTCCCGCGAGAGTAGGTTGTTGCCAGGTTATGGCCCGGTTCCTCGAAAGAGGAACCGGGCCTCCTTTTTGCGGGGCGGAGCAATTGGCTTTATGGGGCCGCCCGGCCTGTTATACACAACGCCCGCCCCATGAGTTCGTGTCGGAGAATCCTTGTCCCTCTAGCCGTGCGCCTGCTCATGGCGGCCGCCCCCGCCCTGCAGGGGCTCCGGGTGCGGGCCGGGGACTACGACCTCACGCGCACAAGCCCGGTCCCGGACGGCCAGCAGATCCCCGTCGGTGACTTCTTCAGGCCGGCGCTGGCCCAGGAGCCGAGACTCAACCGGGCGGGAACGGAGATTGCCGCGGTTGTCACCGCGGGGGAGGACCGCCATCTCCTGCTGGTCTACGACCTGAAGACGCGGAAGTACGGCATGGTCGGTGGCAACGGGGACTATGACATAGGGGAGGTCCGGTGGCTCAGCGACACGAGGCTCGTCTACGAGGTGTCGGCCCAGAAGCTCTACGGGATCGGTCTCTACGCGGCCGACATCGGCGACTTGGACAACACCTACCCGCTGCTCCAGTACTGGGGGGCCCGCATCATCGACGTCCCGAGGAAGGACCCCCTTGGCCCTCTTGTATGGATCAGCTGGGACGCGCTGCAGCAGCAGGGCGGCGACATGGGGGCCGCGCTCGTGAATTCGAGCAAGCTGTCCCGCAGCAAGGGCGTCAACCTGCTCCTCGCCAACAACGAGGCCCTGTGGGCGAACATCCAGCCGACCCGCGAGAACAACGACCTGCACATCCTGGAGCGCTTCCCGAAGCCCGCCCAGGGACGGACGATCGGCTACATGGCCGACAGGGAGGGCAACCTGGAGTTCGCGACGACGGCCGAGGAGGCGCACGTCACGCTTCTGCGCCTGGATGGCGAACGGTGGGTCCCTTGCCCCGTGGACATGGACCACGGGGCGGTCTTCGGGCCCGGAAACAAGCCGGGCGAGCTCCTGGCGCGGGCGCGGCACGAGGAAGGGAAGCCCCGGCCGCTCCAGTTCCTGGACTCCCGGACCGGGAAGTACGGCGAGGTCCTGGTCGATGACAAGGGATATGACTTTGTCGGGTGGGCCAACCGGGACCAGGTCTCCGGGGAGGTCATCGGGGCGGTGGCCCAGCGGGAGGGCCCGCACCAGGTCTGGTTCACCGACCCCTACCGCAGGCATCAGGACCTCCTGAACCGCTCCTTCCCGGGGCTCGTCGTCCGGATCCTGGGGAGCAACGACGCCCAGAGCCTCTTCCTGGTGGTGACGTATTCCGACCGGCAGCCGGCGCGCTACTCCTGGGTGGACTTCGGGAACCACACGGCCGGCCTCTTCAAGGATGCGAGCCCCTGGATCGACCCAAAAAGGATGCAGCCGGAGGCCATCATCCGCTTCAAGACCCGCGACGGCCGCCAGCTGGACGCCTACCTGACGCTGCCCAGCGGGGCGTCCCGCGAGCACCCGGTGCCGCTGGTCGTGCTTCCCCACGGGGGGCCGTTCGTCAGGGAGAACTGGGGCTTCGACGGCCAGGCGCAGTTCCTGGCGAGCAGGGGCTACGCGGTCCTCAAACCCAACTACCGGGGCTCGCCGGGCTACGACTGGATGTTCCCGGAGTCGGACAAGTGGGATTTCGCGAAGATGAGCCACGACGTGGTCGACGCGACGCGGGCAATGCTCGCAAGCGGCCTCGTCGACCCCGGCCGGGTGGCGATGATGGGGGGATCGTTTGGGGGATACCTGTCCCTGAAGGGCGTCGTGGACGAGCCCTCGCTCTACCGCTGCGCGGTGGTGATATCGGGCGTGTTCGATTGGGCGCAGCTGATCAAGGACAAGAAGTACGACTACACCCAGTTCGGGAGCCCCGAATACGGCTTCCTCATGCACCGCCTGGGCGACCCGCGCAAGGACGTTGATAAGTTCGACCAGATCGCTCCGGTCCGCCACATCGACCGGGTGAAGGTGCCGGTGTTCGTCACCCACGGCAGGGACGACGACAATGTCGACGTGGGGCAGTCGACCCGCCTGATCTCGGAGCTCGAGAAATACAATGTCCCTCACGAGTCCTACATTGTGGCCTCCGAGGGCCACGGGATGCACTATTTCAGGAACCGCGTGGAACAGTATGAAAGGATCGAGGCCTTCCTCGCCAAGTACCTGAGCCCGTCCGCGCCGGCGCCCTAGGGGCTCCCTTCACGGGGATGGGCCGGCCGCCGCTTCTCGGGCAAGGGGAACAACGCCGATCCTGGCAGGGGGCAACCCGTGCGGGGACCGGGAGCGCGCAGCCGCGAGCGCCTCCGGAAACGCTGTTGCCTCGGCGGCGGCCCGCCTGTGTATCAGGGGCCGCCCCAGCGCCATGAAGAAAAGCACCGTCGTCCGAAACTACTTCGTCCTGCCCTGCTGCATCCTCCTGCTCAACCTCTGCGTGGGCCTCGTGAGCTACAAGGCCAAGGTCCTCGGGGACCCCCTCCTGCAGGTGGCGGCGATCATGGCCATGGTGCTCTTCGGCGGCTCCCTGGTGGGGGTCGTGATTTCGCCGGCCATCGAGGCCCTGATCGGCGGCCTGCACCGCGGAAGCCGGCGGCGCTGGGGCGAGCTTGGCGAGATCATGTTCCTCGTGGTGCTCGGCGCCTGTGTCACCTGGCTCTACTACCGGATGTACATCCTGGGGCCGCAGTACCTGCTGCCACCGGGCTGGCGCAACCCCGGGCACTGAGGGCGCGGGCTACACCGCAGGGAACGAGTCGGTGGCTTCGGTGATGTGGGCGCGGCTGCGCTCGGCGTGCCTGATCCAGCGCCGCGATTTCCACCGGCGATACATGAGCAGCCCCCGCAGCCACTCGTCGGAGAGGAGCGCGATCCAGACGCCGACAAGGCCGAGGCCAAGCTTCAGGCCGAGGAGCCACGCGAGGGGCACCATGACGCACCACATCGAGAGCACGGCCATCTGGATTGGGAAGCCGACGTCGCCCGTGGCGCGCAGCGAGCTGATGACGATCACGTTGAAGACACGCCCGGGCTCGGTGATGATGGCGATCCGCAGCAGGAGGGCGCCGCCGGCGATGATCGCGGCGTCGTGCGTGAAGCGGGACAGGAGGAAGGGCCCGAGCGCGGCGACGACCGCCATGGTGCAGGTGACGATGAGGAGGCCCGTCCTGAGGCTTCTCAGCAGCCGGTGGTACGCCTCCTCGAACATCCCGGCGCCCACCAGGTGGCCGATGATGATCTCGGTGCCGAGCCCGATCGAGAAGCTGAACAGCATGGCGAGGCGCTGGATCTGGAGGGCGTAGGACTGGATCGCGAGGCTCTGGCTGCCCATCCGCGCGACGAAGGTCGTGACCGTCATGAACGCGGTCCAGTAGCAGAGCTGCTCGCCCGCGGCGGGAAGGCCGATGTGCAGGATGCGCCGCACCCGGCCCAGCGAGATCGAGACGAAGTCGACCGCGCGAAGCCTCAGGTGGATGCGGTAGTCGAGGAGCATCCAGAGGGCGACGCAGGCGACGCAGCGGCTGAAGATGCCCGAGAGTGCGACGCCAAGGACCCCCAGCTGCGGGCAGCCGAGGAGACCGAAGAGCGTGATGCAGTTGCCGGCGACGTTGAGCACATTCTGGCCGAGGGTGACCATCATGGCGTCCCTCGTGTGGCGGTGGGCGCGCAGCGTCGCGGCGATGGAGATGTTCATGGACTCCATGAAGAGCGTGCCCCCCATGAGGGTCAGGAAGGGGAGCCCGTACTGCATGAGGCCGACGGGCAGCTGCATCGCCCGCAGCATCGGGAACGCGAGGAAGTAGACCGCCGCGCTGAAGGCGCCCCCGAGCCAGGTGTTCACCGCGATCGCGTTCGTCGCGATCCGGTCGGCGCCCGCCCGGTCCCTCGCCCCCAGGTGGTGGGTGATGACGACGCTCGTGCCGATGCCGATGAAGTTGAAGGCGAGCATGAAGAGCACGATGACCTGGTTGGCGACGCCGAGGGCGGCCACGGCCCCGTCGGAGACGTGGCTCACCATGAACGTGTCGACCGTGCCGATCAGCACCCGCAGCGTCTGCTCGACGAAGATCGGCCAGGCCGTTCCGATGAGGCTTAGCCTGGCTGGGGGGGATTTCGTCATGCGGCGGGCCGCCAGCATACGCGAGCGCCGCGGTGGGGAGTCAACCGGTCTTCGGGCCCGCCCGGCGCCGGCAGGGTGCACTTGTGCTCGGGGCGAAAACCGTCCACGTTCCCGCAGTGTCAGCGCGTCCCGGGGGCAATCCGCCAGCGGGCGCCGACCCATCCCTCCCCATGAAGATTGCAAGAATGCTGATTGTTGCGGCGATCCTCGCGCCCATCTGCCGTGCTGATGACAGCGTGGCCCTCGCCGGCAGGTACCTGGAAGTGACCGGCACCCCTGCGTTCCTGCAGCAGGGCTTTGAAAACGGCATCAAGTCCTCCCTCGACAGGATGAGGGCCCAGGGCGCCCCGGCCGAGCTCGTGGACTCGATCCAGAGCGAGGCGCACACGTTCTATGCCGCGAACTTCAAGTGGGACGAGGTTAAGCCGAAGCTCGCGAAGCTCTACGCGGACACCTTCACCGAGGCGGAGCTGCGCGAGATCATCGCCTTCTACGAGACGCCCGCCGGCCAGAAGGCCGTGGCCAAGCTGCCGGTCCTGACGCAGGTGGGCGGCCAGATCGCCATGAGCGGCGTGGAGGCGAAGATGCCGGAATTCCAGCAGCACGTCGCCGCAATGATCCAGAGCTACAAGGCCAAGGAGGCGGACGCCGCGCAGAAGCAGGCTCCGGCCGCCACGGTCCCGGCGCAGCCCACGAAGTAGGGCGCCGCTTCCCGCCCAGGAGCATGTCCTCCGCGGTCATAAGGGACGGTCCCATGGGGCGGGCGCGCCGGCCGTGCGGGCCCGCCGGGTTCCTCTGCCGATGAGAGACCTCCTCTCCGGCTTCCTTCCGTCAGGGGCGCTTGGGCCCCTCGCCGTCGTCTTCTGGCTCCTGCAGCTCGCGCTGATCGTCCACGTGCTGCGCACGGGGCGCCCCTACTGGTGGATATGGATCCTGTTCGTCGCGCCCTTCATCGGCGGGCTCGCCTACGTCCTGGTCGAGCTCTCGCCCGACCTGCGCGGGACGCGGGGCCTGCTGACGGGCCTCAAGCCGAGAAGCTGGCGCATCGCGGACGGCCGCCGGCGCCTTGAGGAGACCGACACCGTGAAGAACCGCCTCGCCCTGGCAGCCGAGCTCGCCGACGCGGGCCTTGCGGCCGAGGCCCACGAGGTCGCGGTCCAATGCCTTCAGGGCGTCTTCCGCGACGACGCCCGCACGCTCGTCGCGGTGGCGCGCTTCAAGGTCGGGATATCCGCCTACGAGGAGGGGCTGGCGCTCCTCGGCCGCGTGGACACGACCGGCGACCGGATGCTCGGGATCGACCTCGGCCTCGTCAAGGGGGACTGCCTGGCGGGCCTGAAGCGCTTCCCGGAGGCGGAAAAGGCCTACGCGGGCGTGGTGGACCGCTGTTTCGGGGAGGCGGCGCGGGTGGGACTCGCCCTGGTCTACGAGCAGACGGGCCGGCGCGCCGAGGCGGCCGCCATCTGGGCGGACATCCGCGCGAAATACCGCACGACGACCCCCGCCTGGCGCCGTTCCGAGCGGAAATGGTACCGGCTGGCCAAGGCCAGGGCGCGGGCCCCGGAAGGCTGGCCCCGCGTCGGCCCTACTTGAGGAGCATCTCCTTCACACCCCTGCCGGCGGGGATCATGGGAAGGACGTGCTCGGTGTACGGGACGACGACGTCGAGGACGAAGGGCCCGTTGTAGTCGAGCATCTCCTGGATCGCCTCGCGCAGCTCACTCTTCTTGATCACGCGCCGGCCGCGCACGCCGAACCCCTCCGCGATCTTCACGAAGTTGGGGTAGAGCGCGTCCGGGTTGTCGGGGCTGCCCACGTTGTTCTCGTCGCCGAGGATCGTGTTGCCCCGGACGCTGCCGTAGAAGCGGTCCTCCCACTGCACGACCATTCCGAGGTGCTGGTTGTTCAGGATCATCGCCTTTGCCGCGATCTTCTCGATGTGCGCGGTGGCGAGCTCCTGGATGTTCATCGCAAAGGAGCCGTCGCCGTCGATGTCGATCACCTGCTTGCCGGGGCACGCGACCTTGGCGCCGAGGGCGGCGGGATAGCCGAATCCCATGGCCCCGAGGCCGAGCGAGCTTATGTAGCGGCGCGGCTCGTCAAAGCGGTAGAACTGGGCGGCCCACATCTGGTGCTGGCCGACCCCGGTCACGATGATCGCGTCGCCCTTCGTCAGCTCGTAGAGCGCCTTCACGGCCTCCTGGGGCTGGATGTGCTTGCTGTGCTCGAAGCTGAACGGGTGCTCCTTCTTCCATTTTGCGATCTGGGCGTGCCAGGGGGCGGTGTCGGGCGGCGTGAACCTCGCCGCGGCGATGAGCTCGTTCAGGCGCCCGAGGGCGTACTTGACGTCGCTCACGATGGGCAGGCCCACGCGCTTGTTCTTGTTGTGCTCGGACCCGTCGATGTCGACGTGGACGATCGTCGCCTGCGCCGCGAACTTACGCGTGTCACCCGTGATCCGGTCGTCAAACCGGGCACCGAGCACAAGCAGGAGGTCGGACTCGTCGACGGCCCAGTTGCCGTAGGCGGCGCCGTGCATGCCAAACCACTGCATCGAGAGGGGGCTTGTCTCCGGGAAGCAGCCGAGGCCCATGAGGGTCGTCGCCACCGGGATGTTGGTCGCCTCCGCGAAGCCCCGGAGCTCCCGGTGGGCGTCGGCAGAGATGATCCCGCCGCCGGCGTAGATGACCGGCTTCTTCGCGCCGGCCACGAGGGCCAGCACCTTCTGGAGCACCTCGTCGCTCGCGCGGTGCGTCAGGGAGAGGAGGGGGTTGCGGAACTCGACCGCGGCCGGGAAAACGGGCTGGAACTTCGTCTGCTGGACGTCCTTGGGAATGTCGATCACGACCGGCCCGGGCCTGCCGCTTCGGGCGAGGTGGAAGGCCTCCTTCATGATCCGCGGCAGCTCGTGCACGTCCATGACAAGGTAAGAGTGCTTCACGACGGGCAGCGTCATCCCGAAGAAGTCGGTCTCCTGGAAGGCCATCTTGCCGATGAACTCCTTCTTCACCTGGCCCGTGATGGCGACCAGGGGGATGGAGTCCATGTACGCGTCGGCGATCGCCGAGACGAGGTTCGTGGCGCCGGGGCCGCTGGTCGCCATGCACACGCCCACCTTGCCGGTCGCGCGGGCATAGCCCCCCGCGGCGAAGGAGCCGCCCTGCTCATGGCGCGGAAGGATGACGCGGATCTTGTCGGTGCGCGCAAGCGACTGGTGCAGCTCCTGGGACGCGCCGCCCGGGTACGCGAAGATGACGTCGACGCCCTCGCGGATGAGGCACTCGACGACGGCGTCGGCGCCCTTCATTTCGCGGCCGATCTCGGCCTTTGGAAACGGCGTGGGGGACGTGCGGGTTTTCATGGATGTGCGCCTGGGTGAAAAAGCCCTCCATCTGAATACTTCGGAACCCCCGAGGCAAGCCCGGGAATAGTCTGGCGAAGGCGGGCCGCCCGATCCATTTGAGGGGTGTGCTCAAGCTGCTTTTCATAGGTGACATCGTGGGAAGGCCCGGGCGCGAGATCGTGGAGGAGAGGGTGCCGCGCATGAGGCGCGAGGAGGGCCTGGACTTCGTGATCGCCAACGGCGAGAACTCCGCGGCCGGGGCCGGGATCACCGGCGCTCTGGCCCGATCGCTCCTCGAGTCGGGCGTGGACGCGATCACCCTCGGCGACCACGTGTGGGACCAGCGCGGCTGGGAGAACGACATCGCCCAGCTCGACCGCGTGTGCCGGCCCGCGAACCTTCCCTCCGCGTGCCCCGGGTGGGACCACGTGCTGGTCTCCTCGCGGGGGTTCAAGGTGGCGGTCTTCACGGTGCTTGGCCGCCAGTTCATGAACATGAAGGCCGAGGATCCCTTCGCCTGCGCCGACCGGATGATAGAGCGGCTTCGGGGCCAGGCGGACGCGATCATCGTCGAGATCCATGCCGAGGCGACCTCGGAGAAGCAGGCCCTGGGCTGGCACCTCGACGGCCGGGTGACGGCGGTCCTCGGAACCCACACGCATGTGCCGACCGCGGATGCGCGCGTGCTCCCGAAGGGCACGGCCTTCATGTGCGACGTCGGAATGACCGGCCCCTACGCGAGCGTCCTCGGGCGCGAGGTGGCCCCCGTCATCTCGCGGTTCATGGACGGGATGCCGAGGCGCTTCGAGGTCGCGACCGGGGACGTCCGCATGTCCGCCGCTCTGATTGAGATCGATCCTGCGATGGCGCGGGCCGCGACAATCGCGCTCCTGACGGTGCGTCGCTGACGGCCCGGCGGTCGCCTCAGGACTTGATGATGCCGGCCTCCTCGTAGGTGCCGATGTGCCGGTAGCGCTCGTAGCGCGTCCCAAGGAGCGTCTCCATGTCGAGGGCGCGCAGGTCGTTGAGGTGCTTGTGGAGCGAGTACTTGAGCGTGGCGGCTGCCTGCGGCGGGTCGTTGTGCGCCCCGCCCAGGGGCTCGGGTATCACCTCGTCGACGGCGCCCAACTTCTCCAGGTCGTCGGCGTCCACCTTGAGGGCCTCCGCGGCCCTCGGCGCGGCGGTCCCGTCCTTCCAGAGGATCGCGGCGCAGCCCTCCGGGGTGATCACCGAGTAGTAGCTGTTCTCGAACATGAGCACCCGGTCCGTGACGCCGATGCCGAGCGCCCCGCCGGAGCCGCCCTCTCCGACGACGACCGAGATGGTCGGCGTCCTCAGCATCGCCATCTCGCGCAGGTTGACGGCGATGGCCTCCGAGACGTGGCGCTCCTCCGAGCCGACTCCGGGGAAGGCGCCCGGCGTGTCGATGAACGAAAGGACGGGCAGCCCGAACTTCTCGGCCAGTTTCATGATCCTCAGGGCCTTCCGGTAGCCCTCCGGCTGCGGCATCCCGAAGTTCCGGCTGATCCTCTCCTTGGGGTCGCGCCCCTTCTGCTGGGCGACGATCATGACCGCGTGGCCGTCGAAGAAGGCGGTGCCGCCCACCAGGGCGCGGTCGTCGTTGTACTGCCGGTCCCCGTGCAGCTCGTTGAAGCCTTTGCAGATCATGGAGACGTAATCGAGTGCGTAGGGCCTCTTCGGGTGCCGCGCGAGGAGCACCTTCTGCCACGGGGTGAGGTTGGAGTAGATCTCCCTCTGCATCGCCTCGATCTTCTTCTCGATCGAACGGGCCTCCTGGACCATGTCCACGTTGGTCTCCACCGACTGCTGGCGCATCTCGTCGAGCTGGCGGGCAAGGTCGCGGAGCGGCTTCTCGAACTCCAGCGTGTAGGATGGGGTTTCCATTTCTTTGGGCCGACTGCCGGAAAATACCCGGGGCTCGCCAGCCGTGTCAACGGGCGCCGACGCCCTCAACGCAACCCGCCTGCATCGGGCGGCGGAGGGGCGCTCAGCTCCTCCTTCCAGCCCTGCACCCTCGCCAGCGCCCCGTACTGCTCGGCCCGCGCCTTGTCGCCCCGCTCCATCCACGTCCGGGACAGCGTGGCGATCACCAGCGGGTCCGTCTTCCTAAGCGCGTGCGCGCGCTCGGCCGCCGCGAGCGCATCGTCCAGGCGGCGCAGGCCGAGGTTGACCTCGGCGAGAGCGTGCCAGGCCTCGAACGAGTCGGGCGCCTCCCGGGTCGCGCGCCCGAGCTTCTCGAGCGCGCCCGCCGTGTCGCCGGTGACGTAGTCGTAGGTTGCGTCCTCGATCAGAGCCTGGAGCTCGTCCGGGCTCACGTCTTCAAATCGGCTTCGACCGTGATCGAAACCGCGACGTCGGTGCCAAGGACCTTGCTGGCGTAGGAGGGCCCGGTCACGCCGAAGTCCTCCCGGTTCAGGGTGACCGACGCGTCCCAGCCCGACAGCTGGGCGCCCCGCATGCCGGGCCCGAACCCGAGCAGGTCCACCTTGAGTACGACCTCCTTGGTCACCCCGTGGATGGTCAGGTCTCCCGTCACGTCGAACGCCGTGTCGCCGGTCTTCTTCCACGACTTGCTCTTGAACGTCATCGTGGCGAACTTCGCGGCGTCGAGATAGTTGGGCGACCTGAGGTCCTCGTCCCTCTTGTCATTGTCGGTGTCGACGCTGCCCATGGTGATCTCGGCGCTGACCGAGCTATTCTCGAGGTTGTCCCGGTCGACGACGATCGTGCCGCTGAACTTCGTGAACCGGCCGGGCACCTTGGTGAGAAAATGGCGGATCGAAAACCCGACCGACGAATGGACGGGGTCGATGGCGTAGGTTTCGACGGCTGCTGAGGCTGCGGAGGCAAGGCAGGCGGCCACGGCCGCCAGGGCGAGGATCTTGGAGGTGAGTTTCATCGGGTATCTAGGTTAGAGTAAGGGGCATACACATGGCCCCGGATCGGTGGGAATTCAACCCTACATGACACTTTTAGACGACAAGCATGCAGTCGCCGTAGCTGAAGAACCGGTAGCGCCGGGCGATCGCCTCGGCGTAGATCTCCATCAGCCAGCCGACACCGTCGATCGATCCGGGCGTCAGGAAGGCGGCCACAAGGCAGAGGAGCGTGGAGCGAGGCTGGTGGAAGTTGGTGATGAGCGCGTCGGTGCCCCTGAACGTCCGGGGCGGATGAATGAACAGGCCCGCCTCTGAGAGGTGCGCGCGGTCCAGGGGGCCCTCGTGGCCGGACAGAAAGTCCTCGACCGAGCGCACCGTCGTGGTGCCCACCGCTATGCGGCGGCCGCCAAGCGGCGGAAAGAGGGCGCGCTGGGTTTCCACCGGGATCTCGTAGAGCTCCCGGTGGATGGTGTGATCCTCTATCGCCTCGGTCTCGATTGGCTTGAAGGTCCCGAGCCCGACGTGGAGCGTTAGGTCCGCCGTCCGGACGCCGAGCCCCGCGATCTCCCCCAGGAGCCCGGGCGTGAAATGCAGCCCGGCGGTCGGCGCCGCGACGGCGACCGGGCGGGCCCTGTCGGCGTAGACGGTCTGGTACCGCTCGCGGTCCACGTCACGAAGCGAATCGTCCCGGCGCTCGATGTAAGGCGGCAGCGGCACGTCCCCGGCCCTGCTGGCCGCGTCGGCGACCGAGCCCCCGCTGCGGACCGTGAAGCGCACCAGCACGGTGCCGTCCCCCGGCACGGAGGCGATGATCCCGGTGAGCGCGTCCCCGGCGGCGACGAACTCCGAGCCGACGGGGAACCTGCGCCCCGGCCTCACGAGGCACTGCCAGACTTCCCCGCCATCCGGCGACGCCCCGGTGTTCCTGAGGAGCAGGCACTCGACCCTCCCGCCTGTCGACCGCCTGCCGTGGAGCCTTGCGGGAAGCACCGAGGCAATGTTGCGGAAGAGTGTGTCGCCCGCTCGCAGGAACCGGGGAAGCTCGTCGAACATCCGGTGCGCCACGGAGCGCGACGCCCGGTCGACCACCAGCATTCGCGAGCCGTCGCGGCGGGCGGCAGGCGTCTGCGCGATGAGCTCGCCTGGGAGCCGGTAGTCGAAGGCGGCGGTCGGGATCATGCGCTTGGCGCCGGTCCGCGGGTTCCGCTATCCCGGGTGCCGGGCCCGCCGCCCAGCGACCGCCATACGGCGTGAACACCCCGGCAATGCGCCGGTCGGCCCGGGGCTTCGGCCGCCGCGGACAGGCAGGCGGCGAGGAGGGGCATGAACGCGAGGCGCATGGCGTGGCGGCCATTGTGGCGCGGCGCTCGGCGGGAATGCAAGCGGCCGCAGGCCGCCTGGGATCGCGGGAGGCGGACGCCGGCGGCGCTTCTTCCCGCTTGTGATCCGCGTCCTATCCGGTTGATCGTGCGCGCCGGTGACCTACCTCGACGACCTGACGACGACGATAGGGCGGACGCACGGCTGCGAGGCGCACCTCGAGGGATTTGTGCCCGTCGCGGTGGCGCAGCTCGGGGGGATCGCCTGGGAAGGCGACGTCGGAATCTTCCTGCTGGACGGTCACCCGAAAGCGACGCGGTGCTTTGCCTGGGGCGTTCCGGATGACGACGAGGCCGCGTCCCGCGACATCACCATGATCCTTGAGCTGCCTCCGGTGGATTCGGCGGAGACCGCGGTGAAGGCCTTCCTCGCATCCAAGGCCGGCAAGGGGGCGGGCGCCCAATGACGGCCGCGGATCGGGAGCGGCGCGCAGCCTCCTCGTGCCGGAGTCCCCGCAGGGCCGCAGGATCAGCTCACGTGTCAAAGATCTTTCGAAGCACGTCGGCGAGCCCGTCAAAAGGATAGGGTTTGGCCAGAAAGGCGACGCCCGGGCCGTCCAGGAGGCGCTCCTTGGTCAAGTCCAGGCTGTAGCCGCTCGTGATCACGACCTTCAGCTCCGGACGCTCGGCCCTGAACCGACCCGCGAGGTCGAGACCGCTGTACCCCTTCGGCATGACCATGTCCGAGAAGAGCAGGTCGATCTCCTGCTTGTGCTCGGACCAGACGCGAATCGCGTCCTCGCCGTCGACCGCTTCCAGCACACTATAGCCGATTCGCTTCAGCATCCGTGCGGCGGCGAGTCGGACCGAGATCTCATCCTCGACCAGCAGGATGCACTCGTGGCCGCTCCGTGCCCCGGACGCCGCAGCCTGCGGCGCGGTGGGCGCCGGGCGCCGCGCCTCGGGCAGGTAGACCTGGAATGCGCTACCCTTGCCTGGATCGCTTCGAACCTCGATCCAGCCATGGTGCTGCTTGACGATTCCGTACACGGTCGCCAGTCCCAGGCCTGTGCCCATCTCCTTGGTCGTGAAGAAGGGCTCGAAGATGTGCTGCAGCATCGTCGCATCCATCCCGCAGCCATCGTCCTCGACCACCAGGCGAACGAAGTTCCCCGGACGCGCGTCAAGATTCAACCTTGCGGTGCGCTCGTCGATGGTGACGCGCTCCGTGGCGATCGTCAGGCGGCCCCCGAGCGGCATCATCGCGTCGCGGGCGTTGACGCACAGATTGGTGATGACCTGCTCGATCAAGCCCACGTCGCCCTCGATCCACAGCGGGTCGGCCGACCGTCGGCGGATGAATTCGACGTTCTCGTGAAGCAGGCTTCGGAGCATCTGGAGCAGGTTGTCGATCACGCTCTCGACATTGATGACCACGATCTGGACGACCTGCTGGCGGCTGAAGGTGAGCAGCCGGCGGGTCAGGCTCGCCGCGCGCTTTGCCATGACCTCTAGCTGATCGATGCCGCCCTTGACCTCAGGCGCGACTCCGGGGCTCTCGGAAATGAGCCCGATCTGCATGAGCATTGCCGTCAGGATATTGTTGAAGTCGTGCGCGACTCCGCCGGCAAGCTGGCCCATGGCCTCCATCTTTCGCGCCTGCGCGAGCTGCTCCAGGGTCGCCTCGAGCTGGGCCGTGCGGTCCGCGACCCGCTTCTCGAGTTCGCTGTTGAGCAGGCGGTAGCGTTCCTCGCTGACCGTGAGGGCCGCCGACTTCTCGGTCGTCTCCTCGATCTGCCGACCCAGGTGCTCATTGGTGGCGTTGAGCTCTGCCGTGCGCATCGCCACGAGGTGCTCGAGACGGCGATTCTCGCGGTGCTGCAGGTAGGACGACAACCAGACGACAAAGGCGAACGTTCCCACCGCAGCGGCGACGTAGGTCGCCCAGGCCAGCGGGGACCGGAACCAGGGCGGCCGCACCGTGAACCCGAGCCGGTCCTCCCCTCCGGGGATCTTGCCCCGGGTCACCGGCCGCACGTGAAACACGTAGTCCCCTTCCTTTAGCTGGTTGAAGGCCGCCGACCCCACGGCTCCCGTGGAGACCCAGTGGGAGCCCATCCCCTCCAGCAGCACCTCGAAGGTGATGGGGGCCGAAAAGGGATTGGCCGGGGCGGCGAAATGAATGACCAGCGAATTGTCGGCGTACTTGAGGGGCTCCAGGGTTTCGCCGGGCGAGAAGATCTGGCGGCTGCCGGAGGAGAACTGCACCGACGTGATCATGGCGCGCGATGGAACGGCCGGCGGCGCGGGGATTCGGAGGTCCACGCGCACCAGGTGCCGCTTCACGAACATCCAGGCGACCCCGTTCGTCTCCGCCGTGCAGCCGGTCGGCGCAAAGCCGACCTGTGTGATCTCGGTCAGACGGTCGCCTCCCGGGGCTCTGCGGTCGATCATCTGCGTGCCCGTCTTGCTCGAAAACCACAGCCGCCCGAGCCCGTCGGTTGCGGGGCGTCCCCCGGCGGTCGTCATCTGCGGGTACTTGGCGACGAGTTCGCGGTCGTCCACGAAAACCTGGCGGGTGTCGTCGAAGCGGAAGACTTGGTTTCCCCAATGGAAACGAGCCACGCCGTCGATGATGTAGGGCTCGATCCAGCCGTCGCCGAGGCCGTCTGGGCGCCCAAATGTCCGGAATTTGGGATCCCCGCCGTTCGGATCGAATCGGCCGATCCGGGATACGCCGAGCTCGATCCACCCGATCCCCGCGGAGTCAATTGCGGCGCCGTAGTTGTCGGCAAGATTGGGGACAGGGATGCGCTGCGCGGTGTAGCTGTCGCCGACGTGCCGGATAACGCCGTATTCGCCGCGGGCGATGTAATACATCCCGCCGTCGTTGGATTTGGCCACTCCGATGCGCGCGTTGACGATCTTGGGAAGCGCCAATCTCCATCCCGTCGGTTCGTAGACGTAGATGCCCTCTTCGTTTCCACCGAAAAGGTGGCCGTCCACGTCAAGGAGGGTGAAGAGAAAGCGCCCCGGGGGAGTGTCGTCCGTGAACCGTTCCAGCCGGCCGTAGGCGTCGTAGACTCCCCGCATCGCGCGCCCGTCCGCAATCACCCAGAGCCGGCCGTCGTGCCGCAGGGGTTGCGCAAACGATAGCCCGCTCGGGATGAGCGGCTCGAAATGCGACACGGGGGAGGGGAACTCGACCCGGGCCACCCCGTCGCCCATCAGCGCCCAAAGCACACCGAGGGGCGAATACCGGAGCAATCGCACGCCTGCCAGGCGATGGTCGAGGGAGCGCTCAAGCACCTGCACGATCCGGCCCTCGCGGTCAAAGAAGACGATGCCAACCGCGTCGACGGCGGCGGCGAAGAAGCCTTCTCCCGCTGGGCACAGGTCCATGATTCGGCGGCGGCTGTTTAGCAGTCCGGCCTGGCCAAACGGGCGAAAACTCTTCCCGTCAAAGAGCTTCAGGCCGACCGAACCCGTTCCCACAAGCAGCTGATCCGATCCAAAAGGGACGGCGCACGTCACGGTCTCGCTCACCAGGACATCCGCGGCCGAGACCCTCTCCGGGGCCGTTCCGGCCCCCAGGCGGAAGAGCCCGCCCGAGGTGTCCTCGCTGGCGTACACGTCCTTTCCCAGGGTGAAGACCTTTCCGACGCCGCCCACATCTCCCCGGATGGTTGCAGCCTGCCCGGGCTTCCAGGAGACGATCGCGCCCGTGCCGCCGAACCAATACCAATGATTGGGGAACGTCGCCACGGAGGAGAGGTCCAGGTTCTCGGCGACCGTCTCCCTAGGCACCTTTGCCACTTCCGTGAAGCGCCAGCGTCCGCCGTTGCTCAGGTCTATGCGGGCTATGGCGTCATTTGCGCCGGTGTAGATCTGTCCTTCGTCGTCGACCGCGACCTGGGAGATTATTCGCAGCTGGTCATCCTCCCCGAGATAGGTGTCCCATCTCGCGCCGTCGCCAAAGGCAATCTCATGCTGCGACACCACAAGGATACGGCCGTCGGGCAGGATGTGAAGGTCGGTAGGGGCCGAGCTGAGCCCGAGGGCCTCGGGCCCCATCACCACGAACGAAGGGGCGCCTGTCTCAACCGCGCCCTCCGGGGCGGAGGGCATGGCGCGCACTGTCGCGCCTGAAACCAGGGACAAGGCCAGAGCGAGCGCACAGACCCTGTTTGTGCAAACGGATCGGAGCCTAATCCTGCACCCTTGGTCGGAGCGTGTGGGCAGAGTCATCGGATGATGGCTGTAAGCTTATTCGAAGTATGGGGGTCAGGACGCGTCATCCCTTGCGCTTTACTCCGCATGGGTTGGAGTGTCGTGTCCTTAATGCCCGCTGAGATACAATGGATAGTGCTGAAGATCAATATCTTGTGGGTATGGGACGCATTCCACGGGGTTGTCTCGGCATGCGTGGCATCAGGATAGCAGGCGTCGATACGTTGTCTATTCCCATCGGAGTGTCCGCTGGGGAGTTGGGCCCCTCTTGCCGGATCCTCCCGTTGCGGCCGATGATAGGCCCGTTTTGCGCGGGAATATCCGGCCGCTCCCTAATGAGGCGGGCGATTCGTGCCTTTTATGATTCCAAAACGCCCATACTGCAGGGTACGACCGTAGTCATCCCACGTTGCTACGGCACCCGCCCCGGCTGAAAAGCTCCTGAAGCTTTCCTCGAACAAGTAGCCGGGGAGGTTCTATTCCGACCCTGTCCCGGGCGTTCTTGACAGGTTTTGGGGCGGCTGGTGGACTGACCCTTCTGACGCCGGCTTAGCTCAGTGGTAGAGCATCGGTATCGTAAACCGAGGGTCGTCGGTTCAACCCCGACAGCCGGCTCCATTCAACGTCAGGCCTCAAGAACGAGGGCCCGCAGCTCGGAGAGCTCGACCGGCTTGTACAGGATCGTCTCGATGCCAAGCCGGCGGTATTCCGTCTCGACATCGCCGTTCAGCTCGGAGCTCACGACCGCGATCTTCCCGCCGTAATTGATCTCGCGCAGCTTCATCACCAGCTCTATCCCGTTCATTTTCGCCATGTGGTGGTCCGTGATCACGATGTCGAAGATGCCCGGGTTTGCCCTCACCAGGTCGAAGGCGTCCCTCCCATCGGGGGCGCAGTCCACCGTGTGGCCGGATCTCGAAAGGGCCAGGCGGGCCACCTCGCGCAGTTCGCGCATGTCGTCGACGTAGAGGACTCGCTTCGTTTTTTTCGCCGCGACGTCTTTCTCGAAAACGGAGGGGATCATGGCCTTGGAATGGAACTACCTATTGCCTGTGGAATTTGACGCACAAAGCCGATACTTGTTTCGCAGATTATTGCTAAAAAAAGGAGAATCGAAACGGGCTTACGCGGGTCAGTTCAGCGGGATCCTGTCGTCGGACAGTCCGCCCTGCAGATTCATGCGTAGGATCGCGGAGTCAATCTCAGAGCGAACAACCTTCAGGAGAAGGAGAAGCCGGCGGTTCACGTCGAGCGTCTCGAGGAGCTTCTGCTTGACCGGGGCGTCATCGCAGAGGTTGAAGGCCGCAAGGTCCGCGAAGACCTCCGGATCCTCGACTGTCTTGAGGAGGTCGGTCATCCCCTCTGTGCCGCCCGGCGAAAGCCTCAGCTTGAGCTTGATGAGCCTCGAAAGTTCCTTGCGTAGCTTCGCATTCTCGCTCGGGGCCGCGCCAGGCTCGCTCACCAGCGCGCGGATCCTTATCCGGCGGTACGGCTCGTCGCCCAGGATGGCCTCGATCGACACTCGGCACAGCCCCTGCAGGAGCAGGTTGGAGGTCCCGTTGCCGTTCTCCTGGCACGCGCGAACGAGCCCGATGCAGGCGACGCGGTGTGGGGGCTCGAATCTCCCGTGGGACGCGGCCGCCTCGGAATCGAGGCAGGCGACCGCGAAGATCCGGTTCGAGGCGAGCACGTCGCGAAGCATGCGGCGGTACCGAGGCTCGAAGATGTGCAGCGGAAGGAGCGCCTGCGGGAAGAACGCCAGGTCCGGCAGCGTCATCACGGGCACCTCGTCGGGCACTTGGATCTCCACTTCCATGATCCTAAGTAGGTGCGGGTGGCGGGATTTTCAAGAATCTGGTCGAAATACGCCAATTAACGGGTAAGTCCCCTCAGGCTCCCTGTTCCGCAGGGGTGGCGCGGATCCAACCCCACCCGCCGCGACGAAGCCTTTGCGCGCGCCCATCCGATTGATCCTAAGAAACAAGGCCTGCGTCCTGCTGCTGCCGACCTGGTTCGGGAGCGCATTCAACATTTTTCTGATGCGCCAGTTCTTCCGGACCATACCCCGGGAGCTGGGCGAGGCCGCGCGAGTCGACGGATGCAGCGAGTGGCGCATATTCTGGAGGATCACCATCCCGCGGAGCACGCCCTTGCTCGTCGTCGCAGCGCTCTTTCATTTCATCTTCGCATGGAATGATTTTCTGGGGCCCCTCCTTTACCTGGCGCGCAAGGACACCTACACGCTCGCGATCGCTCTCGCCAGCTACCAGAGCCAGAGCGGCGGCGTCCGGTGGCACTACCTCATGGCCACCGGCGCCGTGACGATCCTGCCGGTGATCATCCTCTTCCTCTTCGCGCAGTAGACGTTCATCCGCGGCATCGCGACGACCGGAACCAAGGGCTAGTTGGCCGGAGGCTGGGGATTCCGGCGTGTGCCAAGGGGTGTCCCAAATGCCCTGACGATGTGACAGAATGGCAGGAATTGGGCGATTTTCAGGCCCCGAGATAAGGGGGCGTTATTTTTAACCTATTAGGAATAAATGGGTACTGCGTGATCGTAAATCGAGGCACGGGCATTGCTGATCTTAATGCATGAGCCGTATTCTAGGCATTGATTTGGGCACCACGAATTCCTGCATGGCCGTCATGGAAGGCGGAGAACCCGTGGTCATCCCGAACGCGGAGGGAGGGCGCACCACGCCGTCCGTCGTAGCGTTCACAAAGACAGGCGAGCGCGTTGTCGGCCAGGCCGCGAAACGCCAGGCCGTGACCAATCCGCGCAACACCATTTTCTCGGCAAAGCGCCTCATCGGCCGCAAGTTCTCGGAAATCCGCGAAGAGGCGAAGAACATGCCGTTCAAGGTCGTCGAGGGCAAGAATGGCGACGCGTATGTCGAGGTGCAGATCGGCGACAAGACCGAGCAGTATGCGCCGCAGCAGATTTCCGCGTTCGTCCTCGGCAAGATGAAGGCCGACGCCGAGAAGTACCTTGGCGAGAAGATCGCGCAGGCCGTGATAACGGTTCCGGCGTATTTCAACGACTCACAGAGGCAGGCCACCAAGGACGCCGGCAAGATCGCCGGCCTCGAGGTCCTGCGCATCATCAACGAGCCCACGGCAGCGTCGCTCGCCTACGGCCTCGACAAGAAGAAGGACGAGAAGATCGCTGTGTTCGACCTGGGCGGCGGCACGTTCGACGTGTCCGTCCTCGAGATCGGCGACGGCGTGTTCGAGGTCAAGGCCACGAACGGCGACACGCACCTCGGCGGCGACATCTGGGACGACACGATCATCATGTGGCTGGTTGAGAATTTCAAGAAGGACAACGGCATCGACCTGCGCAAGGACCCGATGGCCCTCCAGCGGCTCAAGGAGGAGGCGGAGAAGGCCAAGATCGCCCTGTCCTCGACGCAGTCCGTCGACATCAACCTGCCCTTTATCACCGCGGACGCGTCGGGCCCGAAGCACCTCAACGTCCAGCTGACGCGCGCCAAGATGGAACAGATCTGCGACGGCCTCTTCGAGCGTTGCATACAGCCCTTCAAGAACTGCATGAAGGACGCCGGGCTCACCGCCGCGCAGATCGACGAGCTCGTCCTCGTGGGCGGCATGACCCGCATGCCCAAGGTCGTTGAGATCGCAAGGACGCTTGGCGGCAAGGCCCCGCACCAGGGCGTCAACCCGGACGAGGTCGTGGCTGTTGGCGCCGCGATCCAGGGCGGCGTGCTCAAGGGCGACGTCCGCGATGTCCTGCTTCTCGACGTGACCCCGCTGACCCTCGGCATCATGACCGCTGGCGACGTGTCGACGGCGATGATCCCGCGCAACACGACGATTCCCTCCAAGAAGACCCAGGTGTTCTCGACCTACAGCGACAACCAGCCCTCCGTGGAGATTGTCGTCCTCCAGGGCGAGCGCCCCATGGCCCGCGACAACAAGACGCTGGGCACGTTCCGCCTCGACGGCATCCCGCCGGCGCAGCGCGGCACGCCGCAGATCGAGGTGACTTTCGACATCGATGCAAACGGCATCCTGCATGTGTCCGCCAAGGACCTTGGCACCGGCAAGGACCAGAAGATCACGATCCAGGGTTCGTCGGGGCTCTCCAAGGACGAGGTCGAGAAGATGACCAAGGAGGCCGAGCTGAACGCAGCCGAGGACAAGAAGCGCCGCGACGCGGTCGAAGTCCGCAACCAGCTCGACACCGCGGTCTACCAGCTTGAGAAGACCGTCAAGGAGACGGGCGACAAGCTGCCCGCCGACAAGAAATCCAAGGTCGAGGGAGTGCTGGCTGAGGCGAAGAAGGCCCTCGAGTCCAACGACGGCTCCAGGATGAAGGACGCGCTCGAGAACCTCTCCAAGGCGGGCGCCGAGTTCTACGCGGAGGCCCAGGCGGCCGCGCAGGCCGCGGGCGCCGCTGGCAAGCACGGCGAAGGCGCCGGACCGAGCCCCGAACCCAAGGCCGAGAAGAAGGCCGACGTCGTCGACGCCGACTTCGAGGTCGTGGACGACGAAAAGAGCAAGAAGTGACCCTTTCCGGATCCGGGGCGATCCGTCGCCCCGCTCCGACCTTCAACCCACAACATAACCCATATGGCTAAAGTCAAAATCAGACCGATAGGTGATCGCGTTCTCGTGAAGCATCTCGAGGACAAAGAGCAGATCCGTGGAGGAATCATCATCCCGGACAGCGCTAAGGAAAAGCCCCAGGAGGCCGAAGTTATCGCGCTCGGCACGGGCAAGAGGGACGATAACGGCAAGGTCCACCCCTTCGAAGTCAAGGTGGGGGACCGGGTCCTCGTCGGAAAGTACGGCGGAACCGAGGTGAAGCTCGACGAACAGAAATACACGATTGTCCGCGAGGACGACATCCTGGGCGTCATCGCCTGAAGCCGGGAACGGAAAGACAAACCCATTAAGAAACCAAAATAACAATGCCTGCTAAACAACTGCTATTCGACGAGTCCGCTCGTCAGAAAATCCTCCGCGGCGTCGAGCTGCTCTCGCGCGCCGTCAAGGTGACCCTTGGACCCAAGGGGCGAAACGTCGTCATCGACAAGAAATTCGGATCGCCGACCGTCACAAAGGACGGCGTCACGGTCGCGAAGGAAATCGAGCTGCCCGACCCCTACGAGAACATGGGCGCGCAGATGGTGAAGGAAGTCGCCTCCAAGACGTCCGACGCGGCCGGCGACGGCACGACGACGGCGACGCTGCTCGCCGAGGGCATCTACCGCGAGGGCCTGAAGAACGTCACCGCCGGATCGAACCCGATCTTCCTGAAGCGCGGCATCGACAAGGCCGTCGAGGCCGCCGTCGCCGAGCTGGCCAAGATCTCCAAGAAGGTCTCCGACCGCGAGGAAATCCGCCAAGTCGCCACCGTCTCCGCAAACTGGGACGAGAAGATCGGCAACATCATCGCCGACGCCATGGACAAGGTCGGCAAGGACGGCACGATCACCGTCGAGGAGGCCAAGTCGATCGAGACGACCCTTGAGGTCGTCGAAGGCATGCAGTTCGACAAGGGCTATCTCTCGCCGTATTTCGTGACGAACGCGGAGGCCATGGAGGCCGTGATCGAGGACGCCTACGTCCTCATCCACGAAAAGAAGATCAGCTCGCTCAACGACCTGCTCCCGCTTCTGCAGACCGTCGCCAAGGGCGGAAAGCCCCTCCTCATCATCGCGGAGGAGGTCGAGGGAGAGGCCCTGGCCGCCCTTGTGGTCAACAAGATCCGCGGGACGCTCAATGTCGTGGCCGTCAAGGCGCCCGGCTTCGGCGACCGCCGCAAGGCGATCCTCGAGGACATCGCGATCCTCACGGGGGGCAAGTGCTTCACCGAGGACCTCGGCATCAAGCTTGAAAACGTGACGATCAGCGACCTCGGCCGCGCGAAGCGGATCGTCGTCGACAAGGAGAACACGACGATCGTGGAGGGCGGCGGCAAGGGCTCCGACATCCAGGGCCGCGTGAAGCAGATTCGCCGCCAGATCGACGAGACCACGTCCGACTACGACCGCGAGAAGCTCCAGGAGCGCCTCGCCAAGCTGGCCGGCGGCGTCGCCGTCATCAATGTCGGCGCATCGACCGAGATTGAGATGAAGGAGAAGAAGGCCCGCGTTGAGGACGCTCTGCACGCGACCCGCGCCGCAGTCGAGGAAGGCATCGTCGCCGGTGGCGGCGTCGCCCTTCTCCGCACGGCGAAGGTGATCGACAATCTCGCGCTCGAGGGCGACGAGAAGATCGGCTCGCAGATCGTGCGCCGCGCCATCGAACATCCGATCCGGATGCTCTGCGCGAACGCCGGAGTTGAGGGCGCGGTTGTCGTTGGCGAGGTTTTCGCCAACAAGGGCAACTACGGCTTCAATGTCGCGACCGACAAGTATGAGGACCTCGTCAAGGCCGGCGTCGTTGACCCGACCAAGGTGACACGCACGGCGCTGCAGAACGCGGCATCGATCGCTGGGCTCCTGCTCACGACCGAGTGCATGATCACGGAGATCCCGGAGAAGAAGGATTCGGCCCCCGCCCATCCCCCGGGCGGCGGAATGGACTATTGATCGATCCCTGAAGAATTGATTCAAAGCGCCCCGGCCATGCGGCCGGGGCGCTTTTTTTTGGTGCCATGGGGCGGGAGCGGGGCAATCGTGTGTCCTTACCAATATGGAAGTGATCGTTCTCGGAAGCGGCACCTCCCAGGGCGTGCCGATGATCGGATGCGGCTGCCCGGTCTGCCTGTCGGCGGATCCGCGCAACAAGCGGACGAGGGCATCGATCCACGTGGCCATGGACGGGCTCCACATCCAGGTGGACGCCGCGCCGGAGTTCCGGCTCCAGTGCCTCAAGGAGGGTGTGGACAAGCTCGACCTCTTCATCCTCACGCACGGCCATTCGGACCACATCGCGGGCATGGACGACCTGCGGCGGTTCTGCGACCTCCTCGGAGGCAGGGCGCTCACGGTCTACACGACGGAGGAGGGGATGGCCCGGGTGCTCGCGATCTACCCCTATGCGATCATGGAGCGGCCGGTCGTCCGCGGATACCCGGCGTTCAAGCTTGCCGCGATGCCCGCCGTCATGGAGCTGGCGCAGGGCACCATCCAATCGACGCTCCTTCCCCATGGCGGCGCCCAGACGATCGGCCTCGTCTTCACCGAAAGGAGCAGCGGGCGCCGGTTTGCCTATTACACCGACTGCAAGCGCCTGCCCAGGGAGGCCGTCGAGCTGGCCCGCGGCTCGGACGCGGTCATCCTGGACGGGCTCCGGCCGCAGCCGCACCCGTCCCACATGACCATTGACGAGGCCGTCGAGGCGGGGAGGACCCTGGAAGCAGGCCGCATCTGGCTCACCCACCTCACCCACCTGACCGAGCACGCCGCCGCCGACTCCCTGCTGCCCGAGGGATTTGCTCTCGCCTATGACGGGCTCAGGATAATCATGTAGGCTTGGCTCCTCTCCTCCCATGATCGCCCGCGTAAAATCAGCACTTGCGGGCATCCTCGTTGCGGGACTGGCGGCCGTTTCCCCGAGCGCGGGCGCGGTCGTGCCTGAAATGCGCGCCGTGGAGGGCGCCGTCAGGCTGCCGGATCCGGGCGGGGCCTCCATCGGGCGCGCGCGGATCGTCCGCACGGCCCTGACGCCCGGCGAGCTCTCGGCGCCCTTTTCGTTCTCCGTGGCGCTGCGGATGCGTGACTTCGAAGGCCTTCAGGCCCTGGTCGCCTCCGGCGCGCGTGTGTCGCCCGCGGAATTGGAGGCGAGATTCCTGCCTCTGCGCGTCGACTACGACCGCGTTGCGGCCTGGCTGTCGGCGCAGGGATTCACCCAGACGCTCCAGGACCGCTCGCATACCTCGGTCTTCGTCCGGGGAACCGCGGCCCAGGTTGCCGGCGCCCTGGGCGTGCGCCTCGCCAGGGTGGCCGTGTCGGACGGCGAATACACCTCCGCGGTCTCGGAGCCCTCGGTGCCCTCCGACCTGGCCGGAGTCATCCTGAGCGTAAACGAGCTTCAGCCCCAGTTCCGCCTGCGCCACGTGAGCGCGGCGGCTTCGCCCGTTCCGGATGACATCGTGACGGGCCATGTCTTTGTGACGCCGGACAACATTGCCGCCGCTTACAACTTTCCGGCGACGGCGACCGGAAGCGGCCAGATCATTGCGATCGTGGGCGAGGCGCCGGTGCTGAGCAGCGAGCTGTCGACGTTCTGGACTGCCGCGAACGTGGCGCAGACGCCGTCCAACGTCGTGTCGATCAACGTCGACGGGGGACCCGTGAGCAACCCGTCGAGCTCCGTGACGTTGGAATCCTGCCTGGACGTTGAGTGGGCGGGCGCGCTGGCCCCGGGCGCGGGCATACGGCTCTACGTCGCCCAGCGGACGGTCGAGTGCCTGGCGCAGATCTGGAACGACCTGCCGAGCTACCCGAACATGTCGGTCATCTCCTTCAGCTACACGAACACAGAGGGCGATGACGGGTCCTCCTACCTGCGGACGTACGCACAGCAGTTCGCGATGTTCGCGTCGGCCGGGGTCTCTATCCTGGCGTCGAGCGGCGACAGCGGCTCGAATCCGAGCGGGATGGGCGGATCCGGCGGATACCTGTCCACCGCACGCCTGGCAGTCCAGTATCCGGCCTCCGATCCGAGCGTGACGGGTGTCGGCGGCACAACCGTCGGCTTCACGGGGAACTGGGCCTATTCCGGGGAGGCGGTCTGGAACGAGATCAGCACCAACCAAAGCGCCAGCGGCGGGGGCATCAGCAGCTACTTCGCGAAGCCGTCGTGGCAGACGGGCGGATCCGCGCTCGCGGGCCAGACGATGCGCTGCGTTCCCGACGTCGCGGCCATTTCGAACTCCAACCTGACAAACGTGAACCTCGGTGCCAAGTACCTGCCGTTCACGGGGACGGACGTGGGTGTGCTGATCTATGATGGCGGAACGAGCATGGGTGCAGGCGGCACGAGCCTGTCGTGCCCGGTCTGGGCAGCCGTGGCGGCCGTCGTCAACCAGGCCCGGTCGGCGGCGGGGCAGGGGCCTGTGGGCCTGTTGAACCCGATCCTTTACCCGCTCGCGGGGACCAGCGCATTCAACGACGTCACGACCGGAACCAACGGGGCGTACAACGCGGGACCGGGCTATGACCTCTGCACGGGGCTGGGCACGCCGAACGTGGCCAACCTGATCGCCGCGATCGTGAACCCGGCTCCTCCCCAGCGGCTCCTGAACATCTCCGTGCGCTCGCGTGTGGAGACGGGCGCCAACATTACGATAACGGGCTTGGTGATCAAAGGGTCAGCGGGCACCACAAAGAACATCCTTATTCGCGGCGTGGGACCCGCCCTGACCTCGTTTGGAGTGGCCGGGGCCCTCCCGAGCACCGTCCTTGCCGTCTACGATTCGCAGTCGGTGTTGATCGCCAGCGACACCGGCTGGGGCAACGCCCCGGTGGCGGGAACCTCCACGGTCGCAGCGGCCTTCCGCCAGGCGACCGCGGCGGATATGACGGCGACCGGCGCCTTTGCGTTATCAGCCGGATCGGGTGACTCGGCGATGGTGCTCACGCTGCCGGCCGGCAATTACACGGTGGAGGTCTCGGGCGCGGGCGGCACCAGCGGGGTGGCCCTCTCCGAGGTCTATGAGATCGATACTGCGGATCCGGAGGTCTTCACGAACATCTCGTCGCGGTGCTTTGTGGGAACAGGCCCGGGAATCGCGATCTCCGGGTTTGTCATCGGCGGGAGCCAGTCCGCCACGCTGCTGATCCGGGGAATCGGCCCAGCCCTCTCCGGTTTCGGACTCACCGGCACTCTCTCCAATCCGACGCTCAGTCTTTATGACGGGAAGAGCGTACCCATCGCGAGCAACACGGGTTGGGGAACCGCGCCCCTTGCGGGAACGTCCTCGGTCGCTGCGAGCTACCGGCAGGCGACAGCCGCCGATATGAACTCCGTCGGTGCATTCCCCCTCAGTGCAGGCTCCGCCGATTGCGCGATGGTGGTGACGCTCCCTCCCGGATCCTATACGGCGGAGGTTTCCGGCGTCGGGAGCACCACAGGCATCGCATTGGCAGAAGTTTACAAGTTCTAGCTCCAATAACGAGTTGGGTAACGCGTGGCCCGGTTTGAGCCTGGAAGGATTTATGACGCGCGGGGAGGAATGGACTTGTGTTAAATCATACTTAATTAATGTAGATTGAAACCATACCTCCCATGAAGATCTCCAAGAAAGGCGAGTACGCGCTACGGTCGCTCATCAACCTTGGGATTGCCGTGGAGATGAAGCGCAAGCTCGTCCAGGTCTCGGAGCTTGCGGAGAGCGAACAGCTGCCGGTCAAGTTCCTGGAGCAGATCCTGCAGGCCTTGAAGGAGGCTGGCATCGTGGAGAGCGAGCGGGGGAAATTCGGGGGCTACCGGCTGGCCAGGCCGGCAAACAAGATACTCATCGGCGAGGTCGTGAGGCTGATCGACGGCCCGCTCGCACCCATCCGGTGCGTCTCCCAGACGGCCTATGAGCCCTGCACCTGCCCGGACGAGGCCCACTGCGGCCTCCGGATGCTCATGCTCGACGTGCGCAACGCCATCGCGGACATACTGGACCGCTACTCGCTTGCCGACGTGGTCGAGATCACGCTTCGCAAGATGCGACGCGACAGCGTATCGCTCCCCTTTTCCGCGCAGGCGGCGGGCGGCGGGGCGCAATCGCGCCTGCCGGCGCGGATCGCCCGCGAGCAGATTGCGCGCAGGGGACGGGCCCCCAGGCGCATCAGGTCGTCTCCATCCGAGGGGGTCCTGCACCACATTCTCGGCGAATACTCCATCTAGGCCCATGTCCACCGAATCCAGCAAAGAGCTCGCGAGCGCCCCGGGCGAACCCGAATGGCTGGCGCTTGTGCGCTCGCAGGTGCGGGACCTGCGGTACGGCGTCGTGCAACTCGTGGTCCACGACGGCCGGGTGACGCAGATCGAACGCACCGAGAAGACGCGGCTGGCCTCTGGCGGCGCGGACCACTCACCCCGGTGACCGGAATCCTCCCGACCCATGATTTTCCTCGAACGACGACCGGACGCACCGGAGAACAACCCATCAGCCAGCAGGCTTCCTGGCCAACCCGTCGAAGGGACGCCACGCGACAGACGGCAAAACCAACGTCCATGAATCCCTCCCCATCATTCCGGGCGGCCCGCGTTCTTCCGGCCGCGCTCGCCCTAGCGGCGTTTCTCGCCGCGCCTGCGGCGCCCGCAAAGACCATCAAGCTTCTCAATGTCTCTTATGACCCGACGCGGGAACTCTACGCCGAGTACAACGCCGCGTTCGCCGCCTATTGGAAGGCCAAGACCGGCGACGACGTCGTGGTAAAGCAGTCCCACGGGGGATCCGGGGCGCAGGCGCGGTCGGTGATCGACGGCCTCGAGGCCGACGTGGTGACGCTTGCGCTCGCCGCCGACATCAACCAGCTGCACGCGCACGGCGATCTGGTCCCCGCCGACTGGCAGTCGAGGTTCCCGGACAACTCCACGCCCTACACCAGCACGATCGTGCTGCTCGTGCGCAGCGGCAACCCGAAGCACATCAGGGACTGGGATGACGTCGTCCGGCCGGACGTGTCGGTCATCACGGCCAATCCGAAGACGTCCGGCGGAGCGCGCTGGGCGTACCTCGCGGCTTGGGGATACGCCGAACGCAAGTACGGGAGCAAGGACAAGGCCCGCGAATTCGTCACAGCTCTCTACAAGAACGTGCCCGTGCTGGACTCGGGGGCCCGCGGATCGACGATCACATTCGCACAGAAGGAGATAGGGGATGTGCTCCTCGCGTGGGAGAACGAGGCCTTCCTCGCCAAGAAGGAGTTCGGCCCCGGGAAGTTCGAGACGGTGGTCCCCTCATCCAGCATCCTTGCGGAGCCGCCGGTGGCGGTGGTCGAGAAGGTGGCGGCCCGAAGGGGAACCGCCGAGGTCGCCAGGGCCTACCTCGAATACCTCTATTCCGACACGGGCCAGGAGATTGCGGGCCGCAATTTCTACCGCCCGCGCAATCCGGCGGCGGCGGCGAAGTTCGCGTCGGTGTTTCCGAAGCTGGAACTCTTCACGATCGACGGCGTTTTCGGGGGATGGACCCTGGCGCAGCAGACCCACTTCGCCGACGGCGGCGTGTTCGACCAGATCTACGAGAAATGAGCTCCGGAACCGCAGCGCCCCGAAGGGGTACCAACCCGCCCTCGTTCCGCACCATGTCGAGCTCCCGCAGCTCCCGCTCCATCCTGCCCGGCTTCGGGCTCTCGCTCGGCTTCACCCTGGCCTACCTGGGCCTGATCGTTCTCGTGCCGCTTTCGGCCGCCTTCCTCAAGACGGCCGGGATGGGCCTGCACGACTTCGTGGCCGCCGTGGCCTCGCCGAGGGTGGTCGCCGCCTACAGGCTCAGCTTCGGCGCGTCGCTCGCCGCAGGGTTCGTGAACATGGTCTTCGGCCTCGTGGTGGCGTGGGTTCTGGTGCGCTATTCGTTTCCGGGCAAGCGGGTCATTGACGCCCTGGTCGACCTCCCGTTCGCGCTGCCGACGGCCGTCGCGGGAATCGCGCTCACGTCGCTCTATTCCCCAGGCGGATGGGTGGGCCGGTGGCTTGCGCCCCTGGGCATCAGGGTGGCGTTCACCTGGGCCGGCGTCTTCGTGGCCCTCACGTTCATCGGGCTGCCCTTCGTCGTCAGGACGGTCCAGCCCGTGCTCCAGGAGCTCGAGCCCGACATCGAGGAGGCGGCCTCGACCCTGGGCGCGAACCGCCTTCAGACGATCGTCCGCATTCTCCTGCCGCAGCTCCTGCCCACGCTCCTCACCGGCTTCGCCCTGGCGTTCGCGAGGGCGCTCGGGGAATACGGCTCGGTGGTCTTCATCTCCGGCAACATGCCGATGAAGACCGAGATCGTGCCGCTGCTCATCATCACGAAGCTCGAGCAGTACGACTACCGCGGCGCGACGGCGATCGCCGTCGTGATGCTGGTGTCGTCGTTTGTCCTGCTGCTCCTCATCAACTTGCTCCAGAAATGGAGCCGCCGGTACCAAGCCATATGACGTGATTCCATGTTGGGGCGTGGATTCCCCTTGCCAAGGATCCGCCGCCCCCCCCGGGACCCTCCGCCGCCCAACCCTCCTCCCTCACCTTGGCCTCCGCAATCGCAACCACGCTCTCGACCCGTGCGGTCCGCGCCGCCCCTCCGCGCGCGACGAGGGACCCCGCCTGGGCCCGCTGGCTGCTCACGGCCGTGGCCCTCGCGTTCCTCGCCTGCTTCCTCGTCCTTCCGATCGTGGTCGTGTTCGCGCAGGCGTTCTCAAAGGGCGGCGCGTACTTCCTGGCGGCGGTGTGCGAACCCGACGCCCTGGCCGCGATCCGGCTCACGCTGCTCACCGTTGCGATCGTGGTCCCCGCCAATGTCCTTTTCGGCATTGCGGCGGCCTGGGCAATCTCGAAGTTCAAGTTCTCCGGCAAGAGCCTCCTGACAACGCTCATCGACCTGCCCTTCGCGGTGTCCCCGGTCATATCCGGCCTCATCTACGTCCTTGTCTTCGGGGCCCAGGGCTGGTTCGGCCCGTGGCTCATCGCCCATAACATCCGGGTCATCTTCGCCGTCCCGGGGATCGTGCTCGCCACGACCTTTGTCACGTTCCCGTTTGTCGCGCGCGAGCTGATTCCCCTCATGCAGGCGCAGGGCACGGACGAGGAGTATTCCGCGGTGACCCTTGGGGCGAACGGCTGGCAGACTTTCTGGCGCGTGACGCTCCCGAACATACGCTGGGGCCTCTTCTACGGGGTGATTCTCTGCAACGCGCGCGCGATGGGCGAATTCGGGGCGGTCTCGGTCGTGAGCGGGCACATCCGCGGCGAGACCAACACGATGCCGCTGCACGTGGAGATCCTCTACAACGAGTACAACGTGGCGGGCGCGTTCGCGGTCGCCTCGCTCCTCGCGCTCCTCGCCCTTGCGACGCTCGTCGTCAAGTCGGTCGTCGAGTGGCGCCAGACCGGATCGGCATGAGCATCGAAGCCCACTCAATCCACAAGAAGTTCGGCGCCTACACGGCGCTCGACGGCGTCGACCTGAACGTCCCGCAGGGGAAGCTGGTGGCGGTGCTCGGCCCCTCCGGCTCAGGGAAGACGACGCTCCTGAGGATCATCGCCGGCCTGGAGTTCCCCGATCCCGGAAGCGGGCGGGTCCTCTTCCACGGCGACGATGTGACGGACCTGCCGGCGGGCAAGCGCAGGGTCGGGTTCGTGTTCCAGCACTACGCCCTCTTCCGCCACATGTCCGTCTTCGAGAACGTGGCGTTCGGGCTCAGGGTGCGCCGGCGCCGAGACCGGCCGTCGTCCGAGGCCATCGCCGAGCGCACGCACAGGCTCCTCGAGCTCGTGCAGCTCGACGGGCTCGCGGGCCGGTTCCCCTCGCAGCTTTCGGGCGGCGAGCGCCAGCGCGTCGCCCTCGCGCGCGCGCTGGCGGTCGAGCCCAAGGTGCTCCTTCTCGACGAGCCCTTCGGGGCCCTGGACGCGCGCGTTCGAAAGGACCTCCGCCGCTGGCTGCGGCGCTTCCACGACGAGATCCAGCTGACGACGATCTTCGTGACCCACGACCAGGAGGAGGCGCTCGAGATCGCCGACGAGGTGGTGATCATGAACAAGGCCCACGTCGAGCAGGTGGGCACGCCGCAGCAGGTCTACGACAAGCCGGCCTCGCCGTTCGTCTACCAGTTCCTCGGCAACGTGAACGTGCTGCGCGCGCCCGCGCTCGCCGGCGCCCAGCGCCGGGGCGGACCCCCGGACGCCGAGGCCCAGGACGGCCAGATCTACGTCCGCCCGCACGACATCGAGGTGACGCCCCACGACGCGGGCGGGGCGGGCCTCTCGGCCATCGTGCGCCACATCCACGCGGCGGGCCCGCACGCTCGGCTGCTTCTCGAGCAGGTGCAGACGCGCGAGCAGGTCGAGGTCGAGATCTCCCGGTCGGAGCTCGCCGAGCTTGAGCTCGGCGTGAACGACCTTGTCCGGCTGCGCCTCAGGCAGTCCCACTCATTTGACGAGGACTATGCCATATAGCATCTTGCCGCCCCCTCTTCCCAAACCAGACAAACAACCCACAACCCAATATGGCCAAGATATACAATGACATCACGGAAACGATCGGGAACACCCCGCTCGTTCGCCTCAACCGGACCGCAGCCGCCCATGGCGCGCAGGCGGAGATCCTGCTCAAGCTGGAATTCTTCAACCCCCTGTCGAGCGTCAAAGACCGGATCGGCTTCGCGATGATCGACGACGCCCTGAAGAGCGGCCGCATCAACAAGGACACGGTGCTCATCGAGCCGACGAGCGGCAACACGGGCATCGCGCTCGCGTTCGTGGCGGCGGCCAAGGGACTGAAGCTCGTCCTGACGATGCCCGAGACCATGACGAACGAGCGCAAGAAGATCCTCAAGGTGCTCGGCGCCCGCCTGGTGCTGACCGAAGGCGCGAAGGGCATGAAGGGCGCGATCGCCAAGGCCGAGGAGCTGGCGACCAAGATCCCGAACAGCGTCATCCTCCAGCAGTTCGCCAATCCGTCCAATCCCGCCGTCCACCGGCGGACCACCGCCGAGGAGATATGGAGGGACACCGACGGCAAGGTCGACATCGTGATCTCCGGGATCGGCACCGGAGGCACCATCACGGGCATCGGCGAGGTGATCAAGCCGCGCAAGGCCTCCTTCAGGCTGATCGCCCTCGAGCCGGCCGGCTCCCCGATCCTCTCCGGCGGGCAGCCGGGGCCGCACAAGCTCCAGGGCCTCGGCGCCGGCTTCGTGCCCGCCGTCCTGAACACGAAGATCTACGACGAGGTGATCACGGTCAAGGAGGACGACGCCGCGCCGCTGAGCAAGCAGGTGGCGAAGCTCGACGGCATCCCGATCGGGATCTCCTCGGGCGCGGCGGTCTGGGCCGCGATCCAGGTCGCGAAGAGGCCCGAGAACAAGGGGAAGCAGATCGTCGTGATCATCCCGTCGTCCGCGGAGCGCTACCTCTCGTCGTGGCTCTTCGCCGACCTGAGCGTGGAGAGTGACTCGATCGACGACCTCCTGCCGCCGGCAAAGGCCTGATCCGTTCGCGCCCCGTTCCGGGCCCTTGCGGGCCCGGGGCGGGGCGTTCTCATTTCCTGCGGGCGGGCAGCGGCACCACCCAGCCCGGCGGGTTGATCGGCACGACCACGGGCTCGCCCGCGCGGATTCTCGCCTCGTAGAGATCCCAGCGCATGTCCGCATACGCGGGCTCCCGGTACCGGGGAATGTTGCTCAGGAGGGCCAGGACGCAGAGGGCCGGGGCGATCCTTCCCTCGATCCCCTTGCGCCCCACGGCAGAGAGGAGCAGCCACATCGCGATCAGCTGCGGGATGAAGACGTAGCGCGCATGGGCGAGCGGGCGAAAGAAATCGTCGAGCGAGTGCCGCGTCCTGTAGAGCGCTCCGGTGAGGAGCACGTAGAACGCGAGCCCGAGCAGGGTCCTGGCCTGCCGGTCCGCGCCGGGCCGGAACGCGAGGTACCCCACGCCGGCGAGGGTCGCAATCCCGGCCGCCGTGCCGAGGATCTGGTCTGTCACCGGGGACGCGAGGGATCCCATGAGAATCGAGGCCCCTATCCTGCGCCCCACGGCGGGAAGGAGAAGCCGGAACGCGATGACCGAGTCGGCGGCGCCAGAGCCTATCGAGGGGCCCGTGCGCACGAGGTACCCCTGGACCAGCGCGCAGGCGGCGACCACGGCGGCCAGCGCGAGGCTCGCCTTCGTCCTGCGGGTCCAGGCGCGCCAGGCGAACAGGGGGAGGAGCACGATGCAGAAAGGGCCGGTGAGGCCCATCGCCAAGGCGGCGACGAGGTCGTGGGCCCACTGCCGGCCGTCCTTCGGGTCGCCTGATATGAGCAGCAGCACCATCCCCGCCCCGATCACCCACTGGAGGTTCACGACGGTCAGGAAGACCTCGTAGGTGTCCGGCACGAGGACGACCGCGAGCGCGCATGCGCCCGCAAGCCGGGGCAGCGGACAGCGGGCGGACAGCGTCCGCCCCGCGACGTAGAGCGTGACCGCGGCCGAGCATGCGACAAAAATGGCCGGGGCGCGCGCCGGATCGGCGAGCACCGCGAGCTCCCCAATCGCCCTGAGGATCGTGTGCAGGTAGCCGGCGAACGGCTCCCCGAACGCGCGCCAGCCCAGCTCGTAGGCGCGCTCAAAGAAATACCCGTCCTCGGCCCAGAACTGGGGGAGGGTGACCGCGTGCGAGCGCCTCAGCGCAAGAATGACCGCGCAGAGCGCCAGGACGGCGACCCGGGGGGGGGCGGCCGCCATGCGCGCGAATCTCTGGCGCGCCGTCAGTTCTCCGCGGCTTGCGACGCCCTCGACCATTTGAAGAAGCAGATGCCCAGCGCGGTCAGCGACACGGCCATGCCGGCCACCTTCATGATGATCCCGGCGAAAAGCTGGTCGTCCGCGGGGCTGAACCCTGCGATGAGCCGCGGCGCGTACTCATAGGTGGGGTAGAGGATGTCGCTCGAGAAGACCACGTAGGCCGAGACCGGTATCATGGCGATCTCCGTCGCGAAGACGTAGAGCATCCGGATGCCGTAGCTTGGGGCCGGGAAGGCCTCGGACGGACTCGCGAGCGGCCACCAGTAGAGGAATGACACCGCGAGGAACATGAGGTGCTCCGCGACGTGGACCAGCTTGTCCTGGAGGGTCCATTCGTAGAGGAACGGCGCGTGCCAGAGGCTGATGACCGCCGTCGAGGCGAGGGCGCAGGTCACGGGGTTCAGGAGAAGGCGCAGCGGGCGCGCGAGGCCCGGCCTTGAAAGGACAGGGTCCACCATCCAGGAGGGCGTCCCCAGCAGGATCAGGAGCGGCACCGGGTACATGATCAGGAGGTGCTGCGCCATGTGCGCCGACAGGAGGAAGCGCTCGGCCACCTGGTCGAGCGGCGAGCCGACCGCCAGGTAGAAGAGGACGAGCGCCGCGTAGAACATGGCCGCCTTGCCGCGGGGGTAGGGCCTGCCCGGCGCCAGCGCCGGCCTGAGAGGCCCGGCCAGTACCGCATAGAGCCAGCCCGCGAGGATGAGTCCGCCGGTTAGGAACGGCTCATTGTGCCAGTGCCTCCAGTCGATCATTTTGGGAACCCGGATGGCGCCCGGGCGGCCGGCTCAGGCAACCCGCATGACCGCCGCCGGCGGGTCGAGCATCGTCACCGGGAGCGGCTTGCTCGCCTCGGCCCCGAAGAGCTTCAGGAGCGCCCACATCGTCCCTCCTGCCAGGATCAGCCCGATGAAAAAGAGGATCGTGCAGAACGCCTTGTCCCAGCGCAGATGCATGAAGTAGAAGATGACGAACATGAACTTCACCGTGGAGAGGATCACGAGGGCCGAGACGAGGAGCCACTTCATGAAGGGCAGGTAGACGGTGACGAGTTCGAGCCCGGTGATCACGGCAAGGAGCATGGCAATCTGGACGAAGATCCAGAACTTGCTCTGCTCAAGCTCGTGACCGTGGGCGGGGGCTGCGGATGCGGTGGCGCTCATGGCTGGTATTCCAAAAGGGTCGGTCAGATGTACTCGAGCAGGTACACGGCCGTAAAGATCACGATCCAGACAATGTCAACAAAGTGCCAGTAGAGGCCCATCATCTCGACGTCGATCGAGTCCTTCTCGGTAAGCCGCCCGCTGAACGAGTAGATCAGCATCCCGGAGAGCCAAATGACGCCGATCAGGACGTGGAGGCCGTGGGTCCCCGTCAGGGTGAAGAACGTCGTCCCCAGTATGCTGTTCGTGATCGTCAGGTGCTTCTCGTAGACGAAGTTCCTGAACTCATACACCTGGCACCCGAGGAAGATGCAGCCGAAGAAGATGGTCGTCAGGAGCGACCAGCGAAGGCTCTTCAGGTTGCCCTTCTGGATCGCGTTCACCGCGAGCGCCATCATGAGCGACGACATGAGCAGGATGAACGTCGAGAACGACGTCAGCTCGATGCTGAACACCTCCCTTGCCGGCGGGGTGCCCGGGGGCGGGTGCAGCCGGTAGATCAGGTGCGTCGAGATCAGGCAGCCGAAGAACATGCAGTCCGACGCCAGGAAGGCCCACATCAGGAGCTTCTTGTTGGGAATGCCCGTGGTGGTGGTCGGATCGTGGTGGTAATCGATGGTGGCTGCCGCCGCGGTGCTGCTCATGAAGGTGGGTGCTGGGGGTCCTGAGGGCGGGCGTCAGTGGCCGCCGGGCGCATGCCCCGCGTCGTCCCTGATGCTGCCGTCCTCGTTCAGGTGAATGTGGTAGCCGTCGTTGCCCTCGAGCGACCAGAGGACCACGGACACGAACATGATCGCGCCGCCCAGGATGGTGACCGCGATCTTCGGCCCCCAGAACCCGGGGTAGTGGGCCGGGTTCGCCGGGTCGACGACCGCGACGCCGATGGCCCCGATCAGGATGCCGAAGCTCGCGCAGAAAGGGTAGATCGACTGGAAGGGCATGTGGATGCCGCCGTGGGAGTCCTCGGCCTTCGCGTGCTCCGCCGCCTCGCGCGCCACCTCGTCCCTGTGGTGCTTCTCGTACCACCAGCCGTCGCGGGCGTGCACCGTGGGCAGCACCCGGAAATTGTACTCGGGCGGGGGGTTCGGCAGGCTCCACTCGAGCGTCCGCGCGTCCCAGGGGTCCCGCGTCGTCCGCTCCCCCCTGAAGAACGTGTAGATCATCGTCAGGAAATACACCGCGACCCCGATCGCGAGGACGAAGGCGCCGACGGTCGACCAGAAGTTCCCCGTGTTCCAGCCCATATTGGCGTCGTAGGTGAACGTGCGCCGGGGCATGCCCTCGAGGCCGAGGAAGTGCATCGGGAAGAAGGTCACGTTGAACCCGACGAACACGAACCAGAAGGCCATCTTGCCCCAGAACTCGCTCACACGCCGGCCGAACATCAGCGGGAACCAGTAGTGGATGCCGGCGAAGAGGGCGAAAAGCGACCCCCCGATGAGCACGTAGTGGAAGTGGGCGACGATGAAGTAGCTGCCGTGCTGCTGGGCGTCGGCGGGGGCCGCCGCGTGCATGACGCCCGAGAGGCCGCCGATCATGAACATCCACAGGAAGCCGATCGCGAACATCATCGGCGTTCGCATCGTCAGGTGCCCGCCCCAGAGCGTGCCTATCCAGTTGAAGATCTTCACGCCCGTCGGGACCGCGATCGCCATGGTCATCAGCGCGAACGCCGCGGTGGCCGTCGTGCCCATGCCCGTCGTGAACATGTGGTGGCTCCAGACGCCGAAGCCGAGGAACCCGATGGAGGCGCCCGAGAAGACGACGATCGGGTAGCCGAAAAGCGGCTTCCTCGCGAACGTGGGCAGGATCTCCGAGATGATGCCCATCGCGGGGAGGATGAGGATGTAGACCTCCGGGTGGCCGAAGATCCAGAAGAGGTGCTGCCAGAGGATCGGAAGCCCCCCGTTGGACACCTCGAAGAAGTTCGTCCCGAAGAGGCGGTCCATCATGATCTCGACCAGCGCGATCGTGATCGCGGGGAAGGAGAGGATGATGAGGAAGGACGTGAAGAGCGTCATCCACGTGAAGACGGGAAGGCGCATCATCGTCATCCCCGGCGCGCGCAGGTTGATGATGGTGACGATGAAGTTCAGCGCCGCGGCGATGGAGGCGACGCCGAGGAGCTGCAGGCCCATGACCCACATGTCGATCGCGTGGGTCGGGCTGAACGTGCGCGTCGTCAGGGGGGCGTAGCCAAACCAGCCCGCGTCGGGCGCTCCGTCCTTCATGAACCAGCCGAGGTTCACGATGATCGCGCCGACCAGGAAGGTCCAGAACGAGAACGCGTTCAGCCGCGGGAAGGCCACGTCGCGCGCCCCGATCTGCAGCGGCATGATGAAGTTGAAGAACGCGGCGCCGATCGGCATGACGACCAGGAAGATCATCGTCGTGCCGTGCATCGTGAACATCTCGCTGTACTGCGCGGACGTGAGGAAGGTGTTGTTCGGAACCGCGAGCTGGATGCGGATGAGCAGCGCCTCGATCCCTCCGAAGACGAAGAAGAAGAGCCCGGAGATCCCGTACAGGAACCCGATCCGCTTGTGGTCGACCGTCGTCAGCCAGCTCATGAGGCCGGTCTTGGCCGTCGGGCGCCAGAGGACGAACGGCTTTGCGGACTCATCCCCCTTCGCTAGGAAATCTGATTTTGCCAGTGCTTCCATGATGCGGGTTACTTGAGGCTCTCCAGGTAGTTCACCAGGGCGTCCTCGTCCCCCGGGGTGAGCTTGATGCCGTTGGCGAGGTAGCCGCTGACCCACATCTTGTTGCCGGGCTTCACCTCGTTCGGGGCGTGGATCCAGCGGTGGAGCTCGTCACGGTTGTTCTCCAGGAGGCCCGCGGCGATCGTCGAGCGGGACCCGACGTGAGTGAGCTCGGGCCCGACGACCCCGACGTAGCCGTCGCCGCGGATCGTGTGGCAGGTCCTGCAGGTCTTGTCCGCGAACAGCTCGCGGCCCCGTGCGATCAAGGCCGGGTCCTCTTCCGCGGCCGGCAGCTGCTGGGCCCGCCACGAGTCGAGCGGTGACGCATCGAACTTGGCCGTGGTCCCGGGCTCATTGCGGCTGAACGTGCGGTAGGCGGCGAATTGCGCCTTGGGCTGGCCCGTGCCGGCCGCCGCGGCAGCCCTGCGGGCGGGCGCCATCTGGGCGTTGAGCCAGTCGTTGAACTCCCTGGGCCCGAGCGCGATCACGCGGAAGCGCATGACGGCGTGGGACTCGCCGCAGAACTCGGCGCATTGCCCCCAGAAATACCCCGGTTTGTCGGCCTGGACCCAGAGGTGGTTGCCGCGGTTGGGCATCATGTCGACCTTCCCGGCGAGCTTCGGGATCCAGAAGCTGTGGATGACGTCCACGGTGCGCAGGTTGATGTGGACGGGGCGGCCCGCCGGGATCACGAGCTCGTTGGCGGTCGTGAAGGGCGCGTTGACGGTCTTTCCGGCCGCGTCGACCGTCTGCGCGGTCTCGCCGGGGTAGTCGAACTTGAACCACCACTGGTAGCCCGTCGCCGTGACCTCGTACGCGTTCGCCTTGTCCTCGACCGGCACCTCGTAGGAGTACCAGATCTCCCTCAGGGTGGGTATCGCTATGATGACCAGGGCAAGCACGGAGGCCCCGATCAGGCTCATCTCAACCACGGGGTTGCCGTGGCCCTGCTCCGGGGGCTCGGCATGCTCGTCGGCCTCCCCGCGGGCCCTGAACTTGATCGTTGCGTAGGCGAGGACGCCCCCGACAACCACGAAGATGACCAGGGCCACCCAGCAGGTGACATAGAAGAGGTCCATCTGGTGGCGCGCCACCGGGCCGTTGGGATCGAACGTGGACTGGGGGCCATCCAGCCAGAAGCAGCCTGAGAGGGGCAAGACTGCCGCCATGACGGCGGCGCAGCGGGCAAATCGGGTTAGTTGTGTGGAATAGTTGGACAAACGCATTACGTGCAGTCGGGCAAGAAAGCCGCCCTTGGGCGGCCGTCAAACTCCCGGGTAGAGTCAGGGAACATCCGAGCATTTCAAGCCATATTGCGACACATTTTCACCAACGGCGGGACCCCGTTCCCCGGTGACCGCCCCAAGGACGGCCTTAAATCCTGCCCCGACGGGCGTTAGCGGCCCCCGGCCCTGCGCCCAAGCCCCCAAAAGGCGTGTTTCGATTTGCGAACACGTGCGACACGGGCGAGCTTTTCCGCCCCATGAAAACGCGCCTTCTTCTCATCACAGCCCTCGCGGCCCTCGTCACTTCCGGCTGCGGCCAGAAGGACACCTCAACGCAGGCTTCCGCCGCACCGGCGGGCCCCCGGGTCATCGAGATCACCGCGGGCGACACCATGAAATACGACGTCACGGCCATCGAGGCCAAGCCCGGCGAGGACCTCAAGGTCATCCTCACCAACACCGGCACCCAGCCGAAGGAGGTCATGGGGCACAACTGGGTCCTCCTGAAGGCGGGCACGGATGTCGCCGCCTTTGACGCGGCCGCGCTCACTTCGAAGGACACCGGGTACATCCCCGCGGCGCTCAACGACGAGATCATCGCCCACATCGACCTGCTCGGGCCCCGCAAGTCGGGCGAGGTCGACTTCAAGGCGCCGACGGCCCCCGGCGAATACCCGTTTCTCTGCACCTTCCCCGCCCACTACCAGACGGGCATGAAGGGCTTCCTGACGGTCAAGTAGGTGCCCGGAGCCCCCGGTCCCCGTTCAGGCCCCCCCCGCGCCTGCCGTCTTCGGTCGATTGCCCATGCGGCGCCCGATTCCATGCCCTTCGCCGTGACGACGAGTCCCCAAGGGCGGGCGGGCGGGGCCGCACTGTGCCGAGCTCTCGCCGTGCTCGTCGCCGGCGTTGCCGTCTCGGCCTGCGGGCCGGGCGATCCCCTCGAGGGGAAGCTGGACGCGGTCGACTACGTCACCTTGTCCATGTGGCGCTCCGGGGCCGCGGGGCGGCTTTCCCCGCAGCAACTGGCCGACCTGGACGAGGCGGTCCAGGAGATCCGGTTCCACGTGATGGCGGAGGGCAAGGTGAGCGGCAGCGCCGCGGTGGAGGAAGAGGCGCTCCATGTGATGGAGGGCCAGACCGTCCGCCACGTGCTCAGGCAGGGCCTCGGATGGGAGCTCAGGAGGGCCTCCGCCGAGAAGGCGGCGCTTGAGGTCTCGATGGCCCAGAACGCGCTCATGCGCACGCGCCCGGGCGACACGGCCTCCGCGGCGTACCTTTCCGACCTGAGCGACCGGCAGGCGGCCCGCCTGAGGGCCGCGACCGACCAGGTCAACCATGCCCGCGAGAGGCTCGCCGCCGCGGGCGGGCCGCTCGAGTCCCTGGACGCCGCCACGTCGGACGCCGCCACGTCGGAGGCCGCCCCGACGGATGCCGCCCCCAAGGACGCGCCCCCGCAACGGATCCCCTGACTAGGACGCGCCCCTGGCCGGCCACCATACGTACAGGAAGAGGTAGACCAGGACCCCGGTCACGGAGACGTAGTACCAGATCGGGAAGGTGACCCGCGCCCACGCGACGTGGCGGTCATAATCCCCCCGAAGCGCGAAGATGAACGTGCGCGGCACGAGGTACGCGATCAGGGCCGCAAGCGGGATGTGGGTCCAGAGGATGACGAGGTAGACCGTCCTGATCGCGCCGGTTCCCCCGAAGGGCGTGTGGGCCCCCCGCATCAGGGCGTGGTACGTCAGGTAGAACACGAGGAACAGCGCCGACGCCACGGCCGCGGAAAGCATGCAGGCCCTGTGGGCGTCGCGCCTGCCCCTCTTGATGTAGATGAATCCGGCCGTGATGAGGCAGGTGGCGACCGCGTTCAGCGCGGCCTCGATCTTGGGAAGGTCGTGTACGGTCATGGTCATCGAATGAGAAGCCGGTCGGCCACGAGGGCGCCGAGGAGGAGCGGTAGGTAGGCGAGAGAGAAGAGAAAGAGCCTTCGCGCCCCGGTGTCGCGGTCCGCCGACCGCAGGAACGCAGCCGCCCGCCAGAGGAAGCAGGCGCCGACCACGCAGGCCCAGGCGCCGTACCACGCGCTTGCAAGCCCGAGGAGCGGCGGAAGGAGGCTCACCACGACCAGGGCAAGCGTGGCCAGGAGCGACCAGCGCGCCACCCGCGCGCCCGACGGGTCCCGCACGGGAAGCATGGGGAAGTTCACGGCCCGGTAGTCGCTGCGGTAGATCCAGGCGATCGCCATGAAGTGGGGTATCTGCCAGAAGAAGAGGACGCCGAAGAGGATCCAGCCCAGCGCGGAGACTCCGCCCTCGGCGGCGGACCATCCGATAAGAGGGGGGAACGCCCCGGCAATGGCTCCTATCTCCGTGCTCCAGCGGCTCAGGCGCTTGGCCGGCGTGTAGCAGCCGAGATAGGAGGCGATGGTCAGGAGCGTGAAGAGCGCCGAGAGCTTGCCGACCTGCGTGAAGAGCACGATCAGGGCGACAAAGCACATCCCCCAGCCGAGGACGTACGCGGAGCCCGTGGCGATCCTGCCCGTCGGGATGGGCCGCTGCGCCGTCCGGTTCATCCGGGCGTCGGTGTCGCACTCAATCCACTGGTTCAGGGCGGCGACCCCCCCGGCCGCGAGCGAGGCTCCGAGCGCCAGGAAGACGATGCGCGCGGGGCCGTGCGCGGGCCTGGCCGCGAAGTAGCCCACGAGGGCCGTGACGACCGAGAGAAGGCTGAGCCTCGGCTTCGTGAGCTCGAGGTAGTCCGCGAGCCGGGCGCTCTTGGGTGTGTCCTCGGTCATGCTCCAGGCGGACCCTCGACGGCGTCGCGGTGGGCGAGCCACGCGAGCCAGAAGGCGGTTGCAAGCGTCAGCGCCCCCACGAGCACGTGCGCGGTCGTGACCGCCGGGTCGCGCAGGGTGCGTATGATCTCCGCCCCGAGGAGGATCTGGAGGGCGAGAAGGCAGACCAGCACCGCCGCTCCGCAGCGCATCGCGAGGGTCGAGGCGCGGTCGCGCCAGAGGGCGACCGCGAACACGGCCACGGCGACCGCAACCACGCATGCCATGAGCCGATGCGCGAAATGGATCCCCACCCGGAAGTCCCAGAGGGCGGGCAGGAGGCCGCCGTCCGGCGTCGACCACGGAAACGTCGGTATCGCGAGCCCCGCAAAGCTGTGGCGCATGACGGCGGCGATCCCGAGCTGCAGGAAGATGAGGGCGCAGCACGCGGTCCCCGCCCTGCGCACGCCGCTCCCTGTGCCGATCGGCCGGGTGATCCAGCCCCGGCTGCATCCGACGGCGATGGCGATCAGCGTGCAGGCGAAGGCCTGCGCGAGGCAGGCGTGGAGCATCGCGAAAAGCCGGCCGAGGCTCGTGTCGACCGCGGCGACCTGCACGGGGTCGAGCCGCACCCGCAGCCCCCCGACGACGGCCTGCGCGACGACGAGGCCCACCGCGAAGAGGGAGAGCCCGCGAAGCCAAGGCCGGGACTCGCTCCGCAAGATCCAGAAGGAAAGGACAGCCGTCAGGACGGTCATGAGGCCCGCGCTCAGCCGGTGCGAGTGCTCCGCGAACATGGCGAGGTTTGTCAGCCAGCCGGCGGGGTTGAGCGACCCGTTCGACAGGGGCCAGTCCGGGAACGCCATGCCGGCCCCGATGCTCGTCGTGAAGGCGCCGAGGGTCACGAGCACGAACACCCAGCCGGCCGCCAGCACCGAAAAGGCGGCGAGCGCGGGCTTGTGGGCCGCGGTTCGGCCGGGATTGTGGGTGGGTGCCATGGGGGAGGGGACGGGTGGGAGAGGGTAACATGGTGCCCTCACCAAACACTTTGACAATTTTTTCCTCCGGCGGATTGGTGATACCATGAGAATTGATCCCGTTCGCCGCATGGCCGCCTTCGCGGTGCTGGGAGCGGTCCTCGCCGCAGCGGGCTGCGGCAGGGGAGCAAGGGAAACCGCCGCTCCGGCCTCCCCGGCCGCCTCGGCCAACGGGGAGCGGCGCTTCGCGCTCACCGGGGTCGTCGTCTCGTCGGATCCGGCCAGGAAGGTGCTTGTCGTCCGGCACGACGAGGTGGCCGGCTACATGCCCGCGATGACCATGGAGTTCGCGGTCTCGGCGGGCGACGCTGCGGCCGCGAAGGCGGGCGGACGTATCCGCGCCGAGCTGGTCGTGGGGCCGGGCGACGCCCTCCGCCTCGAGAACATCTGGCCGGACGACAAGGCGGCCCGCGACTCGGTCAACGCCGGCGCCCGCATGCTGCGCCAGGACACGGTCGCCAAGGGCGGGCAGGCCTACCGGGAGGTGGGCGACGCGGTCCCCGACTTCGTCCTCTACGACCAGAACGGCCGCATCGTCGACAGCGCCCGCTTCCGCGGCAAGCAGGTCATGCTCAACTTCATCTACACGCGGTGCCCCGTCGCCAACATGTGCCCGCTCTCGACGGCCAAGATGATGGCGTCGCAGAAGCTCGCGAGGGAGTCCGGCGTCTCCAACATCGAGTTCGTCTCGATCACCATGGACCCGGCCCACGACACGCCCGGCGTCCTGCGGGAGTACGCGGACCAGCGGGGGATCGACACCGCCAACTTCTCCTTCCTCACGGGCCCCGAGCCGGCCATCCGCGACCTGCTGACGCAGTTCGGCGTGATTGCGGAGTTCAAGGGCGAGATCCTCGACCACACGCTCGCGACCCTGCTGATCGACGCGAAGGGCCGGGTCGCGTGGAGGGCCGACGGAAGCCAGTGGCAGCCGAAGGAGTTCGTGGAGCGGATGCGCAGATGACGGCCCCCGCGGACGCCCGGAGGCTGGGGCCCTCGCAGCGCAGGCGTATCGCCGCCATCACCCTTGCGGCCGCCGCGCTCTTTGTCGTCATGCGCGAGCTGCCGACCGGCACCAACCTGAGCCACATGGACTTCCGCGTCCAGGGGGGCAACGTGATCGAGTTCTGCGACCCCGCGAACCCCCAGTTCCTGCCCGTGGTCGCGGTGAGGTCCCCGGTGACCCTGACCGTCGCGGCGTCCGGCCCCGCCAGGGCGGGAGCGGACGTGGCGGCGACGCTTTCGCTGACCACCTTCAGCGGCAAGCCGATCGCCCCGGAGGATCTGCAGGTGGTCCAAACGAAGCGCATACACCTCCTGATCACGGATCCCTCGCTCGAGGACTACCAGCACGTGCACCCGGAGCCGGGCAAGAGGCCGGGCGAATGGATCTTCCGGTTCAGGCCGAGGTTCGGGGGCGCGTACCGGTTCTTCGCCGACTTCACGCCCGTCGCGACCAACCGCGGCCTCTACTCGGAGGCCGAGATGGCGGTGGACGGCCCCCCAAACCCCGTCGCCGCCGGGACCCAGGCGCCCTCGTGGGAGGCCACGGTGGGCGCGTATGCGTTCGCGCTCTCGCCCGCCTCGCTCCCGATCCGGGCCGGGGTCCCCGCGAACCTCCGGCTCGCCGTCACGCGGGTCGGCGGGGGGCCCGTGCCCCTCTCTCCCGTCATGGGCGCCTTCGCCCACCTCGTCGCCTTTGACGCCCTTCGAAGCGGCTTCGCGCACATCCACCCGAACGAGACGGATGTGGCGAGGCCCCCCGACCCCGTGCGCCCGCAGTTCACCTTCCGCCTGGCGATCCCGAGCCCGGGACGCTACGTCATCTGGAGCGAGGTGAGCCTCGCCGGCCGGGAGACCTTCGCGCCGTTCTGGTTCGACGTCTCGCCGTAGGTCAGAACTTGAGGTGCTTCACCGTCAGCCCCTTGTTGATCAGCTGCTTCAGGGAATCGATGCCGATCTTTAGGTGCATGCCGACGAAGGAATCGTCCACCTTCCGGTCGCTCACGAGCGTCTTCACGCCCTCCGGGAGCATCGGCTGGTCCGACACGAGCAGGAGCGCCCCCGTCGGGATCGAGTTGGCGAAGCCCACCATGAAGATGGTGGCCGTCTCCATGTCGATCGCGATGACGCGGATCCTCTTCAGGTACTTCTTGAACTCCTCGTGGTGCTCCCAGACCCGGCGGTTGGTCGTGTACACCGTGCCGGTCCAGTAGTCCTGCCCGTGGTCGCGGACTGTGGTCGAGATCGCCTTCTGGAGCGCGAAGGCCGGCAGCGCAGGCACCTCCGGCGGGAAATAGTCGTTGCTCGCGCCCTCGCCCCGGATCGCCGCGATGGGAAGGATGAGGTCCCCGACCTCGGCGCGGTGCTTGATCCCGCCGCACTTGCCGAGGAACAGGACCGCCTGGGGCCTGATCGCGCTCAGCAGGTCCATGACCGTGGCCGCGTTCGCGCTGCCCATGCCGAAGTTGATGATCGTGATCTTGCCCGAGGTGGCGGTCGGCATCGGCTTGTCGCGCCCGTGGACCGGCACATCGTGCGCCTTGGCGAACATGTCCACGTAGAGCTGGAAGTTCGTGAGCAGGATGTACTGGCCGAACTTCTTGAGCGGGACCCCCGTGTAGCGCGGGAGCCAGTTCTCGACGATTTCCCTCTGGGTGGTCAGGGCGCACATGGCTTTGGGTGTCCGTTCAGGCGCTCGCGAGCGCATTCTGGGTGTTGAGGTGCTCCTCGCCCGTGTACTTCAGCGACTGCTCGTCGGCGTGGTAGCTCGAGCGGACAAGCGGGCCGCTCTCGACCACGCCGAACCCGACCGACAGCCCGAACTCCTTCCAGTGCCGGAACTCCTCCGGCGTGACCCACCGGTCCACGGGCAGGTGCTGGCGGGTCGGCTGCAGGTACTGGCCGATGGTGAGGATCTTTATGCCGTCGCCGGCCAGGTCGCGCAGCGTCTGCTCGATCTCCTCGCCGCGCTCGCCGAGCCCCAGCATGATCCCGGTCTTCACCGTGAAGCCCTTGTCCCTCGCGTGGCGCAGGACGGACCGCGAGCGGTCGTAGCGGGCCTGGACCCTGACCGGCCGCTGCAGCCGCTCGACCGTCTCCACGTTGTGGTTGAAGATGTCGGGCCTCGCGTCGAGCACCGTGTCGACGTCCTGGATCCTCCCCTTGAAATCCGGCACCAGGACCTCGACCGCGGTCGAGGGGTTGCGGCGGCGCACGGCGCGGATCGTCGCCGCCCAGACCGAGGCCCCTCCGTCCGCGAGCTCGTCGCGGGCGACGCTCGTGATGACGCAGTGCCTTAGGCCCATGGCCGCGACGGCCTCGGCGACGCGGGCGGGCTCGCCCAGGTCGAGCTCGGTGGGGCGCCCCGTCTGCACGGCGCAGAAATTGCACGACCGGGTGCAGATATTGCCGAGGATCATCACGGTCGCGGTGCCGCGAGACCAGCACTCCCCCAGGTTCGGGCACTGGGCGCTCTGGCACACGGTGTGGAGCTTCGTGCCGTCCACGAGGCCGCGCACGGCCGAATAGGCGGGGCCGGAGGGGAGCTTTGCCCTCAGCCATGCGGGCTTGCGCGTGGTGTCCATGGTCGAATTTCGTTCCGGAGTGATGCCCTAGGATGGATGCGAACGCCCTCGAATCACAAGCAAGGAACCTGCGGAAGTTTCCGTTTGCCCCTAGGGCGGCCGTGGGGCAGCGTGACCCGCTCACATGAGCGACATCCCTGCCGACATCACCCACGACCAGCACGCCGTGCGCCGGCAGAAGCTAGCCGAGCTCCGGGCGGGCGGGACGGACCCCTTCAGGGCCGAGTTCAGGCCGACCCATTTCTCGGGCGAGGCGGTCAGGGCCCACGTCGACGGCCAGGACCACACGGTCGCCGTGGCGGTCGCCGGCCGCCTGGTGACCATCCGGGACATGGGCAAGAGCCAGTTTGCCAAGATCCTCGACCAGCAGGGCGAGCTTCAGCTCTATATCAAGAAGGACGTCCTCGGCGACGCGCCCTACGCCGCGTTCAGGAAGCTCGACCTCGGAGACATCGTCGGGGCCAGGGGAACCCTCTTCAGGACCAAGGCCGGCGAGATCACCGTGCGCGTCGAATCCTTCTGCCTTCTCGCCAAGGCGCTCCGGCCGCTGCCCGAGAAGTGGCACGGGCTTGCCGACCCCGAGCAGGTGTACCGCCAGCGCTACCTGGACCTGGTCGTGAACCGGGAGTCGCGCCGGAGGCTCCTCACACGCTCGAGGATCGTCTCGGTGATCCGCGGGTTCCTCGAGGAGCGCAAGTACGTCGAGGTCGAGACGCCCGTCCTGCAGTCCGTGGCCGGCGGCGCGGCCGCGAAGCCGTTCACGACCCACCACAACGCGCTGGGGCTCGACTTCTACCTGAGGATATCGCTCGAGCTCTACCTGAAGCGGATGCTGGTCGGCGGCATCGACCGGGTCTTCGAGATCGGCCGCATCTTCCGCAACGAGGGCATCTCCCGGAAGCACAACCCCGAGTTCACGATGCTCGAGCTCTACGAGGCCTACAGCGACCACCGGGGGATGATGGCGCTCATCAGGGACATGCTCACCACCGTCTGCCGCGAGGTGCTCGGCTCCGACAAGGTCCCCCATCCGGGGAGCGGCCAGACGATCGACTTCGGCGGCGCGTGGCGCGAGGTCACCTACAAGGACCTGATCCGCGCGGAGACGGGCGACCCGGACTGGTTCAGCCGGGGCCGCGCCGAGCATGCGGCTGCGGCTGCGAAGCTGGGGCTCAAGGTCGAGGCCGGCTGGGAGGACTTTGAGGTTACCAACGAGATCTTCTCGAAGCGGATCGAGCCCGCGCTGATCCAGCCGACGTTCGTCCTGAACCTCCCGAAGGAGCTCTGCCCCCTCGCCAAGATCAACCGGGAGGACCCGGCCACGCTCGACGTGTTCGAGCTCTGCATCGGGGGCATGGAGATCGCGCCCGCGTATTCCGAGCAGAACGACCCCGACGTCCAGCGCGAGATGTTCGAGAAGCAGGCCGGGGGGGAGCCCCAGAGCATCGACCAGGACTTCCTCTTCGCGCTCGAGCACGGCATGCCGCCCGCCGGCGGAATGGGCGTGGGGATAGACCGGCTCTGCATGCTCCTGACGGGCGCCGAGAGCATCCGGGACGTCATCCTCTTCCCGCAGCTTCGCCCGGCGGACGCGAGGCCCGCGGAAGGCGCCTGACCCCGTGCCCTGGTACCTTCACCTCGCGCTCAGGCAGCTCTTCCCGACGGGCCGGTGGTTTCCGTTCTTCACGGTCATCTCGACTCTCGGCGTGGGGCTCGGGGTCACGCTGCTCGTCATCGTGATGGGCGTCATGGGGGGCTTCTCGTACGAGATCCGGCACATGATCGTGGACACGGAGGGCGAGGTGCAGGTCAAGGCGCGCGGCTGGATCTCGGACTACCCGGACGTGGTGAAGCGCGTGGAGTCTGTCCCGGGCGTCGCGGCCGCCACCCCCTACGCGGTCGACCATGTGATGATCAAGTTTGGCGACAAGGCCGAGTACCCGATGCTCCGCGGCATCGACCTCGACAGCGTCGAGCGCGTTATCCCGCTGGACAAGTATGTGAGGGCCGGCTCCCTCGCCGACCTCGACGACGACTCGATAATCCTGAGCCAGCAGCTCGCCGCGGGCCTCGGCGCCGGCGTCGGCGACACGATCGAGGTCTACTCGCCCCTCATCATCGACAAGCTGGGCGCGGACGAGGTGTTCCTGCCGAGGCAGGTCCGCGTGGTCGGGATCCTCGAGATCGGCCACCAGCAGCTCGACAGCAGCACGGTCTACGGCACCCTGCGGCTTTCCCAGGACCTCTACGGGCTCGGTTCCACCGTCCACGGGCTGAACGTCCGCCTGGCGCCCGGCGTGAACGAGGATGACGCCGCGGCCCGGATCAACGCCATCCTGCCGAAGGACATCCGCGCGTTCTCATGGCAGGACAGCTTTTCCGAGTTCCTCTGGGTGCTGAACCTCGAGCGGAACATGATCTTCTTCCTGCTCCTCTTCATCGTGATCGTCGCCGCGTTCTCGGTCATGAGCTCGCTCCTCATCTCCGTCGTCCGCAAGACCCGCGAGATCGGGCTCCTGGGTGCCCTCGGCGGCAAGCCGGTCCATGTCGCCGCGTGCTTCTGCGCGCAGGGCCTGCTCATCGGGGTCCTGGGGACGGCGGCCGGGCTGGCCGCCGGGTTCACGGGGCTTGCGTTCCGCAACAACGTCGTCCTCTTGATCACCCGGATCACCCAGCGCGAGGAGGTCATGAGGCGGTACTACCAGTTCAGCGAGCTGCCCTCGCACATCTCCGGGGCGACGGTCGCGCTGATCGTGGTCATGACGATCGTGATCTCGACCCTGGCGGGGCTGCTTCCCGCGTGGAAGGCCGCCCGCCTGAGGCCCGTGGAGGCGCTTCGCAGTGAATGATCCGGTCCTCAGCGCCAGGGGCCTGAAGAAGAGCTTCCCGAGCGGGGATGCCGTCCTCGAGGTGCTGCGCGGCGTCGACCTCGACGTCAGCGCCGGCGAGAGTGTCAGCATCCGCGGGGAGTCGGGATCGGGCAAGTCGACGCTCCTCAACCTGCTCGCCGGGCTCGACTCGCCGGACTCGGGCACGGTCGCCTGGGACGGCTCGCCGGACACCGGACCCGGCCGCCGGGCGGCCTACCTCGGCATGGTCTTCCAGTCCTTCTACCTCGTCCCGGAGCTGGACGCGCTGGGCAACGTGCTCCTTGCGCGCCGCATCCTCGGGGGGCTGGACAAGTCCTCCCGCCCCCGCGCAAGGGAGCTCCTCGGGCAGGTCGGGCTCGCCGACCGCGCCCACCACCTGCCCTCGCAGCTCTCCGGGGGAGAGCGCCAGAGGGTCGCCCTCGCGCGCTCTCTCATGAACGGCCCGAGGCTCATCGTCGCCGACGAGCCCACCGGGAACCTGGACGAGCGCACCGGCAACGGCGTCGTCGAGCTCCTGCTGGGCCTCTGCTCCTCCGCGAACGCGGCCCTCATCCTCGTGACGCACAACGCGGCCCACGCCGCCAAGGCCCGGCGCAGCCTCGTGCTGCATGCGGGAGTCCTCGGGGGAGGCTAGGGTGCGCCCAGGGTTTGTGGCTCGCCCCGGAATCGGCCCTCGCTAGCGTTTCAGCCATGCCCGCCCAAAGAATTCGATGCGGCGTCGTCGGAGTAGGCTCGCTCGGCCAGCACCACGCCCGGATCTATGCCTGCCTGCCGGGAGCCGAGCTGGCGGGCGTCTACGACACGTCGGACGCGCGCGCCACCGAGATCAGCGCGAGGTTCGGCTGCCGAAAGTTCGGGTCGATCGACGAGCTTGCCTCGTCATGCGACGCCGTCTCCGTCGTCGTTCCGACGGACCTGCACGAGAAGGTGGCCCTCCCCCTCCTTGCGCGCGGCTGCCACCTGCTGATCGAGAAGCCCCTCTGCGCCTCCCTTGACGAAGCGGAGCGGGTCCTCGCCGGGGCCCGGGCGAAGAACTGCCTCGTTCAGGTTGGCCACGTCGAGCATTTCAACCCGGTCATGGCCTTCCTCGAGAAGGAGGCGGACCGGCCGCGGTACATCACCGCGGAAAGACTGGCCCCGTACCAGGTCCGCGGAACCGAGGTCGGCGTCGTGCTTGACCTCATGATCCACGACATCGGGATTGTCCTGGCGCTCGTCAAGTCGCCGATCGCCAAGATTGACAGCGTCGGGATCAACATCCTCTCCAAGACAGAGGACATCGCGAACGCACGGATCGAGTTCGAGAACGGATGCGTAGCGAACCTGAGCGCAAGCCGGATGAGCCTCAAGAAAGCCAGGGAGATCCGCATCTTCCAGGAGAACGCCTACCTGTCCCTCGATTTCATGAACCAGTCCGGGCACCTCGTTCGCAAGAGCGACATCGTGGCCTTCGGGCTCAAGATGAAGGTGGGCCTCGTGAAGGCGGGAGACACGAGCTCTATACCGGTCCACCAGATCCCGATCGAGAAAGGCGAGCCGCTCGCACTCGAGCTGGCGCACTTTGTCGACAGCGTGGCGCGCTCGAGGCAGCCGAAGGTCGGCGCCGCGCTCGGGAAGAGCGCGCTCGAGGTCGCGATCACCATCACCGACCAGATCCGCAAGAAATGACGGGCTCCCCCTCCTTCCTGCTGCCTGCGCCGCAGGGCGGCGCGCCCGACCTGCTGGTCGTGGCCGGGGAGCACTCGGGCGACGAGCACGCGGCCCGCATGGTCTCCGGGCTCCTCAGGATGCGGCCCGGGCTGCGGGTCGCGGCCCTCGGGGGCCCGCGCCTTGCCGCGGCCGGCGCCGAGCTTCTCTACGACCGAACGGCCGTCTCAGTGGTCGGCTTCGCGGAGGTTCTCTGGAACCTCTCCTTCTTCAGGGCGCTCATCGACGAGACCGTCGGCTGGATCGCCCGCCACCGTCCCGCCGCCGTCTGCTTTGTCGACAACTCGGGGATCAACCTGCGCATCGCGGAGGCGCTCAGGCTGCGCGGCGTAAGCTTGAAGGGAGGGGGCCGCGTGCGGACCCTCTATTACATCAGCCCCCAGATCTGGGCCTCGAGGGCGGGCCGCCGCTTCGAGATGGCCCGCAACCTGGACGCCCTCGCGGTGATCTTCCCCTTCGAGGTCGGGTGCTACGCGGACACGGGCCTTCCCGTGGAGTTCGTCGGCCACCCTTTCATGGCCCCGGACTACACCCCGCCCGTGCGCCACGACCCCACGGGGCCGGTGCTTCTTCTGCCGGGAAGCAGGCCCAAGGCCGTCGGCCTCATCATTCCCGCCCTCATGGGCGGCTTCCTTGAATTCACCCGCGGCGGCCGGCCGGCCTCCGCCGTCGTCCTCTATCCAAGCGCGGCGATCCGCGCCCAGCTTGAGGCCGCGGGGCTTCCGCCCGAGGTCCGGCTCCTCCAGACGGGTACGGCCGTCGCGGCCAGCGCCGTCCTGACGAGCAGCGGCACCATGTCGATGCACTGCGCCCTCGCGGGAATCCCCGGGGCGATCGTCTACCGCACGGATCTCCTGACGTACCTGGCCGGCCGCTGGCTCGTGAGGATTCCCTACCTCGGGATCGCGAACATTCTGCTCGGCGAGCCGATGTACCCGGAATACATCCAGGGAGCATCGTCGCCCCTTGCGCTCGCCGGCGAGCTCGCCGCCTGCACCGGGGATCCGCTTCGGCGCGCCCGCACCGCAGCGCAGGCCGCTGAGCTGCGCGCCATGCTCGCGAATCCATCGGGAGCCAGTGCGGCCGACTGGCTCGCCCGAAACCTTCGGTAGCGGCCCCTCAGGGCGCGGCGGCTTGGCCGGCTTCCCCGGCATTCCTGGCGGCCGGGCCGCACGAAGGGTCGGAGGCCGACGAAAGGTACCGCTGGACGTGGCTCCAGAGCCCGTCGGCGCGATGGGTCAGAATCGCCCGGCACCGGGCGATCTCGGCCTCGCGGGCCATGCGGTTCCTCTCGGCGATCCTCGCAAGGTCGTCCAGGTTGTAGAGGAACACGTTCTGGAGGTCTGCGGCCGAGGCTTCGACGTCCCGCGGCAGGGCGAGGTCGATGACAAGAAGGGGCCGGGCGGGACGCTTGCGCATGGCCGCTGCGATCGCCGCGGCGCTCAGCACGGCCGCGGGGGCCGCGGTTGAGCACACGACGATGTCATAGTGGACGAGGCTCGAGTCGCGCTCCTCGAAGAGCACCGTTCCAGCCCCCAGGGCCGCGGCGACCTCGGCCGCCCGGTCCGGCCGGCGCCCGGCCACCGCGAGGTCCTCCGCGCCCCTGCTCCGGAACGCCCTCGCGGTTCCCTCGCCGATCTCGCCGGTCCCGAGCACGAGGACCTTGGCCGCGGCGAGGCTTCCGAAGATGCTGGCCGCAAGGTCGACGGCGACGTTCGCCACGCTCACGCGCCCGGAGGCGATGCCGGTGCTCGTGCGCACGTGCTTGGCCGCCTGGAACGCCTTCTGAAAAAGCCGGTTCAGAACGGCCCCCGTGGAGCCGCAGGCTTGGGCGGAAGCATAGGCCTCCTTCACCTGCCCGAAGATCTCATTCTCGCCCACGAGCTGGGAGTCCAGGCCGCTTGCGACCTCGAAGAGGTGCAGCACGGCGTCCCTGCCCGTGAGCCGAATCCTTATCCTTTCGAATTCAGCCGGGTCAAAACGCTGCCTCGCGCAATACGCAGTCTGCACCGAATCCGCCGCAGTGTCGTCGGAGCCGACACCGTAGAACTCGACGCGGTTGCACGTGCTGAGAACCGCGAGCTCGCGCAGTCCCGGCACCGAGGCCAGGTCGTTGCGGATCGCGCCCTCCGAGGAGAGGGCGAGGCGCTCACGGACCTCGAGCGGGGCGTTCTGGTGCGTGGCCCCGATCACGAAAAGGCAGGGCTCGCTCATGGTGTGGCCCGCTCCGGGGGCGGGGGAACCCCCGGATGCCGGCTCTCGTCGACCGCCGCCAGCGACAGGAGCGCCGCCGCAAAGAGCGCGAGACATGCCCAGGCAAACCGCCTTGCCAGCAGGCGCCCGATCGCCCTCAGCAGGAGCGCCGCGGCCGCCCCGGCCCAGACGGCCACGGTAGCGGCCAGCTTGGCGTGGTCGACGGAGGCCATGTCCCGCGACCAGTAGACGGAGCCGAAAACCAGCGCCAGGGTCAGGAGCCCGAAGCCGGCCGCCAGGAGGCGCATCTCGATGTGATCCAAGTCCAGGATCGAGGGCAGGAACGAGAACCAGCCCCCGAGGCGCTTCGATTTAAGCGAGAAATGGCGCAGAAGGAACAGTCCCGACGTGAGGGCGAGAAGCCCGAAGACCCCGTAGCTGAAGATCGCGAGCGCCGCGTGAAGCTCGATCCACGGGTTGCCTCCGAAGATGTGGGTTCGTCTGACGGCGTCCCACGCCGGGATCGAAAGCGACACAAAGGTCAGCGCCGCCCCGAGGCAGGACGTGAAGAACCCGAGCACGCTCGAGCGGAACGTCACGCCCACCACGAGATAGAGCGTGATCGCGGACCAGGCGGTGAACTGGAAGATCTCAAACTGGTTTCCAAGCGGGCAGCCGCCCGTGGACCGCCCGCGCACCCCCAGGCCGATGAACTGGAGGACGTATCCGACCAGGATCAAGCAGTAGATGAGCACCCCGGAAGTCCTCTGGCCCCGCACGAGGGAAATCGTGCCCAGGACCAGCCCCGCGGCGTACAATCCCGCGGCGCACCAAAGCCATTGCCGGTCGGACAGGTCTGGAAGCATGGGGGTAAGACGCTGCCCAAAGCGGGGCGTCCGGGCAAGCCTACGGGTGGCCGGGGGGGGCCCACTGCGCCAGGAATGCGATGATCTTTGCAGGGCTGTAGCCGTCACCCTCCTCAAGCTCTCCCGAGTCCTTCGTCGTCAACTGCTTGCCATCGGAGTCGAGCACGACAAGCACGGGTATCCCGTGGCTGATCGGGTTGCCGAACCTCTCGTTGACGCGGGCGTTCCGCTTCACCCCGTTGCGCGTGTTGACATCGATCATCACAACCACAAATCCCCGGTTCAGGGCGCCGGACACGGATGGGTCGGACTCAAACGTCGCGTGAAGCCGCCTGCACCAGATGCACCAATTCGCGCCAAAATCGATGAGCACGCGCTTGTGCTCCGCAGCCGCCCGTCCAAGCGCTGCGGCGATCTGGTCGCCGCCATCGGCATGGGTGTCGTAGACGTCCGGTCCTTTTGCGGGGTATTCGGGGTCCGCGCGAAGGCCTGTCGGCTTGAGGGCTGCGAACGCGATGAGGGCGAGGAGCGGGCGAATGGGCAGGTGCATCACAGTGTTCCGGAGGCAGAAGATCCCCCGATTTTACCCTGCTGCAAGCGCGATCCCCCCCGGGGACTGTTTTTGCGCGACGGGCCGCTAGCGCACGCGCCTCCACGAGGCGATGAACATCCCGTTGGCATCGAGGTCCTGGGGAAGGAGCGTTATCCTGGCCTGGCCGGCGGCGACTGCGATGGGAGCCGGCTCAAAATCCCGGTGGGCCGCCTCAAAGCCGTCGGCAACCGCGGACGTCTCGCTCCGGGTCAGCGTGCACACGGAATAGAGTATCCGGCCGCCGGGCTTGACTGACGTTGCGGCGCGCCCGAGGAGTCCCGCCTGGACCGCTGCCAGCTCGGCAACGTCCTCCAGCGTGGTGGTCCAGCGGGCGTGGGGATTGCGCTGCCAGGTGCCGACACCGCTGCACGGGGCGTCGACCAGGACCCCGTCGCACTTCGCCTTGAAAGGCGCCGACGCCGCCCCCGTCCACACCGCCGAGCGATAGTTGAACATGCCCGCGCGCGCCGCGCGCCGCCTGAGGAGCGAGAGCCTGCGCACCGACCGGTCGGTGGCCCAGACCAGGCCCTTGTTGCGCATCAAGTCCGAGAGGTGAAGCGCCTTCCCGCCCTCGCCGGCGCATGCGTCCCACCAGGTCTCGCCGGGCTCGGCCGCGCAGGCGTGGCCCACGAGCTGCGATGAGAGGTCCTGGATCTCGAATGTGCCCGACTGGAAGCCCGGCGCCTTGTGGAGATCCGCCGTCCCCCGGTAGCGCAGGGCCGAGAGCCCTGCAGGGGCCGGCACCGATCCAGGCAGAACAGGCTCCTCGCAGGAGCCGAGGGCCGCCGCCACTTCCCGAATCGCCCCGGCCTTGGCGCGGATCCAGAGCGCGGGCTCCCGCTGGAGACTGCGCAGGAATCCCGCCGAGACGTCCATCTGCCCGGCGAGCCAGCTTGGGACCGCGCGGGCGGCGAGTGCTGCGGCCTTGATGCACGCGGGGTCGCGGTCAAACCTGGCCTGCAGACCGAGAGCGCCGACGACCTGCTTCTGCAGGGACTGGGCGGGCTCGAGCCAGTTCAGCCACCGAAAGTAGGCAAACACGGCCAGGCTCACGGAGCGTTTCCCGATTGCTCCCAGGCTTCGATTGCGCGCGAGGTAGTCGCGGAGCGCCGCGTCGGCGGGAACGCCCGGGCGCAGCGACTGGAGCACGCGGGCTGCGTGGTTCTCTAGCGTCTCGCCCATCGCGTGTCCGGCTTCAGCTCAAGCGGCCGCGTTTCGACTCTGATCCCGGCTACCGCCGGATGCGAGCGAAGCTCCTGGAACGCCGAAGCCGTGATGCGCCACGAGAGCGCCGCGCTGGCCTCCGCGACCGGCGCCACGCCCCCGTCCAGCAGAACGGCAAACTCCATCCTCGTGTCGCCGGGCTCCCTTGTGACCGTCTCACGGAGCTTGTGCAGGAACTCTCCGAGTTCCGGGGCGTCGGGCCTCATGAGCCAGGTCACCTTGCGCACGGTCCGCGCCACCGCGACATCCAGGGGGTAGCACTCCTTCACGTTGACGCGAGGGCCGTCGGCCCCGCGTATGATGTTGCCCTGGACAAGCACCGGAGCGTTCTCGGCGAGGACCGACCCGAAGCTGCCGAACGCATCCGCGAACATGTTGAGCGCGATGGTTGAACCGCGGGTCGCCAGCGTGAACGCGACCCACGGCCTGTTGTCCTTCTTCGCGTACTTCTTGACGAGGTTGCCTGCGATCCCGCACAGCCGGAACTCGCCTCGGTCGGGGAGGCTCGAAAGCTCCTCGGCCGGGGCGGTGTCGATCGCCTCCCAGAGCCCGTGGTAGGTGTTCATCGGGTGGCCCGAAACGTAGAATCCGAGCAGCTCCTTCTCGAACGAGAGGCGTTCGTGCGCGCTGAAGTCGGGCGCCGGGTTGCCGTTCGCATGGGCGGCGCCGCTTCGGTGCGCGGGCCCCGCGAGCGCCCCGAGGAAGTTGTCCTGGCCCGCGGCCCTGTCCCGGGCCTGCGCCGAGCTCGCCGCAATCGCGGCGTCGATGCCCTCGAAGAGCCGGCGCCTTCCCGCTTTGCTGAACTCGAAGGCCCCCGTCTTCACCAGGTGCTCGAGCACACGCTTGTTTACCGCGCGGCCGTCGACCCTTGCCACGAAGTCTTCAAAATCCGCAAAGGGCCCGTTTGCCTCGCGTTCCGCGATGATGCGCTGGGCCGCAAGCTCGCCCACGCCCTTGATGCCGGCCAGCCCGAAGCGAATCTTGCCGCCCACAGGCGTGAACATCTCCCGCGACTCGTTGACATCGGGGCCGAGCACGCCGAGGCCCATCGCCTCGCATTCGGCTACGAAGTGCGCGACCTTGTCGGAATTGCCGAGCTCGGAGCTGAGCATGGCCGCCATGAACTGCACGGGATAGTTGGCCTTGAGGAAGGCGGTCTGGTAGCTGAGGAGCGCGTACGCGGCCGAGTGCGACTTGTTGAAGCCGTAGCCCGCGAACTTGTTCAGGATGTCGAATATTGCGTCGGAGGTCTTCTCGTCGATGTCGTGGAGTCGCTTCGCCCCGTCGACGAATTTTCCGCGCTCCTCGGCCATGGCGACGGGATCCTTCTTGCCCATGGCCCGCCGCAGCATGTCGGCCCCCCCGAGGGAGTAGCCCGCGACGATCTTGGCCGCCTCCATGACCTGCTCCTGGTACACCATCACTCCGTAGGTCTCGCTGCAGACCTCCTCCAGGAGCTTGTGCGGGTAGCGCACGGTGCTCGGGTCCTTCTTGCCCCTGATGTAGTCGGGGATCCATTCCATCGGCCCCGGCCGGTAGAGCGCGATGAGCGCGATGATCTCGTCGATCGAGGACACCTGGAGCTGCCGGCAGAGGTTCTGCATGCCGCCGGATTCCAGCTGGAACACCCCGGTCGTCCTGCCGGTGTTGAGGAGAGCGAAGGTCCTCTGGTCGTCGATCGGGATCACCTCGATGTCGAACACGGGATCCGCGGTGCGCCGGATGTTGTCCACGGCGTCGGCGATCACGGTGAGTGTCTTCAAACCGAGAAAGTCCATCTTCAGGAGCCCGAGCTTCCCGACCGCGTTCATGTCGAACTGCACGGTGATGTCCCCCTCCTGGAGCGTCAGCGGCACGAACTCCTCTAGGGGCCGGTCGGTGATGATGATTCCCGCCGCGTGCTTTCCCGTGTTCCTGACCATGCCCTCAAGAACCTTCGCCTGTTCGAAGATCTTCTTCGCCGCGGGGTTCTTTTCAACCTCCTCGCGGAGCTCGGCCGACTTTGCGACGGCCTGCTCGAGCGTGATGTTGAGCTCGTCGGGTATCATCTTCGCCAGCCTGTCCGCCTCGGCGTAGGGCAGGTTGTGCACGCGTGAGACGTCGCGGATCACCATCTTCGCTCCCATGGTCCCGTAGGTGACGATGTTGGCGACGCAGGAGTCGCCGTACTTGCGCCTCACGTAGTCGATCACCTCGCCCCTGCGGCGCATGCAGAAGTCGATGTCGAAGTCGGGCGGCGAGACGCGTTCGGGATTCAGGAACCGCTCGAAGAGCAGCTTGAACCTGAGGGGGTCCAGGTTGGTGATCCCGAGCAGGTACGCGACGAGGCAACCCGCGCCCGAGCCGCGGCCCGGGCCCACGGGTATCCCCTGCTTCTTGGCCCAGTCTATGAAGTCCCAGACGACGAGGAAGTAGTCGAGGAATCCGGTCTTCTCGATGACGCCCAGCTCGAAGTCGAGCCTGTCCACGAGGACGCGGGCTTGTGCGGCGTCGGCCGCCTTCTCGGGCGCCCCGTAGTCGACCCCGTAGCGCTTCCTGAGGCCGCCGATGCACAGGCGCCGCAGGAACCCGGTCTTGTCCGTCTCGACCTCGGCGGGAAGGGGGTACTTGGGATACCGCTCGCTTCCCTTGGGGAATGGTATCGTGACGTCGCACATCTCGGCGACAGCCTGCGTGTTGACGACCGACTCCGGCACCTCGGCAAAAAGGCGCTCCATCTCGGCTCGCGACTTGAGGTAGAACTGCTGGCCTTCGAACCGCATCCGCTTCTCGTCCTCTATCTTCGAGCCGGTCTGGATGCAGAGCATCGCGTCGTGGGAGCCCGCGTCCGACGCGTGCACGTAGTGGACGTCGTTCGTGCAGATCACCTTGAGCCCAAACTCCCGCGCCAGCCTCAGCAGCCCCGGGATGATCTTGTGCTGCTCGGCGATCCCGTGGTCCTGGATCTCGACGAAGTAGTTCTCGCGGCCGAAGATGTCCACAAACCGTGCCGTGGCCCTTCGGGCCTCGTCCCAGCGATCATGGAGCAGATGCTGGGGCACCAGCGCAGCCAGGCACCCGGTGAAGCCGATGAGGCCCACCGAATAGCGCGCCAGCGTGTCGAGGTCCGTCCTGGGCTTGTAGTAAAAGCCCTTCAGATGGGCGTCGCTCACCAGCTTGAGGAGGTTCTGGTAACCCTCGATGTTCCGGGCCAGCAACCCCAGGTGGAAGATGCTCCGGCCTTCGTCGCTACGGCCCTGTTTCTCGAGCCGGGAACCCTCGGCGAGATAGAGCTCGCACCCGATCAGGGGCTTGATGCCCCTGCTCTTGGCCGCCGTATAGAAGTCGATGGCGCCAAAGAGGTTGCCATGGTCCGTGAGCGCCAGTGCGCTCATCCCGAGCTGGCCCGCCCTTTCGGTTAGCTGATCGATCCGGCAGGCCCCGTCCAGCAGGCTGTAGTCGGAATGGACATGGAGGTGAACGAAGTTCTTGTCTGCTGATGGCACGCAACGGTTAACCAAGATCAGGGACCGGGATGCGCAAGCCGGAACGACGGAAACCCGCCTAAGCCGCGCCTTTTAACCGTTGACTGGGACGCTCGAGCGTGGCCTATTAGCCGGCTTTTCCTCTCAGGAAGCAGACCATGTCCATCGAAATCAAGATCCGCAAGAACGAGCCCATCGACCGTGCGCTGCGGCGCATGAAGAAGAAGCTCGACCGCGAGAACATCATCAAGGGAACCCGTGCGAAGCGCTACTACGAGAAACCCTGCGAAAGACGCCGCCGCAAGAACAAGGTCATGGCTTTCACGGCGATGCTCCGCCGCCGCTACGACAGCTGACCCGACGGACGCCCGATTTGATCCCGCGCCTCGACCCCGGTCGGGCGCGGTTTTTTTTCGTGCAAATCATTCCGCTTATTTGATCTTTGGCATGCTGTGACTCCCGCCCCTGCGCTTTCGACAAGCTGGTGTTCGCATCGTCACAAGGATGGCGATCAGATGCTGAGGGAGATCGCCGATCTCGGCTTCGGCCGCGTCGAGCTGAGCCACGGCATACGGATCTCGCTTGTCCCGGGCATCCTGAAAGCCGTCGAGGAGGGCGTCGTGGCGGTTGGCTCCGTTCACAACTTCTGCCCGCTGCCGATGGGCGTATTTCAGGCTGCGCCCAATTTTTTCCAGCCGTCTTCGCCGGATTCCCGGGAGAGGGAGCAGTGGCTCAGGCAGACGAAGCGCTCGATCGACTTCGCCGCACAGGTCGGGGCCTCGCTGCTCGTGTGCCACCTGGGAAGCGTGAGGTACTTCTGGCTGGAACCGGACCGTCGCATGAAGGCCTACAGGAGGGCCAATCCGGACGCCGTGAAGTCGGGCGACAAGGAGTACCGGGCCCTGGTCGACAAGACGTTACTGAAGTTCCGCAGGCGCATGGCTCCCTATTGGCAGAGGACCCAGGAGTCGATCCTTGCGGCCCTCGACTACGCCGCTAAGAAGAAGGTCCGGCTGGGCCTCGAGAACCGCGAGCGTTTCGAGGAGCTTCCGATTGACGCCGATTTCCCCGCCTTCCTCGCGGGAATGCCTCCGCCTGCGCCCGTGGGCTACTGGCACGACGCAGGGCACGCGCACCTCAAGGAGGGCATGGGCCTCATCAATCATCGCCGGCAGCTTGAGGCGAACGCCTCGCGACTGCTCGGGTTTCATCTTCACGACGTCGACTTGATGGGCCATGACCACCAGGCAATCGGCTCGGGAGAGGTCGATTTTGAAATGCTCGCTGCCTTTTGGCGCCCCGAGCACCTCTTCGTGATCGAGCTCAGCCCGCACGTGACCGTGGAGGGGGTCGTCGCCTCAAAGGCAAGGGTCGAGGCATTGCTCGCGAAGATCGGATCGTAGGGTTGGCCTGGCTGAAGGATTCCGGCGTCCGCCGAACCGTGCTGCCTGCTGCCCACGCGTGACGCGATCCGCGGGTCTCAGGTTCCGTTGCCTCGGTGGTCCAGCAGGTCGTCGAGTGGATTGCCAGCGCGGTCGACTTCCGGGTGAAGGTAAGCGGCCGTGGTTTCGAGCCACGAGTGGCCGAGGAGCTGGCGCAGGGAGTCAATCGGCTCGCGCGAATGCGTAGCATAGGCGTGCCGGAGGACATGCGGCGTGATCAATCCGCAGAGTCCCACTTTAGCCACCGCCCGTTGGACGCTGCGCTGAATGCAGTCCACAAGGATGTGATACCTGACCGTTTTCCCGGAGCGCGGGTCCTCGCAGTGATTGGCTCCCGGGAAGACCCAGAACCATTGCCACTGGAAGGGAGCCTTCGGGTACTTGTTTGCGAGCGAGAAGGGCATTGATACGCCGATTTCGCGCGCGTTTGCCTGGTCCCACTCCCATACGACCTTCGCCCTATCTAGCTGCAGGTGAAGCGGCGCAACGCAGGATCGCGGTATCGGCACTCGGCGGTCCTTCCCCCCTTTTGCGCCCCGCAGGAGAAGCTGGCCGTGCGGTCCGTCGCCCCACAGCACGTCCTTCACCCGAAGTTCAAGCGGTTCCGACACTCGCAAGCCACAGCCGTAGAGCAGATCGACGATCAAGCGGGCTGGCGTCGACGGTGTGTCCTCGACCGCAGCGCGAAACAGCCGGATCTGTTCGCGGGAAGGTGACGTTCGCTCGTGTTGCGGCCGCTTTGCACGAAGCGCGGCGACGTTCTTCAGGGGCTTCTCCAGGACTTCTTTGTACAGATAGAGCAAGGCGGCGAACGCCTGATTCTGTGTTCGGGCCGCCACCCGGCGCCGTAACGCCAAATCAACGAGAAAGGCCTCGACTTTCTTCTCCGCGGGTAGAGCGGGGGCCATACGCCTGCAAAAATCATAGTACCTGCCAATCCATCCACAATAGGAATCCTCAGTGCTAAGCGCAAAATGCATCATGCGAATCTTGGATCGCGTGTCAGCGATGACTTCATTTCGGGTCTTCATTAGCAAATACCGAGGGCTGGGTTATTGAATGTTAAGTGATCATGTAAGACATGTCATATAACTTTCAAGCTTAGCCTCGGCAGGAGCTTGCGATCCTCAACGGGACCGAGGTACCGTAAATCCAAGTAGCGACGCGGCTAGGCAGGCGCACAACAATCGTGCTTATACTAGGCCTGCAACTAGTCCATTGAGAGAGTTGATCTTTTGTAGCCAATTATTCATCAATGACTCACAAGACATGTTACGCCACCGTAAGTGGCATAACGAAATCTTGAATCTCTTAATCGTAAAATCCAAAGATACCTCCTCCCCTATGGCTTTGACCTCAAAGACAAGTAGATTTGGTTGAGCCACCGAATGTGGCATAAACAAGGTTAGGCTTTAGTCCACATGCG
>Ga0265338_10000618_pt1 | contig 62009 bp, 52 predicted proteins | sample 42126metaG_FD_193579 | JGI IMG/M metagenome (GOLD analysis project Ga0265338, IMG submission 193579) | Rhizosphere microbial communities from Carex aquatilis grown in University of Washington, Seatle, WA, United States - 4-21-26 metaG | ecosystem: Host-associated > Plants > Roots > Rhizosphere... | reverse complement strand
TCCCTCGATCTGCTTAATTTTCGATATTCTCATTCGCGCTGAATCATCCCCGGAAATTACGATGGTTTCACATTTGCCCTTGAGATACAGATTGAGAACTTCGAGATGCTCCTTCCGCTCACTCAATACGAGGACTTTCTTGTTCGCAGCGGTTTCACGTAGAATATCTTCGACGATTAACTGATTTCGAGATGTATCAAAGCAGACGACCTTCGCAAGAAGTTGAAAGAGATCGGTCGTGAATTTGAAAGGGAGGGTAATGCTCGTTTCTCTAACGATGATTTCAGGAGTATTCTGTGCCGCGATCGACGACACTTGAGCGTCATGTGTCACATCCATTTGTGCAACGATTTCCCCGATATAGATATAGATCAGTTTTTCATCGTTGTGTTTTCGTTTAGGAGTGGCAGTGAGCCCGTAGAGAAAATGAGGATTGAGTTGTGCGACAACCTCTCGGAATGTCGACGCGGGTATGTGATGACACTCATCCACCAAGACCATGCCAAATTGATTTTTAATTGCCGAGAGGTCCTTCGTTCGAGCGAAGCTTTGAAGCAATCCAACCGTGATTTGTTCTCCGATTTTCCTCTTTGTCCCTGAGTATTGACCGATATGCGCCTTCGGTATGCCAAGAAACGTTTGAATTCGTTCAACCCACTGGTCCAATAGCTGTCTTCGGTGGACAAGAATCAATGTTGGAACTTTTCTTCGCGCGGCGAGTTCTAGTCCAATAATAGTTTTGCCGCTTCCAGATGGCGCAACGATCACACCCTGGTCACCTTCCAGGGCTGAATCAAGTACCTTCGTTTGAGATGGAGTTAACTGAATAGAGCTTTTGAACGAAACGCCTGTTAAAAGAGGGCGATCGTAACGGATTTCATGCGCGATGTTATGCTCTTTCAAAAACGTAACCAGTTGTCCTAAGAATCCCCGGGGGAGTGAAATCACATCTCCCGATTCTTCAATGAGCTTAAAGTATTTTTGTACCTTGTACGTCGACTTCCCAAGTCGACGTTTTTGGAGATATTCGGTGTTAAGAAAATTCAGTTCTTCTTTCAAAAAGTCCTTTAGGTCCGATATTATTTCTGACCGCGCAAAAACGATTTCATTGCCTACTGAAATGGAGAGGACGCCGCTCGCTCGTGTGGACGCTTTTAATAGACTTTCTTTCTGTGTAAAAAGGTCTTGATATACATGATCGATTTCCTGCACCGAATAGCGCTTTACTTTTTTAAGAAACTCCCATTGATCAGGAAGCGGCATATTGTTCTCTAAGTCAAGAAACAATGTGTTGCCGCGGACGACGGACTTTCCCTGAAAAGGCAATGCAATTAGATTTCCAAAACCGCCTTTTGACACCGAGTCCTGGTTGGGAAAAAGCCGATCAAAGCTGACTTCTCTTTCAAATTCCGACATGCCAAATGCTTGGCGTATCAATTCAAGTCCGATTCGCCGGCTTCTGTAACATGGGTATGGATCTGAGAAGAATATCCACACATGACCGCCGCTGCCTGAACGAGATCGCTCGAGATATGCTGCCAGTCCTATAGTACGACAAACATCAATGAAAGCGGCTGCCTCTTTTTGCCAGTTTTCTCCATCAAAATCAGCAGCGAGAAAATGTGTTGTATTATCGGGAAGTATTGGGTAGACACCAACGACGAGCAATCCAAGGAGATGCTTCTTAATCACTTCGGCCGTAAGAGGGAGCAATTTTTTGTTTTCAAAATCCTTTATCGATCCACCACGACGCTTGTGCGCCATGAATTCATCCCAATTAAATTCGTATGCAGGACTGTAACCAGAGCGTTCGCCTTTTTCCCAGCGGCGAGCATATCCATCCATCCTCCCCCTGAAGAGGGACAGAAAAAGTTCGATCTTTTTCGCATCAATCTGAGCCATGGACTATCTCACTAATACCGTCCATTGAAGATTGCGATACCATTGATCAGACAAAGTTTTTTAAAAAACAGCCGTCACCAAACGCCTCAGCCATGTGAATTGCGGTGGGTTGTTCATCAATTTCCATAGGGTGCACTCACATCATGCAGAGAATTTCTATCGACATCTTACACAGGAATGAACATCTATTCCCATTTTGCAGCCTTTTGTTTCCACGAGACCTTCAAGATCTTTCCACCAAGTTCTGCTTCTACAATCGGTCTAAGGAACGCGTGTATCTCGGAAAAGACATCTTTGAAAGCCATCGGGGATACTAATCTTGTGCGGCTCTTGAAAGCATCCCAAAGGCGCTGGAAACTCGCCTGCTCACCAAGATTTGAGTTCAATAATGCTTCTGCTGCTTCCAGACTTGTTTGTCTTTGTCTGAAGGTATTTCTGATTGCGGACTGAAGCAGCTGACCATTAAAGTCAAATTCATGACTCAAGAAAATCAAATCAAAGAAATCCTTCATTCGAGAATTGAAAATGCTTAGCTTCACTATTGCTTCCAATTTCTCAGCGACAATTGTTTCCTTCGAATACGCCAACACTTTCACGTCTTCTGTCCCGAGCAATGTCGGATAGTCCATCTGAAGAGGCGGCGGAGTCATAACATCACCGAAGCCGAAATCAATTCGGATCTTGTTTCTTGCGGCCCCGATTTCTGCAGTAAGCTTAACACGAACTCCTGGATAGTCGGCCTCGTCTTTGATCTCCTCGCTTTCAACCGAATCTCCAGAAAATGTAATCCCGTCATTCGATTTGATCAAGACAATTTCTCTAACAATCCGTTCAAGCTCCTTCCTATCATTCGAAACACTCACGCCGAGGAAATCAATATCCTTTGTCGGCCTGGCTTTTTCGACGCTGAATGCAAGAAGAAGAAGACCTCCCTTGAGCACGAACTTATCGGCATATTCGGAAGCAGCCAGACGGAAAAGAAGTCTTTCTTGGATATACCGCAATAGAAGAAAATTGAAATCTATATTCTCTTTCTCAGAAATTTTCTTGAGACGAGCTAAAATGGAAGCAGGGACATTGGTTAAGTTTTTCTTCATCCAACAATTGCTTTCACATACTGTGAGACAATTCCTTCGACCCGACAAACCTCAGCGAGCTTCATTAGTTTGTTCAGATCCCGACCTCGACGTCGGAGATACTCCTTTAGACCCTCAATTGCAAGATCTTCCCCGAGTTTGTTCCTAAATCTAAAGCAATCACAGATGGTCTTTTCCATTCCGTACAGCCGAATACCCCCGAATTTGGTTTCGCGGCGTTCGACTCCGGTCTTGTATTGCGCCTCGGAAAAAAAATACGGCTCTGTCGGAGGGTGGGCTAGTTTCACCGGCTTATCCGAGCGTGGAATTGCATACGTGATCGCTGTCGGTACGAATGTAGTAAGTTCATGAAAAGCGAGGGCGGAGGAGAGACAAATGACGGCTTTCGGCATGGCAAGGCAAACCTCTACAAGACCGCTTGATTCCCCCAGTTGAGTGTCGGCAAGCCGGTAGATTCCAGGTTTCACTTTGACAATTCGGTCTGCCTTCAGAAGATTTCGGATATCTCTTGTTTGGAAACCGCTCGCCTTCATATCTTTCATGCGAGCATATCCCTTGTTTTTTATGAAAAGCTTTATGATTGCATCCATAGAGGTATTGATTCTAAATTTCTGCACTTAATATAAGAGTGCAGAAAAAAAGAATCAAGGAGAAAGTGCATTATTATGGGGACGCTAAGAGGTTGTGAGATATCTGTGTGATGGGGGAAACACCTAAGAAGAGAAACTGCCTTGGTGGGAAGCTCTAAAGCCTTGTATAATTCGCGGTTTTCGCCGTTCGTACTACGGGTGCCCGGTTGGGGACGCGCGCCTCTTTCGCCTTCTGAACCTCTCCAGTTACCAAAGTGGTCACCTTCCGCCTCCAAGTTCAACGGCAGATATAGACCACCAGCCACAAGAGCTGATGTGACCTGCAAGAATAGCGGCACAATAAATTGAAAATTGTTATCACAAAAAACTCCCTCACTGATTTCTAACCGCCTATACAAAGGATCTCATACTTCTACAAGTGTTACCCTGCTCGTGAACATCCCGGCTTATTCAACGATTTTCCCTGCCTCGGTTACCGCGCATTGAAGCATCAAAGGAATTAATCCTCTTTTCATCCTTTTGGATGATTCCGGCTCCGTTAAATCATCAGTAGTATATTTCAGGCAGTAACGGGTGCAACCAATTCTGTTTCGTGTATGGGACAGGCTTTGTCCAAGTATGTCTCAATGCTGCATTGCGAAGCATGGGTTTAGACATCAAAGCTGATCATGTCAGATGCGAAGCCGCTCCGGATAAACCGGTAGTGACCAACGTACTCGGGCTGCCTGTTTTGAAAAGCAAGGAACGACAATGCTCGAACATGATCGACAGGTCTGGGGAATAATTCTTGCGGGCGGTGAAGGGAAACGCCTGCAGACGTTCATCCGTGAGCGCTACGGTTCCGACATTCCAAAACAATACTGCACCTTCACAGGTACGCGTTCAATGCTCAGGCATACGATCGACCGAGCAGAGTTGCTTATCACTCCCGAGCAGCTTCTCATTCTCGCCAGCATGCAGCATGCGCGTTACATCCATGAACAGCTCGACGATCGCCCGGCGGGAACAGTGATCGTCCAACCCTACCGGCGTGAGACCGCTCCCGCGATTTTGTACCCACTTCTCCATGTTCATCAGCAAAACCCCGAAGGGATAGTTTGCATTATTCCCTCCGACCACTTTGTATTGAACGAACAAGGTTTTATGAAGTACATGGAATTTTCCTCCGAGTTTGTTGCTGCCAACCCACAATCGATAATGCTTCTGGGAATCCATCCGCAAGAACCGGAAGGCGAATATGGCTGGATTGTTACCGGTGACGAAATTCCCACCGGCAATTCAAACCGCGTCTATAATATTTCACAGTTTGTTGAAAAACCAGACCCGTTCACTGCAAAACACCTCTTCAAAACCGGAAACCTGTGGAATACCATGGTCGTTGTGAGCAGGGTGAGAGCCCTTTTGAGGCTATTTGAACTCTTCACTCCATCGATGTATAGAGCGTTCTGGGACATACGCCACGCAATCGGTTCGTCTTCCGAGGTTCAGGTTGTTGAAGACCTGTTTTCAAAATTATCCCCAACGAATTTCTCCTATTCAATCCTTGAAAGGAATCCCGCCGGGCTTCGCGCTGTGAAAGTAGAAGGAGCGTACTGGAGCGATTGGGGAGATGCTGGCCGAATTCAAAGAGATCTCAAATCTTTCTGCACAAAAGCTTTGCCCCCAACGGTACCGTTGCACTATGCGAAGATGTCCGACGCGGCAGCGTTTGTTTCGGAAAATCACGAATCAGTATAACTCGTTTGAAGTTGTTGAGAAATACGTAAAAGAAACGATCTTCTGTTTATTAGCTTAATATTAGTCATAAGGTGAGAACATGCAAAAGAAACAAGTCGTTGTCGGCGAATATGAAAATGAATTGGATGCTGAGATTGCAAAAGGACATCTCGAAGCATCAGGCATTCATGCATCCATAATCAAGGACGATGGAGGGGGAATGCTTCCATCGCTCCAAAATGCGGACGGTGTAGGATTGGTGGTCGCTGAAATTCAGCAGGAGAAAGCCAAGAAAATACTCCAGGCGAGACCATCTCGACTCGATCGAAAAAAGCCCTGAGGGCGTTCTCGCTCGTCAGCTGTACATCCAAGATTAGAATTATCTGAAAAATAGCATCACACGAAGAAGCAAAGCCAGGCAAGCCTTATTTCATGAACTACTTCGTTTCCTGGCTCTTTCGCGTTATTCGAACTTTGCGGATTTTTCAGAGGACTCGATCATAAATTGAAATGGGACCAGAGAAGAAGGAGTTGCAATCATGAAAACCAACCCTCTGAAAGAAGTGGAAACATTCGGGCAGTCGATCTGGCTGGATTACATAAGTCGGGATCTGATCACCAGCGGCCGGCTCCAGCACATGATTCAGGAAGATGGAATACGGGGAATGACCTCGAATCCATCTATTTTTGAAAAAGCCATTGTGCAGGGCAACGATTACGACGAGGCAATTCACGCTTTGGTGCTTCGGGAAAAGAACGTTAAGGAAATATATGAAGCTATCACCGAGCGCGATGTGCAGAGCGCCGCGTATGAGTTCGGATCTCTATACGAAAAAGCGGACGGCGGCGATGGGTATGTCAGTCTGGAGGTCAATCCACATCTTGCTCATGACACCAAAGGGACAATTGAGGAAGCGCGCCGGCTATGGGCTGCGCTGAACCGACCCAATGTTTTCATTAAGGTCCCTGCCACGGCCGAAGGACTCCCTGCAATCCAACAACTGATAAGCGAGGGGATCAGCATCAACGTCACTTTGCTCTTTGGGTTGCCCCGCTACCGTCAGGTGGCGGAAGCATACATCGCGGGCATCGAAGCGCGGCTAGATCAAGGAAAAGCTGTGCTGCACGTAGCATCTGTGGCTAGTTTCTTCGTAAGCCGCATAGATACGCTGGTGGATTCGCTTTTGGACAAATCTGTCGCACGAGGAGGCACGGACGCCGACCTCGTAAAAAAGATACGCGGGCAAGTTGCTGTTGCCAGTGCGAAAATCGCATATCAAATGTACAAAGAAATTTTCAGAGGGGAGCGTTTCAAACGACTAGCAGCTCAGGGCGCACGAACCCAACGCCTTCTCTGGGCAAGCACCGGAACCAAGAATCCCGAGTACAGCGATGTAAAATACATTGAATCCCTGATCGGCCCGGAGACGGTAAACACGGTTCCTCTGGAAACCATCGATGCGTATCGCGATCATGGTAGTCCGAAATCACGGCTTGAACAAAATCCTAAGGAAGCTGAATGGGTACTTGCACAATTGCCGGGACTCGGGATCAACCTCGACGAGATCACTCAGCAGCTTGAAGACGAGGGTGTCAAGAAATTCAATGAACCGTTTGATAAGCTGATGGAAACATTGACAAAGAAATTGCTGGAGAAACCCAATGGAGAGCGTAGATCGTGAAATGTAGAACGTAAGATGTAAAACGCAAAACATTTCCAGGGCCAAATTGAGAGCGGTGGTGGCCATATTTTTTTTGTGGTGCTTATTTGCGTGTTGTATTTTTGGTTTCGGCCGTGATGCCTGGCTTCTTCACATTCGTTGAGACCGGTGCCGGAAATGCCGCGTCTGTGTTATTCTGTGAAATTGTTTTTACTACACAAAGTGAAACGAAGATCTAGAGAGTTCCACGGAGAAGCACCGTTTTCGACCGCCTCTCTTTGCGGAGTCGATGAAAGCAAAGATGAATAGCGCCTCGGAACGAAACATTAAAGTAGTGATATGAATATAAGTCCTTTCGCGGGAAAACCGGTCGAAGCTTCAATGCTGGTCAACATCCCCAGGCTTGTCACGGCTTATTACACGGAGGTTCCCGACCCCTCGGTGCCGGAACAGCGGGTTGCATTCGGAACCTCAGGGCATCGGGGCTCGGCATTCAAGAGAGCTTTTAATGAGGACCACATCCTAGCCATAACGCAGGCGGTTTGTCTCCATCGAAAACGGCTGAGAATCGACGGTCCGTTGTTTCTGGGAATTGACACGCACGCACTGTCGGCGCCGGCCTACGCGTCCGCCCTTGAAGTTCTTGCGGCTAATGGAGTCGATGTGATGATCGCTGAAGAGGACGAGTATACACCGACCCCGGCGGTTTCTCATGCGATCCTCTCCTACAACCGAGATCGGAAGACAGGCCTCGCCGACGGCATCGTTGTAACGCCGTCGCATAATCCGCCGTACGACGGTGGTTTCAAGTACAACCCGCCGAAAGGGGGACCGGCGGAGACCGATCTCACCGATTGGATCGAGGCAAAGTCGAATGAATTTCTTGAGCGGGACCTCCGGTACATCAAGAGGATTCCTTTCGAAAGAGCTCTTCACGCCGGTACGACGCACCGGCACAATTACCTCGATGCATACGTGAGTGATCTCGGCAATGTGATCGATATGAATATCATTCGTGATGCGAAGATAAATATAGGAGTCGATCCGCTCGGCGGCGCCGGCGTCCACTACTGGGGACCGATTGCCGACAGATACGGACTGAATCTGACGATTGTCAACAACACCGTCGACCCGACCTTCCGATTTATGACCGCGGACTGGGACGGCGAGATACGAATGGACCCATCGTCGCCGTATGCGATGCAGAGCTTGATCGGTCTGAAAGATCGTTTCGATATTGCCTTTGCTTGCGATACTGACCATGACCGGCACGGGATTGTGACGCGAAGCGCCGGCTTGCTGCCTCCGAATCATTTCCTTGCTGCGGCTGTCTTCTATCTTTGTCAGCACCGTACGAACTGGAAAAATGAATCGGCGGTCGGCAAAACGGTCGTGAGCAGCCAAATGATTGATCGCGTCGTTAAAAAACTTGGGCGGACTCTCTACGAAGTTCCGGTCGGATTCAAATGGTTTGTCGATGGATTGCTGCGCGGCTCGCTCTGTTTCGGAGGTGAAGAAAGCGCGGGGGCTTCATTCTCGCGCATGGACGGTACCGTCTGGACCACTGACAAAGATGGAATTGTACCCGCGCTGCTGGCTGCGGAGATCACGGCCCGGATGGGCCGCGACCCCGGCGAACTCTATCTCGATCTTACGCGCGAGCTTGGTGAGCCCGTCTATGACCGGGTAGACGCACCTGCGACGCCTGAGCAGAAAAAAATATTGAAAAACCTTTCTCCACAGGATATATCATCTAAAGAGCTGGCAGGAGAGAAGATTGAAACGATTCTCACTCATGCGCCCGGAAACGGCGCATCGATAGGCGGGTTGAAAGTTGCAACTGAGAACGGATGGTTCGCGGCACGCCCGTCAGGCACAGAAAATGTTTACAAGATCTACGCGGAGAGTTTCCGTGGAGCAGATCATATGCACCGGATCCTGGAGGAAGCTGAGAGCATCGTGAACAATGTTCTTGTAAAGATTTCTGCCGTGCCAATTTCACCTAAGGAAAAACCATGATCAAAGACATCCGGGCCGGCAAAAATATAAAAATGCTGATGGACACTTTGAAAAGCGAGAATGGCGCAAATCGTCAGAAAGCAAGAAAATCGCTGGTAGCTCTCGGAAAGCCCGCGGTCTCATCTCTGACACGAGCATTGCGAAATTCCAAACTCGATCAAGTTCGCCGCGAGGCGGTCCAGGCTCTCGGTGCAATAGGCGACCCCCGTGCAATTCCGCCGTTAGTGAGCGTGCTGGAAGACAGCGATCCTGATGTCGCTTGGCTTGCTGCTGACGTTTTGAGGAAGTTCAAAAAGGAAGCCTGGCCGCCGCTTCTCCGTGCGTTGCTGAAAAGCGGTTCTGAGTCCGTTTCGCTGCGACAAGGGGCACATCATATTTTTCGGAATCAGAGAGAGAACGGGTTCGACGACCTGCTCGCAATCCTCGTGGAGGATCTTGGCTCCAGCATCGTTCAGGAATCGACGCCCGTTGCCGCGTATGACATGCTCAGACGAATGAAGGAGAATCCATGAAGACTCACAGCAATGCTAAAATCCCCGGCGAAGATCTTCTTCCAACCGATATCGACGGTTTTGATTCGCTGGCCGAGCTCGCGTTGGACATGCGATGGTCATGGAATCACGCCACTGACGAAATATGGCAGCGACTCGATCCGGTATTGTGGAACCTGACCCACCATCCTTGGGATATTCTGCAGACAGTCTCCAGGCAGAAAATCAAGGACGTTCTGGCCGATCCGGCTTTCGCCAAAAAGATTAACGCCTTCCTGCGCTCCAAGAAGCAGGCGGAAAAGACGCGCGCGTGGTTTCAGCAAAATTGTCCAAAGTCGCCTCTGAGCTGCGTAGCGTACTTCAGCATGGAATTCATGTTGAGCGAAGCGCTCCCGATCTATTCTGGAGGGCTTGGCAATGTAGCCGGCGATCAACTCAAAACTGCCAGCGATTTGGGAGTGCCCGTAGTTGGTGTAGGGCTGCTCTATCAACAAGGTTATTTTCGCCAGGTGATTGACGGGGAGGGAGCGCAGCAGGCCCTTTACCCGTACAACGATCCCGGACAACTTCCGATCACGCCGATGCGGGCAGCGAACGGCGAATGGTTACGGTTGGAGATCGCATTACCCGGTTATTCGGTCTGGTTGCGCGCATGGCAGGTACAGGTCGGCAGAGTGAAACTCTACCTGCTGGACAGCAATGACGCTGCCAACTCCCCGGTTCATCGAAGTATCACAAGTGAGCTCTATGGGGGCGGACCGGAACTGCGCCTGAAACAAGAAATGGTGCTTGGTATCGGGGGATGGCGGTTGATCCGTGCACTCGGTCTTCAGCCGGAAGTCTGCCATCTTAACGAAGGTCATGCTGCGTTCGCTGTCCTGGAGCGCGCAAAAAATTTTATGGAAGATAAAAGTCAGCCTTTTGATGTTGCGCTCGCTGCCACTCGAGCGGGGAACCTCTTTACAACACACACAGCGGTAGCTGCCGGATTTGACCGCTTCACTCCATCCCTCATCGAACAATACCTCGGCAGTTATGCCGAGAAAAATCTCGGTATTTCACTCCATGATTTGCTCGCTCTTGGCCGTCTGAATTCAAACGACTCGTCGGAAAGTTTCAACATGGCCTATCTGGCAATCCGGGGGAGCGGGGGTGTGAATGGCGTGAGTCGTTTGCACGGAGAAGTCAGCCGTCATCTCTTTCAGCCTTTATTTCCCCAGTGGCCGGTGAAGGAAGTCCCCGTCGGCCACGTGACGAATGGAGTCCATATGCCGACGTGGGATTCGGCGTCAGCGGACGACCTTTGGACAGAAGCGTGCGGGAAAGATCGCTGGTTGGGGACGACGAAAACCATGGAGCAGGAGATTCGAAAGGTTTCTGATGCAAGGCTTTGGCAATTTCGCTCGACTGCCAGCAAGTTCTTTGTGAAATACGCGCGCGAACGATTGACCAAGCAGTTGATTGCCTCGGGCGATACTCTTGAAGCGATAAGCGAAGTGGAACATTTGTTCGATCCAAACGCCTTGACCATAGGATTTGCTCGCCGCTTTGCCGCGTACAAACGGCCTAACATGTTGTTGCATGATCCGGAGCGACTGCTGCGTCTCTTGACTAATCCTAAACGTCCTGTGCAACTTATCCTCGCAGGCAAGGCCCATCCTGCAGATCTTGAAGGGCAGGCTCTCATACAAGAATGGATACATTTTATTCGCCGGTCTGATGCCCGCTATCATGTCCTCTTCCTCAGCGACTACAACATGCTCTTGAGCGAATACCTTGTGCAGGGTGTAGACGTTTGGATCAATACCCCCCGGCGGCCGTGGGAGGCGTGCGGCACGAGCGGCATGAAAGTTCTTGTCAACGGCGGCATCAATCTCTCAGAATTGGATGGCTGGTGGGCAGAAGCCTATACACCTCAAGTAGGATGGGCTATTGGTGACGGAAAAGAACATGGAGACGATCCCGCCTGGGATGCCGTCGAAGCAGAATCCCTTTACTCCCTGCTCGAGCGAGATGTTATCCCGGAGTTTTACAACCGGGATAAGAGCGGCATTCCCATCGCATGGGTCAGTAGGATGCGGGAAAGCATGGCATGCCTGACACCGCGTTTCTCTGCCAACCGCACAGTGCGCGAGTATACCGAGCAACACTACCTCCCGGCAGCGATCGCCTACAATATGCGTATCGCTGATAATGGTGCAATAGGGAAGAAAATCGCAGCTTGGCAGCAGAGTGTGAATCAGAAATGGGCTGCGCTGCATTTCGGTGAAGTGAAGGTTACAACCGATTCTGAACGTCACATATTCAATGTTGAAATTTATTTGAACGATCTCGACCCGAACGCAATCAGACTTGAACTTTATGCTGATGGAATTAACAATGGCGCTCCGGTGAAGCAAGAAATGAAGCGCGTTCGTGAACTGGACGCGACGTCTGGCAGTCACGTTTACAGCGCAGCGGTTTCGGCCGCCCGGCCGCCGTCGGACTATACGGCACGGGCGATGCCAAATTACGAAGGCGTTGCAGTTCCTTTAGAAGCCGCACAAATCCTGTGGCAGCGGTGACCTGGCCGTCTGCAGAATCTATACGGCATTGAATAAATGTATTAAGACACTACTTTGAAAAAAAAGCTAATCAACTCAAAAAGAGTACCTCCAACGCATGATTGCGCCGTAGTCGACCATTTGCCTGTTGCCCAGAATCACCATGTCATCGGCGTGCTAAGCCCGGAAGATGTCATGCCGTTCCTGCATGCAGTTCAGGGATTGGGAACCCGACGAATATGAAAACTGAATCTCAATTACCGGAATGAAACGGTCAACCGAAATTACGACATTGTTTGTTGATATCGGCGGCGTTTTACTTACCGATGGATGGAACCTTGCGGCCAGTAAATTGGCGGCTGAAAAGTTTAACCTGGATGCGAAGGATCTGCATAAAAGGCATACCCAGGCTCTCGGCGCCTACGAAGAAGGAAAGCTCACCCTTGATGAGTTCTTGCGTCGGATGGTGTTTTATGAAAGGCGGCCGTTTACCCTTGCTCATTTTCGGAAATTCATGTTCGCACAGTCGAAGCCTTTTCCCAAAATGATCGGCCTGATTCGTCGGCTTAAGGCGCGATATGATGTGAAGATAGTCGTTGTCAGCAACGAAGGACGCGAGTTGAATGAATACCGGATTCATACATTCAAATTGGATAGGTTCGTAGATTATTTTATTTCCTCCTGCTACGTTGGATTGAGAAAACCGGACGCGAATATCTTTCGTGTTGCACTCGATACGGTGAGGGTTCCGGCCAAACAGGTAGTCTATCTCGAAAACACCCGGATGTTCGTCGAGGTCGCGGAAGGTTTGGGGATTAGAAGCATTCTTCACACGGATGCCAATTCAACGCGCGCGAAACTCGCCTCGCTTGGATTACGGGATGATGAGAGAGCGATCGATGGAGACCGATAATCAGCTTATCCTGGCGATCAACGGCGGCTCGTCGAGCATCAAGTTTGCGATGTATCAGATTGATGGACCTCCAGTGCGGTTGCTTTCCGGAACAGTAGACCGAATAGGTTCGAAAGATTCAACTTTGAGCTTCAGCGGCGAAGATAAGAACAACAAAAGCATCGTTACAGCAGAAACTTCTGACCACCAGTCGGCGGGAGGATTCTTGATCGATTGGCTTGAGCGACGGGATAATTTTTCTTCAGTGAAGGCAGTGGGTCACCGAATCGTCCATGGTATGGAACATGCTCAACCTGAAGTCATTACCCATGAATTAATAGATGAATTGCATCGTATCAGCCCGTACGATATGGATCATTTGCCGGCTGAGGTCGAATTGATAGAAGCGTTTGGCCGGCGTTATCCAAAACTTCCGCAGGTGGCATGTTTTGACACGGCGTTTCACTGCACGATGCCCCGAGTGGCTAAACTGCTTCCGATTCCCCGTCGCTTCGATGCAAGGGGTATTCGGCGATATGGTTTCCACGGTTTGTCGTACGCGTATCTCATCGAAGAGCTCGCCCGTGTTGCCGGTGAGGATGCTGCTACGAGGCGTGTGATATTGGCTCATCTTGGGAATGGAGCTAGCCTCGCGGCCGTTCACGAAAAAAAGAGCATTGACACCAGCATGGGCTTTACGCCTGCAGGCGGGGTCACAATGGGTACCCGCCCCGGAGACTTGGATCCAGGCGTTGCATGGTACATCATGAAGTCTGAAAATTTATCGCCCAAGCAGTTCAATAATTTAATTAATCACGAATCCGGCCTCCTCGGCATTTCTGAAAGCAGTTCCGATATGCACGACCTGCTCAACTCTGAAACTCGCGACGCACGAGCGGCTGAAGCGGTCGCATTGTTTTGCTACCAGGTCAAGAAATGGATCGGTGCGTTTGCAGCGGCGCTGGGCGGGGTGGATACACTCGTGTTCGCCGGCGGCATCGGAGAGAATGCACCGCTCATCCGATCGCGCATTTGTAAAGGGCTGAACTTTCTCGGTGTGGAATTGAACGAGGTGCGCAATGCGGAATCTGCGGACGTGATTTCGGCGGACGACAGCCGAGTAACAGTTCGCGTCATTCGCACGAACGAAGAACTTATGATCGTCCGGTCAGTCAAGAGATTGCTTGGTCTTTGCACAAAGGAAGTTGATCAGACAAGCACTAGCTAATAACAAGAACCAATCACAGAAGCCGACTATATCTTATACTACTCTATGTAAAAGATCCTGCAAAAAGCGCCGTTTTCTACAAGGAGCTGTTGCGTCACGAACCGTTTGCATTATTTAAGAAAGGAACACATATGAAAGAATCGAAATCCACAACCAAAGACCCTGTCTGCGGAATGTCCGTCGACAAAGCAACCGCTCTCCATGCCGAACGTGATGGAAAGATGTTTTATTTTTGCTGCGACAAATGTCGGCAAGAATTCATGTCAAAACCAGCCGGGGCTAAGCGTTGAAACAGGTCTTGAGGCTGGTGTACTTAGAAGTGCGATATTTACGTCGTCAGACTTTGTTATAGATAGAAATAGGGCTATGATGACAAAAACTCTCTCTCCGGAATTGCTCCACAGGATGGATGCATATTGGCGTGCTGCGAACTACCTGTCGGTTGGGCAGCTTTATCTCCACGATAATCCTTTGCTTCGGAAGCCGCTGAAACTGTCACACGTGAAGTCGATGCTGCTTGGGCACTGGGGCACAACGCCAGGGCAGAACTTTATCTACGTGCATTTGAATCGCGTCATCAAGAAGTATGATCTGGATATGTTCTACATCTCAGGTCCCGGACACGGGGGGCCGGCGCTGGTAGGCAATACGTATCTCGAGGGGACTTATAGTGAAATCTATCCGAACATCACTCGGGATGAAACCGGTCTGAAAAAATTGTTCAAGCAATTCTCGTTTCCCGGCGGGATCCCCAGCCATGTTTCGCCTGAGTGTCCGGGATCGATTCACGAAGGGGGCGAGCTAGGATATTCACTCAGCCACGCTTTCGGAGCTGCGTTCGATAATCCTGATTTGATTGTCGCCTGCGTTATCGGTGACGGCGAAGCAGAAACAGGTCCGCTGGCCACGGCATGGCATTCCAATAAATTTCTCGATCCGATCAGTGATGGAGCCGTGCTGCCAATCCTGCATCTCAACGGCTATAAAATAGCCAACCCAACTGTTTTGGCTCGTATCGAGCATGAGGAACTAGAGCAATTCCTGAGAGGCTGCGGATGGACGCCGTATTTTGTGGAAGGCGATGACCCGGAAGTGATGCATCAACTGATGGCTGCTGCTTTGGAGCAGGTCATCGAAAGCATTCGTGAAATCCAAACGAATGCGCGGACAAAGAACGATACCACTCGTCCTCGCTGGCCGATGATCGTCTTCAATTCACCGAAGGGGTGGACCGGACCAAAGATTGTCGATGGGTTACAAATCGAAGGAACGTTTCGAGCTCACCAGATTCCCCTTCTGGTAGATTCCGGGCATCCCGACCATCTCAACCAACTTGAAAGCTGGATGAAGAGCTATAAGCCAGACGAACTTTTTGACAAGAAAGGGAGTCTGATGCCGGAATTGGCCGAGCTGGCTCCTAAAGACGACCGGCGGATGGGTGCCAATCCAAACGCCAACGGTGGAAAGTTACTGCGCGACTTGATTATGCCTGACTTTCACAAGTACGCAGTGAATGTTCCATCACCCGGGTCAGTTGAAGCCGCCGACACGCACGTGCTCGGAGAGTTCTTGCGCGATGTAATTACGCTTAATCGGGAACAACGAAATTTTCGGATCTTCGGTCCCGATGAGACGCTTTCCAACCGGCTGAATGCCGTTTTCGATGTCACCAACCGGCAATGGGAAGCACGGACGAAAGAAAACGATGAGTTTCTTGCAACCGACGGACGGGTAATGGAGATGCTGAGCGAGCATCAGTGTGAAGGGTGGCTGGAAGGATATTTATTAACGGGAAGGCACGGGTTGTTTAACTGCTATGAAGCGTTCATTCATATTGTTGACTCAATGTTCAACCAGCACGCCAAGTGGCTGAAAATCAGCGCGGAATTACCGTGGCGGCGAAAAATTGCTTCGCTCAATTACCTGCTCGCTTCGCACGTCTGGCAGCAAGCTCATAATGGATTCACACACCAAGACCCCGGCTTCATCGACCATGTAGTAAACAAGAAAGCGTCAATCGTGCGCGTGTACCTTCCGCCCGACGCTAACTGCCTGCTATCAGTTTGGGACCATTGTTTAAGGAGCCGGCATTACGTGAACGTCGTGATCGCGGGCAAATACCAGGCGCCTCAATGGTTGACCATGGATGATGCGATTCAACACTGCACCAAAGGGATTGGCGTATGGCAATGGGCCAGCTGCGATGAAGGCACAGAACCGGATGTGGTGATGGCATGTTGCGGCGACGTGCCAACTCTCGAGACTCTCGCAGCCGTGTCTATTCTTCATCAGCATCTTCCGGATTTAAAAATTCGCGTGATCAATGTTGTCGACCTGATGAAACTGCAGCCGAGTGCAGAGCATCCGCACGGACTGAGCGATGAAGACTTCGATGGATTATTCACGAAGGACAAACCGATCGTTTTCGCATTCCACGGCTATCCCTGGCTGGTGCATCGGTTAACGTACCGGCGCACCAACCACGAAAACATGCACGTTCGGGGCTATAAAGAAGAAGGAACCATCACAACGTACTTTGATATGACGGTTCTCAATGATCTTGACAGGTTCCACCTTGTCCAAGATGTGATACATCGGCTGCCGAAGCTGGGGGCCGCCGGCGCTTCGTTGAAACGTATGGTACAGGATAAACTCATCGAGCACAAGCAGTACATCGACAAGCACGGTGAAGACATGCCGGAAATCCGGAACTGGAAGTGGAGCGATCTCAAATGATCGTCCAAATTATGCATGATTGGTCAGGAATCTCCGGAAATTCACTCATGACGCGCCGGGATGGTACAAACTATTCTTCAGAAAGGGAAGTGAGCAAATGAATGACAGTAATCAACATCACCATACTCATGGAGGGTCGGAGAACGACACCATGCAAAGACTTCATCAACCGTACTGGAAATACGCGCACCGTGACTGGCGCATTTGGCTCGCGGTTGTTATCATGGTCGGAGGAATGATCATCTATGTCATGACCGATGATTTTTCCATGCGCTTTCGGAACCGGCCGCCGGTCACGTTGGGAAAATAGCGGAATCCGAAAGGCTTGCATGATCAATGGATCATCCCATAAAAGATGCAATCGAGGAGTATAACAATGAGAGGAGACAATGAAGGGTCAACAATGTGAAATCGGGATGCTCGGCCTCGGCGTTATGGGACGTAATCTCATGCTCAATATGGCGGATCATGGATTTTCGGTGGCTGGGTATGACAAGGACCCGTCCAAAGTCGCAGCCTTGCGCCAGGAAGCAGGTCAGCGCGATGCACGCGGAGCCGCGGACATCAAAGAGTTCATTGCCATGCTTCGTCACCCGCGAGCAATCATATTGCTTGTCCCCGCAGGTGCTCCGGTCGATTCTGTGATCCAGGAGCTGGTGCCGCTTTTGGCGAAAGGTGATCTCATCATCGATGCCGGCAATTCATATTTCAAAGACTCGGATGTCCGTGCCAGAAACCTTCAGACGAACGGGATTCAATTTCTCGGCGTCGGTGTTTCAGGAGGAGAGGATGGAGCACGGCATGGACCGAGCATCATGCCGGGCGGGCCCAGAGAGGCGTACGAGCTTGTTCGTCCGGTGATGGAAGCTGTTGCAGCAAAAGTGAACAGCGACCCGTGTGTGACCTATATCGGTCCGGGGTCGGCAGGCCACTTCGTGAAGATGGTCCACAATGGCATTGAATATGGAATGATGCAGCTTATCGCGGAAACCTACGACCTTATGAAACGCGGACTCGGCCTCAATGACGAGGCTTTGGACTCAGTGTTCAGGACATGGAACGATGGCGAGCTCAACAGCTACTTGATGAAGATCACCGGCGACATCTTTTCAAAATTGGACGCACAGACCGGCAAGCGTCTGGTCGATGAAATACTGGATGTGGCGAAACAAAAAGGGACCGGGATGTGGACTTCGCAGAGTGCGATGGAACTTCAGGTGCCGATCCCGACAATCGACGCAGCAGTCTCGATGAGAGATTTATCGGTGTTCGCAAGAGAACGGCAAGAGGCCAGCGTGATTTATCAGCGCACTCAACCTCCGTTCACAGGCGACCGCGATGTGTTTCTCACGCAGATGGCACGTGCCCTTTTTGCCGGAATGGTCTCTGTGTATGCTCAGGGGATGGCGCTATTGACCGTTGCTTCGGACAAGTACGCGTATCACCTCGACCTCGAAGCTGTGGCGCGCATCTGGCGCGGCGGATGTATCATTCGGGCAGCACTCCTCGACGACGTCTGCGCGGCGTATCATGCTAAGCACGATCTTCCAAACTTACTGCTGGATGGAAATTTCTCCCATAAAATAATGGATCATCAGGAAGATTTGCGACGAGTGGTCTGCTTTGCTGCCGAGTCAGGAGTGCCTGTCCCGGCGCTGATGATTTCGCTCGGATATCTCGATGCCTATCGAAGTACCTGGCTGCCGGCCAATCTTATCCAGGCCCAGCGCGACTATTTTGGAGCCCATACCTATGAGCGGATCGATTCTAAGGGCACTTTTCATACTGAATGGAAAAAATCGTAGGCGGTCGATTGCCAACTCCCGCTATTAATATTTTGCCGACGGTTGAAGACTTCGAAATTGCCTCAGCTCGCGCTGTCGGCCGACTCATAAAAGCAGCCGTTGGTGAACGGAGCCGTTGCCTGGTCGCGCTTTCGGGGGGAAATACGCCGCGAGGCATATACCGGCGATTGGGTGATTTGCTGACGTCACAATCCGTGGATCTAAGCAGGGTCCATCTTATCTTCGGCGACGAACGAATGGTGCCTCCCGATGATCCTGACAGCAACTATGGAATGGTCCGACACGAGCTTATTTCCCGCGTCGTGATCCCTCCTTCAAACGTACATCGAATGAAGGGCGAAATGAATCCGGAAGCTGCTGCGCTTGAGTACGAACAGGAACTAAAAAAGTTGTTTCTGTCGTTTGCCGATCGGTGTGATGTAATGCTGCTCGGTGTCGGCGAAGATGGGCATACCGCTTCGCTGTTTCCCGGGAGTCCGATTCTCCGCGAACAGCAGCGGATTGTTCGGAGCGAGTTTGTCACTGATCTAGGAAAGTGGCGTGTCACGCTCACGCTTCCGGTCATTAACCGTTCGAGAGCTGTGATGTTTCTTGAAGCTGGTGAACAGAAGGCCGCCATCATCAGTAATATCCTGGCGGCCGCTCAACCAAATGAAGAGCTTCCTGCATCCCTCGTTCATCCCGATCCGGGATCTCTCACGTGGATGCTCGATTCAAAAGCGGCATCCCTGCTGCCGTCACCGTTAGGTACTCGTGTTTCGTAAAGATCGCAGCATGGCACGCCGAATTTCAAAACATCTTGCAGGGATTAAGAGGAAGGGAAAGAGCAGAATGAAAATAAACGACCAACTTGAGCCGACGGTCTTTGTCATTTTTGGCGGAGCCGGAGATCTGACCTGGAGAAAGCTTGTTCCGGCACTGTTCGACCTTTCCCAGGACCGGAGCCTGCCCGATAAGTTTGCGATCATCGCCGTCGACCACATGAAATTCGGCGATGTGGCTTTGCGCCGCCGGCTGCACGACGGCGTCAACCAGTTTTCCCGTTTCGGGAAGGCCCGCGCCGCTTCATGGAATCAGTTTGCTCAGCACATCGCTTATCAACAGGGCGATTTTAAGAAGCTCCAAACTTACACAGCGTTATCCGCTCGATGTGCCAACCTTGAAAAGGAATGGGGGACCAAGTGCCACCGCATCTATTATATGGCGACGCCTCCCAGCATGTTCGGCGAAATTCCAAAATATCTGGGAAAGGCCGGGTTGGCGCGCGACCACAAATGGGCAAGGATCGTCGTTGAGAAGCCGATCGGCTATGACCTCCAATCCGCGCGGACATTGAATGCCGTCCTCGCTGCTAATTTTGATGAATGCCAGATCTACCGCATCGACCATTACCTTGGAAAAGAAACGGTTCAGAATATATTGGCTTTTCGTTTTGCCAATCCTCTTTTCGAACCGATCTGGAATCAGCGGTATGTGGACAGCGTTACGATCACAGCGGTAGAAGATGTCGGTGTTGAGCATCGGGGAGGTTATTACGACCACGCCGGAGCCCTTCGAGACATGGTGCAGAATCACCTGATGCAGCTGCTCTGCCTTGTTGCGATGGAACCGATGGTCTCCTTCGAGGCCGACGAGATCCGCAACAAAAAAGTGGACGTTCTCCACGCTGTTCGTCCGATCCACCGGGACGCGGTTCATGAATGCGTCGCGCGCGGGCAGTACGGTCCGGGATGGGTTGGAGGGAAAAAGGTTTGCGGCTATCGCGAGGAGGATGGAGTGTCGCCCGATTCCCAGACTGAGACATTCGTCGCGCTCAGATTGTTCATCGACAACTGGCGGTGGCAGGGCGTTCCCTTTTATCTCCGTACCGGAAAAAGGCTTACACGCCAGGCATCCGAAATTTCGATCCAGTTTAAAGGAGTTCCGCACCAGTCGTTTCCTGCCGAGTCCACACTCGATTGGCAGTCGTCCCGGCTGGTTATGGCAATTCAGCCCGATGAAGGTATCGTCCTCCGCTTTCAGGCAAAACATCCGGGCGCAAAGATACATCTGCGCTCAGTGGAGATGCAATTCAATTACCACGACGCGTTCGCCGTCCGCTCGCCCGATGCGTACGAGACGCTGCTCTGGGACGTGATGAAGAACGACGCAACATTATTCATGCGCGCCGATCAGGTGGAAGCGGCCTGGCGGCTGCTAATGCCCGTACTCGAGGTCTGGTCGGAAGCTCCCCCCAGCGATTTTCCAAATTATGCCGCGGGGACATGGGGCCCGGAGGATGCTCAGGGCCTTCTCGCCGAAGGGCACAATTGGCCGCTGCCTACAAAACTGGCAGGCGGGCGCAAGAAAAGAGAAATGAGCCGGTAATGCACGAGGCAGTATCTATAACACTACGGTAGGACCAGGAGATGAAATCAGTGAATCATATGATCAGATCATTCGTGCTTTGCGTTTTTCTCCTGCCAATGTCTCTCATGGCTCAGATAAGCACCGATTTTTCTTCGACTGAATTTGAAATATATATATTGAAAAATCCTCTTGTCACAACCGCTCAGGCAATGAACGTACCGTTGAATAGTCTCGAGTTGTCTTCCCAGCCATTTCTATCAGCACGTGATATCAAAATCTATCGGTGGTCGGCACATGAGTTTGATCTGCAGAGCAGAGGAGACTCGGTCTTCCAGAAAATGAGTGTTGATCGGTACGCGCCTGGCGGAATTCCGTTTGTCGTGGTTGTGGGCAAGCAGCGCATTTATCTCGGCGCATTCTGGTGGACGTCCTCATCAAGTATTCCACCATTGACGTACATTACTATGTCGACTCCCCATCCCTGTATCTCTCCCTGCCCGATATGCCGACAACCGGATTTGAGAAGCGATCAGAGAATTCATGACGCATTATTTGATGCCGGAGTTCTGGTTCAATGATGGCTGTATGGCTCCCGGCAGGTCGAGCCCGAGGTTGCACGTAGCACAGGTACTAAAAGTATCTCAAAAATGCTTTCGATGTAGAATGAATTGGTAAATGTCATGCTGTTCGTAGCGAATGCCGAAGGCAGCCCCTCGGGAGCATCCACGACACTAAAGCCTTGGAGGTTCAAGGTATGTCATTGTCATGGATTCTTCACCCCATCTGAAAAACGACGGTCGACGACTCGACTCGTCGAGGGTTCAGAATGACAATGATCTGTCAGTGTTCCTTCAGAAGGACATGATCAAGCATTTTTGAACTGGCTTCTAAGAACTTTTCGTATACGGATGTAAAGTGCGGCAAACGAATCGGATTTCCCCAGAGGATATTCACATTCAACCCTCAATAAAAATACCGCGATCGGATTCATCTCAATCGAAGCCTGCAAACATCAAACCATCTGACTTAGGATCTGCATCGGTTCCCGACGCTCTCGCAGCGCTCGGTGTGAATGCCGATAGCGGTCTTACGCCCGCTGAAGTCGAAATACGCCGCGTCCAAAACGGATTTAATGAGGTGACCGAGAAAAAAAAGCATCAGGCACTTGTCTTTCTGAGCAAGTTCTGGGGACTTTCAGCATGGATGCTCGAACTGATCATGGTAATCTCTATCGTGACGGGCAAGGTTACCGATCTTATTGTCGTGGGAGCGCTCCTCGTGATCAATGCTGTGGTGAGTTTTGTGCAGGAGCACCGTGCGGCCGGCGTTGTTGACGCGTTGCGTCGCCGGCTGCGAGTTAGTGCGCGTGTCTTGCGTGAATCGAAATGGCAGCTCGTTCCCGCCCGCGAATTGGTTCCCGGCGACATCGTCAGAGTTCGGCCAGGCGACATCATTCCGGCTGATGTGAAGATTATTACCGGAAACCTGATCGTAGACCAATCGGCGCTCACCGGCGAATCGAAGGACGCTGACAAAGGGCCCGCTGAAGTGCTCTCATCGGGTTCGGTCATCCGCAGTGGAGAAGGAAACGGCGTGGTCATGCTTACAGGCGCGAAAACTTATTTTGGCCGAACCACGGAGCTTGTTCAGCTTGCGCAGCCTAAACTGCACATCGATGCAGTGGTCGCGAAGATCGTCCGCTGGCTTTTTCTCGTCGTCGGAACTCTGCTGAGCGCCGTCGTCATCATCTCTCTCATACGCGGCACGCCTCTTCTTGAGATGGTGCCGCTCATTCTCATCCTGTTTATGAGCGCCATTCCACTCTCGCTCCCCGTGATGTTCACCGTGAGCATGGCCGTCGGGTCGAAGGAGTTAGCGAAGCTGGGCGTGCTGGTTACCCGGCTCAGTGCGGCCGAAGATGCCGCAACAATGGACGTTCTTTGCGTCGACAAAACGGGAACGATCACGATGAACCAATTGGCAGTCACCAGTGTGATCCCCATGGAGGGAATGTCGGAAGCTGAGGTTTTGTTTGCCGGCGCGCTTGCGTCGCAGGAAGCAAACCAGGATCCGATTGACCTCGCGTTTCTCGCGGCCGCGAAAGAACGGCATGCTTTCGAAGGCAGACCCAAAGTCACACCAGTTTCGTTCGCCCCTTTTGATGCGAAGAATCGCCGCACTGAAGCTGTCGTCTTGCAGGATGGACAGAAGCTGCGAGTAATAAAAGGAGCGGTGGACACGGTGGCGCAGGCGTGCGGACTTGACGCGGCGGCGATCACTCTACTGGAAGCACGGGTCAGTGAATCGGCGCTTAAAGGATACCGGACGCTGGCTACGGCGCGCGGCGCCGAAACGGGCGCACTTACCCTGGTTGGATTAGTAACGATGTATGATCCTCCGCGGCCGGATGCCAAGCAGCTCATTGCTGAACTCCGTGACCTGGGCGTTGCAGTAAAAATGCTTACAGGCGACGCGCTTCCGGTCGCCAGCGAGATCGCCCGCGGCGTTGGGTTGGAGAACATCAGACGTGTGGCAGATTTGAAAGCGGCGAGCGCTCAAACGGGAAATAAGGAATTTGATCTTCTGGCTGGAGCCGATGGATTCGCCGAAGTCTATCCTGAGGACAAGTATATTGTCGTGAAACATCTTCAAGCCGCCGGCCACGTGACCGGAATGACGGGCGACGGCGTCAACGATGCCCCCGCACTTCGTCAGGCTGAAGTCGGCATTGCAGTCAGTACCGCGACCGATGTCGCCAAGGGGGCCGCGAGCGTTGTCCTTACCGAACCCGGCCTGACGAACATCGTGGCGTTGGTCCAGCATGGGCGAACGATCTACCAGCGCATCCTGACGTACATCATCAACAAGATCAGCCGGACGATCTTGAAGACCGCTTTTGTGGCGATCGCCTTTGTCATCACCGGCCGATTCGTCATGTCCGCATTTGCCATGCTGCTTTTAGTTTTCATCACCGATTTTGCAAAAATTTCTCTGGCCACCGACCACGTTCGTCCTTCAAAGAAACCGGAGACATGGAATATAGGCCGGCTTATCAACTGCTCTGTGGTGCTGGGCGTATTGATGGTCGGAGAAGCGCTCATTCTCTTGTTGCTGGTCTGGTCGCGATTCGGACTGGCAGCCAACGACAATCTCCTCTATACATTCAGTTTCCTTACTCTCCTCTATTTCGCCGCTTTTTCCATCGTGTCCGCGCGTGAACGCCGCTGGTTCTGGGCTACGATGCCCAGCAAGACTGTTATTGCAGCTGTGCTGGCGGAAGTGCTTCTCGGTACTGGTGTGACATACGCCGGCTTTTCAGGACTTGTTCCCTTGCCGTGGTGGCAGACTCTTTCCCTATTCGGCTGCGTGATGGTTTCCTGCCTGGTAGTTAACGACGCAGTGAAGGTAGCCATGGTCAGATGGTACGTTTCCAACGCCTCTCCTCGTACAAGTCCATCCTAAAAAGCAGCCGCAAAATGCCGGGATTCTGCGGAGCGGTCGCTTCCGCTTTGACCTCTCGCGCGATATGGGATTAACTACTCTTTCATCCCTTTGGGTGATTTCTAACTGCCGGTTAATTCGATAGCTTTTATCAAGTTTAAATGATGATGTGATGGGTTTCGACAAACATCGTCATCGCTGGCCGATGAAATTCCTTGAGTTAAGTATTTCTTACTGCTCGAGTATCGAAGGCGCATCGGATTTTCACCGACTGATATCGAGGAGAAGCGCGTGCCATCTCGTTCACCATTGACTTTGATTCTATTGGTTATGTCTGCTGTGACGGCGGCAGCTCAGACCGGCGTTGAAGTAGGCCCTCAAGTTGGTTTCTACAGAGCACAAGACGCTGATCGCGCGAGAGGAATGGGAGGGGTTGCAATGCGGCTCAGATTTTCTGAAGTGTTCGGCTTTGAAGGGTCGATCAATTACAGGGAAGAAGTTTACAGCGACGGCATGGTGGATGTGAAGAGTTGGCCTGTCATGGTAACGGCACTGCTCTATCCGATTCCCATCGTCTACGGAGCTCTCGGTGCGGGATGGTACAACAGCTCCATCGATTATAGTTTCACTCCTGTGATTGTCAGCGAAACAAAAGAGCAGTTCGGATGGCATTTCGGCGGCGGTTTGGAACTGCCTCTCGACTCAGTCACAAAGCTCGTCGGAGATATCAGGTACGTTTTCCTGAATTACAATTTTAAGAGTTTTCCCGGGAGCAACGGCGTCAACAGCGATTTCTACGTCGTGTCGGGGGGGATCCTGTTTAGCTTTTGAAGGAACGAGTTGTCATGAGACAAGAGATTCTTGGAACTCTTTAAGACGGCAGCGAGCGTTGCGCAGGCACTGCTGGCGAAAATGATCAAATGGAAGCCTTCTTCGTTACAAAAATAATTCTGGTTGTTATAGAAGTTTTACGCATCACGTTCACATCATAAAAAGGAGCAACAATGAAAGCACAAAGAGCTTTTGGACTTATCGCCATGATGTTCATTTTGGTCTTCTCTGCTAACGCCGAGGGAAAAGATGGACTTCAGAAATATTTCAACGATGCTGCGACCAAAGTGAAAGCAGCAAACACCCCGTCCGAGAAACGCGCCATCCTCAACGAGTCATTTCAAACAATGTCGAAAGCGTTGAATATGCTTCAAACCTCGCCGTTGCTTTCGAAGGATGATCGTGCCGGCCTTGATCATTTTAAAGCTGCGCTGCAGGAGAAGCAAGACGAACTTTCCGGCACCAACGGTTATGTGCGTGTGGCGGACGGACAACTCAATGATTTCTCCAACTATGTTGTTCAGGATATGGAACAGGCTGACCAGGTCGTAACGATCAGTGTCGTCACCTTGCTTTTGATCATCATCCTGATTGTGCTCATCGTTTAGTCGTCGGGGAAGCAGCTTTCTCCGCCGATTCCGGTTTCGCTTGACTGTTCAGTTCAGAATGTCTTGTCAACAAATAAAACACGGTTGTTGCAGAAGCTTCAGAAGTCACATTTATCTTAGATAAGGAACAACAATGAAATCACGAAGAGCAATCGGATTTATCGTCATGATGTTCGTTCTGACCCTCTCCGCCAATGCCGGGGGAAAAGACGGACTTCAAAAATACTTTAATGATGCGGCGGCGAAAGTAAAAGCCACGAACAGCCCGTCCGAGAAGCGTGCAATCCTCACTGAGTCTTTTCAAGCCATGGCGAAAGCTTTGAACATAGTTCAGCATTCACCGTTGATTTCGAAAGATGATCGTGCAGGGTTGGATCATTTCAAATCCGCGCTGCAGGAAAAGCAAGACGAACTTGCCGGCAGCAACGGTTACGTTCGCGTGGCAGACGAACGCCTCAATGATTTCTCCAGCTACGTCGTTCAGGATATGGAGCAGGCTGACCAGGTCATAACGATCAGTGTTGTCACATTGCTTCTGATCTTGCTCGTGGTTGTGCTTATAGCCAGGTAATTTCTTCAAAACGTGAAGCTTTCGGGAGTCCGGAATGCGAGGCCTACAACGCCGATCTGTCACGAGCGCTCCGCACTCGACGCTTTTCGTAAGCGTTGGCTGCGCTGCGCTCGTACTATTTCTTTCTTCGTGCAGTGATAATTTTTCGGTAGTGCGTGATGACCAACAAACGAATGTGAGCTTGCCCCCGGTATCGTATTCGATCATTTGCATAAATCACGGGGACGGCGACTATCTCTACCACGATGCCAGCGGCAAAGAGCACAAAGCTGACGAAGAGGCATTAGAAGGGTTGACGCTGGCCGCGCTGCAAAACCCTCAAGCGGAGGTGTTCATCTTCCATCAGCGGCCAAAGTACCGCTTTTTGTTTTTTTTCCCGCTTCCTGACGGCGAGTTCTTTTATTACAGGAACGGCCGGCTCGCGGCCCGTGAATCATATTGGCGCGACAATGAGCAGTCGCGGTTTGAACCCGAGGTGGAGTTGTATCATCGTTTTCACGCGGAAAGCCAGAGGGCGGTCGTAAAAATATTTCTTTACAGCGGTCATGAAATTCCTGAATTCGGCGGAACCGGCTACGATGCATCGGCACCGGACCGGAGGTTCACCGTCCATGATCTGCAAACCGGATTGCAGGGATTCACTGGTTCTTCAGCAAAGTTCGATCTTTTGGTGCTCTCCGCGTGTTTCGGCGGCACACCGTATACCGTCGGCGCTCTTGGATCGTTTACGCGGTACATTATCGCTTCTCCCGACAATCTCCATTTGTCGTACTTCGATTTCCGCGCCTTGAACCGCCTCGACCGCAGTTTGCGGGCTGATAGTGTATCTGCTTTCGCGCAGAGATTTGCCCGCAAGTCATTCGACAGACTCGCGGGGAGCGTTCAAACATCAGTCACCGTCGCTGTGTACGATGTTGACAGTACGGAGCGGTTTATTGACTCCGTTCACTCAGCGTACAACAAAGCCCTGAACGCTCTTAGTGGAGAGACGCAGTCCCTGGCGCTCATGACCGAACATTGCGATTGCGCCGACTTGCCGGAGTATGTGCTGCCGAGGATGAGCGACGGCTTGAATGTACTCTATAGGCCGGCGCGTTTTGGGCGCTCGAGGGCGAAACAGAACCACTCCGGATGGGAATGCTGGAAAATAATAGAACCGCTACCCGAATCAACGCAAGACAGCGCGCCATCGACACGGTAGATGTGTTGCAAAAAAGAAATGAAAAGTTGACGTATAGTCTCAGCAATCATATGGACCGAACAAGGGAAGGGCAGCGTTTTGCGCGGATTCATCTCTTCATATCCGCCAGAAAGTCCATGCCTGGAAAGCACAGCATGGCGCTGATATTGATATGAAAACACTTCGCTTAAAAAGTATCTGGCTGCTGCTGAAAGATTCCGGAATTGCCTGGGATGAAGACAACATAGGTCAGCAAGGAGCGGCCCTGTCGTTTTTTACGGTATTTTCTCTTTCTCCGCTCCTTATTCTCGTCGTTGTGCTCTCAAGCCTCGGATTCGGTCAGGCGGCTGCGAGCGGCCGTCTCGTTTCCGAGATCCGCGGACTTGTCGGTACTGAGGGCGCACAATTCGTACAAAGTCTGATCACGAACGCATATAAGTCCGGCTCGAATGTTCCGGCAGCGATATTCAGTCTCGTGATGCTGCTGCTGGGAGCTTCGGCGGTGTTCATACAACTTCGCGATTCGTTAAATACGATCTGGCACATTCGGCAAAAGCCGGTAGGCACCATCCGGGCATTTGTCCGGGGCAGAATCTTGTCTTTTGCCATGATACTAGGAATCGGGTTCCTTCTGCTTGTGTCTCTCATATTCAGCGCTGTCCTGGCTGCAATGAGCGACTATCTAAGTCGCCGGCTTGCGATCATGACAGGATTTGTGAGTCTGCTTGATTTTACGGTATCGCTTGTCGGCATCACTGCCATCTTTGCCTGCATGTACAAGTTTGTTCCGGCGGCGACCCTGAGATGGAAGGATGTGTGGGTAGGAGCCGGCGTGACGTCGTTGTTGTTTTCTATCGGCAAACTGGTGATCGGGTTGTATCTAGGCAACGGGGGAATTGGTTCGACATTCGGTGCAGCAAGTTCGCTCGTTGTCATCATGTTGTGGACTTATTACTCTTCGCAAATCGTCCTTTTCGGCGCGGAATTCACCCGTTTGTATGCGATCCGGTTTGGTTCAAACATCCTTCCGAACGACGGCGCTGTTCGGATCGTCATGCATAAAGTTCGGCCCAAACAGGTTCGGATCTCACCGCTCAATACTCAGGTGAAAGAATAATTCTGCAGACATGGATGAGATGATTGACTGAATAGGTTGAAAACAGAAGTTGTTGAACGCGGAAGTTTTTATTGTCCATCGGGCCACGGCACTATTGCCAATAACTATTAATAGAGGAATGAAACAATGAGTTCAAAAAAAGTCATGATAGGTGCAGTCGTCGGCGTCGCCGCAGGAGCAGTTTTGGGCCTTTTATTCGCTCCGGGAAAAGGTGCCATGGTGAGGGAGAGAATGGCCCGCAAGATCAACGATACCGCAGAAGACGTACAGGAAAGCCTTAGTGGATACATCGATGATGCCGTTAGTGATTATGATGGCGTCAAAAAAGACGCCGCGGATTTGCTTGACACGGTGAAAAAGAAAGCGGCCTCCGCATCACAAAAGTTGCGCGCCAGGTGAGATGAATCGGATCTAAGAATGACGCCTCTCTACGTACGGCAGGTAGCTTACCATGCGGGAATATTGAGGGAAAGGAAATCTTATGTCATACATTCTGTACGTCGCGGGATTTGTGGTCGTCATCGGCGGATTGTGTTATGGAGCTGCCTTGTTGCACGTCCCTGCACCATGGATCGCCGTGGTCTCGATCATACTCCTGGGCGTTGCAATCATAACGGGAGTGAAAGTGACGCGTGAGAAGGATTCGAGTTCGTGATCGCCCGAACCGTCCGTAGAATTAGGCCCGACGAAACCCGGGATCTTAAAGACACAGAGAATTAGATCTCGTCGAACGGTTCGTTTGATGCCGCCTGCCAGCGTCTGCTTCTTGCCATCTTCCCACATCGGTCGTTCGCCACAATTCCCTGACACGAGGGGGCCGAAATATTGGCGAAGACTTTCCCGCCTTGTCGTCTGTGCCTTTGTTCTTTGATTCCGGCTGTCGCACATGTTATAGATGTAGGAATATCACATTCCCAAAAAGATAGTGAAAGAGTATAGAACAAAAAATTACGTTCGGCGGGCTTTTAAGGCGGTACTATGGATACTCGCCGGCATTGCAGGCTTGATCATTCTCTCCGTGGCAGCGCTTCAACTGCACGGGGTGCAGCAGTACATTGCACAAAAGGTACTCTCATCAATATCGGATAAGACCAATACCCGCATCGAAGTTGGCGGCGTCAGTATAGCATTTACGCACTCTGTCGTGCTGAAAAATGTATTTGTAGAGAGCAAGGAACACGACACGTTGCTGGCTGTACATTCACTGGCCGTCGATGTGAACCTTTTAAGCCTTCTGTCGCATGACATCAACGTGACGAACATCAGGATCGATTCGCTCACAGCCCACGTCGCCCGCACATTACCGGACAGCAGTTTCAATTTTGATTTCATCGTGGATGCGCTCAGCTCCCATTCATCTTCCGCCGTCAGTAATCCTGATACGGCGTCAGGACGGCATTGGCAAATACGGTTGGGTGGATTGAGCCTCAACTCCATTGCAGCAACGTATAATGACGATGTAAGCGGATTGAAACTGCGGATCCAACTCGGCACGCTAAATGCAACGGTCGACAAGTTTGACCTCGACAAGATGAAATTCCACGTCGACAAAGTACTTCTAACGAAATCTGCAGTGGGTGTCACATTAACAAAAATATCACCACCTGATACGTCACAATCTTCGATCATCGATATCGGCGGCAGATCTGTATCGCTGTCGGATATTCATTTTGTTTACGAAAATATGCCGGCGGGCGAACGCTGCAGCGTCGACCTTGGAACATCAGCTCTTCTTGCAGATACGGTTGATCTGCCGTCACACCGTATAGCCATCAAGAATCTGTCGTTCGAGAACACGAGCGTTGCCCTCGTTTTCCCCAACAGAGAACATCAACAATCGGCGGGGCCGGACGATCCCGCATTGCCCTGGGTTATCAGTCTCGATCAATTGAGGATGGATAACAACCGCGTTCGCTATGACGTTCCGGGCAAGGCCAGAAGGAAAAGTGTGGATCTGAATCATTTTCTTATAACCGCCCTTACGATGCGGGGTGAAAAATTGCATTACAGCACAAACAGCATTGCAGCAGATATCGGTCATGCATCGTTTCGCGAGTCTTCCGGCTTTGAGGTGCGTGATCTGTCGGGACGATTTGTGCTTGACTCTCTGCATGCACAGCTTGAAGACTTCACGGTCGAAACGCCGGCCAGCCGCATCCACCCAAATATTCTTCTCGGATACACTTCCATTTCAGCATTCAGGAAATCGTTGGGGAGCGTTAAAGTTGATGCATCGATCGTTGATTCTCATCTCGCCGTTTCGGACTTGCTCTTCTTCGAGCCGAATCTTCCGATCCTAAATACACCGGGTGCGTTGATAGGAATCTCTTCCCAGCTCTCCGGGCGGATAGGGGATTTGAAAGTTGAGGAACTGCACATCGCGGCGGGGGATTCCACCATGCTTGACCTCACAGGTTCGATCCGGGGGCTGCCAAAGGCGGCGACGGCTGACTTTGATGTTAAGCTGAATCTTTTCTCCACCGGCCGGGGGGACATTCAGTCGCTCGTTGCAGATTCGCTCCTGCCAAAAAATATCGTTCTCCCGTCTTTCATCAGAATAAGCGGAATGTTCAAGGGGACCGCGAGGACTTTCTCTGCGTCAACGGCTGTGGTGACGAGTATTGGAAAAATAACCGGAAATGCACAGCTGAATTCCGGAGCAGCATCTGACTCGATTGACTATCGATGGAAGGCCGATGTCGTCGCTGAAGAGTTCAACGTAGGACGGCTCCTCGGCGATACGGAATCGTTCGGACCCGTTACTTTGAAGGCATCGGCGATCGGAACGGGATTACGCGAAGACGACATCAAAGCCCGGCTGGATGCAGAGGTGGAGAAAGCAGTTGTCAACGGATATCCATACCGCCGGCTCTCTCTCCATGGTACCGCCAGTCCGAAAATGTTCGACGGACAGGCCGAGATTCAGGATTCAAACATCGTCTTCACATTCAACGGCATGGTCAATACGAGCGAGGAGAATCCGAACTTCAAGTTCAAGCTCGATCTGAAAGGGGCCGACCTGCGACGGCTCAACCTTGCCTCTGATGACGTTCGGGTCGCGGGAATCATCGTGTCCGACCTTACCGGAGACGACCTCAACAAGATGAATGGCGTCATCGGGGCTCATAATGTCGAGATCGTCAAGAACGACAAACGCTACGTCATCGATTCTCTTGTCTATGGCTCGGTGAACAAGAACGGACAGACTCATCTCAGTATCGAATCCGCGATGTTCGCCGGCCAATGCGATGGAACGATCGCGCTTAGTGATCTGCCGGAAATGTTGAAGGAACATGTTGCGCATTACTTCATGCTTCAGGGAGTGACTCGTGCGTCGAAACTCAGACGCGAGGTTTTCACCTTTCGCATGGCGCTTCGCGATCCGACGATCCTTACGGATGTCTTCTTTCCCCAACTCCACGGGCTCTCAGCCGGAAACGTTGAAGGAAATTTTGACAGCGACAACAAGATCCTGAATTTCACTATCGCCATCCCGACAATGGCCTATGAAGAAATCACCGTCGACAGCCTGACAGTCAACATCACCTCCGATGCCAACGTGCTGCATGGGATGGTGAAGGCAGGCTCTATCACTGATTCGATATTACAGGTAACGAATCTCCAGGTTAGCGGTACTGCGGGGCATGACAGCATTCTAGCTGTGCTGCGGAGTGCGGGCGGGGACGGATCAACAAAGATGCTTCTTGCAGGGGTATTCAACAGCGTGCAGGATGGATACAGGTTTCGTTTTAGTAAAGACGGGATCGTCTTTCGCAACGTTGCGTGGAGCGTCCCGCCGGATAATTACTTCCTCTTTAGCAAGAAGCATTTTATTGCGCATGACGTCATGGTACGCGGGGCCGGACAATCCATTTCTCTCATCAGCACCGATGAGAAAGATCCTCGCTCGCCGCTGAAAATTGAATTCAACCATTTTGATCTTGCCACACTATCGCATGTTGTTGAACGCGAAACCGGTCTGCTCGGCGGAATTCTCACAGGGGATGTGGTCTTGCAGAACATGGGCAAGCAAATGGCGTTTACGTCCGACCTCAGGATCAAGGATTTCAGCTTTGGACGGCGTCTCATCGGCGACATCTCGCTGCGCGCCAATGATCGGACGGAAAATGTTTACGATGTCAACATGGACATTGCCGGCAACGGAAACCTGATCGCAATTCAGGGAAAATATCTGAGCGAAACAGGGGGGAGCAAACTGGATATCAATTGTGCTTTCGCGAAACTCAACCTCGCCAGCGTTGAGCCGTTTACGTTCGGCGAAGTAAAACGCCTTTCCGGAACAATGACCGGCGGATTGCATATGACCGGGACGATAAAGAAACCTTCCATTACCGGGAACCTGAATTTCAACAACACCGCTTTCACCCCGACATTTCTTGACACGTACCTGCATCTTAATAACGGAAGAATAGATATCACCGCCAGAGGAGTCGCATTCACCTCGTTTGACCTTCTCGACACTCTCGGCAACACTGCCTCGCTGAGCGGCCGTCTGCTGACCGAAGATTTTCGAAACTACGGTTTTGATTTTGAAGTGCATACGAAGAAATTTCTTCTTTTGCACAAGCCCGCAAGCCGTGACGCCCTGTACTACGGCACCGTCATCTTCGACAGCGATATTTCCGTAAAAGGAAATCAGACCAGGCCGATCATCAACATGCAGGCCGAGTTGGACAAAGGAACGAATCTCGCATTGGTACTTCCGGAATCTGAACTGGCTGTGGAGGAACGCGGCGGAATTGTGAAGTTTGTCGACGTACGCACTCCTCCAAATTCCATCATGTTTCGGAAAAAGACCAGAACGGATGACGACAGCCCGGAAGCGAAGACCTCATCCATTGATTTCACTTCAAACATCACGGTCAATAAGGATTCGAAACTCCGGATCTTGATCGATCCCGTTTCAGGCGATTCGCTGGTTATTCAGGGCGAAGCGACCTTCAGTTTCGCCGTTGACCCGGCCGGAAAACTCACCGTCACAGGTCGGTACGAGATTCTCGACGGGTCGTACCAGCTTTCGTTCGGAGACTTTATCAAGAGAGAATTCGCGATCTCAAAAGGGAGCAGCCTTACCTGGTTTGGGTCCCCTTTCGATGCCGACGTCGATATCACTGCCGTTTACACGGTGAACGCCGCAGTGCTGGACCTGGTTCAGGATCAACTTGCCGGTATCAGCCAGGAAGAACGCAACAAGTATAAACAGGAACTTCCCATCCAGGTCTTCCTGATGATGAAGGGAAAACTCCTGAAGCCCGACATTCACTTTAAACTCGACATGGCGCCCGACCAGCGGGGTGCGTTGAATGGAAGCGTGTATCAGAAGCTGAATGAATTGAACGGCCAGGAATCAGAACTTAACCAGCAAGTCTTCGCCTTGCTGGTATTGGGCAGATTCATACCTGAAAATCCGCTTGCCTCTGCTGGCGATAACGGCGCGCTCACCGACCTTGCCCGTTCGAGCGCGAGTCAAATACTCTCCACGCAGTTGAACCGTTTGTCGGAACATTATGTTGCGGGCGTAAACCTCAATGTCGGTTTGGATTCATACCAGGATTATTCCACGGGGAGCGCAGAAGGACGAACGCAATTGAAACTGGCCCTCTCGAAACAGCTGTTCGATGAACGCATGACCGTCCAAGTCGGCGGGAATGTCGACCTTGAGGGGAGGCGGAGTCAGGAGAATTCTATCAACAACATTGCCGGTGATCTCAGTGCGTTGTATAAGCTCACCAAGGATGGGCGATGGCAGCTGCAGGTTTTCAGGCAGGACACGTACGAGGGAGCTATTGACGGGGATATCACGAAGACGGGTGTGGGCCTCGTTTTTACGATCGATTTTGACAAACTCTTTGGATTCACGCTCAAGCCGGATCCTGATAAAGAAGAGAAATGATGCACTCAGGGTTTTCCCATATTGGTTCTCTCGCTGTTGCCGCCGCAGCTTCGATGCTCCTCGCGTTCGCTCCGGGCTGCAGCAACACGTCGTACCTTACTCATGGCGAAAAGCTGTATACCGGCGCCAGTGTGAATATCGATGACAAGAAAGGTATTCCGAATGAGAGCGACCTGAAAAATCAATTGGAACTCCTTGCCAAACCGGAACCGAACGGAAAGCTCCTCGGACTTTTCCGCCTGAAGTTGTGGCTGTACAACATCGGGATCTTCAAGGAGAGTCTGGGCGAGCCGCCGGTGCTCCTGGAATCGGCTGACCCCGGCCGGATCTCGGATCGAATGCGCATCCTACTGGAGAGTAAGGGGTATTTTCCTGCGGATGTTCGCTACACCGTGCATGAAAAGGAACACACCGCGGACATTCAATACGATATCGCGATCGATCCGCCGTACAGGATCAACGGCATTTCCGTGAAGGGCGACAGCACATCCCTGCTCAGTGCGATTCGATCCACAATGTGGAAAACAATGCTCTCCCCCAGGGACCAATACGATGTGGCGAAAATGAAACAAGAGCGGGAACGCATTGATTCAGCGCTTAAAGAGAAAGGCTATTTCTATTTTTCCCCCGATTTCATTTTATTTCAAGCCGATAGCACTGCAGGGAACAGAACGGTTGATCTCTCCCTTGAGGTGAAAAAAGACATCCCGGTCGAGGCAACCCGCGTCTATACAATAGGTAACGTCTTTGTCTACTCGGGCTATTCGCTCGATCGCGACAGCGTCGCGATACAGACCGGCGACACGGCGATCGTGGACGGCTGCCGCTACATCGACATCGACAAGAAGTTCGACCCCGCCGTCGTCGTGCGTTCGGTTTTTTTTAGAAGGGGGGCCGTCTACAGCAAGAACAATCACGACCTCACGTTAAGCCGGCTTATGAATCTTGGCGTGTTCAAATTCGTGAATATACGATTTGTCGTCACAGATTCGTCGGGGATCCCGCGCCTGGAACCCCACGTTTACCTAACGCCGTTGCCGATGAAAACCATCCGCTTGGAATTGCAGGGTGTTTCCCAATCAAACAACCTCGTCGGTCCGGTGTTTGAATCCAGCTTCCGGAACAGGAATTTGTTCAGCGGGGCCGAACTCTTCACGCTCAGTTTCGAGGCCGGACTAGAGGTCCCGTTCAGCGGCGGCTTGTCGGGAGGGAAATCGTATGAGTTCGGCACGCGCGCCGAGTTGGATCTGCCGAAATTCGCGATACCGTTCAGAGTTGAAAGCGACTCCAGCCTCTTCGTTCCAAAGACCCGGATCGAACTTGGCGCAAGCGTACTTCACAGGATGTTGTATTATCAGCTGTTCTCGGTTGATGCATCATTCGGCTACGACTGGAAGGAATCCATCAATACGGAAGAGAATTTCAGCCCGCTTTCCATGACGTATGCGCATCTGACAAACCGGACCCAAGCCTTCAACGACTTGTTGAGCAGCAACCCATTTTTGCGAAATAGCTTTGAGGAACAATTCGTAATCGGGCAGAATTACTCCTTCACATACAACGACCAGCTTGAGAAAGATCGTACGAACTACCTGTATTTCAAAGGGGGTGTTGACATCTCGGGAAACCTGTTGGGACTTGTTCAATCGCTGTTCATTAAGCACAAAGCCGCGCCCGGGACGCCCTACGAGATCTTCGGAACTCCCTATTCGCAATACTACAAGTTTGATATCGACGTGCGGAAGTACTACAATTCAAGCGATCAATCCTCATCATTTGCCAACAGGTTGATCGTCGGAGTGGGGTTCCCGTACGGCAATTCTGTTTCGCTCCCGTATGTACGACAGTTCTACATCGGAGGAGGCAACAGCGTTCGCGCATTCGCGGCGGGGAGCCTGGGCCCGGGATCGTACAAGATTCCCGACAGTGTTGCCGCAAATACATTTATTGACCAGGCCGGCGATATCAAGCTTGAAGCTAGCAGCGAGTATCGGTTTCCCATCGTCAGCGTTCTCAAAGGAGCGCTGTTCGTCGACGCCGGAAATATCTGGCTGATGAAGGATGATTCGAGCAGGCCCGGAAGCCAGTTTTCACCAAAAACATTCCTCGGTCAAGTAGCGGTCGGTACGGGCTTCGGCCTGCGTGTTGACCTCTCTTTTTTCGTCCTTCGGGCTGACCTTGCATTTCCCCTGCGAATCCCTTCTCTCCCTGTTAACGAGCGCTGGGTTGCCAGCAAGGTCGCGTTCGGCGATCCGGCATGGAGAAAGAACAACCTTGAATTGAATATTGCTATTGGATATCCGTTCTGAGTTATTCCCCCCTTAGCCGTGAAGTCGATTAACGAGTGATGCCGTGACTCCTATTATTTTGGTCGTCTACCTCAGACATCAGTTCTTGGTTCAATGTGAAAGTCACGGTATCACTTTGATTCTGACGGGTAGTTTCTTTGCGGAGGATTAACTACTCTTTCATCCCTTTGGTCGATTCCATTCGTAGCCAGCGATTGGTAACGTATTAAAGCGTGAACCGTTGTCGGTGAGCTCCGTTGCCGCTATTTCTGAAGGACGATATACGCTGAGAAGCGGCGCGCGTTGATGAGTGAGCGGCACTCTGCGTAAAAACCTCTGCGGATAAGCACGAACTCTACGAATATGACCTACAAGGATTATTACAAGGTTTTGGGTGTTGAGAAGATTGCATCGCCTGCCGAAATAAAGAAGGCGTATCGTTTGCTCGCGAACAAATTTCATCCGGACAAAGCCAGGGGAGACAAGTCGGCCGAAGAAAAGTTCAAGGATATCAATGAAGCCAACGAAGTTCTCAGCGATCCGGTGAAACGGAAAAAATACGATCGGTTTGGGGCCGATTGGAAACACTATGAAGAGGCCGGAGCTCAGCCGGGAGGCTTTGACTGGTCCAAGTACGCGAACAGCCATGGCGGAGAGTCACGGCGAACGGGCCCACAGGAAAGCAACCAGGAATTTACCGACGAGAGCGTCAACGATCTTTTCGAAACGTTGTTCGGCCAGCGCAGCGGTCAAGGGCGAGGGAGACGAAGCGTTGTCTTGAAAGGCGAGGATCTTGAAACGGAGACAACCCTTTCGCTGGAAGAAGCATATCACGGCGCGACTCGGCTCATCCAGCTAAATGGTCAAACGATCAAAGTGACCATCAAACCGGGGGTTGCGGACAATCAAATGTTGAGGATTGCCGGGAAAGGCGGAGTCGGAGCCGGCGGCGGTCCAAACGGCGACCTCTATCTTGCCGTCAACGTTGCGCCGCATTCGGAATATCGTCGACATGGCAACGATCTGCATCGTACCCTCCCGGTAGATCTTTACACAGCTCTTCTCGGGGGCAAGACTCAGGTCAAAACGCTGAAGAACAAAGTCACGGTGAACATTGCGAAGGGAACGCCGAACGGCAAGGAACTCAAGCTCCGCGGACTTGGCATGCCGGTATATGGAAAGAAAAACGAGTACGGGGACATGCTGGTGAAGGTTGACGTCGTTCTGCCCGAGCATCTCAGCGAACGTGAAATAGAACTGATCAAAGAGCTGGCCGCGCTGCGAGCTTAGCCTGAGGGATAGATCACCGGCAGCATGCTGTTTAGAAGTAGAACTCAAGGATCCCATTCATTCACTTACCTATCGAGGACATTATGAAAGTCAATATCGAAATTGCCGAGAGCGAATTAAAATCAGTGGCACTTCTTCTCAACACATTGTTGGCGGATGAGTACGTTCTCTACACGAAAACACGCAATGCTCATTGGAACATTCAGAGCCAGAACTTTATCTCCCTCCATAAGTTCTTTGAAAGCCAATACGACGCCCTCGATATCATTATTGACGATGTTGCAGAACGTGTACGGTCGCTCGGCCACTTCGCTTTGGGGTCGCTTAAAGATTTCACCGCGCTCACACGGTTGAGCGAGCATAATCACGATTTCGCAGACCAGAATCACATCATAAAAACATTGCTTGAAGACCATGAGGCTGTTATCCGTTCGCTCAGGAAAGACATCCAGGTCGCTGCCGAACAGCACAGGGACCTTGGTACGGCGGACTTTATGACCGGCATCATGGAACAACACGAAAAAATGTCGTGGATGCTGAGAGCGCACCTGGCATAGCGCTTTTTCACAGATACTCGTCACCCGAGCGTAATAGGGTGTTCGAGCAAATCATTTTCGAATACTATAAATGACAGCACACCATCAATTAAAGAAGAGGCAGCGTATGTTATTCACCATCGCAATCATTCTGGTTGTCTTGTGGCTTCTGGGACTTGTCACGGCATACACGTTGGGCGGTTTGATTCATGTTCTTCTCGTTATCGCCATTGTGGCCATCCTCGTAAGGGTCATTCGAGGAAAAGATTTGTTTGAGTCAGAGAACTGATTCTGGTCGCGGTACTCCGCGAACGAGAGACGAGGAACTGAAGGGAGCTTGCCGCTGAACGCACGCCGGCGCCTTGTCAGACGAGATGTTCTTTTGCTGGAAACGGAGGAGGATGGGATGCTGCTGAGGCATGGGAAATTCTGCAGGTGCCGGTCCGATTGCTATATTCCAGGCGATTACTCGAAAAAAGGGAACACTGTTCATGAAGGCTACTGGTAATATCATAGCTACGCTCACCGGAGCGGCTCTCTTGGTATTGATGGTGGTGATGGGATCGTTCTCGGCCTTCAAACATATCGGTGAGGCAGCCGAGGCCCGGAGGCATACCTCTATCGTGATACACAGCGCAGACGAATTGCTCTCCGAATTGAGAGATGCAGAGACGGGGCAACGCGGCTATTCGCTTACCGGTGACGAAGTATTTCTGGCGCCGTACCTCTCAGTCAGGGACAGCATCGTCCCTCATCGTGAGCAATTGAGGTTGCTCACGACGATCGATGCCGCCAGGATACACCTCGACAGCATGGCCCCGATGATCGATGGCAAGTTGGCGGAATTGTCTCGTGTCGTGGAATTGCGGCGCCATCACAACATGCGGGCCGTCATAGCGGCAATACGCAGCAGAAAAGGGAAGCTCTTCATGGATTCTATCCGTGTCCAGATGAGCAGCTTTACCGCCATCGAGGCAAATGCATTGGCACAGCATGAGGCAGAGTTCCAGTCGGATATGAGTTCTCTGTACACGATCATCGTTGTCGCCAGTATATTTACGCTGCTCTTTGCCCTTTCGTTTGCGTATCTCGTCTACCGCGAAACCCAGCAGCGGCTCAAAAATGTTGTTCATCGCGAGACGCGGCGGCTGCTTGAAATACAAGAAGGGATGAACATACAGCTGCAGCAGGCCAATGTCACATTGCAGGTGAGCGAAGAAAAATTTTCTGTGACGCTCAACTCCATCGGTGATGCTGTCATTGCCACCGATGCTGAAGGGTGCGTGACATTCGTGAATCCCCTTGCCGAAGAACTCACGGGTTGGACACAGGCCTCGGCGGCGGGCCTGCCGGTCGAAGAAATTTTTCATATCATCAATCTGAAGACCCGCCAACCTTCAGCTATCCCGATAAAGGAAGCGCTTGCACACGGCACGAAACAGAGCTTGAGCAATAATACCGTGCTGATTGCACTCGACGGCAGCGAGTGCGCCATTGCCGATACATGCGCTCCTATCCGCAATCGCGCCGGTGTCGTGGTGGGCGCAGTTCTGGTTTTCCGTGATGTGACTGAGGAAAATGCGGCGCAGCTGGCGTTGCGGGACAGCGCCTCGTTGATTCAAACCATTCTCAATACTGTGGTAGACGGTATCATCACCATTCGCGCCGATGATGGCATTATCGAAACGGTTAATCCGGCCGCCGTGCGAATGGTTGGCTACACCGCCTCTGAACTTATCGGACAAAAATTCAGCCTGTTGATTCCCGAACTCGATCAAGAGGGGCTTAATGTTTCTCTCGGTTATTACAGTGCGAGCAAACAACAGCATTCTGTCGGTCTCGGACGGGATGTCACGGGCCGGCGTAAGGATGGGAGCAATTTCCCGTTGGAAATGGCTGTGAGCAAAATGGAGCTGGGGGGTAAGCGGTTTTTCACAGGAATATTACGCGATGTCACTTCGCGAAAGCAAATCGAATCGGAACGCAATCGCCTGGATCAGATCCTGCGAGAGAAGAACATAGAACTGGAGAGCTCTAAATCTGCAGCGGAAAAGGCCAATCTCGCGAAATCCGAATTCCTCTCCAGCATGAGCCACGAACTTCGAAGCCCGTTGAATGCTATCCTTGGCTTCGCCCAATTGATGGACTCCGAAATTCCGCCGGCGACACTCTCGCAGAAGGCAAGCATTGACCGTATTCTCCACGCAGGGTGGTACCTCCTGGAGCTCATCAATGAAATTCTTGATCTAGCTGTGGTCGAGTCTGGAAGACTATCGCTGTCGCACGAGCCGGTCGCGATTGCCGACGTTATTTCCGAATGCGAGGCGATCATCGAACCGCAAGGACAAAAGCGCGGCGTGAAACTTCTATTTCCGCGATTAACTGTTCCATGTTTTGTCATGGCCGATCGGACCCGATTGAAACAGGTTCTCATCAACTTCCTCTCCAATGCGGTGAAGTATAATCGCAAGGATGGGAGTGTAGAACTGAAGATCACCACGGTTTCTCCGAAACGCGTTCGGATCAGCGTCAAAGATACCGGCACCGGCCTGCCTCCGGAAAAACTCACACAGCTCTTTCAGCCGTTCAACCGTCTCGGACAGGAGGCCAGCGCTGAAGAAGGCACCGGCATCGGACTTGTGATGAGCAAGAGATTGGTCGAACTGATGGGAGGCTCGCTGGGCGTTGAGAGCGTAGTCGGCGTGGGGAGTGTGTTCTGGTTCGAGCTTGCCTCAGCGACTGCTCCGCAACTCGCCATTAAGGGGATTGAGACCGAAGCGTTAGCCATGCCGCGATTGACTCCCGGCGCACCGATACGCACGCTCCTTTATGTTGAAGACAACCCTGCGAATTTGCAGCTGGTCGAGCAGATCATTGCTCGCCATCCGGAACTCAGGCTCGTCACTGCCGTGGACGGAAACAGCGGCATCGAAATTGCCCGCACAGTCCAACCGACAGTCATATTGATGGACATCAATTTGCCGGGAATCAGCGGCATTCAGGCGTTGAAACTACTCCGGGAAGACCCGGCAACATCGCATATTCCCGTCCTTGCGATCAGTGCCAATGCCATGTCCCGCGACATCAAGAACGGACTGGAAGCGGGTTTCTTCGGCTATATCACGAAACCGATCAAGATCAAAGAGTTTACGGATGCACTCAACGTTGCGCTGGAGTTTGCAGAGAGGCATGCTGTTCCGAGCGCAATCCAGGATCAATTCAATGATTAGCGCATCGGACGTCCGTCGTGCAAGCATCCTGATCGTCGATGACAAGCAAGTCAACGTTGTCTTGCTCGAGCAGATGCTGCGCAATGCCGGTTATATCTCCGTTACATCGACGACAAATCCGCTCGAGGTATGCGAGCTTCACCGAAAGAACCGCTACGACCTGATCTTGCTCGACCTCCAGATGCCTGTCATGGACGGATTCCAGGTAATGGAAAATCTCAAGGATATCGAAACGGACGGCTATCTTCCGGTCCTCGTGATCACTGCCCAGCCCGACCACAAATTACGCGCGCTGAACTCCGGCGCAAAGGATTTCATCAGCAAGCCGTTCGATCTGGCAGAGGTACTGATTCGGGTTTACAACATGCTCGAAGTACGTTTGCTCCATCGACAAACCAAAAGATTATACGATCAAATCGTCGCTGAAAAGAAAACCTCCGAGCAGCTGTTGCGTATCTTTCGTTCCGGCCCGGTAGCGATGAGTATCAAGACACTTGTGGACGGCCGCTTCATTGACGTCAACGAACGGTTCTCGAATTTCACGGGCTATTCCCGGGATGAGATCATCGGAAAGAAAATTCTTGACCTCAACATCTGGGCTTATCCCGAGGAACGGACCGCGTTGATACAGAGGCTCCTTAAGGAGGGAGCGGTGCGCGACGTCGAGCTCAAACAGTGCCGTCGATCGGGCGAAATGCGCGATGTCCTTGCTTCTTTTGAACTGATTGAACTGGCCGGGGAGAGTGACCGAGTGTTGATCTCCATGTTCATTGATATCACTGAACGCAAAAGTGCCGAACAAGCGCTTAAGACAAGTGAAGAGCAGTACCGAAGATTTTTTGAGGAGGACCTGACCGGAGATTTTCTGTGTACGCCAGGGGGCGAAATCATATCGTGCAACCCGGCGTTCGCCCGGATCTTCGGGTTCGCCTCCGTCGCAGAGGCAAAGGCATTCAACGCGAATGATCTTTTTCCCGAAACCAGTGAACGGGAATCCTTTATTCGCATGCTGAGAGAAGAAAAGAAGCTGGAGTATCATGAGGTAGAATATGTGCGCCGCGACGGAACGCGCGTCTATTGCGTCGAAAATGCAGTCGGAGTTTTTGATTCATCGGGAAATCTTACCCAGATCAAAGGCTACATTTTTGATGAATCGAGAAGGAAGTCGCTCGAAAACCAGCTCATTCAGGCTCAAAAACTGGAAAGCCTGGGAACCCTCGCCAGCGGAATTGCTCATGACTTCAACAATATTCTGGGTATCGTCATGGGATATTCAAATCTGGTGGGCCGACAGATTTCCGAACCCGAAAATATGAATCTTAGCCTGGGTGCCATCGTGAAAGCGTGTCTTCGCGGAGCGGCACTGGTGAATCAATTGCTGACGTTTGCGCGAAAAGCTGAACCGGAGCTGACGCTGGTAAAACTCAACGACAGCGTGGTTGAGATCTCACAACTCTTGAGTGAAACGATCGCTAAGACGATTGTGATCAATTTAGACCTGGACCAGGGATTGCCCTCCATTTCTGCCGATGCGACACAAATACATCAGGTGCTGCTGAATCTCTGTGTAAACGCCCGCGACGCAATGCCGAACGGCGGAACGATCACCATGGACACGCGTCTGGAGCAATGTGATGCGGTCCGCGTGAAATTTCCGAATGCGGCCGCACCTCAATACGTTGCCCTGAGAGTTCGAGACACCGGCGTCGGCATGGATGAGAGAACCCGAAATCGAATTTTCGAGCCGTTCTTTACTACCAAAGAAATTGGAAAAGGAACCGGTCTGGGCCTTTCTGTGGTCTTTGGCATTTTGACAAGTCACAAAGGATATGTTGCGGTTGAGAGCGAACCCGGCAAGGGAACGACCTTTTGTCTTTATTTTCCCGTGCCGGAATTGCTGGAAATGGAGCAAGCAAAAACAGAAATACAGAATCAGATTCGGGGGGGGAAAGAAACAATTCTTGTCGTCGAGGATGAGGAGCCGCTGCGAAAATTGCTCAACACTTTTCTCCGCTCAGGAGGATATACGGTACTTTCCGCCGCCGATGGCCGCGAGGCTGTCGATCTGTACGACAAGAATCACCGGAATATTAAATTAGTGCTCGCGGACTACGGATTGCCCAGACTGGGCGGGTACGATGTTTTTAAAAAAATGAAGTCAGAAAATCCGGGGGTAAAATTTATCCTGGCAAGCGGCTATCTTGAGCCGCAAATGAAATCCGACTTTTTAAAAGAAGGAGTAAAATATTTTCTTCAGAAGCCGTATACCGAAGCCCATGTGCTTCGGACAGTTCGAAGTGTTTTGGACAATGAATAGCATGCACTTCCTCGTTAGAAAGATCTTCGGTCAATCACTCCAGTCTTCAACGCGCAATGAATACCAGACCTTATCCGACTTATGACGTCTTTGCGCCGTCCTCTCCTTTCCGTCGATCTTTGCAACTCAGGATTAAGTCTTCTTTCATCCTTTCGCGAGCCGCATGGAATCTCACGGTGTATCCGGAAGAATTCAGATGACTGACTCTACGCGGCAACAACTTGGTGAGCCGTTCATGATCGAGAAACGGGCGGCCATCGAGGTGAAAGGTAAGGGGGAGATGGAAAGCTGGTTCCTGAACAGCAGGGATGGCTACTAGAATAATTTGGCGAAATGGCTGGATCTCGTTGGGTGCACAGTCTCTCTCATTCCAAAGGTGTAGCCCATCTTTCATCCCTTTGCACTATTAAGTTTTGTGCAACTCTTTGGTACTATGGAACGTGAATAATGCCCGCAGGAGAATAGTCCGCCGTTATTCCGTCGTTTCGATCGCATCTTTCAGTCTTAGGAATCATTGAAAGTGCCGCAAAACGGCTGGTTCAACAATCACAAAGAAAGGATCGCCACGAATGAAAAAATCAAAGCTCAGTTTTTTCTTGCTTTGTGCTATGGTTTTCGCCGGCAGTGTGTTCTCTTCGGTGAATTGCGCTGGTCCGGGGACAATGAGCGGAGGTGTTGACGTCAATATCAGCGATCAGCCGGTGTGGGGACCGACCGGATACGACCGCGCGGACTACTATTATATACCGGATATCGACTCCTACTACTCCGTTTCCGAACATCAATATATATATCGGGATGGGTCGAACTGGAGACACGGCGCAACCTTGCCCGCAAGCTACGGCAGTTATGACCCGTATCATTCATATAAAGTTGTGGTTAATGAAGACAAACCGTATCAGAACAATGTGAACCACCAGACGAAGTATGGTTCATATAAAGGCGTGAAAACTCAGCCGGTGATTCGCGACAGCCACGATCCCAAATATTTCGTGAACAAAGATCATCCTGAGCATGACAAATGGGTAAAAGCACAAAAGCCCTGACCATGTTTCAGCCAATATCGAAGAGGATCTACCCCGCCAAAGTGCTCACAAACATCCTGATTCTGTCGGACGTTTGTGAGCACTTTCCGTATTTAACCCGACCGCGTCTTTTATCGATGCGTTTGTGGTAAGCACCGCCGGGCTCAATTCGGCCCGTATCGCCGGTGATCGCAAAAAATCATGAAAAAGGGATTAACTCTTCTTTCATCCTTTCGGGCTATTCCATCTCCCATCGGCCGTCGGTATTCTTATAGTGATTCGGCAGGTGATGCTTGTATTGTCTTTGTGTGAAGAGAGTCCATTCATGAACAACTGAACCTGTGAATTCAGCAACCGCGGTTCAGGCGAGCAAAGCAGCGCCGGCCAAGAATTTGAAAAGGAAGACAACGCTATGGTACAAATCATCAAACAACTCTACGGCGACAAGCTTGCAGCGATCGACGGCGAAATAGGTCATGTGAAAGACTTTTACTTCGATGATGAGAGCTGGGCTATTCGCTATCTCGTTGCGGACACGGGGTCGTGGTTAACGGGGCGACTCGTTCTTCTGACCCCTCATACGTTTGGGGAATTGGACCAGGCCGAGAAAACATTCCACATAAAGTTGCACAAAAAACAGATTGAAAATAGTCCGTCTATCGAATCGCACAAACCGGTCTCCCGTCAGTTCGAGATCGAGTACTACGGCTATTACGGCTGGCCGCCGTACTGGGACGGAGGCGGTATGTCGGGGATTGGTCCGATCCCTGTTGCCCTGCCGCTCTTGGCGGACAGGATAGAATCTCACCCAAAACATAAGCACAGGGAAGACAAGCATCTTCGCAGCACTCAGGCCATCAACGGCTATCATATTGAAACACATGAAGGGGAGATCGGGCACATCATTGATTTCATCGTCGACAAAGAGAATTGGACGATCCGGGACCTGGTCATTGAAACGGGGCACTGGTATTCGGGGAAGGAAATTCTGATCCCGTCCGGCAAGGTCAAAAGGATCAGCTATGAGGAATCGAAAGTATTTATCAGCCTCACCAAAAAAGATATCGAGGAAACGGCAGAGAATGAGATTTCCGTGCACATCAGAGCTTAGGTAAATATCATGGTCGCGATGATCACGGAAGAGAGGAGCAACTCGACTAGAGAGATTCCTATCGGGCAAAATCAAACAAAATGGATATTAACAAATAATGATTCGGTCCATCCATGGAACACCTACTAACAGCAAAAGGCAGTTACGATGAAATCCAATGCAGAATTACAGAAAGACGTGCAGGACGCAATCAAATGGGAACCATTATTGAATGCAGCAGAAATCGGCGTTACGGTAAAAGATGGCGTTGTGACCCTGACAGGAACCGTTGACAGCTATGCTAAAAAGACAGAAGCCGAAAACGCCGCAAAAAACGTTGCCGGCGTAAAAGCGGTGGTCGAAAAAATTGATATCAAGTTCAGCGGATCGTGGGCCAAGAAGGATGACAACGAGATCGCTACAGAAGTTGTCAATGCGCTGAGATGGAACTGGCAAATACCGAAGGACAAGATCAAAGTAAAAGTTGAAAAAGGATGGGTCACTCTTGACGGGGAACTGGAATGGAATTATCAAAAGGAAGCAGCAAGAGACGTGGTGAAACATTTGTTGGGAGTCATGGGCGTCTCAAACCTTATCGCAATTAAATCCATCTCGCGTGATCTTGTAGAGGAAACCGATATTAAAAGTGCGATGAGGCGCAACTGGGCTATCGCAGATCAGGATATTCTCGTCAAAGTCTCCGGTCATAACGTCACCCTCTCAGGCACTGTGACCTCATGGTACCAGAAGGACGAGGCAGGGCGGATAGCGTGGGGCGCACCGGGCGTCTGGACGGTAGATAATGAGCTGGTCATAGAATACGATTACGAATTAGCGGATTGATGAAAAGGAAACGGGAGGCATTCCCTCCTGTTTTCGTTTAAAGCACATCGAAGCAGAATCATTCTCAGTGAGGTCGGTACCTTTATGGATCAAAAGAGCAACAACAAAGACACGAACAAAAAAGGGAGCAAGACAGGGGAGAGTTCCGGACTGCCGGGATACCCGCTATATCCGGCGAGCGAGGATATCTTCAACAAATTCAAAGAAGAGGGGAACTTAAATCCTGAGAATACATCGGTACAAAAAGCGCCGAATGAAGATGGGCGAACCGGAAAAAACAATGAAAAAGATTTTGAGGAAGACGTCTCCGGCGGCGATTTAGATGTTCCGGGCTCGGAATTGGACGAGAAGCAGGAGAATATGGGAAGCGAAGACGAAGAGAATAACTATTACAGCCTGGGAGGCGACGACCACGATGACCTGGAAGACGACAAAGGGGAGTAAGATGCCCGCATTCGAACATAAATATAGGTTCAAATAAACAAACTCACCCCTCATCCACAAGGAGATTCGTTATGGGAAAAGGTCAGAATATCAAAAAAGATTCAAAAAAGGAGCCGGCGAAAAGTATGAAAGAAAAAAAAGCAGCCAAGAGGGAGAAGAAGAATGAGAAATTGGGCTATGCCAACCCCGACAAACAGCTGATCTGAGGATCTTGACAAACGGGGTTATTTTTCATGCTCCATTAATGTGCGCAAATGGAAATGAATTATTGCTAACGATGTAATGTAATAGTTGCCGAAAGTCTGTCGACCAGAATGCATTGCAACAGCGGGCGATGGACGACCAGTGTTGAACGAACTTAAAAATAACCGAGTTCATTAATCACGAGAGAGATCAATGCAGGAGACGCATTAACATGAAGAAAAGAGAACCAGGATCACATCGCCATTCACTGCCAAAATCCCCTACCAGCATTCAGGGTCTCGATGAAATCACGGGAGGGGGATTGCCGAAGGGGAGGCCGACGCTGGTGTGCGGAGGGGCAGGGTGCGGAAAGACACTTTTTGCAATGGAGTTTCTGGTTCGCGGCGCAACGCAGTATAATGACCCGGGGGTCTTCATTTCATTTGAGGAAACAGAAGAGGAACTGACATCGAACGTCGCCTCATTAGGGTTTGACTTAAGAGATTTAGTACGGCGGAAGAAAATTTGGCTTGAACACATCCACCTGGAACAAAGCGAGATCGCCCAGAGCGGCGAATATGATCTGGAAGGGCTGTTCATCAGGATCCATCTGGCGATCGAGACGATCGGAGCTAAGCGCGTCGTGCTCGATACCATAGAATCGCTTTTCTCTGAATTGCCCAATCCCGTTATCCTCCGTGCCGAACTGCGCCGCTTATTCCAGTGGCTCAAACGGAAAGGTGTAACAACGATCATTACGGCAGAGCGGGGCGACGGCACGTTAACACGCCAGGGCTTGGAAGAATATGTTTCGGATTGTGTGATCCTGCTCGATCATCGCGTCACCGATCAATCGTCCATCCGGCGCTTGCGCATTGTCAAGTACCGCGGCTCAACGCATGGCACGAACGAGTATCCTTTTCTTATCGATGAGGATGGTTTTTCCGTCCTCCCCGTCACTTCCCTCGGCCTGAATTATTTTTCCTCCCTCGAAAGAGTTTCGACCGGGATTCCGCGGCTGGACACGATGCTCTCCGGAAAAGGCTACTATCGCGCCAGCACGGTGCTTGTTTCGGGGACTGCCGGCACGGGAAAGACGAGCATTGCCTCGCAATTTGTTGAATCGGCATGCAAACGGGGAGAACGCGTGCTGTACTTTACTTTCGAAGAGTCGCCCACGCAGCTCATGCGGAATATGCGTTCGATAGGGATAAACCTGGAGCCCTGGGTGAACAAAGGTCTGCTTCAGTTCCACGCGACACGTCCGACCCTGTACGGACTGGAATCCCATCTCACCACCAGCATAAAATTGATCAATAAGTTCGAGCCCCACATCGTCGTTCTCGACCCTATCAACGCTTTTGTAATGGGGGAGAACCAGACCGAAGTGAAGACCATGCTGCTTCGGCTCGTGGACTTTTTAAAAATGAAGAGGGCTACTGCCTTTTTCACAAATCTTACTTCCGACGGCGACGATATAGAAAATACTGACGTTTATATTTCATCGCTCATCGACACGTGGCTTCTCCTCCGCGACATTGAAGTTGGGGGCGAACGCAACAGGGGATTGTATGTGCTTAAATCACGCGGCATGGCGCACTCGAACCAGATACGCGAGTTTAAGCTTACCAACCACGGCATCGAACTGCTTGACGTCTATGTCGGGTCGGACGGCGTGTTGACTGGTTCTGCCCGGTTGTCGCAAGAGACCAAGGATGCCGCAGAACAATTATTGCGCCAGCAGGAAATCGGAAGAAAACAATTTGGCCTGGAGCGCAAGCGCGAGGCCATGGAAGCGCAGGTCATGGTGCTTCGGTCTGAATTTGAAGCAGAAGAATCGGAAGCGCTGAAGGTGATCGGAATTGAAAAAGCAAGAAATGAACGCTTCAGCCAGGACAAGGTCAAAATGGCCCAGAGCCGAAAGGGTGATGACCATATTAAGGCAACCGCAATAAGGAAAAGCAGAACTACTAACAAAAGGAGCTGAGGGTGAACATCAAAACTGAAAAAATGAAAGCAGCACAGCGGAATGAACGCCGGACCAAATCAAAAAGCGAGCAATGGGATTTGCGCTTGTATATTGCGGGAGAGTCTCCAAAAGCCGGGGTCGCTTTCAGCAATCTTAAGCTGATTTGTGAAGAAAGATTGAAAGGCAAATACCATATACGAGTCATCGACCTCGTAAAGCATCCGCACGTCGCGCGCGAAGAACAAATTCTCGCCATCCCGACGCTCGTGCGTAAGATCCCTTTGCCGGTCAGGAATATTATTGGCGATCTCTCCAATACAGAAGGTGTATTGGTCGGACTTGGTCTGGCATAACACCAGTGCCGCCACTCAAAACCAATATTGTATTTTCCCATAGCTCATTCACCGCAAAGGTCGCCAAGGACGCAAAGTCTTCTTAGTATTTTTGACAAAAACATCTTTGCGACCTTAGCGTCCCTTGCGGTTACGATGCACGATGTAATATCGGAAACGGCAATAAAACCAATTTTCATATGGAACCAATAGCATTGCAGCAGACCCAAAACGAGAACCTGGAATTGAAGAATTCTCCGGACAGTGTTGATGAATTAGATTCGGATTCGGCGTTGACGAGATTCTTTTTGGAGGTTTCTTCGCTGACCATTTTTACGTGGCGCTTCTTTAAAGAAGTGTTAAAACCGCCGTATGAGTTCAACGAGCTGATGAAACAATCTTTTCTCATCGGCTACAAATCTCTTCCCTTGACGAGCATTACGGCATTTATCATGGGGCTGGTGCTGACGATCCAATCAAGACCGACGCTGGCGAGGTTCGGAGCCGAATCGCTCCTTCCAGCGATGGTCTCCGTTTCGATCGTCCGGGAAATAGGGCCGGCGATCTCTGCGTTGATCTTTGCCGGAAAGGTCGGGTCGGGAATCGGGGCGGAACTGGCGTCGATGAACGTGACCGAACAGATCGATGCAATGCAGGTTTCGGGCACCAATCCGTTCAAGTATCTCGTGGTCACCCGCGTTATCTCGGCCACGCTGATGCTTCCGTTGCTCGTGATTTTTGCCGATGCGGTTGGGCTGCTCGGTTCGTTTGTCGGCGTCAACCTGAATGGAAATGTAAGTTCATTCCTTTTCTTTTCTCAGGTATTCAAAAGCGTCGCTTTTAGCGACCTGCTGCCGGCCGTCGTCAAGACGTTCTTCTTTGGGTTCGCGATCGGCCTGATCGGAAGCTACAAAGGGTACACTTCAAACAAGGGGACCGAGGGAGTTGGGAAGGCTGCGAACTCGGCCGTCGTATTCGGATCGCTTATGGTTTTTGTGATAGACATGATCGCGGTGCAAATTACAAGTTTGATGCAAAAATGAGTTCACCGATGCAAAATACGCCAGCGAATTCGGCTTCTATGGAAATTGAGCATAACCATGCGTCAGCCGTTGTTGTCGAGATGACACATCTCAAAAAGTCGTTTGGTAATAATCATGTGCTGCGGGATATTAATCTGGTGATCAACAAAGGAGAGAACCTTGTCATCCTCGGAAAATCGGGCACCGGTAAGTCGGTTCTTATTAAATGTATCGTGGGATTGGTTGATCTCGACGAAGGAACGCTCGTCATCTTCGGGCAGAATGTCTCCGAACTCAAAGAGAAAGCACTCGTCGAACTAAGGAAAAAAATAGGCTTCCTTTTTCAGAGCGGCGCTCTCTATGATTCGATGACAGTGAGGGAGAACCTTGAGTTCCCTCTCAGAAGACAATTAGGTTCTATACCGAAGGAGAAGATGGACTCACTCATTGAAGAAGCGCTGCAGAATGTCGGGCTTGCGAAGTCAATCGACCTGACACCTTCGGAGCTTTCCGGAGGGATGAGGAAAAGGCTCGGCCTGGCTCGGACGCTGATCCTGAAGCCCGAAATCATGCTGTATGATGAACCGACGACCGGCCTTGACCCGATCACATCGAGAGAAATAAGCCAGCTTATTCTCGATGTGCAAAAAAAATACAACACGTCTTCAGTGATTATCACGCACGATATCGAATGTGCCAAACTCATAGCAAACCGAATCATCGTCATGAAGGACGGTGCATGCGCCGCAGAAGGAACGTACGACGAACTCGCGAATTCCGCGGACGGATGGATCCGGTCATTTTTTGAATAAACCCAGTCTGGAAAAATGGCAGCATGAATGCCACGAAGACACAACGTCACCAAGAAAGACAAATCTTATTGTTCATGGGCATTACAGTTAGAAGCTTCCCCAAAAGTTTTTGTGTCTTGGTGCCTTTGTGGCATTCCTTTTAAATGCTGCATGACACCGTTGAATAATGTATCGGAATATAAACAAGAGCAAACCAAATGAAAAAGACCACAAGTTTTAAAATAAGGCTGGGGATATTTATTACACTGGGAATGGCAATATTCATCGTTGGGATTTACTTCATCGGCCAAAGGCAGCAGATGTTCAGGAGCACATTCCGCGTCAGCGGAGTATTTAAGGATGTTTCCGGACTGCAGCCGGGGAACAACGTTCGGCTCTCGGGCATTACTGTAGGGACAGTAGAAGACATCAGCATTGTCAGCGACTCTTCTATTAAAGTTGATATTATCGTCGACGAAAACACCCGGAAGTTCATAAAGAAGGATGCCGTTGCCGGCATCGGCTCGGAGGGACTGATGGGAAACAAAGTGATCATCCTGAACCCGGGAACGGGGGGGAAAAAGGAGATCGAGAACAACGATACCGTCCAGACAATTCAACCGGTAAGCATGGACGATATCATGCTCTCATTAAAATCAACGATCGACAACACGTCCACCATCACAACGTCTTTGTCAAAGATCACCAACAACATACAATCAGGAAAAGGGACGATCGGCAAACTCCTCATGAATCAATCGTGGGCATTAGATTTCGATTCATCCATTATTAACCTCAAACAGGGGTCGGAAGGGTTGAAAAATCTTGTGGATTCTTCAAAGGTCAGCTTCGCACAAAATTTTGACTCCATTTTTGTCAACCTCAAAGAGGGTTCTGCAGGGCTTAAAGCCCTTACGGACAAGGCGAAAAAAAGCTGGCTGTTGTGGGGATTTTAAAATAATAATAAATGCACCATGGACAAATGAATGGGAGACGAATAAACACTTTAAATTAGAAGCCATCTCAAAAATGGGCTCGGTGTAGAATGCATTTGTAAATGTCATGCTGAGCAGGGCGAAGCATCCACCACACCGAAGCCTCATAGATTCACAGTGCATGATTGTCATGGATTCTTCACTCCGTTCAGAATGACATTATTCGGAGTTTTTGAGATAGGTTCTATTGATGTAATAGAGATTTGAAAAGGAAAACTTAATGCTCTCAATCTTTCAATCGCAATAAGATATATAAGGAATCTCACCGTGAAGAAATTTGGATATGCAGTCGCTGCTTTCAGTTTGTTTTTTATTGTTCAACGCTCCGTCGCACAGGATCGTGATTTCGGCCTCGGGGTAATGATCGGCGAACCGACCGGCTTCAGTGCGAAGTTATGGACCTCTCCGGTCAACGCGTTTGACTTTGGCCTCGGGTGGTCGTACGGGGGAGACAGGATAGGGAATTATAACGGGACGTACAACGGAGGAGACAGAACTCATTTTCACATGGATTATCTGTGGCACTCGTTCGACGTCATTCATTCGACCGAACGATTTCCGCTGTATTACGGCATCGGCGGACGGATCAACTCCGGCGCCGGCTACAATAGTTCGCTGGCAATTCGCGGTGTCTTCGGCATCGAGTGGATGCCGCGCGGAACTCCGGTCGACGTGTTTCTTGAGCTGGCCCCGTCGCTTGAACTTACTTCATCGACAGGCTTTGGCATGGATGCGGCGTTCGGTGCGAGATATTTTTTCTGATGATTGAAGAAATGCGGTAATCGCGGTTCGGGGGAGTTCTTTTACTCCCAGCCCTCGGCCGCCAATGCCGTGTGCAGTTCAGTTGGATGGTGTCTGTAATGATATTCAAGCTTGCTTGAATCTTCATGCGCTTTGCTGTATGTCCATCCTTTTGCCATCAGGTTTCGCTCGTGTAATTCGTGAAGAAGAACGAACGGACGTTCCAGTTCTTCCAGGTCGTTATCGATCCATACTTCATTCCGAGGAACAAATTCATACACGTAGTCGTGTCCCCCTTCGGTAAAATCGTCGTCGAAACCGCTCCTCACAAGACGCCCGTTGATGATCCAGACGCTCACGTCCGACTCAAGTTTTTTCCAAAGGCGGATATGGACTTTTGCGGGATCGGGGAGATCTCCTTTTTTCGCCAGCTTGCGCACATCGCCGGATTTCACCCTTTCCGCCATCTCGACCTTATCGGCGGCTTCCAGCGCATCGTCGTAGGGAACACCTTTCATCATCAGTCTGTGCTCTACGAGCAAGTGGTCGATGAAGAATTGTTGTTCATTGTTCCCAGCTTCCTTATCGAGCCAGAACTCATTTTCCGGTATGCACTTGAAGGCTAGATGCTGGGCATAGTTCGTGAACTCTTCGTCCAAATGCGTGCGCACATATGTGCCGTCGACAATCCAGATATTGATTTTACCTCGCTGGCCCGCATTCTTAAGGTAAGGGGGTTTGAGAGTCTTTGCCATGGTCTGTACGAAATCATGATTGGAATGAAAAAAATCGGTCCGTAAAGCGCAACGTGACCGGGCTGGAATCTTTTCAAGAATGTAGTCTTATTCATGAGGGAAGTCAAGAAAGGGCAATGGCAGGTAGCGGACTACTTTGCCTGAACGACCCTTCTCCCGAAGGGATGGCTTCGCCAGACGCGTCCCGATAATCACGAAGTGATGCCTTTGGCAAAAGCATCGGTCGACGACTCGACTCGTTGAGGACTTGCTCAGGGTGAACATGTTCTGTTCCATTCTCGCTCCCAAACTCTGTTTGGGAGCGACCTGCATATCTCGTCTTTTCGTCTGAAAACATCGATCGGCAGGATCACTGCGTTCCCAATCGGAGATTGGGAACGAGTAACAAGCCGCAAGGGAAACCCATCCATTCTCTTTGCGTCTCAGCGACTTTGCGCGAGCAAGTTGCATCTATCATAAACTAAGACACTGCAATCTCATGAAGGACCTGATTTGCGTACATACAATAAGACTCCCTATTCGCTCCAATGGGAAAAACGGACGATGACGTCGGCACTCGGGAATGACACTTCTATGATCGAAAAAAGTGATGGACGCCCGATCTTAGTAAAAACGCGCGCGTCAATTCGCTCGATCCTTCTTTCCCCATGGTACCTTCCTGCGATCATTACGCTTGCTTTTGCGGTCCGTCTTTGCTGGATAGTGGTATTCGATCCTAAACCCGTGAGCGATTTTTCCTTCTACTTCCAGTGTGCAGAATCTATTGCAAGAGGTTTTGGTTATGTTAAACACGGCGGCTTCGCCACTGCGTACTTCCCGGTCGGTTATTCACTGTTCCTGGGAACGCTCTTTTGGGTAACCGGGATTTCGATCGCGACAGCACAGACCGCGAATCTTGTTCTCTCTGTGGTATCGCTCGTGCTCGTCTATTGGATAGCTCGGGAGCTCTTCACATCAGAGTTAACAGGAAGGCTTTCCATTCTCCTCCTTGCCATCTATCCGAACAATATCGCCTATACACCTCTTCTCGGAGTGGAAGTCCTTCATCTCTTCATGCTCCTGCTTGGAGTGGCAATTCTGCTGCCGTGCATCTCGAACAGCGAGAGATCCCGCACGGGCCGTTTGGTGATCGCAGGTTTAGTGTTTGGGCTTGCGACGCTTGTCAAAATGCAAACGCTCTTGCTTCCCGCGTTCATCCTTCTTCTGTTCCCGCAATTTTCTGGGGAACAGAGAAGCCTGAGCATTCGGTTGAAGATGATGGGAATTCTCTATGCCGTCATGATTGCGGTGTTAGCTCCCTGGATCGTTCGCAATTATATACTCTATGACGACCTTGTTCTTTCAAACAACGACGGGCTGAATCTTTACATGGGAAATGGTCCTGAGGCGAACGGGACGTGGGTTGCTGTGCCCTGGTTTCCCCAGGACAACAACACGCAGGAGGAATACAAGCTCAATCAAACGGCAAGAAGAGAAGCATTCGGCTACATCAAAGATCATCCGTTCCGTACACTGACGCTCATTCCCGACAAGCTTATCGCTCTCTTAAGCCATGGTGATGGTGTTTACTGGAACATCGTTGGCACGCGAAGCAAATTTAAGGCGGGAGGAAGCATCTTGCGGCGCTCCGATCAAATCAATACGATCTATGAGATTGTCTTGTTGATTCTGTTCATCGCATCCCTTCTTTTTGGCATCTGGAAGAGACTGCAGCGCGGCAGAGGTCATGGCTGGCCGCTCTTGGGTATTCTCGTGATAGCGTACTTCATCGTAATATATCTGGTATACTATGGGGCGGCGCGATATCACTTCCCGATATCTCCCTGGGCGATGATGTATTCTGCCGCCTTGCTCTCTGTGTTATTTGAAAGGGTTCCGCAGGCAAACCGAAGTGCTCTTCGCAGGGGATGAGCGTGAGGTTCATCAAAGTTTGGGTTCCATTCAAATCCTCCCGCCTTCCTCCGTCCGATGAAACGGCAGGCAACGGCATTGGACTATTTCGTTGAGGGCTTCACCATTCTTCTTACTGCTGTGAGCAGTTCATCGGGCGCAATTGGTTTTTCCAGATAGGCAACGCTGGGATCCATTTTCCAGGCGCCCGTCATCTGCGCCCTACCCGTCGCAAGAATGACCGGGATATTCTCAGTCGACTTGTCTCCCCGTAGGAATTCGAAGAGCATGAATCCATTGATATTTTCCATCATGATATCGCTGATGACGAGGTCGGGCAATTTGTCCCGTGCAATCTCGAGCGCGGTCTCACCATTTGCCGCCTCCAGGACGATGAAATCCTCGACGGATAAGATTCTCTTCATCAGAGTCCTGGTTTCTGCATCGTCATCCACGATAAGGACTTTTTTCATGCTTCGGTGTTTTCCTTTTGCGTGAGAGCTGTGAATATTAAGGTCTCATGGCAACGGAATTACTTCGTGTTGATCAAGCGGTTTATCATCTCGATCAATTTCTCAAACTCGACCGGTTTTGTAGCGTATTCATCGCAGCCTGCCTTGAGAGCCTTATCTCTGTCGCCCACCATTGCATGCGCAGTTAATCCGACGACGGGAATCCGGCTCACGTTCGGATCGTTTTTTATTTGCCGGGTCGCATCCCAGCCGTCCACGATCGGCAGACTCATATCCATAAGAACGAGGTCCGGGTTCTCTGAATGTGTCAGGTCGATACCTTGCTGCCCGTCGACCGCCGTAATGATGGTATACCCGCGCCGTCGAAGCCTGCGGACCATCATGTCCCGATTGATGTCATTATCTTCTACGACGAGTATTTTAGCCATTTGACTTTTCCGGAGGAGTTACGTGTTGTGCGATGAGCTGGGGAATGAGCAAGGAAAGCTGCCTCAGAAGTTTTTCCGGAGTGAAATCGCCTTTCTGAATGACTTTCCTGACTATTCCGTTTAATTGCTGCCGTTCTTCCGCCATGAGTTCTTTTGAGGTTATTATTGCCACCGGAATGTGTTTCCACTCCGTTCTATTCTGAAAGATGGAGAGGAATTCGAACCCATCCATCACTGGCATCATGAGGTCGAGGAAAATGAGGCACGGAGCTTCGACCTCGAGCATCTCGAGCGCTGATTTTCCATTCTCTGCCGTTCGCACGAGCCATCCCGCTTTCTGAATTGCGCGGGATGCCATATCGCGAATGTCGGGGCTGTCATCAACCACAAGGACGTAATCGCGGGACGCCCGGTGTTTATATTTATCCAGCACCTGCAGGATCTTTTCCTTGCTCACCGGTTTGACGAGATAGTCCGACGCCCCGATCGCGAGGCCGAAGCTTCTCTCATCCAGCATGGTATACATCACAACCGGGATCGACTTCAGCGCCGGCTCGTTCTTTATTTCATGGAGAACGGCCCATCCGTCTTTGTGGGGCATCATCACATCGAGAATGATCGCCATCGGGAGAATCTCTTTTGCGCGCTTGATCCCTTCGTCGCCGCTGGTAACGCATTCGACGAGATACCCTTCTTTGGACAAGTGCCGCGAAAGCAGATCACGGACACCCGTATCGTCGTCCACGACTAGAACCACCGTGTTCGTGGGAATGGGTGCAGCCGGACTCTCTGTCGGGACAACCGCAGGCAGAGATGTTGCCTCCGCAATCTGGAGGACTTGGGGCAAGGTCACGGTAAAGGTGGTGCCTTTGTCCGGTACGCTGTCAATTTCGATCGATCCCCTCATCATGTCTGAAAAACGTTTGGAGATGGCAAGGCCAAGCCCCGTTCCTCCATACTTCCTAGTCGTAGAGCTGTCCGCTTGTGAAAATTCTTTGAAGAGCTTCGATTTTTGATCCTCTGTAAGGCCGATGCCGGTATCCGCGACCTTCATCTCGATCACTGCCTCGTTGTCTCCGGAGGCCGGTATCGCAACAGCGCTCAGCGTTATCGTTCCGTTGAGAGTGAATTTAGAGGCGTTACTGATGAGGTTAAAGAGAATCTGCCGCACTTTGGTTTGGTCCAGGCGCACGATCGGGATATCGGGTGGAACGTTCACGAGAAGTGTGTTCTTGTTCTTTTCGAGGAGCGGCTGAACTGTCGACGCTACCTCGCGAATGAGGTCACTAAGTTGAAATTCTTCAAGGTACAACTCCATTTTCCCCGCTTCGATCTTTGAAAGATCAAGAACTTCATTGATCAGGTCGAGGAGGTTCTTGCCGGCCGTATGGATCCTGTCGATGTCGCTTCGATAACGCGTTTCACCGTGATCGCTCATTTCTTCAATGACCATTTCGCTGTATCCAATAATGGCGTTAAGAGGAGTGCGCAATTCGTGGGACATGCTTGCCAGGAATGCACTCTTCGTCTTGCTTGCATCCATCGCCAGGTCGCGTGCTGTTTTCAATTCAAGGTTCTGTTGCTCGATGATCGAAAGCTGCAGGCGCACTTGTTCTTCGGCGCGTCTGCGTTCGGTGATGTCGCGGCCAATGCCGAGAAGGCCGACGATTTTGCCTCGTTCATTCTTGAGGGGGAGCTTCGACGTGAGGAGCCAGCGTTTCGTACCGGCAACATTAACGGCGTATTCCTCTCGATTCAAGACCGGCGTGTCAGTTTGAATCACGCATTGGTCGTCCGCGCGAAATCCCTCTGCAACGTTTTTTGGAAAAAACGAAAAGTCGTCCTTGCCTATGACTTCTGCTTCGGTTTGGATTCCCATGTTGCGCAAATCGGCCCGGTTCGCCAGCGTCTTGCGATAGAGAGTATCTTTTGCGTAAATCCCGTCGGGAATGTTGTCAATCAACGTGCGGAGAAGAATGCGGTCCTGCAGGAGATTTTTTTTGATTGTCTCCGATCTTTTCAATCTCCGGCGTAATCCCTCCACTTCTTTCAATAATTCCGATTTGCTTTTGTTCTTGTCAGTCAATCGATGACTCCATTATTTTGATGGTAAGATTTAACACCCGCCGGCTCGCTTGCGCAGGGAGGAACTTCCGGACATTGAACAAGGCGTGCATTTCAGGTCAGCCTCCGCGTCACGCGCTGGACTTCGTCGATTGTCGTGATGCCCGCGATTGCTTTTTGCAGTCCGTCAAAATGCATATCGCGGAATTTGTTCTCGATTGCCAGTTGGCGAAGTTTGGTTGTTGTGACCTCGCCGTAGATCACGTCGCGCATTTCTTCAGTGATGATGAAAACCTCATGAATCGCCATCCTTCCTTTGTATCCAGTGCCGGTACAGAAGGAGCACCCCTTGCCTCTGAAAAGAGTCGTCCCGGCGGGCAGACCTGCGAGCCCAAACGATGCGAGCACTTCACTGTCGGGCAGATATTCCTCTTTGCATCGGGCACAGATTCTACGGACAAGACGCTGTGAGATAACGCCGATCACCGACGCGCTCACCCAAAATGATGCGATGCCGAGATTGACCATCCGCGAAATAGCGCCGATGGCGTCGTTGGTATGAAGCGTGCTGACGACGCGGTGGCCTGTCAGGGCAGCCTCGGTTGCGATCAGGCCCGTCTCTGCATCCCGTATTTCTCCGACGAGGATAATGTCTGGGTCCTGCCGCAGGACGGCTCGGAGCACCGACGCGAAAGTCAACCCGCGTTCCGGCATTACCTGGACCTGGTTGATGAGCGGAAGCTTATATTCCACGGGGTCCTCAACGGTCGTGACGTTGATGGAAATGTCTTTGATCTCGTTCAACGCGGAATACAAGGTTGTGGTTTTCCCGCTTCCGGTCGGCCCCGTTACCAGGATGATGCCGTTCGGGAGATTAAGCAGCGAGCGGAACAACCGCAGATTATTCTTGGTGAAGCCAAGGTTGTCAAGATCGATCATCATGGACGATTTGCCGAGAAGGCGCATGACGATCTTTTCGCCGTTGAGAAGGGGAAGGCTGCTCACGCGTACGTCGAAGACGCGCTGTGCGAACTTTAGCGTAAATCTTCCGTCCTGCGCGATCGAGTGTTCGAACATATCCATGCCGGCCTTTGACTTGAGCACGGATGCCATCCCCTGATGGTAGGAGAGAGGAAACGAGATCTCCCGGTGCAGCATTCCGTCCACGCGAAAACGGATCATCAACTCGTCTTCCATCGGCTCCACGTGGATATCGCTTGCACCGGCCTTTGCGGCGCGAAGCAAAATTTCTTCTGTCAGCTCCGCTATCGTGGGATCGCCGGCACCCTCCAACGCTTGATCCGACCCCTTCCGAATTTTAATGTCGTACTGCTCGAGCGGGAGGGAAGACTTGATCGACTGGATGCTGTCGATGGCGCCCCTGTATTTTTTCATCGCTGCATCAAAGTCGGAAAACGTTGTAAAGACCGGAAGCACCCGGTGCCCCGTGAGCTTCTGCAGGCGCATCACGGTCTGTTTCACCGGCGGGTCGACGAAGGCCATCGTGAGTTCCAAACCGATAAGGAACACCGGGAGAACACGGAATTGAGCCATCTCTTCTTCGGTCAGCAACTGCTGGGGGGCGAGCTCGATCTCGTTGGCAATTGACATCCGGGCAAAGTTGAATACTGCGGCCAAAGTATCCGCGACGATGTCCTCAGAGAGATTGAAAACTGAGGTAAGGGCGCGCGTAACACCTTTTTCACGCGCGATGGTCTCGAACGCCGGCCCTTTGACTTTAACCACCTCGCGGGTCAGGATGCCGCGCTCGACGAGAGCCTTGAGGAATCGTTCGTCTTCGATAGTCATGATCTTGAATGCTATTTGAAAATTGAGTCGATGTCGCTTTGCGTCACCCTCTCCGAAGCGAGCTCCTCCGCACGCGCGAGCGTACGAAGAGATATAAGCTCCTCGATCTCATCCGGTGCGTATTGCTTCACGGCTCCCGCTTCCGCCGGATGAGAGAACAAATGTGCGTTCGATGACGCGACGATTGCTGTTCCGCAATCGCCGCAGTACTTGTCCTCAGCGCTTCCCATTTTACCGCAGCGCTTGCAAATTGCGCCCAGAGCAGTACCGCATGTTGTGCAGAATCGCTTTTTGTCGTCATTGTTCGTTTTGCAGTTCGGGCATTCCATGGATCATTCCTTTGTCACGGGCCGGCCGAGGAGTGCAAGGACCTTGAGCAGTACCTCGTCGAACTTCTCGTTCTCGAACGGCTTCAGTAAATAATAACTCGCGCCGGCATCCTTGAACTGCATGACTTTTTCTTTTTCGGATAATGATGTTGTCATGACGACGATCGCTCCCGGGTCGATTTTCTTTATTTCCCTGAGCGTGGTCAAACCGTCCATTTCCGGCATGATGGCGTCAAGAAATACGATATCTGGCCGCAGCGCCTTAAACCGTTGTATGCCTTCTGCGCCGTTGACGGCAAATTCAACCCGTGATAATCCGCTGCGCTGAAGAAGCCTTAGCAGCAGAATGCGGCTGTGGGGAGAATCGTCAATGACAAGCACCGAGTATGAAATTGGTGGGGCATTCATATGGATTCCAATGTGTCGAAGTTTCATAGTTGCGAACCCGGCGACGAGCAGGTATACTTGTCACGC
>Ga0265338_10000617_pt1:15000-62082 | contig 62082 bp, 30 predicted proteins | sample 42126metaG_FD_193579 | JGI IMG/M metagenome (GOLD analysis project Ga0265338, IMG submission 193579) | Rhizosphere microbial communities from Carex aquatilis grown in University of Washington, Seatle, WA, United States - 4-21-26 metaG | ecosystem: Host-associated > Plants > Roots >... | reverse complement strand
CACACTAGCGCTAGCGCGAAAGCCGTTAGCACGCGCAAACAAGCAACGGCTGCACTGCGCGAAAGCCGTTGCGCGTTAGCACGCGCATCCATTTTCTTGCCCCGTTTTCTTGCTAGGAGACTTTTTGAAACTTCTCGGCCTTGGTTTTGTTTTGCCAAGGAAATAAAATAAATGGGAGGAAAGGATAAAGGTAGCGCTCACAAAACGATCCCGTAAGGGAAAAGAAGCAATGAAATTTATACACTATTTATGATAAAAAAAAAGAAAAAAACATGATTTGCAATAATTGCCTAATGACATTTTCTAAAAAACTTACTACTTTGACACGATATAATAAAAGAGATTCCTCTTATTCTATCATGGCTGATCTATCTAAGAGAACTCAAATTACATACTATTCATCTTCTTCAGAGAATAAATCGGAGGACGAACTTTTTATAGAAAAACTGGAAATTAAGGTTCCCTCCTATGGATCCTCCTAAGGATGATACATCAAAAAGTGGTCCTTCACGCTATAAAGATGCTGTGTTCCAACTGCTCAGGGGGTTCAAATCCAACCCTTCTAATCATGAATGCTTACGCTTAGGGGCCAGGGGCTTCACATCCGAGGTAATTTCTGAAGGTTGCTTAGGACCTCTTCATCAATTGCAGATAGAGATAGAAAAATTGACATTAGAGTTTGATGAACAAAGTCTTTATAAAACTTCGGGAGATCTAATTGATCTAATGATTCATGATGACATGCCTTCATGTAAAGATAGAATCTGACTAAAGTAAAGTAAAGAAAGGAATTGCTGAGTTTCTGCTATTCTTAATCGGATTGATGATTTTACTTTAGAAGGTATTGCCGTTCATGCTTTCTCAGAACTCTTTCATGAGGCAACAGATTCTACAGTTGTTAGAGCCGCTACCTTCCTTGATCATATCTCAAGGCTTATCAAGTTTCAGGTTGAAGTTCGCTACCAACCCAGAACTTAATCTTCCGATTCTTCGAATACAGAAGGATCTGTGAGTAGTAAATCTACCGAGTCTTCGAATAGTGAAGGATCTTTTAAAGATTGTCAAAAATAAAAGACAAAAAAGACCACAAAAGAAAGAGATGAAGAAAGAGAAAAAAAATACAAAGAAAAATAATCATGTCCTTATATTGCAATTGCTTCAAATGTTGTTGAATTCCTTATTGAAAGGAGTGTTATTAAACTTATGGATGGTACCGGAAGCACCCATTGTTAAGAAAGGAGGTAAGTATATCAAGTATAAAACTAAGTTTGTAGAATGTCTCTTCGATCTACGGCTACTCCCTGTTAAAATAAACTTGCCTATGGTAAGCATTCCAATACAATGGATGATTTATAATTATCTAAAAACGGAGGCTACTCCTCAAATGTCCGATTTGGTTGGAGGGTACTATACAACTAGTAACAGAGCCTCAATGTTTATAAATAGGTATCGAGTGCTTACAAGCCGTGAGTATGAAAACTTCAATATTCAATTTGCATCGAAGGATACTTGTGAAATGTTGTGTGGTCTAGTGACGGTTTTGCAAAATGTTAAATTTATAATTAAGAGTAAGCATCTGAGGTATGTTAAAGAGAATCAAGATTTATTAGTTCAAAAAGGACTACTGATGCATCCATTCCTGACTAACGTCAACCCATCAAATATGTATGATATTCTAAGGAAAGAGTTGCAGCTTCCAGAGAATAAAAAAGCCAAGTTCAAGTATGATACCTTAGTTGCAATATTGGATAAACGAATTAAAAGAGCTAGGTATGAACAATTTCTATTAGAACTAGCCACGGTCTACGAGGGTTTCCCCCTGTATTTTCCTGCTTTCCTTGATTTTCGGGGAAGGATCTACAGAACGGGGATCTTGCATTTCCATGAAAGAGACCTGGCAAGAAGCCTGCTACTCTTCTGTGGTGATCAAGATTTAGATTTGGATTCTACTTTCACACCAGAGGTTAAAGAGAATATGATCCGTAATCTTTGGTGGTCTGGTGCATCACATTACAAAAGTTTTGATAGAAAGCAGCAATTCTATGATTGGTTTAAGCATTTAAGTAATCCATTAGATAGGTTCAAAGAATGTGATGGTGAAGCCGAACTAATAGAATTTGTTGCAAATGCTAAGCACCCATTTCAGTTCTTAAGTCGTGTCGTCCATATGGATACACCCGTAAAGGATCAATTGACTCAGATACCTGTTTCTATGGATGCCTCCTCCAGCGCATACCAGATTATGTCTTCCTTCCTACTGGATTGAAAATTGGCTGAGCGCACTAATTTAATAAAAAAGGATAAGAACGATCAGATTTTTGACTTATATGACTCACTCATAAAGGATATCAAGGATGAGTTGAGTGATGAGTCATGTCCTCTGGATTCTAGTGTCAAGGAGGCTTTACTTGAGAATCTCACCCGTAAACTGGTTAAAAAAATCTTTATGCCGATTGTATATGGGAAAACTCAGCATGCCGCTGCAGCGGATATCTATGAAGAACTTAGTTTCATTCTTCTGAAGAATGAGTGCTATAAGGTTGCTGCCTATCTCTTCGAAATATGGCATAGTAAAAACCCTACCATTGTTGGCTTAATGAGCCTATTCAATCAAATTGGGTGGTTCGCCAGCTACTTGGGTCGCCCTGTTAGGTATGATTCCTATTTCGTGCAAACAATACAAGATTACACGGTACATAATCCTATACATGTTGCGCTCTATGATAAAAAGAAGAAAAAGCGCCACAAAGTAACGCTTTCTGTACCTACAACCCAAAGGAATAAGACCAAATCTATGAGAGCTACATTCGCTAACTGTATCCATCAGTTTTATTCTACTATTTCATGTTTGGTTACAGCATTCGTCAAAGTGGATCCTTACTATTATTTCCCTCTTTACACTGTTCATGACAATTTTCTAACTAACGCGGTGAACGCCTCGAAGATACCTACGTACTACGTGTACGCGTTCATTAAGCTGCTAGACCCTCTTTTCATTGTCAATAGAATGTTATATCAGAAATATTATTAGATATAGTGATAACTCGAAGATATTTAATCGCAAGGAACTCCCTTTCTTTTTTGATTCTTATGAAAATTTGAATCTTCACTTTCCGGTGTAGAGAGAGCATCACACACCTTTATAACTAGAGAAGAACTCGAGAAGGTATTTCAATCAATTGAGCCCAAAGGCTTAAAAGCTTTTCAAAAAAAGGTATGGGATGCTCATGTCGATGCTGTCATTGATGGGTATGAATATTGTGTAGCGCAGAAAGGTGGAATTACGAGTGAATCCCATTATAGGCATTGGTTTAGTTCGTTTAGGGAGTGCTTATCAGTGAGCATCAAAGTAGGGTCAATAGCTGTTCACCCTTAAAAAAATGTTGACCACTTTTCTGATAAGTGACTGAGTTTCCGATATATTTGACAAATGATAGCAGTGAGGATAGGCTACTTTTCTAATTGCATAAAAGGTGGGTTGTTGAGCATCTCAAGAGGATTTAGTAGATTGGATAGTTTGCTTGCATAGCACTTTCAAGCATGAATGGAAAGGAATTTAGTACAGTAGGTTTGCAAGGGTAAAGATATGCTTAATAGCACAGAAGGGCGCTAGCTAGGCTACTAAGTAATGCCAGTAATAGGGCTAGCACCGGTTTATGCTACTAGAACTCTAGAACTAGGGGGATGCCTTTTTTTATTTCCCTTGCTTGTGATGATTAGTTCATCAAGTCGGAAAGGTAGCTTGGCAAGGAGAGGTATTCAAGTCTAGTTGGCTAGGTAAGTAAAGTATGTATGCGTCATAGGTTTGAGAGGAATAAGCATTTGGTAGTTGGCAAGGAACTAAGTAGTTTCAAAAGCAGCAAGGTCTAGAGCTAGGTGTATCAGTCACAAGGTGTTTTATGCTAGGGATACATGGCAAAGGGATAGCCCCGGAGTAGATAGAGGTAGACCGGTGCCATACTAGATAGCAAGAGTAGTAAGGTTTCGTACAAAACAAGAGAAGTTTATGCTAGGCGAGATATGTAGGCAAGGTTTCTGTGTGATAACCAAGATATATATGCAACATATAAGAAAAGGGTTGTTTGATTTCCGAAGCAAGTAAAGGAAGCATCGAATGCGCTCTTGCTGCGCCTTCTTCTCAAATAAGCTCTTTTTCTCCGTCTGACTAGGGAGGGAGATTATTCTCTTACTTGGATTGAATTGGATGAAGGATCTGTTTTCACAAACTGAAAGTCCTTTTCTCAGACAATTAAATAAATCAACAATTCATTTTGTTGAGAAGCAAGAATAGAGCTATTCACATATAGAGACTCTTAACTTTTCTCTTTGCAGCGGACGTGCGGATTGATGAGCTTCAAGCCAATGAAAATACTTTCATTAAACAAACCAAACCGCTTTAATCGCTTCAATTGCCCCTTTCGCGGAGATGTACAAGAAGGGGAGGTGGGTTTGCTCTCGGCTTTATGCTCTCTGGAAACAATGATGCCTACCAAAATGTATATTATCCCTTTCACTTTCAAGATAATATAGAAACCCATAGACCACCGTACTTATTTTACCAACAGAAAAGTAATGTCCTATAGACTAGAATAAATAAAACCTTGAATCGGGTAAGGTTACTTATTTTATGCTGTAGTTCTAAGGAGTCCTTAACATTTTCAAAGGCATCACACCTATATATATACTTTTTTTTACTAGTACAATAAGAGTATCTGCTGTGGTGGCGAACAAGTAGATTTAATTGGGTCATGTTCCAGTCATTTCAGGTTTGGGTCAACTTCATTTCTCAGGCCATCTCAGGTTCAGGTCAACTGTTGATGTCGGGCTCACAACGTTGGTTATTACCTCGCTGTATTTTTTCTGGGTGCTAATCGAAGCGGATCCCATTACTTTTTTCATAAACTCTCACTTTTTTTCAGGCTTCGGTTTAGACGAGTTATGGATCAGGTCAAGTTCAGGTCACACCTAATTCCGGTCACTTGTGTTCGTATTAGTTCAGATTATGCTTGGATCTGGTCAGGTTGTTGATTTCTACAATTTCTTCTGATTGGATCAAGTCGGGTTGGGTTTGGTTCTGGTGGAAAAATTGGGTTTGGTCAGGTCAGAATTTGCAACTTCTACCACCGAATCCAACGCGGCCTCTGTTGCAAACCCCTGGCACCTGTTACAAAGTCACTGACTTGTGAGTCCGACCAATCATGCAAGGTGACTGTTCATGCCCAACGTTGGAAATAATCACTATGTGTTGCTGGCTGCCGACATTAGGAAGAGTCTTTTTCACTTCTTTTCTTGAAGAACAATTTCAACACCACTTTTTATAGCTCCTTTACCTCTTGAATGACCCGAATGAATTTTCACCTACTATCTCGACTACATTCATTTCCAAATGACTCACCACATTCTACTTCCTTTATACAGCCTACTTGAATTATCTGAAAATAAGGTCCTTTTTTCATTATCAGAACAAACAGAACCTCTTTCAATTTTGCAAACCTTTTTCATATGCAGAGAGAAATAGAAACAGGAGTAATAAAAATAGATGGTTAAAGTGCTTATTTCTAAAACTATAAGTAATAATTGAAAAAATTGTTTGTACAAAAGGAGTCAGAATTTCTATATAAACCTTTATTATTTTATTCCATTACATATTCGAACGGATCATCTAATATAACATAAATCAACCTTCTTGCATAAAAACCAAGAGCATTGCTAATTGAACACCGCTAATAAACCTTCATTGAAACTAATATTGAAACCATAGAAACAGTCTTAGCACACTTTTCGTTTAGAGCACAAACACTTCTTACACCATACAAGCACATTTAGATACGTTTAGAGCACACGTTGTACTGATTATCACATACAAGCACACGTTTATACTAAGAAAATCACACTATGATACTTGTAGAGCACAAACATACTAGAATACTAGTAGAGAGAAAGCACTTGCTATCATCTATTTCTGGATAGTTCATTGAAAATAAATATAAGGGACCTTTTGAAGTCTTTCTCCAAATTCTGCAGTGTTGACAACAGCACCAAAGTTATCCGGGATACTCAGTAATGCCACACATGCACTTCTGAGTTCAAGGCAATTGTGGTCAACAGCAAGCGCCAAACTCTTGTTGGCATTATCCTTGTTCAGATTCATGACCAGCAACTTTCAATATAGCGCCTTCAGCCTATCCAACTGATAGTAATCAGCTTCCACTATGAAATCTTACGCCAATTGTTCTTGCTCCTCTCTTGTCCCCAATTGGTCCCACTCTAGAAAGTTCTCACAGTCAATATAACGAAGAACAGCTCTTAAAACAGCAGGTTGTTTGCCCTCAACAACAATAACTCCTTGGTCCATGTCGATGAAGTCACCACGTTATTGTGCACGGAACACCTCACTCCTCGTGTTAAGAATGTACCTATTATTAGTTGAAAATGCAAATGTTCACTTTTTTGTTGCATGCTGGACTTGGTACCATTTCCTCCTTTTTTATAATCAATTTTGATTTCATAGTTCATATCTACATCAACAACTGTAAACATTATTTCGATTAACATGTTTTAATATTATAAATTGTCAATGTTGTATTAATATTGTTCATTATTTAGTAACTTCCTTTTGAGCAGCAATGTTGACTCCTTGAACTTGGAAGGTGACATCTGCTCCGTCTCCACTATCCAACAAGTTGCCGAGGGCGCTAAGCAGGCGCGGAGCGATTTTGAAAAGTGTAACATCTATAAGCCTTACAACTTCAACCTGGCGGCCTTATAATATAGGTGTTATCTATCAAAACATTATGAAGCTGTTGAGCCCTTGCAAATTGCGGAAAACCATATCATTCATTTGGAACCTGTGAATTGGACCATCATTTATGAACAGCGAGCGGTGTTATCATGCCATGGTTGTAAAGAATAGCAAATAGAGGCCGGCCTCGCTGCTGGATTTCCCTCACTTTTCAGACTCAACATGTTTGAGATGAAGTCCGGAGCGAAAGCTCGACTAACAGGAGGGGAAGGCGGCTTTGTATAAGAAAGTGGAGTACTTATTCTTCGAAATTTATGAAGAAAAGGAAAACTAGAAGATTCTACAGTGAAGACCAATGGATTAAGTTCGCCGATAAGTGGGCATCACTTCCACTAATTGACCTTTCGTACTCTCTATGCTTTCTTCGTGGAGTCAACCTACCTACTATTGAGTATTTCTATTAAGAATAGATAGCATTGCTTGGAAATTATCTTTCTTTTCAAAAGAGCTTTTCAAGGCATCTTCTATTTTGAAATAGTCAGCATTACTCGCTTGAGAAAGAGCCCTACTCCATACCTACCAAGTCTCACTGATGGATGGCCCTAGCAAACTCACTCCTTCTACAAACCGAGAAAAAGCACCTTCACTTTAGTTTGATTTCTGATAGGTAAGGTTAAGTTCGTGACGCAGGGCGGGATTAGTCTACACTCAAACTGGACTTCTCAAATTTATTAGCCGGCTTTCTTCACTATAGCTACTGCATTTTGCCTCGCTACAGTGATTATCATTGTATTCATTTTTGGAAAACCCGGCTTTCTCAACTACCTTTGGATCTACAAAAGTGTGAGTACTTCCACTGTCCACTAATGCTTTAATAGGAAGCCGCCCTTTCACCTCACCTTTCAACCTAATAAAATCCAGCTTTCTACCTTGCATGTAAAGAAATTATCACATCATCATTTTGGTTGTGGAAGTCCAACTTGTCCGGGCTCACAAGCTCTAGCTCATCTTACTCGAAATATGTAGGCCACGCTTCATACTATTAAATAAGTGCCTGAACTGCACAGCCTTTTAATTACATTTATGCCCGGTCAAACATTTCTTTTGAGTTCCAGGTTGTGATGCTGGTGAAGCTTTTGTTGAATTTGCTTGCTTTGTTGTTGGTTGGAACTGCATATGCTTTTGCTTTTCCTTTTTGCTTGACCAGTGACTCCTGATACAATGAAGCATCATATACCTCCTGAAGTGTTCTTGGCCTACCTAGTCCCTAACACTTTAATTAATAATTCTTCCTGAACTCAACATTAAATATGCTTCATGATAAGTTGGATTCTCTTTTAGCATCAAAAATCTCAACTCCTCAAACTTGCACCCCTTCTACACCGATCTGTCTTTACGTCTCCTTCTATACAGCCCTGGCCCCAGGTTGGTAGTCTGTTAGGGCAGGGGAAAGCAATTGATGAGCATGGAAAGGTTATTAATGTAACCAAGCTGACCGCACACTGAAGGTTTGTTTGAAATTGGATTTATCTCTGTCTAATAAATATGTCGGTCCTAGGCAATGCCTTAAAGATGGGCTTCTCTTTTCTACTTTACTAAAGCGAAGAAAAAATCTCAACTAATGCACTCGAAACTCTCTGTAAAAAGGTTAATCCTACAATGCATGCAATTGTCAAAGTTTTCGAAAAAGAGGATTCTCCAAGCAAGCCAGTGAACCAATTCCATATGCTTGTTCTGCTAGGGATGCTTGATAGAAGTATGCACAGGTTTGTTAGTTGGCACCGGTAGATGCATTCGAAATAGTATTTAACATGGCAACAAGGACTAGGGGCTAGGGACAGACATCTGGATAGGGGAAATAGGTGTTTTATTTCCGAAGCAGTCACCGGAGTATGCGGAGAATAGGTTTAACAGGCAAGTCAGGTAGTAGCTTGTCAGGAATAGGCAGACCTTTGTGAATAGAGGTAAGCAAGGTAAGATTTTTAAGGAGTAGTTAGCACATGCGTATTTCAGTCTAGTAGGTTTGTTTGTTAGGAAAAGGCATCTTAGGCATTTTGAGCCAGCCCCAGCAGTAAGAATAGGTTTTGTAGCCGGAGTAAGAAATATATATAGGTTTGGCAAAAAATGGTTACTCGGAATAGAAAGAATAAATTCTCAGATCACTAAGGACTGTGTTACCCTCTATTCTTTCTATCTATCAGTCAACAGCTCTCTTTCGTATACGACATTTAGTACTGAACCTGGCAGAAATCTATAAACCCCCAGGGAAGAGCTGCGCTCCATGGGAAGGAAGCGTCAAAGAAGCTAAAGAGGGACTCCGATATACGTTATATTTTGACCCAGAAGCAAAGAAAGAGTACGCCAGTTTCAAATGGACACGAGCCTGGTCGAGATTCAACATACTATTGTAAGCCCGCGCTTACTTTACTTCGTAACCTTTCTTTTTCAAACCATGACGTGTAGCAAGGATGGGACCTGATCGCACCACCTCTCTAAACTACGGTATCGGGGTCGGATCAAATGTTCAAAACATACACTTTTGTCTTGGAAGGCGGTTAACACTTTCTGGATTGACCAGTCGAGCCACTCCATTCTGCTTCTCGAGCTCGAGAGGCCAGCCCGGTTGTTGAGCGAGTAGCGCTCTTTCACTTAGGGGGGATGTTGGGAAGGTGCTAAATAAATATAAAACGAGTATATTCTTCTCGGATACCGAAAGACAACAGAAGCTAGGTCTTAGGACGAAAGAACGGTTACCCTACCCACCATACTTTTCTTTTCCCACCACTAGTTTTTAGTGAAAAAGGAGCAGCTTCTCTAGCAAAAATATAGACGGGAACAGAAGCAAAGGCATTTGACCGAGTGGCCCCATAACCACCTATGGCAGAGCCAGAAGCATATCTAGTAGCAGACAGAGAGCATAGCCGGCTAGAGATTAGCAGATCTATATTCACCAGTCCAGTTTAACCTGCTGCATTAGTAGCGGGGATATCGCCTGTAGCAGAGGAAGCAAACGATTCATACGTAGTTCCAGGTAAAGCACCACCTGCAGAGGTCAAGATGTACATACCTAGTGTTCTTACTTTATTCGGCACGAGCAAGAGGGTAAAAAGCAGGAGTAGTATAATCCTACGTTAGTACCGCTTCGAGAGCCAGCCCTTTCTGTTGCTTAAGCAGTCGATTATGCTTATGAACTTTAACCCCTTGATCCGGAAGCATAAATTTACCTAGTCAAAGCATTGGTAGCAGAGGCAACATCCCTTCGAAAGGATCCATATCCAGTCCCACCACCACCAACAGCAGTAGTTAAGGTAACACCAGCAGCATATCCAGATGCAAAGGTAAAGGAAGTTTCTCCAGCACCAGCAACAGCAGGACCTGCAGGAAATCCTACAGAGGCAAAGCTAGCCGTCCCGCTTTCAGATTCTTCAGTAGCGCATGCAGTTTACTCAGCACCCCGGAATCTCACCATCATCCGAGCGCAGCGAAGCAGCTGTCTGTGTAATAAATACATAAGACACTCAACCTTTCTTTATTTAAAGCGCATAACCGCACATCAAAAATGCTAGTATTAATTCTTCTATTCCCCTTTTTCCATGAAGATAGATTTACATAAAAAGATTTGTGGACGGATGGTCAATAGCCAATGCCGTTGACCGGGAAGGAGAACATATGACCGGACAGGGCAAGCAAGGAGATAATACTAAAGGATGGAAACCTTTAATAGTATAAAGCAGCGGTAAACAAGGACCGGATGGGCACCACATACCAGGAATCAAGGGATAGGCACATAGCTGGATTGGTAGACAGGGAAAGAAAGGTAAGCTCTAAAGGAAATTATGTAAGCGGATGCCCATAATAAAAACAAGGATAAATGCCCAGAAGGAAGGCATTAATTAAAGAAGCGACGGGATGTCACTAAAGAATAAAACTAAGCTAATACCTGCTCTTCTCTTGCTCCTCCATAGAAGTTCTTGGAATGCCTCTTTGTCACAGAAAGAGAGGCCTACGAGAGGATACTTATGAAAGAAAAGAAAAGCCTATATCTGCCGACCCTCTTCACTTCCAACTAGTGCTTTGCCTACTGTCTTTGAAGAATGGTAAATTCCAGGGCCTAAAAGAAAGCTTTTTAGAGCATTGAATGGACCTGACGTACCTGACTTATCAGATGGCTTTAACAGGCTTTCTTACTAAAGACATATAAACATAAAGACGACAAACTAAACTAAAGGAATGGACATAAAAGAGAAAGACTGAGCTAGACTACCAGGAAAGGGGACTAAGCAAACACATATTGTTTATCTATTTACATTAAGGAATAGGTAATAGCACATATGAGACTTCTAGCTTAAAGGCTTGCTGCTACCTTCCCTTCCTGATATGCTTAAGACAGTCAGACAGTCATGCCAGCTTTCCTCTTAAACCTTCTACCAGACCTCCTTTTTGACTTCGAGCCATCTATGCTTTGCCCGCTACTAGACCCGTCCCTATTCTCTTGAGAACAAGATGAACCCTCTTATATATTCTTTGAAGGAGACTCATTCTGCTTATAAAAACCAGCCTCTATAACGACTCCAACCCCGCACCAAAACAATTAATTATCTCTTACCAACCACCTCCCGTCTACAATCTTGATAGAGTCCCTTGAAAGACAGAAAACAGATACGGAGAAGAGAGAAAGGGAAGATTGTGATGAGATTGGGAACATTACTCGCTCTGGCAGATGTTTTAAGCCAGACAACCTTAAAACAAACAGATGGAGATAAAGAAAAGGACAAGGAGAAAGAGAAAGGAAAGCACCTATCACCCGGCCAGATAGAGAACGAGAGCTCGATCGATCAAGACTTTGGATCAGGATCGATCGTTTCGGGAAGGAGATAAATAAAGAAAGAAAGTAATTCGATTCCCGATGAGCAGATGAGCCTTGACCTTTTGCCACAGAGCAAACAACGAAAGACCGATCCTGATTTAGCGATTTACCCTTGATCGTAGATCTAAACCAACAGAGGACTGGGCAGTTTATATTGAAATGACACCAAATTCCCGGTTTTCCTTCGCCAATCAAGCGCGGGAGGTACTACTGATTGATTCCAGACCAGTTTGACCGGGGAATACTTTTTATATAATAGAACGGAAAGGAAGCAAAGCGAATTCCAATGATTGGATCTCTGGATAGCGCATTGAGCTAAACAGCATAAATTGGACCTAAAGCGCCTTTTAAGCCGACTCCTCTATAGATTTCTATTCTATGATGGACGAAATACAGCCTCGAGCTATAGTAGCCGAGCCCTATGAGAGCTAAGCTCCTCTTTTGGCTTAAGAAAGATGGTAAGAAAAACGAGATCTTTCATCAGCCAGGCCAGACCAGGTGACATACTCCAGATGAGTGGCCGAGCCCAAGTGCTGAGGAAGATCCAGATTCTTATTCTGATTCAGATGAAGTCGCAGGCCGGAATGAAAGGAAGGTAAGCCGCTTCACCTCCTAAGCCTATCCCCTTTTTTATTCCTTTGCTGCCGCTTCCAGACATGGGAGAATTTAGAGGAATGAAAGAGGTACTGCCAGGTGAGAGAGAGATTCCCAATTGCACCAGCAGAGCCGGAGTAAGCGGATTAGCGTTATCAGACCCAGATGAGCGAGCTCCCATGCTGATCGAAGCGCTATCCCTTCTTATCCCCGTGCGATATACTCCTGTAACCAGACTATATTTGCTTGCTTAAATAAGCCAAATCTCTATATAAAAGAAATGGAATGGCTAATCTCATGAAAAAAAGATTTATACAAGGGCGTAGCCTAACTATTTCCTATTTATCTATTAAGGAATCTTAGCATGCATGGAAGCTCTTTACTGATGAGACATACAAGACAGATCATCTATTTACTTAGGCATACAAGACAGATGTAGTAATAAAACTCTTTCTCCTTTAATTTATTATATAATAAACCAAAAAAGATAAGTTTCATGTTATTTCTTCCACTTCAAAAACACATGTCAGAGCCAGGGCATCTCAATTGGATCGAATGGGATGAAAGTTTCTCAATCCGAAGCACCTTTCAAATAAGAATTTAGATCAAATAATAGACCTTACTTAATATACTAGGCTAGGAAATTCCTCCTTAAGGGAGTTGTTTAAAAGATTAGTTATATAACTAGGAATAGACTACCACGACTGCAGAGTGGAGCACCTTCTCTCACAAGGACAAGCTTCACTCACGACTTCTGGGAATCCCATTACACGCTAATTACACCTGAAAAGAGGAAGAAGTGGACGGTATGCTGGAACTTGTGGAAAGAGAGGAACACAAGAACCTGGCGGTTCTTCCTCTAAGAATGCGATCACTGTGGCCTCTACAGCGATTCAAGACTGGATTCAATGGACTGACAATACTTAGCTAATAATTCTTTTTCTTTTAAGTTCTTTCTGGATTTAGATGTTCTAGGGACGGGCACCAGTAGAGACTGGGGGCCCTTCTAAGGCAAAGGTTGCTTCTGATGCCGAGTGCTATTATTGTAAGGGCAAGGGGCATTGGAAGAGGAATTGCCACAAGTACCTCGCCGACGGCTGGAAATGTTCCATCCACATCAGGTATAAACGTTATTGAGGTTAATCTCGCTTCTTCTAACCAAGATTGGGTATTAGATACCGGGTCTTGTGCTCATATTTGTTCAAATGTGCAGGCACTAAGAAGTAGGAGAAGGCTTGAGAAGGGAGAAGTACAACTCCGCGTCGGCAATGGAGCAAGTAGGAGTGAGTGGAATGAAAGTGAAGTACAGATTTGAGTGGTTAGCAAGGAAAGCAAACAAATCACTAAGATATCGAAATATAGCTTCAAGCAAGCATGGATTTCATATGTCCAGCTCGCTACGTATCCCGACGACGAAGTAAAGAAATAACAAATAGGTCTGTATCGTGTTAAGCTGAGAACTTTTCCAATACTTGACTGAAGATTCAATGTTGACGGGTGAGATTGAATAGGCTACGGCAACTATCCCCTTTCTTTCGTGAACCTGCAATTACAGGAAGAGACAGACGAGTATATAATTTATTTTTTCAAGCAAGTTCCTCTATCCCAAACTCTTTACTTGAAGGCCCATAGCCATCACCCGTTGCACTCTACTAAAGGAATCACTCAACTCTAAAACAGATACGCACAATGATAGGTGGTTCTTTGGATGCTGCAAGAAGAGTTTTCGTTGAAAATAAAGTGAAGGAAGTTTTGAATTCCCAACCAGGATTGACGTAATGCTCTTAGGTTCCTAGGATTAACATAGGTAATTGAAAATAAGCAATAAGCTTTCTACTGTGCAGATCAAACTATATGTGACATACAATAACCAATGATTACCATTTCTGACTGAGTCAACTAGCTGGCGAAGGAGTATCTATCATTAGATGAGAACAGCTTAACCACTGGAACATAACTACGTGTTTTGGTTTGCCTTCGAGTGTAGCAACGAGTCGGAGCCTTGCGTTGCATTGGAACCCCATTACCATTCAAGCTGCGTGCGCCCTTCTGCTTCTGCTGCACTGATGGGCTAGGTGTACGGCTAGGTGTACGGTATGACGCTTCTGCAATGCAAATCGGCTAACCTGTTTGCGATACAAGTGGTCAGCCGCACCACTCGCACGAACGGTGCCACGATCTGCAAAGTCATCGTCGTCATCGGATCTGTACTTACTAGACAGACCTATATATATTTCCAGATATAAGTTTCACCTTATCACAATAACAAAACCAAAGAGAAGCACATGCACAACAGCCACAACACATATTGATATAAGCAACATATTCAAACTGCAAGCAAATTATTCCAATACCACGCAGAACCCACTGTACGAACACAATGCACAACCAGCAAACAGTACCAACCAAGTATACAGTACCAACCAGACAATGCACAACCAACCAGCATAAAGTGCCCACCAAGTATACACACACAATGCACACACAAACAGTATATTTTCAATATTTATTTGAATCGCAAAAAACTAGCTTATTTCAACCAGTCGTTGCAGTCTTCTCTCCGTTATTTCCTCCAGAAGGAGCACCTTCGCCCTCTTTATTTTTTTCATCCGTAATTCCCTTCCACCATCTCCTGCATGCAATACCAAAGAAAAACAATAAATATAGGTGTCATACACAGTATCTACAGCATATTCCGGCTGCGCCCTCGAGCCGACAAGGTATCACCACTTCTTTGATTCCCTTCATCTCCTGTGAATGCAACAATTTGACAACAACAATAGTATAAAAGAAATGTGACACAAACATTGGACGTGTAAAGGATAACATGGAAAAATCTCACCAGATCTATCTCCATTACCACCCTTCGTGTCTGACACCCCCGTAACTGGTACCTCTTCCACACCTCGTTTTTTAATTTTTCAATAAAAGCTACCGCTTTCCTAGATGCATAACGGGAGGAAGTGGACTGATGCTTTTCTTTCGCATTATTTAAAATAATGCATGAGCCGCACTTTAGCGATATGAATATAATACAAGTAGCATCCAGGCTTCATTAGAGATATAAGCTTGTTTAGTACTTAATTTTGTGTTGACATTTCTTCAACAACAGAATAGCAAGATGAAAGAATTGACAAGATTTGACGAAAGAGAGGTACTCTTGCGGGTCAGGCAGGCGAAAGCATGGAGAGATTAATAGGTACAGAGAACGGGAGGGGGAGTATAGGTGGAGAAGACGAGGCAATGAAAGTGGGAGTTACGGTAAATTCATTTGGAACATTCCATTTATTAAACTGAACTTAACAAATCAAAGAATTTGGTAGTGGGTGGGATTTGAACGGACCAAATCATCCTCCTCAGAAATAAAGGTGAGCCCGGTCGGACAGCTTTTTATAGGCAGGCCGATTTGATAGTAAATTGGCCGGGTCCCATCTCTAGATTAGACGATCATCATCGTTGTTGTGGAAAAGCAGACTGGAACAGATCTTTTCAAACTAACACCATTCTTTGTGTGCTTGGGAAGTGAGAGGAAGCATAAACTAATCCAAGACACCATACCTGGATTTATCAATGCCAGAGAGAGCAGAGATACATGGTTGTTTACAATGGTGGTCAAGAACTAGGAAATCTCTCATCAAGGTGATTTTGGTTGCCCAAACGTCATCCCAAAATGAAATTGAATTGCCATTCATTGTTCAGTTGCCAAGTTATAGAGTTCTATAAAATTGACCTAATTGCACACAAAAAGTTGCTTCCAACAATGAATCAAATAGGAGGTTCTAGGTCAAAGAGTTATGGGAGTATGCTCACAAAAAAGAGATAGATCCTGAGGTATTGCTTATGAAGGAAGCTCGCCTATCTGTTCAGGAAGGTCTCTAATAATCATTCATAAAGGATCGATACTTTGGAAATCAACAATAAACTACGGCACTACGCTACAACAAAGAAGCAAACTAGGTGCAGCTTAGTGACATCAAAAAGCAGCAAGAAAACAATTTCAGATCCACATAGGGAATAGAAAGTGCCGTGGCGGGCAAAGAAGCAAGATTGAGTCAAGTAGGAAAAGAAGCTCACAAAAGTATGATCTCTTATTCTTAGCATCCAAAGCCTTCACTTCAATAGCGCTTTCTACGGATTCGCCGCTTAACTGCGCCAGCTTGAGGAAATAGAAAAGGAGTGACTGTAGGTAGGCGCAGAACACATATTTGATAGGAAGTAGAAGCTCTAACTACTCAAGTACTAGTTGCTTGTTTGTGTGTAAGGACACTAGTCTCAGTGACTAAGAGGGGGTATAAATAAAGAAGAAAGTCTAAGAACTTCTTTTCGTAGGCTGAGTGAATCTTCCTTTCCGGTGTCAAGCCAGTGAGAGACCTGAAGATCAAAGCATTTACATGACATGGAAGTGGCCAATTGAAGCTTCACCTTGGCGGCCTTTTCATACATTCTTCCTATTTTTACTTGGACGACCACTACATACATATTTCGCAGGCAAGGGACTTTATCAAGGCTCAACTCCGCATAGTTCCTAACTCTGGCTGCCATTACTTTTATCCACTTTTCGCCCTATCTTCTTGTTCTGCCTTTGATCTAGTCTTGAACTCTACTTTGTGAGATAGTTTTTTACCCCTAGCTCTTTCATGGAGGAAGCCCTTTTCTTTACCTAACCCTCTTTCACTTCTTACACAGCCTAAACTTAGTGAAATACTCTGGTAAGCCAAGCAGCAGTAGAGGGCCTTCTCTTGAGTCAAGTAAGGATGCCAGGTAATGGCCGAAAATAGTCTAAGGACACTCCTTACGTTCAAGTACGCCTTTTGAAAGGAAATCGTGCCTGGTCCAAACACTTTTTAATGCAATACTTCTGAAAAGTAGGAAGAAAGTAAGCTTAATCTGCCCAATGGTAATGGCAAACCTGGAGTCTGGGATAGCACAGAGAGAGCGCCCTCACTCGATTCTAAAGTAGCGTGTAGCCTTGGGAATGGATTTATTCTTCCTAGTCCAACAAGAATAATAAGACAGATTCTTTGTGTGCCTCGAGTAGCAGCTTAGAGCCAGAAGACGACAAAGGGCATTTCTTTCCTTAAGTGGAGTTTCAGAACTAGTATCAACAACAACCTCATTGACACTAGAATTCGTGCTTCTTGACTCTCCTTACAGTCTTCAGTACAATAAGCAAGGAAAGGAGTTATAGCAAAGATGATTCCAGGTTTCAAGAGTAAGTAGAGGACTGAAGATCGCATTCATATATATAGTTGTTAGTGAGGTAAGTCCTATTTTTCAATGGGCCTACCCGCATCCCTACACCAGATTGAATCTTACTGGTAATTGACGAGTGACTTTGACACAAAGAATTACAAAGCGTAAGATATCTTATCAAGTATTAAAACGTTTGTTTTCTTCTTTTGAGCATACTGGATAAAGTTTTCAATCTCCGAGATTATCCATTTCATAATCTTTAACTATCGAGGGTCAATTCTTTGGGGGTCTAAGGGGGAAAGCGATCCAAGGCAAGTTTTAGTAGCTTTCCATGATGATAGAACCGATCCAATATGATTCTAGCCAAAGCCCGTTGGGAGAAATCAATCTATTTGGCCTTCCCCTGCGGGCATCTCAGGTTCCCTTGCTTTTATCTTATAAAGAGTTGCATTACCCAATTGATTCACTTTATACGAAATGAAGCTAAGCGCATTAAGCAAAGCCACTGTCTAAGCACCCAGGGAGCGTAAATATCTAATTTTAAGAAGCTGCAGGACGTCTAGAACTTCGCGCCAGTCCTCTTTTCTAAGTGCCGACATCCAATTCTTCTTTCTCTCTTATTCAATTTCTACTTAACGTAGATTTTTCTTTTTATTAAGTAAGTTTAAGTTGTTTCGTTTTCAGGCCAGAAAGAAGTTTCAAACAATAAAAGTTAAAGTAGTGTATCAAGTAGCGCGAAAGAAACCAAATATGAAGACTCACGGACATGACCTAGAGCGAATGGACAGGCCCAATCAAGCAACTCGGTCTTAATTAGTATGCTTACTAAGTGCTTCAAAAGTCTTTGGTTTCGTTTTATAAAGAAAAAAAGTAAAGTACTTTCTGGCGCTTTCTTATTCCCGCTCAAATAAGTTATTTGACTCCTCCCTGTTTGTGCGGTGTCACACTCATGAAATCACCATTTTGTTAGTGTATGTCGATGACATTCTAGTGACTAGGAGTAGCTCGGGTGCTATACAGCACCTCATTGAGGATCTTCATCTTGTGCAATAGAGAATCTGGACTCTGGAGTAGGACAGAAAGTATATGCTTAACTCATGCAAATCAAATAGGTTGGTATCTCTCATTCACGAATAGGTTGTAGCGAATCAGTTGCTTCATGAATAGGTTGCCAAACCCTATAGAATAGGTTGTGGATTGAGAATAAGCGGCTACTACCTATAGAATAGGTTGGTAGCCAACCAGAGACAGAAATGCAAATCTCGATGCCATGGTTTCTTTCTTTATTAGAAGCTAGGCAACCACCCAGCGAGCGAAAGGATGTAGCGAGCCAACCAACAGGAAGGAAGGAATGTCTTTGGAAGCTGCAAAGGCCGCTTATGAATGCCCAAATCACTGACTAGGGTGAACAACCGCCTACTCGGAGAAGTCAGTGAACTGCCTTCCAATCGATCTTCAAAGCCAGGATGATAGAGGAGCCTACTATGGGGCCATATCTGTATATAAAGACTTCCCTGCCCGGAAAGCTATATGCAATGCCTAGTTGGAAGAACTGGAGTGGATAACTGTTAGCTAGCCAGAACTCGGAAAGCTAGCCATTTACGCATGTCCAATCAGGAAACCCGTCCATTTGACATCCAATTGGGAAAATATACACCACTTTCCATGGAACTGCCAGCTCCAGGATAACAGGAACAACCAGATCTTAGTTCAAGTACGCTTATGACTGCCGAAAGCCTCTTTCTATAAAGAAAGTGAGTCGGAACTGATCCACTAAGCCCGATACTCCTACTGATGAACATAAAGGGAGACTTATTCTCAATCGGAGGGAGTGGTCCTGCGGTTGGTCCCATTCCAGCAACAGGCCTACTACGTTCCGGAGCTGGTACGCATACAAGACAAGGAGTTCAGTTCCAGGCTTGGCTCGACAGTAGTCATTCACTCGATCACCGATTAATGGTTCGGCTACGTTCCTACAATCCCCATCCCCAACCTAGGATTCAAATTCTACTGCTGCAGCGTAGCGAATAGAATTCGGCTTGGGAGTAGAAGTTCATTCAATTCCAGTCATGCGTGCTGGCTTCGTTTAGGAGATTCTAATGCATACCCTCGCTCAATCACTGGCTTGCTTTGGTTTGTTCTATCTGAGAGCGAGACCTGCCTTCTCACGTGCCTTACCTATCCCAAGGAAGGGACCTTTCTTCAAGTACTTACTTACTGGGGCGCAGCCCACCCTTATTCACCACAGACAGACAGAGGCAAGGTAAATAACTACTTGCTCGCAGGCTTATTCATAGAGGTCCTATCCTAAAGCAGTAAAAGGGATTGATTTGCATTATTATATATAGAGTGTATTTTTTTTATACGTAAAGTACGAAGCTTCCTTCAAAAGAGTAAGAAGCGTCAAAGAGAAAAATACACATCACTGAAATAAGTATAAGAAGTATGGAGTAGTTGCCGAAGATGCCAAATGAATAGGCTGGGGATGTGGAAGGAAGCGCAGAAAGCAAGAGCTACTGTATTCTCCGTTGGCAAAGCCTCCTTCCTGAATTCAGATAGTACAGGTGAGCTAGTAGCACGAAAAGAAAGAGCACTCTGATACCTTGACTCTTGATCCTAAAAAAACTAGGACTAAGCACCTCGAGTAATAACCATAAGAGCTCTCCTAGCTCTATAACCAGCTATTGGCCTGGAAGCACTAGTCAGTTAGCTACTTACCTCAGGTTTATCTATCGTTAGCCATTCCTATCCGCTCTAGTGCTTGAGCATGAACTCAATGTAACTCTTAAGGTGAAAGTGGATAATTATCGAGTGTTATAGAAGGGATTGAACCTATCTTTCAACACATACTTATATTGGACCCCCTTAAGTCTTCCATATGCTTAACACATGCAAGCTCTACTCCAACTGCTTTTAATAAATAAGTAGGATCACTCTTCTTCTAGAACTACTTTCGCTTATACACCCTTCGAGCGAAGTCCTGTCAAGTGCACTTCTACTCTATTGAGTGAAAAATCGATTTCAGTGTTTTGGAGTCTGGAGCTTGCTAATACCTCTTAGAGCACCAAGAAAATCTTCATTACATCCTACAAGGAACTGGTCATAGACCGTATAGATAGGACCTAGTAGAGAGTTATCTGCTTGCTGTACCTACATTTCCTATGCCAATGCACTAGCCCCTTTCTCTAGTAGAGTGACCTGCTGCTTCCCCTACCTAGTGCTCTGACCTGCTTTACCCAACTCCCACTCATAGATATGAATATGCAGGAAGAAGTCATACATCCACTCAGTAGACCTATTAAACTCCTTGCCCAAGTCACCATCAATACCAATCCGTTGCCCCGAGTCTGTTACTTAGTGGCAAGAGAAGACAAGAGACCAGTAACACCCTACTCCTAACTACTACTCAACATTAGTAATTCAAAGTAAGAAAGGAATCCTAAAGTAAGAAGGAATGACCTAGCCTATGCCTATACGAATACCTAGTATTTTACTGAGTAACAATGCCTATTAGATTTGATCTAAGAACAACTCATTCTTTCTTTTCTGAATAAACACACTCCTCAGATTCTATATAAACTCATTAAAGTCATATTCTAGCTTAGTTTTCCTCATAAACCTAGTCTCCCTTCCCTATAAAGGACCATTCTCTAGCTGACACCTACTTGACACTCAACTTCTCTCCTTGATCTAAGACCTACTCATATCGCCTAAGTAGAGTTGCCTAGTATAGATTGGAGTAGAAGAATTGTACCTATCTATAATCTAGAAGAACTCCTATTCTGCTCTTCTTTGAAATCAAGGAATACATATATGATAACAAACAGTTTGCTTACCCTATCCCCATTAAGAGGACCACTTACGCCCCAAGCAATAGCCTAGTCGTCTGCTAATAACTGTCAATGCTAGCCCTATTAGACTTTCCTCAGCCATCGAACTCCTATTCAAACGAAACTCTTACCTCAACTCGTTTAGATTCGCCGTGTACCCCTCCCTGCCTACTAAGCAAAGACTACTACTACCTAAGCTGCTTCAAGTCCAGCTTACCTACATTCCCTATCGTACAAGACCAGTGCCCTATCCCAGGTACCTATATTTCATAATAAAGAGGAAAGGCAATAGACACAAGTTAACTACTTCTTGACTCAGCCCTACTAGCCCTATTATCTATTGCTGCTACTCTTTCTTGCCTATCTGACCTACTTGACTTAACCATGCTTTGCATGTCTTTCCTATCTCTTCTCTTATGAGCATCCCGTGCTTCTATGAGTTACGTATACCCTTACTTTGACTTGTGACTGCTTATTCCTATGAGCGAGCTTACCCGTATAAATAGGCCTATCCATATGCCGCTCTTGAGTGACCAAAACACCTATTCCTAGCATATGTCTATTACGCCTCCCTATCTCGCATCCCTAGTTCATAGATATGCATATCCACTAACTCATGATAGGAGAGTTCAGCTAGCTTAGCTAGACCCAATAAATGGAAAGTGAGAAAAGTCAGTGTTATCAGATCTAGCATCTTTTCATGGATTGGGACTAGAGCTAGGGCAACGTATTGGAATTGACAGTTGTTGAAGCAACGTATTTACAGTTATTGGGTAAAGCATGTAAGATAGGCCGGTATGAGTCTATGGCATGCAGATAAGAGTATGACTCGGTAGGGAGACTAGAGAGGAAGTGAAGAAAGAAGGGCAAGTAGGGAAAGAAGGTAGAGTAGGTAACAGGTCAGGTACGCAATTTCTTGTGCTCGCGTTTAGCTCCTTTTTCAACTTTGTATCATTCGATACCACCCACAGTTAATCGGACATTCCAGAGAGTGAGAGGTCCTTCGGGAAAGAAGAAGCCTAGCCTAACATTGAAATAAAAGTGCCGTAGAGCTCGGTAAGCCGGTGGGCTAAGAGCATCAGGCTACGTAAGGCTAAGTAGAGCTTTCCCCCTGAAAGTTGAAGCGCAGTCTATGGTCTGGATATAACTAACATCCCCTTTCTTTCCATGGCCTTCTCTACTTATCCGGCTGGACTTCGTCCTTGTTCTTGGTGGTTGTTGGGAGCTGGTTCTACCTACGGTTCTTTCTAGTCCACCTACTGGAGAAAGAAAGCGAGACTCGGCTAAACAAATGAGTAAGCGTTAGCGTATGTAGGCCGTGAAAAGATGAGAATTGGTGAAAAGTAGGATCCGCGCACGGAGGGTTGCTGAGAGAGACAGACGAAGAGAGGAGGCGTAGGATCTTAAAAATAAGAAAGAGACGTTTCATTGTAAAATGACCATTTCGCCCTTCCGTCCTTCTGTTAATTTGAACGGAGAATTAGGAAATGTGTTCTATTATCTCGACCGTGCGATTTATAGTATATAAAATGAACGGTTCTCCGAACATCCGATCCAGAGCAGAATTCGCCTGAATAAAGAAGCTTACCAAGAGTCTGATGAGTAAGACTGCGTTCTGTACCTAGACTAGCTGTATATTTCACTACTTGTGGTCGAGCCCAATAGAACTAAACACTTTTCTTGTGGTTGCAGGTCTGTAACTAGAACGAAGAGAGCTTGACTGTTCACTTCCATACGTGATAGATGTCGGTACAAGGTCAAAAGTTGTATACTTTCAGTTCTTTTTTTGACATTGAGACATAAGGGGTTGAGGCATATCTTCAGTACCTTTACGTGAGTGATAAGATGAATCAAAGAGTTTATTAGAGATAAATTTCGACGTCAGCATAATGGAATACGAAGCAAAAACACAAACCCGCGGCTTATAAAAACCTGAAAAGGGACCATAGTATTTCGGTCCCAGTTTCCAAGATTTCCTCTTTGCCAATGAATCTGCCGATCCCTTACTTCCTACTGATTTATATTGTTTAGTTCTAAAAGAGGACAACTTACATCTATTTTTCTTCGAGGATAATAATTTCGTATTTAGACGACTCTATCCGACTTGTTTAGTACTTAATTCAGTTTCAAAAGCAATACTCCGTCAAGAAGAAGAATAAGGTTCCGGTTGCCAATCCTACTTTTAGTAAGTGGTCCGGTCATCTGCTTCAGTGCTTACTCTTATGCGGGGAAGAAAGTCCTGTACAGCGTACTTTTAGAAAGGCAAGGCGCGCAGCGGAAATTAGTTGCTTCAACCTCTCTATGCCTTCCACGTAGCCGACCCACGCTTTCGCTACCACGGCATCAAGATATCCCGAATGTATGTATATATACGACGTGATTTATGAGTGGGAGTTCGGGCACGTCAGTAGAGGGAAGAGGTAGTTCTTGGTCAATATGAGCACCTTTTTGTGGTCATTTGTGTGTGTTTAAGCCAGATGGTTTTTCATATGCATCGCCAAATTGCTCTGAATCTTGCATAGTTGGAGTGTTGAAAGGGGTTGAGCTATCTCCAGAAGCACCCCGAAGAAGCAAGCTAGGCCCTGACTTATTGTTGAAGAGTTTGCCAGTAAACGGTAGCTATATAAAGTCAAAGAGAAGGACGATTCTTCTATACTATACGTCGAGTTTGATACGAAACCTAAAAGAAGAACGTAGCAAAAGAAAGATGCGTTGTAGCCCGAGCCGTTGGTCCAACTGCCATCTTTTCCACACATAGAAGCCGACTTAGTTCAAACTAGCTCTTCTTTTGTACTACGCGTTGGTTGAGTTGTGAGTGGGTCAGAAGCCAAATGAGAATTGGGAAAGCCAAGGGCACGTTATAGCTTAACGAGCAAAAGCGGTAGGTCTCCCTCGTATTCTTTTTCTTTTTCTTGCAACGGGACTGCAGACTCTTGGACTTGCCTTACTTGACTGGACAGACTGAGAGACAGATAAGTGTGAAAGGTTCAACGAGTTCTATGATGCCGAGGACTCCATAAGCAACTTGACTCTTCGAATATGAGTGAGTTGATGTCATGGATTTGCTTTGACTATCATGTCTTAGCAGCCGAGTGAGGAAATCTTCTAATTAATTACTAGGGCCCTACTAGAGGACTAGTTCTAGTAGATAACAACGTACACATAGTAGACATAGGTAGAATAGGTAGGAGTAGCAGTACTCAAAGCAGGGAAGATAGGCCGCAGTAGGTAACACTCTGCAGGGATTAGTAGCATCCGGACTAGCATCTCTCTTCTTTGGAATAGACATTTCCCCTAGGTAGCTTTTAGAGGTCTAAAAGGAGTATGTAAGGGAAGGTAAATAGGTATCACCGAAATAGTGTTTTTCCTTGTACTGAGTACGGGCAGATGAGGAGTGAGTTTCAGGCTAGGGGTTCAGCCCAGGAAGTTTTGAGTGCTAACCTGATGCACCCGAACACATCCTTCACCATTACTCTTTCCTCCCTTTTCATGAACCCGCACCTCCTATCTTCACTCAAGCGATCTCCTAAAATCTTTCAACCCACTTGACATTAGCTCCTAAACATGCCGTACTCGACTAGACCACCTCACCCATTTCTATGGCTTAGACCAGACTACACAAAGTTGCTCTTACTTGTAACGTATTCTACCAGGTAAAACTTACAAGTTGGCCCGGATGAGCTTTTCAGCGGCACCTCTTTATGGACAGCAGGAGATCTCGGCCATGGGAAAACCTTCAAGATTAGCATCCTCGTGGGGATTGGAGCAATTTAATTGAAGCTATGGATCTAACTGAAATATCAATAGAGTAGAGAGGCTCTGATTTGATTTGTTCAAAAGAAACAACAAAAAACGTCTGATAATCAGCACACACATATATAGCAAGAACAACTGACTTGAGATCTAGTCCCACGTTTTCTTAACCCCTAAGAAAAGTACCAGCTAATGACCTGCTTAATACAACTAATGACCGGTCATCAGCTATGACATGAGATTTTTCGTTCCCAATCACAAATTTACTTAATACCCTCTTAATCTTCCCTGCAGTAGTTTGATTCAATGAGTCTGATGACGAGTCTGAGTCTGTGTCTAGTGATGCTTCTGATGGGCTTGTGCCGTCCACCCAAGTCTGCATTTTCTTTTGAGTTTTAGTAACGCTCCAATCAATGAAATTAACCCCGACGAAGCTTACTTCGCTGTGCCTCATGGTTATTGTGTTGATTTTTCAAACCCAAATGATGAAGTTGAAGCGGCTGAACAAGACTCTCCCCTTTCTTTTCTTGGGTGTTGACTGACCTTATTCCACTTCTTTTTTTCGTTAGAAGAAAGCGAACTCGATGGAGACTCTCCCCTCATTATATGCCAAGCGGAGATTGGAAGACCAGAGAGCCTAAGCCCGTATCGATCATATCTCGAGGAGCTGATAATACGGTTCTAAAAGATCACCTTCAGTTACATGCCCAGAACCAAGAATCAGTTTGCAGATGCACTGGCAATGCTGGCTTCAATGGTCCGAATTGAAGAAGGCACGGACAAGAGAAAGAAAAAAGCCTACCAACGTGAGATATAGTTAGAGAAGTCTAACTAAAAGGAAAGCGCCTATGAATGACTTACTACAGAACAGACGACAAGCCAGGTGCCCCGCTTTGAACTCCCAACTGGAATCTCTTTTCTTATACAAAGTACATTACTTGTTATATACACTACTCTTTCGGAAGAAGCAACTGAAAGAGTGGATGTGGGTGGAATGTAAAATACAACTCTTTTGCAGGACGAAGGGAACCTCTTAATTTCTTTATCCCTTTTCATTTCTTTTGAGAGACCTCATATTTTTATGAATTAAGACTGTCCTTTCTACCAGAAGTAATATGAAGGGGCTCCGTGCTGGCTCTTTTCTGCTTATGCTCCTGGGTGCCTACCTGTGATTTAATCAAGTATCCTTTCTTTGAAAAAAATTCATGAAATTGGAATTATTGAACATGAAAAATATTTGCTAAAACATTCTTTTTCTTTGTGGCTGCTAAAGAATAAACTAAGAAATGAGTTTATTGGAACGCACGCATGTGAATTTTCTTTGTCATTCTTTTGATTTGTCCCTTTTCTAAATAATATATCTCTAGGTGCCCCTATGATTCGCATAACTTGCCATGTCATCTTCAGTCAAGTATACCAAGTTAGGTATTTCTAATCCTGCAATACTACAAAGCTGGATAGCTTACTTCCTTTGCACTGTCAGCTCAGCTTGCCATTAAATCTCACCTCCCTGCCTCTGAAGATTTGTTTTTCTTGGGAATTCTGAACTCCAAGCCTACCCGCAGGCAGGAATCAATGCCGGATGCCATAAATCAAGAAATTGTTGGAAAGGCTTCCTTTTAATGTGTAGGTTCGCTAGTTGGACTAGAAATAGAAGGAGTGCAAGATGGAGCAATTGATACGCCAAGCAAGTGGATTTATGATATTTTGAGAAATAATCAAGAATTAGATTTGCAAGTCAGTGACACAAGCTCTTCTATCTAGCAAGTCTTCACCCACATCGATCTATAGAGTAGAGTCTCAACCCAAAAGAAATTGAATTCTCCGGAGTCAAAAGAGCTAGACGGAAAGAAAGCCAGTGATCTAGTTCGAGACAGTTCGCTTCTATACCAATAGTCAATCTTGAAGAAACTCTATTTACAATCCAAAGCCCCTGCCTCTGTATATAACTCAGAGGTTCTGCACTCTCAACGTATTTATGGATGAAGCTCATCACTTGAGTCAGTGCTCTCCAGTAAGTCAGTTAAGAGATACAGAAATAAAGAGAGTGCGGGTTGAGGCCTTCGTTGGGTTCGTTCTTTTGAACCTTCCGACTGACTGAGTAAAGGATCAAACTAGTATTTAGGAGGGTATGTGTTTAGTGAAGGATTGCCCTAGTATTTAGGAGGTTTATTTCAATAGTATGATGGCTTTTACCCATCCCTCCCTTTGATAGATGTGCTTTTTCCCTACTGAACAGAACTGAAAGTCAGACCTTTACCTACCAGACAGAACACTCATCCGTGAGAGGCAGCACGGATGGGAGTTATTAAACACAGTACAGAGTTCCAATCAATCTCACAGTAGCTACCTGCTGGTTTTGAATATTGCTCATGGTATGAGTTTGTTATGTTTGAAAACACTAAGACTATTCTCATGGTACTTACTTAAAGTCTCGTAAATCTCTAACTTCGAAATCAAATAAAACCGGGTTTCGCGCTTACTCATCTTTTCTTTCCTTAGTGCCAATCCCATATCCAATGGAATATATATAGAGTACTCCTTCTTTTTCAGTAGAGTTAGACTGAAACTCCTATTCATTAAAGAGAAAAGACCATTAATCCATCTAATCCACGAGAGATGATAGGTAGGAGGGCAAGAGTAGGAAAGTAGCAGTAGGGCGGCTTGGTACAGGCCGGGTGGGGATAAGTAAAATAGGCCGATATGAGTACTAAGCAGGTCACTTATGGATGCATGAGTTGAGGTATGACTTTTGTCTTTTACTTAGTCAATGAAGTTATAATGTCTTCTATTTGCTTATAAAATGTACCTTGAGTCTTTTCTCAAGTCAATGCTCAAAGAATGAATGATAATTACAGAATTAGAAAGAAAATGAATGGTCAAATCCCCTTTCTCAAGCTTCTTTTTGTTTAGATCCATTATTAGGTGTTAATTTGCAGTATTAGTCATATTAAGACTGCACAGATAAGGAATCTTACTTAAGTTCCTAGATAAATAAGTCTACCAAGGAAAGCTACCGAAGAGTTAAGCTATGAGGGTGATCACGCACCAACTCACCTATACACTGGTCAGCCTTGATAAAGTAAGCCCCTTTCTCCGTACACGCCTGCCTCGCTAGTGGAATACCTTAAGCGCCTACTAGAGCACTCCCACTCATCTTTCTTGATCTTCCTCCACTGGTCGAAGTACTGCTCGCCATAGACAAGATCTTTCTTTAACCGTCTACTACTAAGTAAGTGAGAATCTGAGGAAGTTCTTGGCTTACTTATGCTTCAAAGGCGGCAACAAGGTCCTACATAGATATGCCTAATTTAGATGGTGACGGAGGAGATTTAGGAGTAGATGACCAGTAAGCAGGAGAAGAAGATGAATAAGTATAGACCTTATATCAAGAAAAAGAGTAGTAGGTACAGTACAATAGCACTAGGTCAAAGTAGTCAAGTATAGGCAAGGACTCACTAGGTAAAGCAAAAGTTGATGTAAGCTGAACACTAGGTATTCGTTAATGTCGATGAATTACTAATAGATTGGCTTATCAAATGAGTTTATGTCTGAGTTTCATAACTTTATGTTTAATAAGTTACAGTAGTAGTTGGTAGGGATCTTGGAGTTCTTGCTTAAGGATAGGGCGGAGTAGGGAGGGAACGTATAGCTAGATAATAAACAAACGAGGCTCCCCGTAGGAATAAGTAGGAGTAGAGGGTCTATGGGATGTAAAAATGTGCTGTCGAAAATATACCAGCTAGTCTATATTAGTACATTTCAGAATGTCAGTATCTACCAAACTGTCAGAATTAGCAAATCCTTTGTTAGTGAAAGCCCTACTACCTCTATCAAGCCCCTCCTATAAGTCAAAGTTGAGAGGGTCAATTCCCATATCATTAAGGGACCATGCCTATCAGGCTATCGTTCTTTCGCGGGGTAGTATATGTGTAGTGGCATATAGTATATAAAGCATAAAATAAGTGGAGACAACGAAAAGGTGCTTGAGAAGATCATTCGTTTAACCCAGATTGACACAGGATTCAATCCAGCGGGCACCCGCCAATTCCCGGCTACCCTTTATACACCCGCTTATCGTCAATTCATAGAGTAAAGCTTAACAGTCCTTAGTGCTAATCTCAGCTTTATTAAGTGGTGGGGAATTAAGGCATTTCTCTAGAGATTGACATATATATCTAAGTAGTACCACTTTCAGGTAAATTCATATAGCGTATAGTAAACACACGAAGAATTCTGGATTTGACCTCCCTTTTCTAAGGCTAAGGTGGGGTAGCAGAGAGCCCAATCTCGAAACTAAAGTAGGAAGTCTTACACAGCCAATTTGGAAAGGGAATAGGATCTCAAAGAAGAGCACAGAAAAGCGTATACTAGCTTGACTCGGCTTCAACTCGTAGGGTTGGTCCCAATTGAATGGGCATCTTCGGATAGCTGAGCATTCCATGCCATGTCCGACCCACAAGTGGTTCTACGTCCCTCTCTCTCCTTGCCAGTCGGTCCCCTTCGGGTCCTTACCAGTCGAGTCACTTTGTACCTCCCCCTGCCTATATAGGTTCGCCAATCTTTACCCACTAGTACCATGTTATAAATTAGCCCTTTCCTTACGGGACTAACAAGAGAGTGACTGGGACACGCTCGTACTTTACACCGAAGTTACTAATTCTTGGAAAGGAAACTGTTGGGGTTAGCATTGATATCTAGCACCAGCACACTTGGTCTTAAGAAAGGGCCTCTTAGCTAGAGATTCCTTCTTGTCAAAACCAACCGTACAGTTCATAGAGAGAATCCGTCCTTTATTCCATTTATGCACTTAAAGGGAAAGAACCCTATGAGATCTCAGTATGGTTCCAGAAAGGAACTTCTTTGAATAGTAAGTATCGTATCTTCAGGTCAAGTAAAAGCCTATGATCTTAGAATAAGCGAGCTGCGACCAATTGACAAGGACAGTCTACTTCAACGAGTTCCCTAGTTGGATCACTAACACCTTTGGGGCTCTTTGTCAATGTGGAAGATTGGTCCGAGAGAGGGAGATAAAAAAAAAGGGGCAGTTTCCTTCTTTCGTACAATAAGTACTTTCCCGGAATGGCCTATTGAAGAGGGGAGTTTTTCTGCAGAACAACGGCAACTAGCCCTTTCGGTGATGTGTACACTTTCTCTTTTATGGCTCTCTCCAGTATAGTTCATATCCTTCGATTCGAATTCGAGGATTGCAATCAGTGCTTTCACAGAGACTGGGTGTACGAATGGCCCAATTGCTCAGGGTTGTGGAGCACATGTAAGCTAAGAATTGATAGAAAGCTTCCATCGCTCTGCCCTATTTCCGTTGAAACCTTACACATCGCCTTGTCTTTTTCCATTGATCTCAGTCGGAACTCATATCGCTGTTCATTTGATCGGCGCTTAGTTAACTTTCCTAAAAAATCACTAGGTCTGTCGAAGTTAGGATCAGGACTTTTAGAGTCTCTTGGAAACTCGACAACAGACATATACTCGAAATAAGGGGCCGCGACGAAAGAACCAGGGTTTCATGCTCTCACTCAACTCACTAGTAGAGTAGTTTATATAGTAGTCCCCTGTACCGGAGTAAGTCAGAAAGTAATTCTAAAGCGCTAGCCCCACCCAATGCCGATGTGTACCCCTCCTACCCTACTCATTCCCTATCTTTCCTTGCCTTACTGTACCGGCGTCTTTTACTTAACAACTCCTATTCATTCACATAAACTCCTAGTTCTCCCATCGTAGAAGAAGGCTATCTCATATGCCTATGGTAGAAGAAGCCCCACCCCAGGTAATGACTTATCCCAGGTAGTTGACCTATTGGATTTGACTTAGTAAGAAGAAAGGAATACTTATGATAGAGTAGAGTTGCTTATAGCCGTATCTTAGACTGAGGTAGCTTTATTCAGTACAAGAAGACAAGACAAAACTGATAGATATTATAGGAGGCCAGGAAGAAGAATTACATATTATACATACATGAAAAGACATTCCTTGACATATCTAGTTTCGTTATCTAGTAGTCCTCCCTAACCAAGAATTAGTACTTATTCATACCTACTTTCGTTCTCCTAAGGTAGCTCTCTTCCGTACTCTATTGCTACTCTTACCTAGTCTTAAGCTTAAACTAACTACTCCCAAGCCTCACTTCCCCATAAGAGTTGAGTTTTTCTCTACTTATCCCTACTTTCCTTCCCTAGTATAGATGAGAGTAGCTGAGATAGTAGGACCTCGGAGTAATAAAGTAATCCATTGGTTGACAAGCAAATGCCCATCCGTCCCTTATTTGAGAAGTCACTCCATAAACTCATGTCCCATCCCATGTAATAAGACCAAAACCAAGTAAGTTCCATTGAAGCCTCCTAGTAAGCAAACAAGCCTTTCGGATAGTGGTCCAGGTCCAAGGATAGGTACCTTGGGTTCTAGATCCTTCTGCACAAGCATATCAAAGAACTTCGACAAGTGACCGAAGCGGACCCACTCTTCATCAGTCCGTCGAAGTGGCCAGTGTGATTGCACAACAGGTGCTTCAAAGAAGGCACTTAGCCTCACATCCGGAGTCATAGCGTACTTCCAATACCAGTGAACATACTTAAGCCATTGACTGACCCAATTGCGCAGCAAAGTGTACCCGGACCCATAGAAAGAAACTTTCTGGTGCCCCCCTTAACTCCTTTGGCTTCATGACTGACCTTAGATAATCAATCATTAAACCCTTGAATTAAGTAGGGATTTAGAGGGCGCCCTCGTCCTAAGCACCATTCAAGGTTATTTCAGAAGGACTTGGTATACATTGCCCAAAGACGCTCCCACTTCCTAGAACGGAAGTGATCGATCTTAGACAACCCACGCCATACCACCGATCCGACAAAGACCTCCGAATGGAGTCCTTCTGACACACCCCCATCAGACCTTATGGATGGAAAAAGTTCTTGAGTGCCTTTATTGAGACTGGACTTAGCCCGGTACGGTCAACCAGACAAGCTGGGTGGGGTTACTTCCGAGGAAAGATCCGCATAGAGGTTAAATAAGAGAAGGCGAAGCACTTCTAATGTGAGGGCTTGTGACCTTCTTGGAGTTGACTTCCAAGAAAGAAAAGGCGCTTGCGGTTCATAAATAGTTTGCCCGGATAGCAAGATCGGTAGAACCGGGGCACTGTCATCACTTGAGCAAGGAATGACTTCACTTCATCTCAAAAGAAAATAGAGTACTCGCCTCGTGTGTGTAAGGCTTAGCTTCCCGATTCACCATTTCACTCCTCTTGCCAGTCCGTCTTTTCCAAGCGCATAAGACAACTGTAGCAGAGATTGGCTAAGCCATAGCGCTGCTTCTAAAGCAGGGTCTATAGAATAGGAGAGTTAGACTGACGATAAGACAGAGGTAATTCCCAAAGATAAGATACACCCATTCACAGAGAGAATCTAGTAGCTTACCTCTTTGCTTAGACTTGAGCCCTTTCTTTCTCTATAAAGTTATCAAGTCCCTCGAATAAAGCTCTCCAGCCTCACTGCATTTATTTCTAATTACCACTATAACAAGAGTAGTCATCAAAGTAAGAACTCCTATTCAAAGAAAGTCACTAATATAAGAGACTCAGCCATCAACTGTTTGCTTATCGTTATTACTGAACCAGACCTCCTTGATCTAGTCCTCTGACCTATGGTAGAACTGCTACTCATTCTTTCTTTTCTGAATATTCAATGAAAGAAACTCACTTTCGACATCTGGGTCAGCACCTCCACTCACTCCACATTAGACCTTTTGGTATACTATATAGATAGTAAGATTTCTTCCCTTTTCTTACTTTTGGGGTGTTCATCTTCACATCGTCCACTACAAACTCTTCCATTTTCTTAAAGGCTTCTAAGCGGATTATTCCTCTTTCTATCATAAATTCCACTAAGAGGGTACCCATCGGGTAACTAACATTTCTCTCATCACTACTTTTAGCCTTCAATGCTCTAACCTTTCGTTTATTACCTTTGGATGACTCAGCTTCAACAGAGTTGGTTGACTCAGCTTCATCAGGGATAGACGGTACACCACCTATTTGATTCTTATATAAATATCGGCGGACAAGAGAAACAAGTCTTTCTATCAATGTAGCAAGACCTATTCCTTCCCAATTTGGTCTTACTAAACAAATTCCCTAGTTCATGGACAATAAGTCCTTCAATTGTATAATGCCCTAATGACTAAAGTAATGAAAGAAAGTCTTTATCATTGATCTTTTCTATCATACACGAGCATTGCATTTATCGCTCTTTATCCATATATGGAGTACATCGCTGCAGTTCCTAAATACTGTAACCTCATCATATTTGATAGACATTCGCTCAATCTGACGCAGCATCTCTCTGAAACCTTTGTCACATAGGGCCAGGCATCTTTCACTCCATTAGAAGTTTGAACACATCGTGTTTCTAGTGGAATGGCTGTTTTTGCTTAGCTAATGTCTTATTCGATACTTCTGCTTTACTAAGTTTTGAATATACCTCATTCCAAAATGAAATAAATTCCTCCTTCTTGTCAAAATGCTTTGATAAATGTCGAAGTACATGCACTAAAGGAAAAGTATGATTCTTCACGGTTCAGGTTCAATGGCTTTAGTTTACGTATACGAGATTGGACTTTCCCTGTGCAGGCGTAGCCTTTAGCGTAGCTGCCTGGTGACACAAGCCTAGATATAATAGAAAGGTATCAACCTAGATATTATATCATACTAGAGTAAGTAATATTCTATAGAAAGTGTCATCTCGTAACTTATTGTTTGATGGATTTTAGGCTATCCAAGCCAGGGTGAGCTAACGAGGCTCTACCGGTTAAAAGAACATCCGTCAAAGGATCTACCGAACTTTCCTTCCTTTGGTAAAATGTTATCCCGGTAGAATAGCTTTCTAGTTCAAAGTAACTTCTGGGGTGGTTTGTCCTGTTTATTTGTAACAGGCGGTTGTATATGCCGCCCGGTCCAGGTAGATTAAAAAAGGAGCCTCAGGGTTTAGAAGAGCCGGAGCATAAGGGGTTGTGATTATGCAGATATGAATACTGGGGCATCGGGGTAGTGCCAACTGTTATGCCATGCTACTGTGGGGTTGCCACTAATAGGTTGTCATAGCAGTTGCCGGTCTGATCGGGTTCTTCTAAAGCTCGGCGAAAAAAGAGGAATACCCGGGCAGCAATAAGCCAAGGCCTGGCCCGGTGGGATCTACTATTGATCTGATCTCTCGTCCATACAAAAAGCGGACCGATTGCTAGTCCCTAAGAAAAAGTCTAGGCACTTTGTGGAGTCTTCTGGCTCCAAAGCTAATCAAAGCGATTTCCCTCCCGGGTGAACGAACTCCAGACCCTCAGACTTTCACTTTCTTGGACCATCTCAGGCCGAACTAGATATAGATTTTTGGGCTCCTCGCCAAGATTCGAGAACCCTTGCCATACTGCTCTGAAAGCGGGCAGAAGGGGCTTGTCCTGGGAATGCTTCTTTTGAAACTTGAGCTTATCCTGCTCATTAACGCTTTGAAATAGAACTTTCTAGCTCGTACATAAACTTATGATTTTCGCTAAAACCTTTTGTTTCCTTAGTAATTTAATCATCTCTAGTTGAACAAGTCAAGTGACCAGCGCTTGGCGTTGAAGCTTATCCTGCGTACCCTGCCTTGACAGTAAATGACACTTTTGACACTCAACTTCTTACTGCTGTTGTGAAATCTGTTCATGCTAGTCCTGTGAATGGATCTACACCTGTTCCGAGACAACTTATCCAGTTTCTCTTCTAGTCTTTGCCGAAGCTTCCTACTTCTTAGCCGAAACTCTCAGATACCTGCTCGCTTACTGGTATTTGCTTTGGAAAATACGTATTTAGACTTGCTTCTTCCCTATTTTTTCTTTCAATTTATTCATTTCTATACTTCTTTGTAAACGTTGAAAAGACATTATATTACACATCCCTATCTATGCCGAGTAAACTAAACCTGTGCTTGGCTAACTAGGAAATACCTATCCAACTTATGAAAGAGATGGCTATTACGAGGATTTTTCCTAAAAAACTATCCCTAAACACAAAACTATCCGTGCTTATTCCTAGCCAACGTTACTTGCTTCTTTTCCTGTTCATGCATTTCCAACTACTTATTATTTTCCCGATGCTTGCTATTTGAAACCCGTTGCTTGGAACCTAGCTTTTGCACCCGTTTATCCGACACTTTCACCGCCCTGCCTTGCCTCTTACAGCTTACTACCCTATGGATTCTTTGAAACCCTATTCCTTACTTAATAAGTCAAAATCTGCATATCTTCCTTCTGAGGAACTTCTTTTTTTAATAAATAATAATAGGTAAAAGGAGTAAGTTCAGTTACTTAATATAGGGGTATTTTTGATTAGCTTTAAGCTGGATCATCAGGTTACCACTGAAACGCTTTACACGGAATAGGAATCGGTTTTCTATTCTAAGTGGAATAGGCAGGGTAAGCAGTCCTTTCAGCTGGATAAGTCACAAGGAAGTACTTTCTCAGCTAGGTTCCACCGAGGCAAGAACTGGTTTAGCTCGATCATCGGCTGGGCATGGAATATAGATAGTAGTAGCTGGGCCAGGTAAGTAAGGTAGCTTTACACGGTATTCAAGGTAGTAGGTCCATAGTGAAGTTCCTCACTTAGTAAATAGAAAAGCGTTGAATCACTCTTTTCCTATGCCACTAGAAATGAGTGTTCAACATTGAACATTGAAATAAGTTGATTCGAAAGAAAGCTTGCTGAGGTTCTGAAAGAAAAGAAGTATGCTAAGGTAGGCCTAGGTGGAAAAGCAAAAGCAGTAATGGGAAAAGCTGGACAGACAATAGTAGTTGACAAAGGTGAAACGGATGAAGCAACTGATGAGTAAGCAACCCGGTAAAAAAGACACTAAATAGCACCATTCCCTCAAGGAGCGAACGAATAGCCGCCTAAAGAAGAATTCCCAGGAGAATAAATTGGGAAGTGACAAGCGAAAAGGGCGTACTGAATAGGTCAAGTTCACCGATTTAGAGTCACGATACTAGGCAAGTACTACTAGGTAGGGATAGTATTAGTATAGGCTTGAAATTCTAGTTGGATAAGCCTCAGCAGCGCTGGTGAACAAGCAAAAGTACTAATAGGTAAAGAACACAGAGCTGGATAGCCAAGATATGTAGATAGCGTAGAAAGAGGTGAGTAGGTATTTCGCAAGTACCGAGTATAGTAGTAGGAATGGGTCAAAAGGGAAGCATATATATTTCAGCAGTATAGTAGATAAGCGAATAGACTTTTAGATAGCTTGACTCAGGCTCTAAAAGATAAGTAAGCTTGCGAATTGGCATAAACAAGAGAATTGGAATTATTCGTTACTTTACTTGCTTGTGAAAATTCCTATATAATATAAGAATATGTCTGGAGAAGAGATGCAGGTAAGTGGCTCGCAGGAGTAGTAATTCAAAAGTATAAGTTTGTTATGTTAGAGAGGTAGTTTTGGGGAGTACCGGTAGTCTAGCGTTGTCAAGTAGTTGAGACAGGTAAGTATGCCGGAGAACTATAGGATTGCGATTATGTTCTTTCACCAAATAGGCAAGTCTTTGGGAAGGTTTATCTTGGAACATGCGCATTGTTCCAGAGCATTCCCAGGAGTAGTATAAGCAGAAATCAATACAAAAGTAGCTACTCTCACGGGATAACTTGGACAGGATTTTTCTTAATGGCTATAGCTTTTTAGGGCGGGCGTATTCAACTGGACAGGCTTCTTCTTAAGAAATAGTAGGTTAAGTAGACTTATGTGTTAGAAAGAGGACAGACGCATCTTGAAAACTTATCTTATCTTACTTTCACTCAGCAGAACGCAGTGAAACCTATGGGGATAAATCAGATTTTCACTTACTTGTGATTGGTAGACAAGGGTAAGTTGATCAAGTACTAGTTGGTAGACGGCTAGCATAAAGAAGGGAAAAAGTAGCCGTTCAAACAGGAAAAGCATGAACTGCATAGGCAAAAAAAGGAACAGGTGTTTGGCTAGAAAGAGTAGTAACAGGGAAAGCAGAAGCAGGGTAAGTTTGAACAGGAAAAGCATTCATGGATAGAGAAAGTGCCTATTTACTAGGTTCATTCACAGTAACAGTTATATTGGCTAGTTTGGAAAAAGCATTTGAAAAGAAGGAATCGAATTTGACTTGGGATAAATAGGTGACAGGGAACGCTTAATAAGCAAGCTAGTCGGAAGAAGCATCTGGTAAACAAGTAGTTGTCAATAAATTCCCGTCTTCCCACTAAAAAGCTAGAACTTCAGCGGCGAATCGCAGCTATTGAACGAAGAGAAGAATTCCCAGCTTTAGCAACAGACGAGTAAGCAGAAATAGGTGAAGTTTGAGGGGAAATTACTAGTTCAATTGGGTAAGCTACTACTATACAAAGGTAAGCTACTAGCAGGTAAGCAAGGGGAGTCACGTCAAATAAGTATCTGGTATAGGTAGTAGCACCGATTTACCCAGAGAAAGTTGGATAGGATTTTGTTAGAAAGACCGGTAACGCTAGAGTAGCATCAAGTTCACGGGTAAGCAGTCTAAAGGGTTGTTTTGAATAGTTACTTTACTAGTCAATAGAAAAGAAAAAGATTGAGAATTGAGAAATTTTGGAAGTATACACGAAATCAAGTAGTTTTTTTCTAGGTATAGCAATAGGCATGGAACGGGATACAACGAAGTAAGGAATAGGACGCACAAGGTTTTCACCATCAAAATATGCATCTGTATAGGTATCTATATACCCTAGATATCCGGAGTAGTAAGCTTGTTCAGGTAACGCTGGATACGCAAACGTGGATAGCACGGGGAAGAAGTCATAGCTTTGTTTCGTCACTGCTTAATTCGGAAGAGGAAGCATATGCGCGAGTTGTTTTGAAAGGATTGTGAGAAAGGATCGGAAAAAAGTCCACTTTCGAGGTAATCAACTTGCTATTAGTAAGAAGCAGTAGCAGTCACAAGGGTAAGTAGAGTCTCTGGACATGCTTGTGATTTGGAAGGAAAGGAAATTATTTTTTTTGATAAATAGGTTTTTTCTTAGGGATATGCTTGCACGGTATAAGCACGAGATAGGTAAGTCACAGGTTTTTGTCTCGGAATTCTATCCAGAGTATGCTCGTTGGTCAAGTGGAACAGGTAAAGCAGGAAGTCAGGTAAGCTGGATAACCAAGAAGGAATGTGTCAACTTAAGAAAGATAGACTACTCGAAATCAATCAAAGGTTTATTCGAAATAGGCGTGTGCAGTAGTATTTACCAGAATAAGCTGATTCAAGAAGCAAGGGAAGGAAAAGCTACAACTGATGAAAAAGGCTATGGCAACTGACCTGGCGAGTTATTCAAAAAAAGATTTCTTCAATTCCTAAGGGTGTTAAGGAGGATAGTATCCAGTTACAGGAAAAGTTGTCTACCCAAGATCAGTCCCAGGTCTAGTTGTTACGGCTAGATCAGTCACAAGGGAAGCTCGCGAATAAGCTTTAGCAAGTACTTATAGGGATATTAGTGCAAGTAGTCTAGGAGAGATAAAGTTACGTAAATTTATGATAATATGTAGGTATCTCTAAGAGATGCTACTAACTAGGCAAGTAAAGTCAGCTAGGCATATGTATTACGTTTTCAAGTCGGGTAGCAAGCAGGAGATGACGTAGCATAGACTTGTGAAAAATGCGTTTATGCAGATATACTTGTTGATCAAAGAGATTTTGACTAAAGTTTTCAAGGTGCTCAGCATTGGCTAGAAAGAAGAGTGCATTACCAGGTGTAGTTTAATAGGCAAGGTAGGGGGAGGAATCCGGATAGCCCAGGTAAGTGATCGAATAGGAATAAGCTGATAAAGATTAAAGAAAGGCACGGAAGAGGTACTCAGAACCAGGAACTGGTAACTCAAAATTCTCGGAATTCACTGGATTAGTTGTAGTAGCAGGATAGGCTAGTTCGGACGCTGATAACCGAGAAACTAAAGTACTAAATATTACTAATATTTAAGTACAAGTAACTACACACTTTTCAGCGTAAACTGATTCACCAAGATAAGCATTACCAGATAACGTTGGATAAGTGCTTGCAAAGGCTAGAAGTAAAGGACCGGGAAAAGAAGCCTTCACTGGTTCCTGAAAAGAGACAGGCTCAAAAGTATAGAAAGAAGCAAGCATGAGTTTATGTATACGCGAGAGATGCTAGGTACGGTTTGAAAGATTTGACTTCTTCAATCACAGGAAAAGATCCATTCCCCGATTTAGCAATCGTAGTTTCCTAAGCTTCCTTTGGTTCGTAACATTAGTAGTTACTCACTGGCCGAAGAAGCTGGAAATTCATTCAACAAGTAGGCATTGGGATATTTAGTTTGCTTGATAGCGATGTTGTTTCTTGGTGTAGGCAATTTAGAGCTCTGTCACTTTAGAGACGGATTGTATAGCATGTTTAGTGGTTGAAAAGAGAGAGTTTGGTTGAGACAACGCAGGAGCTTGAGACTGAACTTGCGTCTGCACTTTTTCTATAAACCGAACCGCTTACCCTCAGTGCTTTTTCCCTTCTAACCGAAAGAGGAAAGGAAGCAATGCGTTCCCCCCGAGAAATTCCGAGATCGCTCCCTTCACAGGTCACGAAAAGCACATAAAAGCCCCAGGCCAACGGGAGCTAGAAAGACTACTTCATTTACAGATAGAGTATACCAGGACCTCAAGGAAGCCTACTTAACTTAAGACTTTTTCCGAGGAGAATGCACACAACATAAAAAGCGTTAGTCAGAAATTCCATGCACAACGAGCGCATCCTGGCTGTATACACCAAGTCGTTGTTGCCTTTCTCCGTTTGGTTAGGTAAAGGGCTACCGTCCATATCTATAAGGCTTTACTATTCTTAGAGAAACGGAATCCAAGGCTAAAGAGCTTCGGATGTACCCGGAGGATCTATTCGAAATGAGTGTATCCCGGGACTTCCTTGATTTCCCTTTGCTTGCCGAGAAGATATAGACCCTAGTCACTCTCGAATGGTACCTCCATATCCTTTAGCAGCGTTTACGGCCCCGCAATGAAATTCCATTTTATTTTTCCCAATCTCTTCGAGCCAATCCAACAAATTAAGTGGAATAATATTTATATCCTCTTCCTACTTGTTCAATACCCCCATATCTCTCTTATCCTTGCCACTCCTCTATCAACCACACCTCTTTCTCTTCTCCTTGTAACTAAAGCTTTCCCGTAACCTAGCTCGGTACCCTATTTCGTTCCTTAGAGATGCGCGGGGCAAAGTCAAAGCATCCTTTTTTGCGGTATCGATGACATTTTGATTAGTCAGAATCAACTTCTTTCAATGGTTCTAAGATAGATATGAGTTTATAGGAGTTATGATGTCATAGCGGATGAGCTTCGTTTTGGTACTTAATAATATCTTAGATAGACTGAATTTTAATCTTCCTAAACATCAACATCAAAATCTGAGCGTAGCTTTCCAGATTATCCTTACTCCAACTATTCTTTTGGCACCTACCTATTCGAAGCTTGCGGTCTCGATCCAAGCAGCAAATCTTCCTTTTTTTGCAAGAACCTTTCGGTTACCAAACTTTCTCCTATTTGCTTGGAGTAGACAAGCCACGTTCATGACATGTGATCTATTTCTTTGTTGTCTTTCTTCTATCTGCATCTCGTTCAATCCCACTTAAGCATCCTTCTATGAAAGGCAGGTAGAATATGACTTGATTTCTGTTCAAAAATAGGTAAATCATACCATGAATAGTCTAAAAAAGCAGAGTTGAGTTAAGTTATCAAACTACTACTATTTAGTTAGTGAAAAAAAGTTCGTTCTAATAGAGAAGAATAGGAAGGACAAGTTGGAAGAGAAGAATCAGTCTTAGGAAAATAGGGAAGGGCAGCAAGTAGGCATAAGTAAAATATACTCTTATCTCTTGTCTTAGAGTTCGATGCAGGTACAGGGACTGACTACTCTTCTGGTGCATAAGAAAAGTGTTTGCTTGGGAGCACTAGTTCTTCTTCTTCTATGACTTTCTTCTGCTGAGGTAAAGAAAGAATGAGTTCATGGAGTTGCATTGTGACTAGGTAAAGAAAAACCTATATAGGAGAAAATGTATGACTTTTTATATGACTCTCTTTCTTAGTATGGGCATTAGGACACATAGCGAATGGAGCTAACTCACCTAGAATATGTGTTTATTGAGTTTGAATAGTTATTATTTATTTATTTTATTCGAACTGCACGTTACGTTGCGGAGAGGAAGGGCTCTCCTAAGGAAATGATCTGGATATGAAAGAGATAAAGATGTTATTTGCTGCTATTCTATTTATTATTAGACGCATTTGGTTTCGGTTCCAAATTGTACTTTTTTCTTCTGGTGTCGCACGCGTGTTGCTAAACATACTAATGTATTTATGTATATTTTTAGCCCTTAAGTGGGCTAACTTGTACGACCCTCAAATGACCATAGCATATTGCGCCCCTCAATATGATTTACTATGGGAAGCGGATTTCATCGAACGCGTTAGGGTATTGGAAGCTCAAAATATTTATGGATTACCACCTCAAAACGAAGCGGGAGGTTACTCAAATAGAATAATATCTTCGCTTCGTGGTGGGAATCCACTTGCTTATCGTAGTGCACTTCACGCTGAATTTTTTCAATTGCAGGTTTTAGAGCAGGAGGCGAAAGCGCAAACGCTCCTCGTTGAACTTGCCAATTCTGAGTGTGCCCGCGTTAGGGAGTATTTTTCTGCGGGGGGGGAACGCACCGCATTTTAATTTCTGGTTACTCATTATAAGTTATTTGGAAACGATTTTCATTATAACGTACCGACTCTTTTATATCCTTTTGAAAAGAGGCCGTTTTATACTTTAGAAAATCCCCATTTAGTTGGGGAGATTAGTCATAACATCTCATCCATGACAACACTAGGTAGATCGGCCCCTCTCTATCGAGCTTTTCGTTCGTATTTTACGGGCGAACTTCTCCTGGGGCCTCTTGACGAGCAGGGGCGTCGGGGCGTTTGGTAGGCACCTGCCCCGGCCCTCCCCCGGACGTAGGCACTTGAGTGGCGAACCGGGTTAACAAAAGGAACGCTTGGAGGTAGGGTAAGGGCCCCTTTTCCGGTTCAATTCCGGTTCGTTTCTACTGAATTGATCCAATATATCCAAAAAAGACGCAAAACACTAGACGAAAATAATACACTATATATGATATTGATACTATGAGTTTTATCAGGCAAGTGCGACCACTACTTACACGGATTCTAATACCTTTTTTGCGGTTATTTATGTATCAACTGCTCTACATGAGAGGGGGCTTGCCCGACGATTTGTGATCTTGGGAGATTTTAATAAAGGCCCTTCCAAGGAAAAGGAAGGGGTACTTGCCCTTCCTTCCTTAATAGGTTAAAGGAGCGCACATTGCCAATCGTTTTGGTACTTTCCTTTTATTAATTCTTAGCTCTTGCTGTCCATTACTGATTCTTTAGCGATGTAAAGCCCTCACTCAGCCTGTAGACCAGGGCTGTATTGGTATTCGTTCTTGAATCAGTGACTTAGAGTAAGGGCTAGTGATCAATCCAATAAGAGTAGTGGGGCTGGCGGTTAGTAAGCCACTCTCTCTACTCCCCATTGGCACGAGATACTAAGGGCGTAGTAGCTTCATTCAGCAAAAGACAAGGAGCAAAAGAAGCAATTGGTTGCCGGACATATGGCGAGGAGCGAAGTATTCGTATCACACTTCTTTCATTGCCTAAGAACTTGAGAGCGAGTAAGAAACTTAGCGTTATCTGGCTGGGTAACAACAAAATCTTACTTCTAAGTGACAGTTTCTAGATCAAAGTAATGTGCCAGCTGTGATTTGACCTAAGCAAGGGAGCGAGTTGAATCTGTAGAGACAGCCCATCTGGTATCAGAAAACCTAGCCGTTAGTGGGTCTGAAAAGCACTCACCAGACCTGCCAGATCATCGATCATCCCCTCCCATTTCAGCGAAGCGAGCACAAGCTAGTAAACCAGCTAAAGGCATTCGATTCGATGGTGGGCCAGGCATTCGATTCAGAAAAGGTTATCTAGAGTTTTCCCAAAATACTGGCTTATGGGTGGTTGATACTCTACCATTGCATAACAAGAAACTTCACGGTCTATCGACAGCCGAATACTTCTCTAGGCCTGTCTGTTTAGGAGTATAGATCATCTACGAACACTTCATTCTGAGATTCAAGCAAGATCATGAGTTCCATATACGAATGGTTATAAGGCAGATTAGAGTGCCAACCTATAAGATAGTGAAAGCCCATACCAAGAATCTCGTCTCTCAGTTATTGGTTTTCTGGGTAGTGATTCCATTGGTTCCGCTCTTCCTCTTTTTCCATGCTCACCCATCCAATTCTAATTTGCTAGAGTCAAGGCCCATATCAAAGGGTTCTTCTTATTACTTAGCACCTCTCCCATATAAATAAGAACTCTCACATATCCGGGTTGAGCCCAAATCTTCATTCTTGTGCCATGAGACCTCTATTTAGTTCGCACCGTGATAGTGCTCTATTTTAGATGGATTGGATACTTTTTCTTTGGAAAAAGTTCGAAGACAGAATTACATCAAACAGGTACTCTTCTGTGACGAAGGATGACAGACTCTATGTTTGAGGTACTCTTCTGTGACGAAGGATGATAGACTCTATGTGTGCAAGAGTATTCGTGAGAAAAGTTACAAGCTTTTTTCTTTTGAAAGAGGAAGTTACTTGGCTGGGTGTAGCGGTCACTCCTATCTCTATATCTTCTGTTACTCAAGCACTGAATGGCACTCTTTGGAAGACCAATGCATCTTTCTGAACCCATTAGTACGGATCTCCCCGCTTTGTTAATAAGAGAGTTTGTCACAGCATCCCTCTCTATGGCATCCCTTAGAGATTTTCATGCTCGTCTCTCTCAGCATTCTTATTTTCATCGTTTTTATTTACTCTCTTCTATACTCTGGTTTTATGTACTCTCTTCTTTCTATACTCTGGAAAGTAGCCGAAAATGGGTATAAAGTGATCGGTAAACTATCTTCTCTTTAAATCGGTAAACTATCTTCTCTTGAACAGATACATAGAAATGTATGTGGTCTTATATCTAATAAATTGATGTGGTTTTATATCTAAGAAATGTATGTGGTCTTATATCTACATATCTCAAAAAGACATACTACATATCTCAAAAATACATATGTTGCTTGCTTTTATGAACAAAGATTTAAAGTAAAGTACCACTAGACAATAAAGTACCTCTCAATAAAGTACCACTAGACAAGATTAATAAGAGAAAGAGAAGTCAGATAAGAGAAAGACAAGATTAATAAGAGGAGAAAGGCCTCATTGCATTTAAAAGGCTATATTCATCCTGTGACATTCCTGAATTTTGATATTAGATATCTCATACTTTTTTGTCAACGCTCATTTTGAAATGATTAAGTAATAAATCTATATCATTGTCAAAACGTTTTCTATCTGAGTCTATGTGGTAAAAAAGTGGTGGGACACCCCTGGCACATCAGTAAATTTCTTTTCAGACTCCGCCCCGTGAAATCTGAATACATGTAAGGTATATAACATCCATGAAAACAAAACCATCCATGAAAGAAGTTTAGTCATCATTCTTCTAAAGAAAATGGTATGGAGTTGTGGCTTAGGGTCCTTATGTAGAAAGCCGGTGCATGTGGACAACATGTAGGTGTGCTCTATAGAGTGGATGTAGGCCCTGCTGTGAAACGTATGTATGACTTCGGCGTCAAGCACGCTTCGCTCGATACTGACAGAGAAAGGGGTACCGGAGAAGATTTGGAACTTGATGGCATTCTTGCAAAGATCAGAGCACGACCAGTCTTTTTGTAGTACGAACACGACATGCAACCATGTTTAGGAATTAATGAGGTGAGTATAACAAACCAGCAAGCATCGAATAATGTATATTCATCCTAATGAGCACAATGAATGATCAGTTCAAATGGAAAGTGTACCCAAATGCGACTTCCTTATTGGATTGCGGCGGGAAGACATCTAACAGTTTCTTGAATGGCATAACCGGGTGATCTTGATCTCGTCACTCAAGGTTCTTGGTACAGATCCTAAACTCTTTCTAAGGAAATTCTCCGCTGTACTTTATCACTGACCCACTGAGTCAAAAAAAAGATTGCACTAAATAGTCACAAAGACTAAATAGTCACTAACAAATAGGGGAAGCATCAACATCAAAGTGGGGGTACTTTTTCGTAATGTCTTTCTTCGTAATTTCTTTCTTCAAAGTAGAGCAGGAGAGCCTAGCTTTGGTAGTGGTACAGCAACCCAGTATGAGTAGGCGGTGCCTGTACTGTGCAGATCTCAAGTGCTAAGGAGCAGAGTGTAGAGGGTTTGGTTAGTCAAGAGAAGAACGAGGAGAGGAGGTCATGAAAGGAGAAGGTTTGGGGTACCTATGCAAAACCTGACTTAACTTGGTAGGTAGGTGTAAACCATCTTGGTGGAATAGGATAATCAGTCATAACAGGCACAACATGACTGCATTTCAATGCTTCCACAGTTTCAGTACGTGGAAGAACCTTCTTTCTCAGCCGATGGATTAATTAGTTTTCCTTCCTGCCGGACCGATCCCAACAGTAGCCGATCCTAGGAAAAAGAGTCTATCAGAAGCCGTGAGCCAAGCGACCTTCAGACTAAATAACTTTTAAGGAGACTAAAAGTAAGTAAGGACTCGACGGTTTTTACTTTCTTCCTCTCCCTAGAATGAATAACGGAACAATACATCTTGGGAATTCCCTGGGTGCCATCAAGCTAGTGGGGAGAAAGGACTCGAACATGAACGAAAGTCGCTATACTGGAAAGTCTAGGAACGAGCGGAACCGCTTCGACCCTTCACATCAAAAATGCAATAAGTCAGCAAGCAGCAAGAAGGTAAGACCAATAGAGAAAGACTACCAAAAGCGAGAACATTAGCGAGTGACTCACCAACTCGGAAGTAATAAAGAGGAAAGACAGGAAGGGGTAGGTATTAGAACCAACCCGCACAATCAATCGGTTAAGGCAAGGCTGCTAGGAGAGAGCAAGGGGATTTAGACGACTTAGCTAAACGACGAAGCCAGGAGCGGAAGGAAGGCAAGCAGCAAGGCAAGAAGGCAGAAGCAATTGAATCTGCAACTGGTTCGCAAACTCTGCCTGCTTAAGGATACAACCTATGGAAACTAAAAATGTCCGCTTCAACCACTATTTCATGGAGCCCTAGCACTTCAACTGAAACTGGCTTTCTAGCTTACTTCCTTAATTAAGTAAGATAACTCTGAGAAGAAGCTGCTAACTGAGGAATTGGCTTGTGGAAACAAGAACTTAGAAATCCCTTTAATTTACTTGAAAGAAAATAAGCAATTGGAATACGGATACAGAAAGAAAAGCCATATTGGCAAATGCTATCTATCTTCTTTTGTCTCAGTTCGATTTTGAAATAAGAGTACTGACGACGACAATTCTTTTCTTCTTCTTTCCTACCTAAGCTATTTGAATGAAGATGTCTCTGCAACCTCCTTCCAAAGTGCCCTGGCCTTCTTTCAAAGAAAGCTTCCCCAGACAAGGTATTTTCATACCTTCACTTTAGACAATAGTCCTTACAACTTATATCGGTACTGGTCTAACTGGCTTTAATTAGGTGGTAAGTGCACTCGTACTAATTCATATACTACTACTTAACTAATTTCTTCATCTTGGCTGAAACTTCTGCTTGCAAGAAGAAGAAAAGCATTATTTCTTAATATTTCTTTTAGAATTCATATCTGGACGCGCCGGGTCTGATTAAGGATTCTTTCACCAAAAAGCGATCGATGCCTTACCACTTGTCTTGGTGCCTACCTACTATTTGAAATAAGCCTGACCTACAACAAACATTAGTAAGCAGCTTCTTATACGATCTTTACTTTCGCCACACCCTCATCTTCTTCTGATGTACAAGGGCAATGGTCTCCCTTAGAAGTGCCAGCCAATAGAATGCAATATCGATGTGAAAGAGAAAAAGGAATTTCATCATTGAATTAAGCCAACACTTTCCAACCATCCCTAGAATATAATACCACTTTATAGTTACTAAGGAATTCCACC
>Ga0265338_10000617_pt1:0-10000 | contig 62082 bp, 30 predicted proteins | sample 42126metaG_FD_193579 | JGI IMG/M metagenome (GOLD analysis project Ga0265338, IMG submission 193579) | Rhizosphere microbial communities from Carex aquatilis grown in University of Washington, Seatle, WA, United States - 4-21-26 metaG | ecosystem: Host-associated > Plants > Roots >... | reverse complement strand
CGAAAAGGGAAAGTGCCGCTTGTCAACCATGCCTGAGCCCAAAGGAAAAGTGGACGATTAGTCTGATTTGACATTGAGAAGTTTCAAAAAAGGCTTTCCCGGGCGGAGAAGTTTTCTTTCCTCCTTGCTCACTTTATGAATTGAAAAAGGCTCTTTCAAAAGCGCTTTCTAAAGTACTTCTTTGAGAACTCTCTTCTCATCTATAACAAGCGGATAGATTGCTGCATTTCTCTTTGACCTATACTTTGATCCTAATCACTATCTCACTGGATCTCCAACCGCATGCAATGGAACGGGATGGAATAAAATGGAAAAGGGCTTCAGAAGCAAGATAAGCGCGGAGAGGTTTATGAAAATTTGCTTCCAATGACTGCCAGGGAAAAAGACGAGCATGGGGCACTGAGATAGACGGGAAATACTCCATTTTTGGTAGGGCTTCCTCACTAGTTGAAACCTCTAATTGTTGCTATCAAGAAAAGCCTGCCGCGGGCCAAAAGATCAAATCTTACTAGAATCGCCGCTAAGTCGCTAATATTTTATTTATAGGAGTACTGAGGATATTACCCAGGCCATCAGTGTAAGGTCAAGGTTCATATGCTGCTAGGTGAAGAAGAGGAGGACAGTGAAGAAAATGAGGAGGAAATCGTGTCACCCAATCAGGGGGGAAGTACTGAGGAGGCTATGGTAAGCATGCATGCAACTTCTAGTAACCCCAAGTTGAAAACGATGAAGTTGAAAGGGCCTGGAGGGGGAGAGTATAAAGCAGTAAAAAGCATCGAAGACAACATGTCTGGATATATACAAGAGGAATAAAAAAAAACTCAAGGAAGAGATTAGGTTAGGACTCCCTTCTTCCTATAGATCATCGTTTAGAAATGCAATTTTTACATCAAGAAGCTGATGGAGTTCCCTTTTATTAGTTGATAACGGCAGACCCCTCCTGCGTGTCTCATTTGATCTATATAGGATTTTCTGCAACAAAGAAAACGAATAGGAAAAAAGCACTTTCTCTTGGAGTCCCCTCGGTAAGTGAAGAGTGGTCAGCTCTCCTTGCATGAGAAGGCTTGCTCATACGGGCTCCCTCTAAAGAGTTCCGCCCCGAGCTAACTTGATAGCTTCAAAGGCCTAGCTGATCGATTGTTTTCTTTTCTTTCGACCGGAATCGTGAAGCCGAAAAGGCTTTTGAAAAAATCGTATTTTATGTTAATCTGGGTTTGCGACTGCCCTTATTCGTTAATTCATCTCGCGATGACCTACCAGACAAGATCTAATTCCTAGAGGGCGCTCTATCTTAAAGTATCTGTTAACCATAGATACACAATCTATTCAAAGGTTCAACTATTGACGTTAGGGTTCGTGTCGTCTGTCATCTGGTACCAGGTTTTCGTTTATCAGTCAACAATCCTTGCTTACTCGTTCTCGAGCGTGACGTTATAACTCGAGGCTAGATGGGTTTTTTGGTCTTGTGTGAAGTTTCAATGTAATCAGTTATACAGATGACATAGACGGGTATCCTATTATTTGCCAGGCGGACGTTATAGCTGCCCGTTATAGGATCTGAGATCCTATATATAAGGGTACTTTTTATCGTGGGGTGCTCCACATTATCATCTATGTAGGTGACACAGATGAATATCTCCTAACTTTTAAGGTAGATATTTTGGCTACCCTTCATGAGAGATTGATCCTATTCGTTTCGTCTTACAGATTTTACTTAGCCAGCCGCCTGACAGGCTTGTCCTTTGATCCTGTTTCGACGATCTTGTTTCTAATTATCCTCCCTTTTTACCGGATGAATTGAATAAGTCTATTAGACATTTGATTGGAAATTTTGCCTTTGTTTACTCTAGTAGACTTAGCTCTCTTTTTTTAGTCTTAATCTGTTTTATACAGAGTGAAGTGCGCCTCGTATGGTCTACAGGGATGGACTCAGAAACTAAGGGGTTTTTTTGATCCTATTAGACTCCTATGGTTTCGTCCAACGGGTTTATCTATTGTCCCGTCGATGTCGTTCAATTTTCGTGTTTCTATCTTAACTCCACTCACGAGTGTATTGAAGTCGTCTGGCGATCAGACGGCTTAGTTCGTAGGATTTAATCCTAATTCGTTAGACCTAAATCCTAAGTCGTTAATCTATCAGCTAAGGTTAGGGTTTTCCCCCTTACCTGTGGAACGTAACTATTCCCTACAATATCGTTTGAAAGGTGCACCTCAATTTGATCACAGGCTAACATTTCCTAATTTTTCATCAACTCAGTTTAATATCAATCATTAATCATGTAAAGGATCCTGTTCGTATCAAGACCATATGTTTCATCTCATAGGCTGTGTCAGAGCCTGGCTGCAACAGAGCCTCCTGGATTTGAGACAGCAAATCCTTACGTGGAAATCAGCCATGAGCGAGGATGTAGACATGTTATCCAGGGGCGTCTCCCTTCATCTACGTAACCCACCACAGGGTTTATTGCCCATGAAAGCGATCGGGCTTAACCTAAAACAGGGTTGGCTTTGTAACTAAGCCTTGAAAGAAACAATCCTTGTTTAGGATTTCACAAAACAATCATCATCCAATCAGGCGCTAGCTAGTTTTCTGCAAAGATGTCTTCAACCAAGACACAATCAGAAGATCATTATCGATCAACATAGTCCATATCACATCATGCAAACTTTATTATAACCAAATCAATCAGGTATCATCAATCAAGATGTCATCACGCAGGATATCATCAAACAAGATAAACCAAAGAAGATGCAATCAATCATCAAACATGACATCAACAAACAATCAGTCAATCAAACAACCAAGCAATCAAGCAATCAAATATGTTGCCTAGACCTAAAAAAAGAACACCTGGCCCATTTTTGATCATCGTGAAACATCTCATGTGCCATGAAATTAGTCATCTAGACGCAAGATATAAAAATCTGTCCTAGTTAAATTAAACCATTGGGGACATTATGCAAATCTGGTTTCATCAATTGGTCATACCAGACTATTTACCCAAATGACTCTATGGGTTTTGGTAACATCTAACCAAGGGTCTCAAACCAAACAATCATTATCCATAATCGCAAGTTTTAATCCGAATCTCAGTCTGAAAGACTTCCCTTTGTCTTCCTTGTCAAGATGGCCCCGCATCAGGGACTCCTATCAGACGAAGTCATGCATCAGCTCCTCACATTATAGTACAGCTCCTCATAGTGCTGCTTTCCTTTTCTCTCCACTTTAGGCATTCCTGGTTTCATAGGGCCTTCCTAAAGCACATTTCTCAAAACCACTCAAATCCTATTAGTGAACCAGGTATCCCACTTAGACTGTCTAAGTTACACCAAAAAGTCTCTTTGGTATAAGCATAGAATTAACGCCCAAAATAGAAGTTCCTTAGTTTAAGAACATTCGGGTCTAACAAAGCATTACTCTCTTTCAACATGAAAGCCAGTTTATCTTTCAACTTGCAATTGGTATTCTAGGAAATGTTTCAGGTATAAGGGATCTTGCATTAGGTAACCAACCCATGGGGCTAATGGTACAGCCGTATATTTCATAATTAAGTAAAACCAGGACGAGCTAGACAGCGCTCATGTGTGTTGCCAATTAATCAAAATAGAAACTTTGGTTATATGAAAATCTTTAGGGCCATAACTCCAAAGCCTAATGTCGAAAGATAAGTTTTTAACAGCTCTATTACTCAGAGTGTTAACGTCCGCTATTCAAACTAGCCTCAGGGTCGAACGAGTTATTCCTAAACAAGGTTCTTTTTTGAAAGGTAATTCTTTTAGGTTCTACCAGACATCCTATTTTAACCATCTGAATGCTATGTTTCATCAGGTAACGGGGGGAAAGAGCGGGTACTTAACCTTAACCCAACCACCTATAATGGTTGCTGTAGATAGAGTCTGTTACTTTTTGCTTCTAGCACAGTTTACTAGAGTGAGCTTGGCCGTAAGGCATTATCCAAAGGCTCTCTAAGAGTTGCTGGCGAGTGTATTTTTCCCGGAAAATAGTTGGGAGACTTCCCGTCTGGGAGAGTTCCGAGTATGATATATTGGTTGAATAGCCATACTCTAATTAGTTTCAAGAAGATTATTTAAACAACCGATCGTATGCGAACCAATCGAACAAAGGCGCGAAGCGAAGGAGAATCTTTTTATGGCGTAAATGCTTTTGACTTCACCCGCATTCTCTACGCCTTGAATTCCAGTTTTGATTTAGCACTTCCCTTTTGGTACTGCGAAGCAATAGCATCTCCTTTCAGTTGAGTACCTTCGCTTCCTTTCTTTTCTTCTTCTCTTCTTGGCGAATTTCTCCAGAAGAGTTTAGCTCTGTGGTGACTTGAAAACAAAGAAGTGGTGATAGATGCGAACTCTGACAGTGAAGAAAGAGAGGATGCGAGTTAGATGCGAGTCAGGAAAATAAATATGGTAAATCTTTCACTTAATTCTGAAGGTGAACCTTGTTCCACAACGAATGTTCCCCGATCGCAATCTGGTACCTACTATTTAGTTAACTCTGACAGCAGCCCGCAAGAGAGTAGGAACTTTTAATAAGGTTATCCCTTCTAGTCAGAGCCCCATAAAGGAATTTCTTCGATAATAACGAGCAACCCGAATGAACAAGCTGACCAACATCAACCTCTAGGGATGAGCTGGAGAGAGGCCTCACCTGAGCAAGAAAAAAGCCTTTCTTTGGAAGCAGAGTAATCAATCAGTCTTTGCGGAATCGCCCACTTTCTATTGACTTCGACGTTCCGGTGAATCAAGCCATTAGAGCTTCTGCGTGCGACAAGAGCACATCTGGTCTTCACCAAAAGAGCCTTCGTCGTCCTCAGATCTTAGTTTCCTTTGGGACGGACTTAAATAAGAGAAATTTGGCAGTCAGTCAAATACTAAAAGTCTAGATACAACTCAATTTATACAGAAAAAAGGTGATGATAGGATCAGGTCAGTTATAGTAGGGTGGCAGTAACCTGAGAAGGCACAGAGGCACCAAACTTAGGAAACAGGTCAAACTCTTCCGCTCTTTCGGAGTGTTGTGTGTTGTAGTCTTTCGGTGTGTAGAAGGTCATAATTGCTCTTGACGTCTTCCTTGGTTGGCTCAGGTGATAAGCACTCGTCAAACCTACCTTTTTTTTCTTTTAGTTGTCATTTTGAACTTTTTGCTATTTTCCGTTTCTTTGGATGATATGATGGGTCAAATACTTGAGCTTTCCTCTTTTTAGCCACGAGTTTTGTCGTATTTAACAAACAACATTTTAGATATATTTATGTTCTAACAACGAAGTTAGTGCAATTGGTTCAAAAAAAAGAATTGACAAGTGAGTCTGACACTAGGAATGGACTTTATAAATATTGAAAAGAAAGAGCTGGATCGGAATCTCGAGAAGAAGTTGAGAAAGATCGAACACTTCGGTTCCTGCTCGTTTTCTAGATGCCGCGGATAAGAGGAGGGCTTACTTATACAGAAACCTCACACTTACTTCGAAGTTAGTTAGCTAGCATCTGCATACATTTATGCTTTATCATTATATAGAAGACAATCAACATCTAAAGCTGACCTAGGATCTATAAGCTAGCTATTCACTTAGACTCATCCATTTTCAATGTTGATCATGATTCCAATGTTCAACCCGGTCAGGATTTTACTCAATCTGGGAAATTCTATATAAGGGATCCGGTACAGATAGCAAGAGCCATGCATACCTCAGTCTTTTAGGAGCTAGCAGTCCTTATTTGCAACAACATTACGTAGGAAACTGTCACGGAATTGAACGCGATACAGATAAAGACGAAAATTCAGCGAATGAACTTCATGGACTCTAGGAAGACACCGACACTTAGTCAGCACTTTTCCGGACACAATATTTTGCAAAAGATTTTATCTTCTAGAAGATATTCCTCCTGCCTAACTAGAATGAGATAGCGGAATGAATATTGAGGTGATCGCAGACGATATCACCTCAATTTCACCCGCGAAAGGCTAGAATTAAATTCCCACTTCTTTTCGGGCCCCTCGAACGGACAATGAGTCAGGACTCAGGTGGACACGAGGAGGGAATGGGCCGAGAATCTAGCCTTACTATATATGTGGTTATTTGGCACTTCTGCTAACTAGAGATAAAGAAAGCTAAAATTAAGGATAAGGACTGATTCTTTTCATACTCCTTGATTGAACCGGAAATGGATTCATAGTTAGTTGGAAGCCAATGTTGAGGTGGAGGAAATGCTGAACACAGCATTCCACTTCCAAAGAAAAAGCAGCCGCCCACTTTCCACTACCGGCATCTTTCTATCTATGAAAGATGAACATCCATGAAAGAAAACGAGGACCCGCCAGACTCGATAGCTAGCTACGAACGGAAAGACATCATTAGATGAGATAATGATGCATGGTGAAAAACCAATAGAAATCCCTAGCTTTTTCCATTCTTCCTAATTTCGTGAATTGGATAGCCTGCCACCGGAATGAAAATCCCTCACCCCGAAAGAAAGACGAAATGCTAGAAAGAGACGATGCTAGGAAGAAGCGATGAACTTTCACAACTGAAACTATATATATGATATTGTACCGAGCGAATGGATCAGTCCAGTTGAATCCGAGAGGGTCTCATAGTTGTAGATAGTCATCGAATGCTGAAGTAGAGTGGTACCAAGGTGCTAGAAGACTATTCAGAAGAGTGGTAATGTTGTTTGGTAAAGTGTTGGTTGGGATTTATTCAAAACCTGATAGAAAGCGATGTTTGGCTATTGTTATGCTCTTGGTTGAACTATCCTAGACACTGATCGAAAACTCACTTTCCCGGTATCGGTAGAATTTCTTCTTGGAGATCTCAGTCTCATTAGACTCCAGGAGGTGGGTAAACACTAACTTACCTTAACATTCGTCTCAAGCATAGCAACTAAGCAAGAAGACATCTAACATAAATTAACATCAAGCTTCTTTCTCGCTCGTTTTGAGAAGCGCTTTATTTCCTAACGATTAGCTACAGCATGAACAAGGTTGCAACGCAACTGGAGAAGTAACGATTTGTGATTTGAACCAAATCCAATGAAGGCGTTTCTAGATAAAGACTTGAAAAAGAACCTTCCTTTATTTCCTTTGGAGCTCTGGTGAAGAAATCCTTACGCAACCAAAGGATTTCGAAATATTGGAGTTCTTAAAGTACAAAGACTTCAAACGCGGACAGCTTGAAACCAACTTTCAGTATCAGACTCTGAGATGATGCATTTGTTTTGCGCAAGAAGAAAGCATTTTGTTTGGAGGGAGTGAGCCCCTCTCTTTAAAAAATAACTTGATCTAGTTTGAGAAAGAAATAGTAGAAAGAGATGCTCGCATTCTCCCATTCAACTGCCAAGCAGTTATGAAAGGGGTGGATTGCTTCTTGGTTTCTTCACTGAAGATCTAACCCCATTCATGTGCTCGTGCACTCTCATTATGAGCAATAACTGGAACAGGGAAAAAAGAGAATATAAGAACCAAACAAACTAAACAGATTTAGGATTTAATTCTCATATATTAACTTTCATGAACTTGTCAAGGTAAGCATAGAGCAGGTCATGCATGCGAGGCATTGGGTATAATGAAGTTGAAACACTACCTTATTTTTGGTTTAGGATTTCTTGTGGGAAAGAAGCAGATTCAGTCTTGAAAGCAGAATCAAGTAAAACATAACTAAATGCTTGTACTAAACATCTTTTTTTCTTGTCCTTGCTAGCTACTTTTCTTCTTTCAGTATACATTTCTTGCCTTGCCGGCGCATTCTTCTATACCTACCTTTATGTGCAATTAGTAGGAATCTGCCCTAGGACTTTAGTCTTCCCTTACACTACTTTGACTTGTATGGTCCTCTTCAAATATCATATTATAGACCTTTCGATCGAAATAAATAAAACTTGCTTCAAGGAACTGACACTTTAGGATGTGGTGGAGCAAGTGCTTAATACCTTCGCAGCCTTCTAACAAGCAAAACCTAGCTATCACTCCGTTGCTTGTTACTAGTGAGCCAGAAAACTCCTGTGCCTCTCTCCTTCGCTTCCTACAGGTCTTTTGCTCTTATTCTTTCTTCTTTCTTTCTGCAAAAGAGCCTCAAAAGTCTAATTCAAATAAGTTCCGGCCGCCCTTGCTTATTCTGAATGGAGAAGGGCTATGGTTGAAGAGAAGGAGGCACTAAAAAAGAATGGAAGGAACTTGTTATATTGCTGGAAGGGCCAACTTGACTTAACTTATTAAAGTAAGGTTTAGACTCTTAAATAGTTTGATGCTGGATCGATTGATCGATATAAAGCTCGGCTTCTTAAAAAGGGATTAAGCCATAGATGGGTATCTCTTATTTATAGACCTTTGCTTGCTCCTGTTGCCAAACTTCACTCTATCCGCCCTGTCCTTTCCATTGCAGTCAACAAAGACTGGCCTATTCACCAATGTAAAGAATGCTTTCTGCAGAGATTAGATTCTGGAATTATCTGACACCTGGATTCATAGCAAAGAGGGAGTTAAAGTATGTCGATTGAAGAAGGATTCAATCTACAAAAGTATCTTTTCAAGGGGGCGTAGCGTAGCCAACGCTTTTGAAGTAGTGCTTTCAGAAATTAGAGTCGTCCCAACGTTCAAGACAATGGCCTCCGTTGAATGAGCCATCACCTCTCCAAAAGAAGCGTCGCTCGATGCGCTAAGATACCAAATCCAGGTTTGCAAACGTCAATTGTTTAGTTTGTGTGTGAAAGGTGGTCCTTTTCCATGGTGAAATGGGTTTTGGTAAAGAAGAACATAAAATTTGAGGTGGAAATAATATTTCCTTACCTGCTAGTTTATTTCCAGAGCTATGTCTGGAGAGTTCTGATCTCGGGCAAGGGAACTTTTGTTCTATCACAGTCATAGGAGATGTATAAACTAGAAAGAGATCAGCTTGCCACATGTTCCTTTCCTCTTTTCCTTTTTCTTTTTGGTTTGGGAGTTTATGTAGGTGTTAGGTCAGAGGCGAGAAAACCATATAAAGAGAGCACTTGTAAACGGGAAAAGCATGACCATGAAAATGTAGAATGCTACTTCCTTCTTATTAGCAATTTATATTTAAAAAACATTTCCATTTTCTAAACTCAATAAATTTCCTTTCACAATTTCATTGCCTTTTTTTCCATTTATCCTTCTTCTTCTTTCTTTGCCTCAAACCAAGTCAAAGAGCAAAAGTACACTTCTTTTCATATTTCATCACCTGCCAACTCTGTTCCCATTTCCATTCTCCAACTGTGAACCCGCCGGTCTATTCCTAGCTCAGGCCCCGAAACGCCCACCAATCTCTGGGCTCCACATATGAAAAAATCAATGTCGAACCTCTTCTTACTTATTAGTAGAACTGGTATACCTCATTTTTTTCTTCTCTTTCATTTTTCCTGAGGCCACGTCACCTCTCTCTTCACATTGCCAAACCAGAGCTCTTAAGCCATAAAACATATATAAAGAAAATGAACTATACTATGTTAATGGTGAACTATACAAAAGAAAAAGGCATATTGAGACGGAAGAAGTTACCCTGGATTTCTTTTCCCATGCCTTGGTATTTTGGCTTTTTGCAATTAGATCATATCCTACATTCTTTTACATACAGCTCTTTCCTTATATGCTCTAGTTATTCCCATTCTTTGTCATCTCCCAATAAGCCTAAGGCAGTGCAAGCAGATCTTCAAGTTTGGTGTAGCCGTTTACTTTTCTTATATCTTCTTAACTTGTTTCTCCTTTCACAACATTAAGAAGCATACTTAGATAGTACCGTTCACCAGACGAGGGATGGACATACATAATCCTACCTATTCGCTTGCCACGTTTCCTCTTTCTTACTTAGCCTGACACCTCTAAGTTGAGTGCAAAAAAAAAAATGGGATGGAATTAGAGCATAAGTGAGCGACCTGGACTCATTATTGTGCTTATTTAGTTAGCTCGAACCATTCTGTTAACATGGTCAGCTTAGCATGGTAACTATAAATTACCTCTTGAAGAGGTTTGTTC
>Ga0265338_10000616_pt1 | contig 62218 bp, 48 predicted proteins | sample 42126metaG_FD_193579 | JGI IMG/M metagenome (GOLD analysis project Ga0265338, IMG submission 193579) | Rhizosphere microbial communities from Carex aquatilis grown in University of Washington, Seatle, WA, United States - 4-21-26 metaG | ecosystem: Host-associated > Plants > Roots > Rhizosphere... | reverse complement strand
CGCGCGCGCGAACGCATCCTCGACATCGCCGCCACGCAGCTCAAGAGCGGCGGCGCGTTCCACCAGTATCAACCGCTGACCAAGCGCGGGAACAACGACATCGGCAGCGGGTTCAATGATGACCCGCACTGGCTGATCCTCGGAGTGGCGACCTACCTCAAGGAGACTGGCGACTGGAGCATTCTCGACGAAAAGGCGACCTTCGAAAACGAGCCGGGGTCCGAGCAGCCGCTGTACGAGCATCTGCGGCGCAGTTTTAATTACACGCTCGAACGCATCGGTCCGCACGGCCTGCCGCTTATCGGCCGGGCCGATTGGAACGATTGCCTGAATCTGAATTGTTTCTCCGACACGCCGGGCCAGTCGTTCCAGACCACGACCAACAAGGACGGCAAGGTGGCGGAATCGGTGTTCATCGCCGGGCTGTTTGTGCTGGCGGCGAAGGAACTGGCGGCCATGGCCCGGAAGGGCGACCGGAACGACGAGGCGGCGCGTTTTCTGGCGGAGGCGGCGAAGATGGAGAAGGTCGTTTACAGACACGGCTGGGACGGCGCGTGGTTCGTTCGCGCCTACGACGATTTCGGCAAGCCCATCGGCTCCAAGGTCTGCAAGGAAGGGAAAATTTTTATCGAATCACAGGGCATGTGCATCATGGCCGGCATCGGGCTGAAGGATGGCAAGGCGAAGCAGGCGCTGGCCTCGGTAAACAAGCACCTGGCCACGAAGCACGGCATCGTGCTGCAACAACCGGCGTTCTCGAAATATTACATTCACATGGGGGAGATTTCATCGTATCCGCCGGGCTACAAGGAAAACGCGGGCATTTTCTGCCACAACAACCCGTGGATCATCATCTCCGAGACGATGGTGGGCAACGGCAACCGGGCGTTCGATTATTACACGCGCATCAACCCGTCGGCGCGCGAGAAGATTGGGGACCTGCACCGGTGCGAGCCGTATGTGTTTGCGCAGATGATTGCGGGCAAGGACGCGCCGACGCACGGCGAGGCGAAGAATTCATGGCTCACCGGCACGGCGGCATGGACCTATTACACCGCCACGCAATGGATCCTGGGCATCCGCACCGACTACGACGGCCTGCGGGTGGACCCGGTGATCCCGGCCAAGTGGAAAGGATTTACAGCGACCCGCCGTTTCCGCGGCAACACCTACATCATCGAAGTCCGGAACCCGAAGGGCAAACAGCGCGGGGTGAAGAAGCTGATCGTGAACGGTCGAACCATTGCCGGCAATGTTTTGCCCGTGCGCGCCTCGCATCCCGAGCCCATCCACGTGTTGGCCGTGCTGGAAGGATAGTTGAGGGTCGAGAGTTGGGTGAGCAGACATGACCGCACTTTCAAAGTGACGACGCAAAACGCTCTGCGCCTTTGCGTTTAGCTCCGGAAAAAGCGGACGGCGAGAAGGTTGGCGACAGCGCCGAAAGCCAGCAATACGGCGACCGGCGTGAGCGCGGCGCTGAACCCGCTGCCGAAGCTGATGACCTGATGCAACGCCTGCAACGCCCAACCGGTCGGCAGGCAGAGGGCGACGGTCTTGAGCGCCGGCGGCCCGATTTCCAGCGGCCACCAGCAGCCGCCCAGCGCGCCCATGAGCAGGCTCGCCAGCACGCAGACTCCCACCACGCGGTCCTCCGCCGCCAGGACCGAGCCAACCAGCACCCCGAGCGAGCCCGCCACCCAGGCAAACACCAGCAACGTCAGCATCACCGCCGGGAGGTTCTCACCCAGGTTGACGTGGAAGACAAACCGGCCCATGACCAGAAAGAACAGGACCTGGGCGGTGCCGAGCAGCATCAGGCCGTAAATTTTTCCGCCGACCAACCGGGCGCGGGTGACGGGACAGATCATGAGCCGTTTGATGACGCCGTTGCGCCGTTCGGCCGCCAGGGTGGTGCCGCCGAAGATGAGCAGGTTCATCATCAAATACATCACGAGGTTGCCCGGCAGCGAGAAATTGAACCCGGTTGGCATCGGTTTGCGCCCGGCGAACCTCGCGTCCAGGCTCACCGGGTTGGATGCGGCCATGACCGCGCGAAGTTTGTCCTCGGTCAACGGTCCGGGCGCGTTCGTCGCCGTGGCCGCTTCCAGGAGATGCCCGTTGATGGCAATCAACGCCCGGATGAGGCGCAGTTCAATGAGCGCGGCGTCGGCTTCCGCGGCGCTGTCGCGCTGGAGAAACTGCAGGCGGGTTTGCGTTCCCGCGAGCACGTTGCTCGTGAAGTCGGCCGGGATGCGGATGCTGCGCGCGGCGGATTCGCGGTTGGTGTGATTCAGCAGCCGCATGTTCTGCGCGCTGAGTTCTTCGAGGAAGATGCGGCCGAGGAAATTCGTATCCTCGTTCTCGATGAGCACAGCGGGCCGGCGATTGTACGGGTCGCCGGGTCCGCGGCTGGCGAACCCCATGAAATACACGAAGGCCAGCGGCATGAGGAACAGCCAGACGTAGGCGCTCTTGTGTTTCAGAAACAGGCGCAAGTCGTTGTGGCCGATGGCAAGGAGTTGTTTCATGCGCGCAAGCCCGTTTTGAATCGCCGGTGAAACAGGAACACAGCCAGTCCGGTCAGCACCACCCCCAATCCGATCAGTTCCAGTGTCACCGGGCCCCAGGCGACCCCGGCGACCCCCGCCTGCAGGTTGCGCGCGGTGTTGACAAACCAGTAGCTGGGCAGAAGCGGCGTGAGATGTTGGCGCATGAAAGCAGGGAGTTGGTCCGGGGGGAACGCGCAGCCGCCGGCCAGGCCCAGGAGCATGCCGGCGATGTTGTTGAGGACAGCGGCACGCCGCTCGTCCGGCATCACGGCCACCAAAAACGCAAACAGGCCCGCCGCAAAGCACGCGTAACCGATGGCCAGCGCGGCCAGCGCCAACGGCTGCTGCCAGTGAATACGGAAAATCAATCCGCCACCACCGAGCATCACCGCGCTGCACAACAACAGCATCACCACGGCAAATGCGACCTTGCCGGCCACGAAAGGCAGGAGCCGCTGTTGCAGGGTGTGATAACGCTCGAAAGTGTGCAGCCGCAGTTCGCGGTACAGGTCGGCCATGCCGTTGCCGGCCAGAAATAACAGGAACATCGCCGCCATCCCGACAAGAAGATACCCGAAAATGTTGAACGATGGTCCGCTTTTGGACGCGCCGGGCTTCGCCGGGCCACTTTTCATCTCGCCGGTTTTTGGCGCGTCACCGGCCGCGTGGTCGGAATCCGTGTCCTTGTCATACATGACGAGTGGTGGGTTCACATATTTCCTGGCGGCTTTCAACTTATCGCCCGCGCGATCGATCAACCGGGAAACCTCATGATAATCGCCATGGCCCTCAATTACCGCCTGCCAGTCCGGGAATTCAGACTGGAAATTCCGCGCGACGGCGTTCATGGCCGTCACGACCGCGCCGAGCAATTCCTCCAGCACGGCGGGATGGATGGATTCGGCCGGGTTCTTGATCAGTTCCAGGCTTACCGGCGCCCGGCCGGTCAGGTAATTCCGCATGAAATTCGTTGGGATGATGACCGCCGCGCTGAGCTTGTCGTCCAGAATCTGGCGCATGGCCTCTTCGCGGTCGAGGAGCACGGGTTCCAGGTACTTGCCGCCCTCGCGTTGATTGGCCGCGCCCCGCAGGAAATCGCTCAGCACGGTTTTGTCCTCGTCCACGACGGCAAACCGGATGCGGCCCAGGGCGCCGCTGTCGGATGTACCGCCGAACACGAGGCCGATGAGCGCGGTGATGCAGAGCGGCAGGGCCAGGTTGATGAGCCACGGCAGCGGATTGCGCCAGGCACGGCGGAGGTCTTTGGCGAGCAGGATGCGCAACATGGCTACTCCCGCAAATCCCGGCCGGTGAGCTGGAGAAACACATCATTCAAACTCGGCCGCTTGAGCATAACGTTTTCCACGCGGATGGGGAGGTTGAGCAAATCCTTGAGGCATTCGGATGGATCACGCTGGCCGATGGCCGCGACGACCAGTTGACGCTCGGATTTCTGAATGACGCGAAAGCGTTGATGAAATCCGTTCCACGCGTCCGGCGAGGCATCTTTGAAATCCGCCTCCAGCACGAACACGCGGTCGCCGCCCAGCCGCTCCTGCAACTCGCTCAACGTGCCTTCGGCCAACAACCGGCCATGGTCGATGATGCCGATACGCTGGCAGAGCGTCTCGGCTTCCTCGAGGTAATGGGTGGTGTAAAGGATGGCGGTGCCCGAGGCGCAAAGTCCGCGGATGAATTCGAGGATGTTCAATCGCGCCTGCGGGTCGATGCCGACGGTCGGCTCGTCCAGCAGCAAAAGTTGCGGACGATGCAGCAGCGCGCAGCCGAGATTGATGCGCCGTTTCATGCCGCCGGAGTAGGTTTTCACGGCGTCCTTCGCGCGGTCAGTGAGCGTGAGGGCGGACAGCAGTTCGGCGGCGCGCGATTTGGCTTCGGCCGAACTCAGGCCAGCCATGCGGCCCCAGAACTCGAGGTTTTCGCGTCCGGTCAATTCCTCGTAAATGGCCAGTTCCTGCGGCACCACGCCCATGATGCGCTTGGCGCGTTGCGGGTCGTTCCAGAAGGGTTCACCGACCACGAAGACTTCGCCCGCGTCGGACTTGAGCAGGCCGGAGATCATGGAGATGGTGGTTGTCTTGCCGGCGCCGTTGGGCCCGAGCAAACCGTAAATCTCGCCGGGCCGCACCTCAAAGCTGACGTCATCCACGGCGCGAATGGCGCCAAACGCTTTGAACAATCCCTGAACGCGCAGCAAGCTCATAGCGGTGATAATAGTGGTCTCTCAAAAAATGAAAAGACCTGATGATGGAAATCGGTTGAGGGTCGTAGGCCGGCAATTGAGGAATGAAGGTCAAGATCGAATCATTTCATCTCAGTTTGTTGTTGTGAGTTGAACTGAGACAGACAGGACGCGCCGTCGTGCTTTGTTTCCGCAGCGAGGGCGGCGTAGCTGTGGGGCGGGAGATGCGTATTCTGAAATTGAGTTTAAGGCAGCGGCGGGCCGACTTGGATGCGATAGAATTGCATCGGCAGCACGGCCGCGTTCGAGTCCGCCCATTGGAACGGCATCGCCGGCGAGTTTGTCACCCACAACGTGTTCCAATCCACCAGGTTCGTTGAAACCTGCACCGCATAATCCGGCCCCGCCTGACCATCAACCTGCAGGTTGAACTGCTCATTGCTCCAGGTGGTCGACGCCACGGATGGCGCCGTGAGCGGATTGACGGTCACGGTGAAACTCTGCGTCGCGCTGAGCTCCGGCGTGCCGTTGTCGGCGACCTTCAATGAAATCGGGTTGGCGGTATTGGCGTTGGTTACTGAGGGACGCCACGAAAACGCCCCGCTGGAGCTGTTTAATGTCGCATTGCCCGGCCCGCTCAACAGGCTGAAGGTCAAGGTCTGCGGCGGCTGATCTGTGTCCGCGGCGCTGGCGGTGAAGGCCACCGTCTGCCCCACGTTCACCGTCTGATCACCAATTGCCGCCAGCACCGGCCAGGTATTGGTCAGAGCCGGAATCACCAGGATCGTCATGCTGTACGGAGGCAGGATCACGCTGAATGAATTACCCAGGCTGGAAACCGTGTTGGAGGACGGTGCGGAGGTCGGCGTCTCCTGGGTTCCGGTGAAATTGTTGGTGCCCAGTTGATACCGGGTACCGGTGCCGGACAGGGATGCATTGGCGATCGACACGTTCACCGTCTGCGGCTGGGTACGGTTTTCGTTGAGGAGCATCAGCCCCACCTTGCCACTTTGTTGCAGCGCCGCCTGCGCCCGCACCGAGCTCGTATCCGAGGTGGTTGTGACGAAGGTGTCGCCGGGTGCGGCCATGGCATGCAACAGCTTGATGGCATAAAACGTCTCGCCGCGGTTCAGGGAACCGGCGTCGCCCAAAAACGGCGTCTTGTTCATCTCCAGGAAGCAGATGTTGGAAACGCCGTAGCTCATCCAGGTGGCATAGGAATCCGCGTCGAACAGCGCGGTGACGGGCCCGAGGATCGGCGAACCGTTGCCGGAATTGGTCACGGCCACGCTGCCGGTGTAACCGAATTCGGTGATGAAAATCGAAACGTTGGCGGGGTCGCCCGGCCGGTACTGATTGATCCAGTCCTTCAGGCCCGAGCTGACGCCGGTATGCGGGACGCTCCCGTTGATCATGGAGGGAATGGTGGCTGCCACCGACGGCAACAGGCTGCTGCCATTGTCTTTATTGCCGTTGTAAATATACCAATGGGCAATAACGAAATCGATGTTGGTCGCGCATTGCGCCAGAACCTCTGGCGTCCAGTGCTGACCGAGGCTGTCGAAATCCCAGTTGTAATCGCCCGGCGGGGTGCTGACCACGGCGCCGATTTTGATGGTCGGATCGACCGATTTCATCGCCAGGGAAAAGGCTTTGACCTGCTGGCCGTAGGTGGCGGGCGAGAGCGCCGGGTTGCCCACCCGGCTAAAATTGGTGTACGGATAGGGCACCGCATAATTCACCGAATAACCGTTGCCGCTCGTCGCGGAATAATAACCGGTGCCGAAGGTTTCGTTGCCGATTTCCCAGTATTTGATGCCAACCGGCGTGGGATGATTGATGGCCAGGAAACTGAAGGTCGCATCATAAACACCGTCGGCACTGGCCCAGGTTTGGTAGGCCGCCGGAGTTGAGGAACGCAGCCGCGCCCAGAACCCCGCCGTTCTCCAGTTGTTGCCCTGGGAGTCGGTGCCCAGGTCGATGTCGTTCACGGTGCCGTAGAGCGATGCGTCGCCGTTGGCGTAGGCGACCCAGGCGGCGGCTTCCGGCGGTTCAGCATTTGTGGAAGGAGCCACCAGTTGCGTGTGCCCGGCATTCCACAACTGGCCGGAACCAAAATTGACGGTAATGACCGCCTGCGCATGGGCGTTGTCGAGCAACCCGACAAAGTGCCCGAAGTCCGTGTTCGGCCCCTGATAGCCGTAGGTGCCATCCTGCCACGGGCTTGTCTTGTTGACCGACCAGTGAAAGACATCAGCATATCCGCCGCCGGAATAGCGCAGCGTGTTCACTCCTGATTCGATGAGGCGCGCGGGCAGATTGGCGTTTCCGTTCTGGTTGTCATACACCGACGTGTGCATGCCATACGCCGTGTCGGCCACCGGGAAAAGGGGGCTGGAGACATTGACCGTGACCGTGGCGGAAAAGCCGATGCAAGGGAAAATCAAGGCGAGGAGAATCCCTCCCGTGCGACCAAATATTAACGACATGACGGAATTATACAACAGCGCGCGGCCGGGCGGATGTCGTCAATAATCATTACAGTTCAAGGGATTATGACAAATCATGGAATTTAAAATCAAGTTCGCCACCGCGGCACGCCGACGGATCATTTCCCGGCCATGAACACGCTATAACTGTGCGGTGGAAGATGAATGTTGAAGGATGTACGGCTTTCCTCGGTGTTCCGCCAGCGGCCCCGGGCCTCGGCCGGGGGTTGGCCGGGAATCATTTCGCCGGTGACCAGGTTTTTCAATTGAGTGAAATCTCCGGTCAACGAAACCTTCATATCGGTTTCGTTCGGCAGAAACGATTCCACGATGAAGGTGTGGTTGTCGTAGGCGAACAGCGCGACCTGGGCGGGGCCGTCCAGCCGGACGGGAAACCCGCGCATCACGTAATTCTTAATGGCGCTCGTGACGCTCGGCGGCAGCGAGTAAAGGTCGGTGAAATTTTCCGGGATCGTCCAGATGTAAAGCACACCCTTGGAATAGCGGTCCATCAGCAGGAGCGGATAGCCATTGCCGTTGGCCGTGAGACGGATCACCGGCCAGGCGTCGTTGGTGAGAAAGAAAATTTCGGGGAACAGGATGTCATCGTGTTTCCCGCCGTCGAGCGGCAAGCCGTTGCCGGCGCCGAAGCCGCCGACATACTCGTGCGCGAGCACCTTGTGGTCGGTGTACCGCGCCTCGACGATGTCCTCGATGCCCCGGTGCTGGAGCGCGTGCAACAGGCCGGAGGTGATGACCACCGATTTGCCGGCGGTCAACTGGCCCTTGATTTTGGCGACGATGTCGGGGTCGAACTTCGCCGACTCGGTCAGCAGGACCAGGTCCGCGTTGGTCGGGAACTGCGGGTCCAGGTCGATGGGAATGCCGATCATCCCGAGATAATTGTGGAGGAAATCCTCGCCGGTGGATTGACAGGGTTTGTAGCTGGCGATGCCGATGGGATTCCCGAGTTTGGCAAGGAACAGGTCCACCTGTTCCAGGGCGTAACCGGCCACGCGGGCGATGGTGGGTTCCGGCGACCCGGCCGGGGCATTGTTCGTGTACGCCTGCAACAGTTGGTTGTAATCGAAGCTCGTGTGCAAATCCTGCCAGTCGGCGCGGTCACCCGGCGGGATGGGGCGGCTCATGGCCGACCATTCGAACAGCATGATTTCCGGCGCCTTGGCGAATATCGTGTCCCAGAGCTGTTCGGCGTAGCGGTCGATGTAGCGGATGCTGTAGGTGTCCACCCAGCCGCCGCCATTGCGACCTGGCGCGATATTGTCGAAATAGCGGATGATGAGGCAGCTCTCGTACGGCTGCAAATGCTGGTCGGTGATGACCGGGTCGCGGGTTTCGGTGCCGGTGTAGATGCCGTCGAACAATTTCGGTTCCCGGTCGAGGTCATAGCCCGAGCCCTGGAAATGTTCGTACCAGTTGGGGAATTTGATGACGAGTTTGACCTTCGGGTTCACGGCGCGGGCGGGTTTGATGATGAGATTTTCCGCGGCCTCATCCATCAGGCCGAGCCGGAACTGCGTCCAGCTGTTCGTGCCCTTGGCGGCGATGTCCGAATCGTTCTTGGTGGTGACGAAAAAGAAATCGTCCTGGATGATTTCGTCGAAGTGCCGGGCGGCCAGTTCGGTGGCTTGCTGGATGAACTGGCGGTCGGCAGGGTCGGTGTAACAGAACGAGCGGAACTGGCCGGACCCGCCGTCCGACAACGCCATGCCGCCGGCGACCCGCACGCCGCGGTCGAGGAAGAACTTTTTCACCGATTCCAGCAACGCGTCGCTGGCCAGGTTCCGGTCGCGCTGGACCTCGATATAGACCTTGTCCACCTTCAACTGGCGGCGGATGCGGTTCCAGTCATTGGCCAGATTCTCCGGGTTCTCAAAACTTTTCACGACGCTGACCGGGATGTAGATGGCGACGTCAAAATTGGTATAATTGCCGGCCCGGCTGGGGGCGGGGAACAGGCAGGCCGCGCCGAAAACAAATGCCAGCAGGAGCGCGGCCAGGAATTTTTTCATAATCCGTTTTGAGCCTGGGTGGGGACGGGGTCGCCGTAGATGATGCCGCGGCCGCCGGTGGCGAAGTAAACGCGGCCGTAGATGCGGGGGTCGCCGGTGACATGGCTGATGGAGCCGAACTGATGCTGGTCGTCGTTGATGCGCACCCAAGTGGCGCCGGCGTCGGTGGAGCGGAAAAGTCCCTGGGCCGGTCCGACATTGCCGCTCAGGTACAACGCGGGAAAATCCCGGCCCGGGGCCGGCTTGCCGAAGCCCAGGGAATAAGCCTCCTGCACGCGCTCCGACCGGGCAAAGCTCGCGCCGGCGTTGGTGGAGTGGTAGAGGCCATTGGTGTTGAAGGCCAACCACAGGTCGCCCTCGATCCCCGGCGTCGGAAACAGCGCGGTATTGCCGGTGCCGATGAAACCGCGGCCGGCGAGCTCCGTTTTGGGGAACTGCGCCGGGGTGACCGCAAAGCTGGCGGCTCCGTTGGTGCTGGCCAGCAGCCGGCCCGCGAGCGGGTCAAAGGTGTAAAACCGCGACGGATTGACGGCATCGGCGACGACCCGGGCGTGGGGTGAAATTTCCGCGCAGGCTTGCCATCGGGCTCCGCGGTCGCTGGAATAGCTGGGAATGCCGCGGCGCGGAGTCCAGACGATGGTCCGGCCGTCGGCGGAGACGGCGATGGTGCCGGCTCCGGCGCTATTGGCCGGTTCGTGATCGAGCGCGTTCCAGGTTTTACCGCCGTCGGTGGAAATGGCAGCGCGGACCGTGTTGTTCCGGCCGGTGCCGGTGCGGACGATGATCCGCGGATTTTTCCCGGCCAGGGCCATGTCTTCCGTGTTGGAATAACGCGGTCCGTCAAAAGCCCCCTGCGCGGGCGAGCGATTGAGGTCGTCGTGCCGGAAACCGTCAATGTCGCCGACGCCGCTCAACAAGTGGGCGCCTTCCGGCGGACTGAGCAACGCCAGCGGCACGGTTTCCTCCAGCCCGTTATCCAGGAAGGTCCAGCGGGTCGGCTGGCCGGCGTCGGCCTCGGTCATGTTCCGGCTGCTCCAGATCCCATAGCCGGTGACGAAGAGTACCTGGTCGGAATTGAACGGATTGATGACCAGGTTGCCCAGCCAATGCGGCTTGAGATTTTGGGTATAGGGCGCGGCGGCGTGGTCCCAGCCAGCCTGGGTCAGCAGCGGCATCCAGCTGGCGCCGCCGTTGGTGCTGCGGAAAATTTCATCACACGGTTTCCAGTGGGCAAACGTGGCCGCCAATATCGTGGACGGGTGCTGCAGGTCCGCGGCGACCGCGCCGTAACCGAACGGCTGGTCGGCCCCGGCCGGCTTGAGCGGCGTGATGTCCGTCCAGCGGCCATTTTTAGGGTTGAATTTCCAGACGGCGCCGTCCGTCATGGCATTGGGACCGGGCTCTTTGCCGTAACTGAGATAGAACATTCCATCAGCGGCCCGGACGAGATGATTGGGGCGCAAGCCCACGGGCTGGTCCGCCACCGGCAGCCAGGTGGCACCGCAGTCGATGCTGCGGTAGAGATTGGTTTCCGTCGTGGAAACGGCAGCATACAACGTGGGGGTCGGCTGGCCGAGCCGGCTGGTGGCCGCATCAAACACAACACACACAATGCCCACGGGCTGCTGGTTGAAGCCGAACCAGGGCCGGGACTCAGCGGCGTCGGCCAGCGCGGTTTCGTGCGAACCGATGTCCGGGAAATCGATCACCCTCCGCCAGGTTGATCCCCGGTCGACGCTTTTCCACAACCCGTCGCGGCGCGAACCGAAGAAAAGAATGGCACCGTTGTTGGGATCCACCGCGAGCCGCTCGCCATTGAAGCGGCCGGATTCATTGCCACCCATTTTGAAAGGGACATCCGTGTGCAACCAGGTGCGGCCCTGGTCGGCGGAGCGCAAAATCGCCGCCTTGCCCCGGCTGTAAATGCCCGCGGCCAGGTAAACCCGGTTGGGGTCGGAAGGATCCACCGCGAGGCTCTCGATGCCGGTGAAATCCACGTCACCGATCCCGTCCGTGATCGGGATCCATCGCTGGGCGGTGGTGTCCCAACGATAGGCGCCACCCACGTCGGTGCGGGCATACATCAGGCCTTTTTGGCGGGGATGAACAATGATGCCGGTGACAAAGCCGCCGCCGCCGATGACAACATTGCTCCAGGCATAGGGATCGGAAGGCAACGACTGCGCCGGAATCAGCCCGGGCAGGCCTGACAGGACAAGGATGGCGACAGCGGTTATAATTCGTTTGCCCATAGACATCCGGACTTCTTCCCTGGTCATTCGGCTTTCGCCGCGGGGCGAAGATTCCAAGTCACCTTCCCGGCGAAGGGATCGTTTGCCAGTTTAAACCCGCTGCCGCTTTTGTTCACGACCAGCCCATGTAACATGTTGTCCGAGGGCAGGCAAACCAATCCCTCCGCCGTCGGGGAATTCTTGGCGTAAACCACCAGATCGAGCTTCGACCAGTCCATCTGCCGGGTGGATTGCGCAAGTTGGATGTGCGGCAACACGGTGCCGTCGCGCACGAGCACCACGACAGGGATGGACCCGGCCTCGATGTGCCGCCAGCCGCTGTCATACGCCTGGCCGGTCTGATAATCAATCCAGGTGCCCGGCGGCAGGTAGACGTCGCGGCCGGTGGCGTTTTCGTGGAACAACGGCGCCACCAGGATGCGCGAACCAAAAAGATATTCATCGTCCACGAGCCACGAGCCGGGGTCGTCAGGAAACTCGACGAACAGGGCCCGGTCCATCGGCAGGCCGTGTTCGGAGCAATCCTTCGCCTGGGCATAAACATAGGGCATGAGCCGGTACTTCAGTTCGTCGATGCGGCGGAAGTCGTCCATGAACGCGTCGCCGTAATTCCAGGGTTCCTTGGGCGCGATGCCGTGGCAACGGCTGTGGGAGCTCAACATCCCGAAGGCCAGCCAGCGCGCGAAAAGATTTTTGTCCATGTTGGTCACGGAATTGGCCGTGAACCCGCCGACGTCGTGGCTCCAGAACGAAAAACCGGAAAGGCCGAGTGACAGCCCGCCGCGCAACTCGGCGGCCATGCCCTGGTCGGAACTTTCGGCGTCGCCGCCCCAGTGGATGGGATAACGCTGGCTGCCGGCCCAGGCGCTGCGGGCCCAGATGATGTTTTCACCCGTGGTTTCCCGGGTGATGTCGGCGACGGCCTTGTTGTAGCGCAGCGGGTAGAGATTATGCTCGTAGAAGCCGGTCCGGCCCGAGGCGTAGAGGCCGTTGTTGGGCGCGGCTTCGCCGAAGTCCACCTTGATGGCGCCGACGCCCATTTTCAACAGGCTGGCGAGTTTGTCCTGGTACCAGGCCACCGTCTGCGGATTGGAAAAATCGAGCACGGCGTCTTCGTAAGGCAGGTTGCCCTTGGCGTCGCGCACCACGAGGTTCTTTTCCACGAGCTCATTGAACAGGGTGTTCTTGGGCACAAAATATGGGAGTTGCCAGAGCGAGATGCGAAAGCCGTCGTTCTTCAAATCGGCGATCATTTTTTGCGGGTCGGTGAAGCGGGAGGTGGAGAACTGGTAGTTGCAGCGCCAGTCGGTTTCAAACCAGCCGGTGTCGAGATGGATGACGTCGCAGGGGATTTTGTTGGCGCGCAGTTTCGCGGCCACGTCGCGGACCTGCTGCTCGGAGGAATAGGTGCAACGGCTCATCCAGAGCCCGAACGACCAGAGCGGCGGCACCGGCGATTTGCCGGTGAGTTTCGTGTATTCATCGAGGATTTCCTTCGGCGACCCGAGGAAAACGAACAGGTCCAGCTCGTCGTCGCCGAGCATCAGGGAATTGACGCCGCTGAAGGAATGGCCGAAGTCGCAGGTGACGGGCGCGGAGGTGTGCAGGAACATGCCGTAACCGCGGCTGCTCAGAAAAAACGGGATGGGCTTGTACAGGCCCTGGTTCTGGATGCCGTTGGCGTCGTCCGTCCACAGGACGATTTTCTGGCCGCGTTTGTCCAGGCCGGTGAACGATTCGCCGCAGCCAAAAATCTTTTCGCCGGGCGCGAGCGTGAACACCGCGTCCAGGCTCCGCGAATAATCCGCCGCGCGGCGTACGAAGGAGAACGGCAGGATGGGCGTGAACGTGGCGCCGACATTGTCCACGTCATGGTCGGTTTTGGTGAGCAGCCGTCCCGTGGCGTCGCGGAACTCGATGCGCCAGGGTTTTTCCGAGATGGTGACCGAACCGAAATCGCTGGTGTAGCGGTGGCCGCCCTCGACCGGGCTGTATTTCCAGGAATGGTCCTGGGGCACTTCGCCGGCCAGCATCAGCTCCTCCGATTTTTTATGGTATTGCGGGCCGCTGGTCAGGCGGATCCGCACCGTCCGCGGCGAAATGAATTCAACGGCAAAGGGCAGCGTGGGATTGGTGGCGTATTCGTTTTCCGGGAATTCATTCGGGGCGATGGGTTTGACCACGGCCAGCATGTTGTTGAAGGCCTGCCGGGTGAAATACTCGGAGCGTTGATACGTGATTTTGCCGGTGCCGGTGGCCGGATCGAAGGCGGCGAGCCGGTCGGCCAGAAAGTACAGGTCGGAAAAATCCCGGAAATCGCCGCTGACATCAATCGGGTCGTTGAGCAAGGGCGGAGTGGGATTGGCGGCGGCCAGCCGGCTGGCGGCGCCCGTTAAAACGCCCGCACAAAGGCAGGCCATCAGCAGGTTGTTTCGTCGGTTATTCATGACACAAGTTACGTCCATTCAGTCAATGATGACCTGTCGCCGGTGTCAATGTCTTGTCGTCAAAATCGACGAGTCTGCCGGTCGACCGTTTTTTGATAATTTTCCCTCCGGATTGACGAAAACGCAGCCAGGCCGAGACCGGCTTGCGGTCCGTGAGATTAAAGCCCGACAATTTGTCCTTGCGGACATTCCGGTCGGGCGGACAACATTTACCTATGCCGCGCCGAAATGCTTTTGTTGCTTCCTTTGGCCGGACTTTGCTGGCGTGGGCCGGTTGCCTGGTCTGGGGAGTTGCTCCGTTGTCAGCCTTCGCGGCGCCCAATTATTTCATCCGTGCCTGGCAGTCCGAGGCGGGCCTGCCGCAGAACAAGGTGACGGCGGTAGTGCAGACGCATGACGGGTATTTGTGGGTGGGTACGTACAGCGGCCTGGCGCGGTTCGACGGGATGCAGTTCACGAATTTTGACGAGATGAACACGCCGGCGATGCACAGCAGCCGGGTGACGAGTTTATTTGAAGCGGCGGACGGCATGCTCTGGATCGGCGATGAAAGCGGCCAGGTCACCCGGTACCAGGACGGGCGGTTTGAGGCGGTGCCGTTCCATGCGGCGTGGAGCGGAGGCAAGATTTACGACATGGCCGCCGATGAAGCGGGAGACATCTGGCTGTTGAACGAATCCGGCCAGCTTGCCCGCGTCAAGGACGGACTGGTCCTGACCCCGGAGGCCGGCACGGCGTCCAAACTGGTGAACATGACACGTTCGGCCAATGGAACAATTTGGGTCGCGCGGGATGGCCGGATTTCGGCGCTCGAACACGGCCAGTTGCGTCCGCTCAAATTAGACGGAACGGCGACCAACAATTCATACGTCATGGGAATCGGCGCCAGCCGCGACGGCGGACTTTGGGTGGTTGCCGACGAGCGAATCAGAAAATGGAAGGACGAGAAATGGGCGGAAGATTTGGGACCGACGCCGTGGGACGTAGCGCCGGTCACACGCTGGATCGAAACGCAAAAAGGTGTTCTGGTTGCCGGCACAGCGGATCGGGGCCTTTACCTTGTTTTTCCGGATCAAAATGAAAAGCCGTTGCATTTTGATCATGCCAGCGGTTTTCCGTCCGATTGGGTGATTTCGCTGCGCGAAGACCGGGAGGGAAATTGTTGGGTCGGCACCGGTGGCGGGGGATTGGTGGTCCTTCGCCCGAACAACATTCAAACCCTCGCGCCGCCGGATCAGTGGCAGGGACGCGCGGTGTTGTCGGTGTGCCCGGGTCAGGGCGGCGCACTCTGGGTGGGGACCGAGGGTGCCGGTTTGTATCGTTTTCAAAACGGCGGCTGGACCAATTTTGGTCCCGCCCAAGGCCTTCGCAATCCTTACGTCTGGTCGCTCGCGGAAGATGTCCGGGGACAACTGTGGGCGGGGACCTGGGGCGGCGGTTTGTTCACCCAGGCCGGCGACCGCTTCGAATTTGCGCCGGGGATGGAGCAAGTCACCCTGCCCATGCCGGCGCTTTTATGCACCCGCGAGGGGGGACTATGGATCGGCACCGCCGCGGGATTGCTGCGTTACCAGGAGGGCAAGCTGACCTGGTACACGGAGAACAACGAGCAGATGTTGCGCGATGTCCGCACGGTGGCTGAGGACGGGCAAGGGGCCGTCTGGTTTGGCATGGCGGGAGGCGGACTTGCGTGCCTGGAAAACCAGGGCATCCGGCAATTCCGGAAGGCCGACGGCTTGTCGAACGATTTCATTGAATGCCTTCATTTTGACAAGGACGGCACGTTGTGGATTGGGACCTTTGGCGGTGGAATCTGCCGGTTCAAGCAGGGGCATTTTGCTGTGATCAACCGCGAGCAGGGACTGCCCAACAGCGTCATCGGCGACATTGAAGAAGACGGCCTGGGATATTTCTGGATGAGTTCTCACGGCGGCATCATCCGGGTCAGTCAGTCTGAATTGAACCGCTGTGCCGACGGGAATACCAACTCGGCGCACTTCCTGACTTACGGCATCAACGATGGCCTGCCGACGCTTGAATGTTCCGAAGGGCTGCAGCCGGCAGGCTGCCGGACGGCGGACGGCCGCCTGTGGTTTCCCACCAGCAAGGGGTTGGTGTCAGTGGATCCGCAAAATGTGGAAAACAATCGCCTGCCGCCGCCGGTGGTGATCGAAGCCGTGCAGGTAGATGACCGGGCGCTGGCCGGCGCAACCAACGGCCTGCCAGCGCAAATTCCGCCAGGGCGCCACCGGGTTGATTTTCAGTACACCGGCTTGAGTTTTATGGCGCCGGAAAAAGTGCGCTTCAAATACCGGCTGGCGGGGCTGGACACCGAGTGGCTTGACGCCGGCAACAAGCGCAGCATCAATTACAATTACATTCCCCCGGGCCGGTACACCTTTCGGGTCATTGCCTGCAACAACGACGACGTTTGGAACGAACAGGCGGCCGAGATCGCCTTCGAGGTGCTGCCGTATTTCTGGCAGACCTTGTGGTTCCGGCTGCTGGCGCTGGCGCTGATGATTGCCGCCAGCGGTGGTTTCGTCTGGTTCATTGCCCGTCGCCGGATGCGGCGCAAGCTGGAACGCCTGGAGCAACAGCGCGCCGTCGAGCACGAACGGGCCCGGATTGCGCACGACATTCACGACGATCTGGGTGCCCACCTGACGCGCATCACCATGCTCAGCGAGTCGGCGAGCGGAGAACTGGACAACCCAGCCAAGGCGGCGGCCGGTCTCAGCCAAATCTTCGACACGGCCCGCGAATTGACGCGGTCCATGGATGAAATCGTATGGGCGGTCAATCCCCGGCACGACACCTTGGAGAGCCTGGCCAGTTACCTGGAAAAATTCGCCCAGGACCTGCTGGCCACCGCCGGCATCCGTTGCCGCCTGAACCTGCCCGTGCAGTTTCCCGAAAGGCGGCTGACGTCCGAGGTGCGCCATAATCTCTTTCTGGCCTTCAAGGAGGCTCTGCACAATGTCGTAAAACATTCCGCAGCGCCGGAAGTGCGCATCCGGCTCACCCTGCAGGCCATGTCCTTTGAACTGGTCATCGAGGACAATGGGCGTGGTTTCGCGCCGGGAACCCTGGGCCAGGCAGCGGATGCTCCTGGCCGTTTTGCTTCCGGCAACGGGCTGGAAAACATGACCCGGCGGCTGGCCGAAATCCACGGACGCTGCGATATCCAGACGGGGCCTGGATCGGGAACCAAGGTGGTGTTCACGGTGCCGCTGAAATCGGTTGCCGCCTAATCCTTGGCGCGCAAACGCCGTTACGGCTGCCGATTGAGGTCCAATGGCCATGACCATTTGGGTTCAGTGTCGTGAAAACTGATGACAATCCCCTGAGCACCGTTCGAGGTAACAATCGGGTTGGCATGGGCATTGCAATTTCCATCATTGAAGACGATGCGCCGGCCAGGGGAATTCTGGCGGACTGGATTCGCCGGGCGCCGGGTTTCCGTTGCGTCGGGGTGCATGGCAGCGCGGAGGTGGCGCTGGCGACGTTGCCCGCTGAAAAGCCGACGGTGGTTCTGATGGACATCAATCTGCCCGGCATGAACGGGATCGAATGCGTGCGCCGGCTCAAACCCCTCCTGCCGGACACCCAGTTTGTGATGCTCACGGTATATGAGGATGCCGAGCATATTTTTAATGCACTGGAAGCGGGAGCGAGCGGCTACCTGTTGAAACGGATGCCCCGCGCCGACCTGTTTGCGGCGCTCAAGGATGTTCATGCCGGCGGTTCGCCCATGAGCAGCAACATCGCCCGCAAAGTTGTCCTGTCGTTTCAGCAATCGGGCTCGCAACCCTCTGAAACGGAGGATCTTTCGGCGCGCGAGCGTGAGGTCTTGGGGCTGCTTGAGCGCGGTTTTCTCTATAAGGAAATCGCCGATTCGCTTCAGATCAGCGTGCTGACGGTCAACAGCTATATCCGCCGCATCTATGAGAAACTGCACGTACGCTCGCGCGCACAAGCCGTGGCCAAATATACCCATTTTCAGGGCGCGGCGGGCGGGGCGTTGCGGGTTGGCGGGCAGCACGCCCGTGACGTTAATTTTGACTACAAGGACTTTCTTGCTTGAAGTGAGGGTAATCGATTTAATTAGACAGATGAAACCCCAGAAATGTCCATGTCCATAGCAGATTTATCGCTTTTTTGAAACGTTTCAGATCAAACGCAAACAAACCAAACAACCCGGCAAAATGCTCCCTGGCTGACAACAATACGAATCAACCCCCCAACCCTATGAAAAGAAATCTTCTAATGTTAATTGGAGTGCTCGGCTTGGGCATTTCAATTGCGCAATCCCAAACGCTGATTAATTCCTGGGAAAACTCCCTCGAGGGTTGGTCGGTCGTTGAAACCGGCACGTGGACCAGTGTTGGATTCAGCAACACCAAGGGAGCAACCGATGGCAGCTACAGCTGGCAATTGGCTACGACCGCCGTCGATTACGGCGTTACGTTACAAGGACCATCCTCTACGAATCTGGCTCGATTGATGGCCAATGCTGCAACGGTCAACATGGATATCGTGATTGGGACAAATGCTCCCCAGTTCAATTGGGGCATCCAGATCGATCTGGAAGTCAACCAGCCAGGAGGCGTGGGCACCATGGCTGTGGACGGTGGCAATTATTCGGGCGGCGTATTCGGCGGCAGCCTCACCGACGGCAGCACAAACACTTTGACCTGGCCAGTTCTGCAGGCTGTCAGGACGGCTTTGGATGCCTATCCCAATCTGCCCTGCTACTTGACTATATCGGTTGGCGGCGGCGGCGGCGGGGCGATATTTATCGACAAACTTCGGGTCAACCTTATACCTCAAACTCAAGCCAATCTCTGGGTTCGTGAATTGTGGGATGACCAGAGCGGCGAATCGCTACCCGCCAACACAACGGTGACGGGCAATTCTTCTTCGGCTGGTTTTGATGCGACTTTGCCTTGGGTGGTCAACCCGGCCGAAACGGTCAACTGCGCGTTGATGGGATTTCGAAATTTCGGCGCCAGTGAGGAGCCCAAGGTGGGAGACAGCACGATGTGCTTGCCCGGAACGCTCGACGGGACCGGCGGCTCCACGGTCCAGGAAAACAATGGCTTCTCCTTCTTCCCGGGCCTCGGGGTCGCCAGTTTCTGGACCGCCGGTGACTTCATGACGCGGCAGTTGACCCCTGACAACTACATCAATTTCCAGGCCGCGGGCGAGTATTGGTTCACGATAACGATTGCCAACGCACCGACGTCGCTAAACGGCCAATATGTTACGCAGCCCGCCACGGGCGCAGGTGGCATTGGTTTTGCCGATGGTTCCACCACCAACGCCGATTTTGTTGCGATTGGGGCGTCCGCCCTCAATCTTTTCATTGGCCCGGGCGCGACCAATGCCAGCAAAGCTCTTTATATTTCCCAAGGCACCCTGGGGCAGCCAGGGGATCCCTGGTCGTTGTCCAACTCGCCGGCTCCTACGGCTACCTATTCGCAGACCAACTTCACCGGTGGGCCGTATCACATCAATGCTCTCGCGGCCAATAGCGTGGGCAAAATCTCGGGTGATTACATCACGCTGCTGGGACATCTCACGACTCACGGGAATGGCACCGCCACCTTGGACGCCAAATATTATGGAACCGGCATCGGTGGAAATCCTTGGAACACCGAGTTAGACAAGACCACCAACAGCATCACGTGGGACTGCAGTTATTCGTTTAGTTTTCCGGGCACGATGACCCGAATGCTGCTGTTCGAGAATGGCCAGTTCCCGTTCTACATGTTTGGCTTCCGGGCCAGCAAGAATTTCCAGGATGTCGTGGGCCTGGATCCCGGACGCATTGCGGTGGCGCCCTTGGCCAATACCTTTGTCGGATATGCCATCAACATGACCAATCTGGCGGTAGAAGCCAACTCCTGGTCCTTCGCCTCTCCGCCCGTTGGTTACGGTACCCTGAATTACCAATGGTACCAAAATGGGTCTCCGATTGCCGGGGCCACCGCGCAGTACCTCAACTTCGCCAGCGCTGTCCTCACGAACGCGGGTACTTACACCTGCGTCGCGACGGATCCGAGCGGCACTTGGAATCTAACCACCAACTCGGTTGTCATTACGGTTACCCTGTTGAACCCGCCAACATTGGCAAATATGCAGGTGCTTCATAACGGGAACACGTTCCAGGTTACCTTCGACGAGCCTAATCTCACTGGTGCTGATTTTACGAACCACTATATCTTCACCGGTGGAGTGGTCGCGACCAATGTGACGGTGGTCAACGGCACGACCACAACCATGGCGCAAATTACCACCACCGACCTGCCGCTAGGAACCAAGTTAACCTTGACCGTCAGCGGCGTAACCAATGTGGTGGGCGGAACCCTGGCGACCACGAACTTGACGTTCTGGACGGATCTGGTCCAGACCGGTGCGGCCAATTGGGATGCCTGGCTAACTGGCGGTGCGGGGAACAACTACTATTTCAATACGTTCTACCCGGCCAATCCGGTTCCTCTCGTCGGCCAATCCAGGGCGCTGACCAGTTGGGAAGGCCCTTCCAGCGGCGTCACCATGCTCGGCCTCGATGGTTATGTCGGCGACTGGTTCGGCGACAAGCAATACGGCTGGTTCATTCCGCCGGTCACCACGAACTATGTGTTCTTTATCTGCGCCGATGATGGTGCCCGGTTATTGTTGAGCACCAATTCATCCTCCACCAACATGTTTGTGATCGCGTGTGAAACGGACTGGAGCGGCGCGGACCAGTGGACGAACATTGCCAATACATTTGGTCAGGGGAATCCAAACGCCCCGCATCGTGGAGATGGCACGGCCACGGGTGTCGGCCCCACCGGCTACGTCTGGGATAACTCGGTCTCGGCACAATCGCCCGCCACCGCCTGCCTGCAAAACCGCTCCGATCAATTTATTGTCGCGTTCTACGACAGCACGGGTTTGCCCGGCGGACCCGCGGGCGCTACCAATCAGGCGAATTGGGCGGCATTTGCGGATAACCAGATATCTACTTGCATCCCGCCTGGAATGACCAACTTCTGGCCGAACCGGGATGCCAATGGCCAGGCCCTGATCCATCTGCAAGCCGGCCAGATGTATTATATGCAGCTCGAACACACTCAAACTGGCGGAGGCTACGACGAAGGCGTCACTTATAAGATTGCGGGCACTCCGGATCTGCTTTCGCCGTCGGCAACTATTCTGACTGGCTCAAACATTGCGGGAACGGTGCCGTTTACGCCGACCATAGCCGCCGTCAAAGCCGGCGGAGTGCCTGCTATTAACTACACGGGCGTCTTGCTCGCCGGGACGAACCTGCTTGGCGGCGTTACCAATGTGGTGGCGCAATCTTCGGGTGCCACAGCAATCTCCCTGGGTGGCCCGTCGCAATACATCCCGTCTCCCACCAATCACAGCATGTTCTATCGAACCAGCAAATAATTGGGTGGGACGCTGTTCAGAAAGCGTCCGGGGGAAATCCCCCCGGACGTTTTCGCGGCAAAACTCTTTTAATTGTAAAAGATAATAATTAATGTTATGGTTGTTAAGTTGATGTTTTAAATGAAAACACACCACAGGACAGCGAGGACTTTCCGGGTTTCAATTCTTTCCGGTGGTCGCGCCCGCAGGATGGCCTTCACCTTGATCGAACTGTTGGTCGTTATTGCCATCATCGCGATTCTGGCCTCGCTGCTGCTGCCCGCGCTCTCCCGGGCCAAAATGAGAGGCCAGAGCATCTCGTGCCTGGCCAAACTTAAACAGCTGCAGCTCGCGTGGATTATGTATTGCGACGACAACGAAAGCAGAATGCCCCAGAATATTGCCAGCGACTGCAACGACGGCGCTTTTGGAAGTGGTAAAGATCCGCAGGATCCGAAATACCTGTCAGGTGGGATCTATGCCGCCTGGGTGCTGGGTTCGGCCGACGCCGCCCCGGGTTGGACCAATAACCTCAATATTATGCAAGGGACGCTTTGGCCATATCTAATCTCATTGGAAGTTTACAAATGTCCGGCGGATGTCGTCACGGAGCGCAATCGCACCTATTCGATGAACTGTTGGATGAATGGAATAAATAGTTATGATGGCAGTGGAAACCCTCAGCCATGGAACAACAATTGTGTTTGGTTTCGGAAAACGACGGACCTAGTGGGAAAAATAGAGCAGACAGCGGCTTTCGTGTTCATCGACGAGAATCCCAAATCGATCCAGGACGCTTACTTCGTGGAGAATCCCGCCGTGTCCACCCTGTGGATTGACTCGCCCGCGCATTACCATCTTAATGGTGGCAATCTGTCCTATGTCGATGGTCACGCTGAGAACAAAAGATGGTCGGACTCACAAGTTCTGGCGGACGTGTTTAAAGGAAAAGACGGCTTTACATATGATTCGAGCAGCGGCGACTTGCGTTGGCTGCAAGCGCGAGCCACGGTAACGAAGGGTCGCTGAGATTGGTGGCTTGTAGCGCCATGACTAAACGGTGCCCTTGTGATGCATCGTGAAACGGAGATTCCGCCATCCAGTGTGATCATAAGGGTAATGTGAGCATAGCTGTTTCAATCATTGAAGACGATGCCCCGGCTCGGGGAATCCTGGCTGATTGGATTCGTCGTGCGCAGGGCTTCCGTTGTGCCGGAGTGCACGGCAGCGCGGAGGCGGCGCTGGCGAAGTTGCCTGCCGAAAAGCCGACGGTGGTTCTGATGGACATTAATCTCCCCGGTATGACCGGGATTGAATGCGTGCGCCGGCTCAAACCGCTGCTGCCGGATACGCAATTCGTGATGCTTACCGTGTACGAGGATCCCGAGCATATTTTCAACGCGCTCGCGGCGGGAGCCAGCGGTTACCTGCTGAAACGGACGCCCCGCGCCGACCTGTTTGCGGCGCTCAAGGATGTCCATGCCGGCGGTTCCCCCATGAGCAGCAACATTGCCCGGAAAGTCGTCCAATCCTTCCGCCGGATCCATGCGCAATCCGCGGATGCAGAGGATCTCTCGCCACGGGAGAGGGAAGTCCTGGAATTGCTGGCACGTGGTTATCTTTACAAGGAAATTGCCGAATCCCTCCAAATCAGCGTGCCGACCGTTAATACTTACATCCGACGCATTTACGAAAAACTGCACGTCCGTTCCCGCTCCCAGGCTGTGGCTAAGTTTACTCACGTACACGGTGCCGCTGGCGTGCCTGCCGCTAAATAGTCGCCGGCGCAGGAGTCAGTCGTATTCCTTTTGGGTGGACGGACAAGGCGATTTTGCGCCTTGCCCGTTTTTTGCTGGAGTTCCGTTGCGTCGGATCGGGCGGTGAACACTACCATTTCGCCGCCATTGGAGCTGTCAATGCACTTCCACTGCGAGCCGGTTCGCGCTCGATGCGCTTGAAGAGAAAGATCAATGGTGTCCCTCCCAACGCCAGCAGGCCGAACAGCCGGAAATTGTTCACAAACGCCCAAAGATGCGCCTGGTGGTCGAGCGTCTGGCAAATGACGCTGTACGCCATACGCCGGCGCATTACCATATAAACGGCGGCAATTTGTCATTTGTGGACGGTCATGCTGAAAATAAGAGTTGGACCGATAGCGGCATCCTGTCGGATGAAAACAGAGGTCAAGTCGGGTTTACTGCCGACGGCGATGATCTGCATTGGCTTCAGGTACGAGCTACGGTAAGCAAGGTAGCGACCCGTTGATCGGCGGCAGCGGCTTCCGGGGTTGGAATTTTTTTCAACGGGAGCGGACGACTGGTCCGCTCCAGCTTTAAATAAATCGATCGAGGCAGCGCGCTGCGCAGTCTCCCGACCGCGTTCAGCGGTCGGCAGAAATGGTGCAAACGGGTTGCCGTGTACCTCGCAGGTCCGCGCCTGAACAATGCGGGGCCGGCGCGGCGCGCCGGCCCTACCAGCTTCGGAATTCGGGTTAATCCGAACTGCGAAAGCGCTGCCAATGCTGGTGTCGTTACTTTTGATGACGTGATATTGTCCAATCCACGATTAAATTACAGCGCGGCAATGTATAAAAACCAATCTAACGTTTTTTCAAGGCCCAAAAGCCGCATCGGATTCACCTTGATTGAGCTGTTGGTGGTTATTGCTATCATTGCCATCCTGGCGGCACTGCTTTTGCCGGCCATGGCTAAAGCCAAGGAAAAGGCTGCCACCACCGCCTGCTTGAACAATGTCAAACAGCTTGCGTTGGCCTGGATGATGTACGCCGATGAAAACAACGATTTGCTGGTCAATTTAAGCACTTGGACCAGCCCGATACACGCACCCGTTAAATCGGCACCGGATGGGGTGCCTTGGAGAACGGACTTCCACAATGGCAACATGGTCTACACCCTCCCGCCTGGAATACCTGCCAATACCGAAGCGGCACAACAATATCTCACGGAGTTGGGTTTCTGGCAGCCGACCCCCACCATTGTCGGGCCGCTTTACCCCTACTGCAGGAATGCCAGTGTGGTGCATTGTCCCGGCGACAGGCGGTATCAATTGAAATTTCCCGGGACATACACCGGGCCCTATTCATGGGATAGTTATTCCGGGGCAGCTTTTCTGAATGGTGAAGGGAGGGATCCTGCCCTCTACCCTGCTTCTTACAAAAACAACTTAACCCAGCGGACATTCATCAAACACCCTTCTGACCGATTCATCTGGGTGGAGGGAGCGGATATGCGGGGAGAAAACGTCGGGTCTTGGGGAATGCTCAATTATGGAACGGCCGCCGCGTATTATGCTGACGCCCAATTTGGGGACTCGCCCGCCGCCTTTCACGGGATTACTGCCGTGTTCAACTTTTGCGATGGCCATGCCGAAAGTCACCGATGGCAGGACAGCTCAACCATTGCCTATGCCAATGATCAAACTAGCGGCAAAGAAAATAACTCCGATGGCATGCAGAACAAGGCCAACCATCGCGGGAACCCGGACGCTCAGTGGATTGGACTTCATTATCCCGGCAACCAGAATCCCTGACCTCGGCGGGATGCTGCAGGGCTGTCAATGCACTGCCACAGCCCGGGCCGGTTCACGCTTGATGCGCTTGAAGAGAAAGATCAACGGTATACCTCCCAGCGCCAGCAGCCCGAACAGCCGGAAGTTGTCCACAAACGCCCACAGATGTGCCTGGTGGTCGAGCGTTTGATAAATGATGCTGTAGGCCTGGGCTTTGGCCGTCACGGCATCCGTGTGTCGAACCAATGCGTGCTGCACGGTGTCGAGTTGCCTCGTGAACGCGGAATCCAGCGGGGTCAGGTGTGTCACCATCAGCGCCTGATGCGCCTGGGCTCCTCGCGCCAGCATGGTGGTGACAAACGCGATGCCGATGCTGCCGCCGAGGTTACGCGTGAGGTTGTAGATGCCGGTGGCATTGCCGATTTGCTGCTGACGCAACTGGCTCATGGTCGTTGTGGTCAAGGGTACAAAAATGAAGCTGATGGCGATCCCGTTGACAATGCTGGGCCAGATGACGCGCATCTGGCTCACCTGGAGGGTGATGTCGCTCAACATGAACGATGACACGGCCAGCAGCGAAAAACCGCAACACAACAGCCAGCGGCTCCGGACGCGGCCCACCAGGCGCCCAACGATGAATGTGGTGACGAACGCCGCGACTCCGCGCGGGCTCATCGCGTAACCACTTTGCAGCGCGGGATATCCCATCAACGTCTGCAAAAACAGCGGCAGTTCCGCCGTCGTGCCGTAGAGAATTGCGGCCAGCGACAGCATCAGGAGGACGCCGACGGCGAAGTTGCGGTTTTTGAACACACGCAAATCCACCAACGGATGCTCGGCCGTGAATTCCCGCGCGATGAACCCGACCAGCGCCAGAACTGAAATTGTGGCGAGCCAGCAAATCCAGTCGGATTGGAACCAATCCTCTTCCTGCCCCTTGTCCAGGGTGATTTGCAATGTCGCCAACCAAACGGCGAGCAAGCCAAAGCCGATGAAGTCAATGTCCGCCTTCTGGTTGCGTTTGATGTAGGGCGGGTCTTCGACCAGCCATTGTTGCAGGAACACCGCCGCGATGCCGAACGGGACGTTGATGTAAAAAATCCAGCGCCAGGAATAATTGTCGGTGATCCAGCCGCCGAGCGTCGGCCCGAGGATCGGTGCCACCACCACACCCATGGCAAACATCGCCATGGCCGAGCCACGTTTGTTCACCGGGAAACTTTCCAGCAGTACCGCCTGGGCGATGGGCACCATCGCGCCGCCGCCGATGCCTTGAAGAATGCGCGCCAGGATCAGCGTCGGCAAATCCCACGCCAGTCCGCACAATACCGAGGCGATCGTGAACAACATCACACAGGACAACAACACGCGCTTCCGGCCGAAGTAATTGCCCAGCCAGCCGGTCATCGGCAGGATAATGGCGTTGGAAACAAGATAACTCGTCAGCACCCAAGTCGCCTCGTCGGTCGTCGCCGAAAGGCTGCCGGCGATGTGTGGCAGCGCAATGTTGGCGATGGACGTGTCGAGCACTTCCATGAACACCGCCATCATCACTGCCATGGCAATGAACCAGGGATTGTGGCGCGGATGCCAGTCTTCGGGATGGGCGCTGCCGGGCATGGGAGGCCTTTTATCAGGCGTTCAGCTTCCGGCGGAGGACCAGCCGGAACCCCGCCGCCGCCACGCCCGCCAGGATCAGCGCCGCCAGACCCGCCACCCATTCCGGCAGGTTGAAGGAACTTACTTGAACATCCGGCACCACGGAAAGCCCCGGCCCGATCGTATGATCGGCGGGCAGTGACTCGTCAAAAACAATTTTCACCGGCACGCGCTGAACGACTTTCACATAATTGCCCGTCGCATTTTCCGGCGGCAACAGGCTGAACCTCGCCCCGCTGCCGGACTGGACACTGTCCACGTGCGCGGCGAACGACCGGCCCAGCGCATCGATGCTGACGGCCACGTGCTGGCCGGGTTTCATGTGTTTGAGCTGGGATTCCTTGAAGTTGGCGACGACCCAGACTTCCGCCGGCACGATGGACATCAACGCCTGGGCGACATCCACGTAATTACCCGCTTCGACGGATTTGCGGGTGACCCGGCCGTCGCAGGGCGCAAACAGTTTCGTGTAGGACAAATTGAGCTGGGCCTCCACCACATTGGTTTGAGATTCCTTCCATTGAGACAAAGCCATGCCGGCTTCTGCGCCCGCGGCATTCAATTGCGCTTCCGCCTCCTCCACTTTGGACGCTTCCTCCGCGGCGTTTTCCTCGGTGGAATGCAAATTCGCCTGCGCCGAGAGGTTCGCCGCCTTGGCGGCGTCGAATTCCTGTTGGGAGACCGTGTTTTGCTTCAGGAGTTCCTGGCTGCGCTCGAAATCCGCTTCCGTCCGTTTGGCAGTGGCGGCGCTGGCTTCGGCGTCGGCCTTGGCTTTGCGGGCGCTGGCCTCGGCGGTCGCGACCTTCTTGCTCATCAATTCGTACACGGCCAGCACGGTCCGGTAGTTGGCATCCTGCGAGTCCGCCCCCGCCTGCTTTTGTGCCAGTTTGATGTTGTAATCCGCCGGGTCGATTTCCACGAGCACGTCATTCGAATGGACGAATTGGTTGTCCAGGGCATGGACCGCCAGGACCTGGCCGGCAATCCGTGGCGCCAGCGTCACGATGTGGGCTTCAATGAAGGCATCGTCGGTGGATTCCTGGGTCAGTGCGGCGTTGAGATAAAACAACGCAAAATACAAAAGGACGGCCAGCCCGGCCGTTGCCGGCCACAAAAACCATGGCGAATTCAAGCGCGCCAGTTTTGCGCCGTTGCCCTTCGGCACGGGAGCCGGCGGATTGGGGTTGGATGGATTTTCGGTCATGGAAAATTCAGTGTTCGCTGCGCGCCGCTTTTTCCCCGCCGTGTTGCTTGGCAATCAAGACATAGAGGGAGGGAATCACCAGCAGCGTGAACAGCGTGCCGATGCTCATGCCGGCGACGAGGACAATGCCGATGGAATTGCGCGCCGCCGCGCCCGCGCCCGTCACGAGCGTGAGCGGAAAGTTGCCCGCAATGGTCGCCACCGTGGTCATCAGCACCGGACGCAACCGGAGCATGGCCGCCTCGCGGATGGCCTCGATCTTGGTCCGGCCCTGGCGCTGAAGTTCATTGGCGAACTGGACGATCAGGATCCCGTTCTTGGCAATCAATCCCACCAGCGTAATCAACCCGACCTCGGAATAGATGTTCACGGACGTGGTCCAACCGTTGGTCCAGAACGGAATGTTCGGGTTGGGCATTTTCCAGAAACAGAAGATGAGGGCGCCAAAAATCGCCAGCGGCACCGAGCCAAGAATGATGATGAAGGGGTCACGGAAGCTGTTGAATTGCGCGGCCAGCACCAGGATGATCAGGACGACCGCGAGCAGGAAGGCCGGCAGAAACTTGTCGCCTTCCACCCGCAGAAATCGCGAGTCGCCGGTGTAATCCAGTTTGTAGCCGTTCGGCAAAATCCGTGCGCATTCGGTTTCCATGAATTTCAACGCGGCGTCCAGCGGCACAATGGCGACGCCGCTGATTTTGACGGAATTCAACTGCTGGAACCGGTTCAGCGCGCGGGGGGTCGTGTGTTTTTCCAGATGCGCGAAGGTGCTGACGGGAATCAATCGGTTGCCCGGCCCTTTGACGTAGGTGTTTTGCAGCTGCTCCGCGTTCAGCCGCGCGCCGCGCTCAAGCTGAGGAATGACTTTGTAGCTGCGGCCCGCCAGGTCAAAGCGGTTTACATAATTGCCGCCCACCAGGGCGGCCAGGTCCGAGCCGATCGTCTGCATGTCCAGACCGAGCGTGGCGACCTTGTCGCGGTCGATGACCAGCGCGATTTCCGGCTGATCGACCTTGGTGTCGATCAACGGCGGAAAGGCGAACATGCCGTTGGTGGCGCACTTCTGCTGCAACTGCTGAGCGAATTCCAGGATCTGCTCCGGGTCGGCGGTGGCTGATATCACGAGGTTCAACGGGAAATTCTCGCCGCCGCCGGGCAACGGCGACGGCGTTACCATGGACATGCGAATGCCGGGCAGCCGGCTCACCATCGCCTGAACTTCGGGAACAATCTGGAAAGCGGTGCGCTTGCGCTCGCCCCACGGTTTCAACGCCAGGCCGCCAAAACCAAAGTCCGGCTGGGTCAGCTGAAAAATCTGTTCCTTTTCCGGTACCTTGGCAAAGGAACTGCCGGCCAGGTCCGCGTAAAACGAAGTCTGCTCGATGGTCGAGTCCGGCGGCGTTTCCACGACGCCGAAGATGACTCCCTGGTCCTCCGCCGGCGCGGGTTCCTTCGCCTGCCAGGCCATGTTGAACATGGGTAAGATCAGCAAAGACAGCCCGATCCAGAGGGTATAAACCATCGGTCGCCGCGCCAGGGTCCAGTCCAGCACGCGCCCATAAAATTGTTTCAGCCGGTCAAAATCGCGGTTGATGCGCCCGACCAGTCCATGGTCTTCACGGTCATGGCTCAACAGGCGCGACGCCATTACCGGCGACAAGGTCAGGGCGACGATGCCCGAAATGAACACCGCGCCGGCGAGCGTCAGCGCAAATTCCCGGAACAGCGAACCGGTCAATCCGCCTTGAAAGGCAATCGGCGCATAAACCGCCGCCAGGGTGATGGTCATCGCGATGACCGGCCCCACCAGCTCCTGCGCCCCCAGCAACGCGGCGTCCACCGGGGTTTTGCCTTCGCGAATGTGGCGTTCGATGTTCTCGACCACCACGATGGCGTCGTCCACCACCAGCCCGACGGCCAGCACAATCGCCAGCAGCGTGAGCAGGTTCAGGGTGAACCCCAGGACCTGCATCAGGAAGACCGCGCCGACGAGCGACAACGGGATGGCGACCAGCGGGATCAACACCGAACGAAACGAGCCGAGGAAAAGAAAAATCACCACCGACACGATAACCAGGGTGATGATCAGCGTCTTCACCACTTCATGCAGCGCATCGGAAATATACTGGGTTGCGTCATAGGCCACATAGGCATTGAGGCCGTTGGGCAGGACTTTTTGGATGGAGGCCATTTCCTTGCGCACCCGCTTGATGACGTCGAGCGAGTTGGCGTTGGGCAGGGTCCAGATGCCCATGAACACGGCATGTTCGCCGCTGAAGCGCACTTCGGAATTGTAGTCCTCCGCGCCCAGCACCACGTCCGCCACATCGGACAACCGCACGAGCCGGTCGCCGGCCCGGCGAACGACAAGATTTTTGAACTCGGCGACGGAGCGCAAATCCGTATTCGCGGTCAGGTTGACCTGGACGAGCGAGCCTTTCGTCTGGCCGACGGCGGAAAGAAAATTGTTCGCGGTCAGCGCCGTGCGCACTTCATTCGGGCTGATGTTGAAGGCCGCCAGCCGGTCAGGCTTCAGCCAGATGCGCATGGCAAACGTGCGGCCGCCCAGAATGTCCGCCTTTTGCACGCCCTCCAGCGCCGTCAAACGCGGCTGCACCACGCGCACGAGGTAGTCGGTGATCTGGTTCGCCTCCAGGACGTCCGATGAAAAACTCAGGTACGCCGAGGCGAATTGCGAATCCGCCGTGGCGATGGTGAGCGTGGGGATTTCCGCCTCGGGCGGCAGATCGTTGCGCACCTGGTCCACCTTGGAACTGATTTCACCGAGCGCTTTTTTTGAGTCGTAATTCAGCCGCAGATGGACGGTGATGGTGGATAGGCCCAGCTTGCTGGCTGATTCCATGTAATCGATCCCGTCGGCGGCGGCGATGGCGCGTTCGAGCGGCTGCGTGACAAAGCCGCGCACCAGGTTCGCGCTGGCGCCCACATAAACCGTCGTTACCGTGACGGTGGCGTTCTCACTGAGCGGATATTGCCGGATGTTGAGCGAGCGGATGGCCTGCAAGCCCGCGATCAAAATGATCAGGCTCACCACGGTCGCCAGCACCGGCCGGCGGATGAAAATATCCGTGAAAGATTTCATGCACGCGCTATTTCAACTGTTCGGCGGGTTGGGCGACATCGAAGGCTTCGGCGTGTCGGTGTTGTTTTCCTGGACGCGGGTGCCGTTGTGGAGCTTGAAGAGGCCCGCGCTCACCACCCGGTCTCCGTCCTTCAACCCGGATGACACACTGATGAAATCGCCGTGGTTTCGGCCGGTGCGAACAAACTGCTGGCGGACTACCAGTGCTGCATTCGTGCTATTGGATTCAATCACGTAAACCGAGTCGCCAAACGGCTCGCTCAAAATCGCCGTCGACGGCACGGCCAGCACAGTCTGCTCCTCCGGAAACACCACCTCGACCCGCACAAACATCCCGGGTTGCAACCGTTTGTCCGCGTTCTCCAATGTCGCCTGCAACTGCACGCTGCGCGTGGTCTGATCGAGATCGGGATTCATGGCCGTCAACATGCCCTCGAACACCTGCCCGGGATAACTGTCCGAGGAAACCCGCACCGGCAGCCCGCTCCGGAGCTTGGCCAGGTCCTGCTGCGGCAGCGAGAAGTCGCAGTAAACCGGCGACAATGCCTGCAGCGAAACGATGGGTTTGCCCACGTCCAGCAACTCGCCGAGATTCACCAGCCGGATGCCCAGCTGCCCGGCAAACGGCGCGCGGATGTTTTTCTTTTCAATGGTCGCGCGGATGTTGTCGGCATTGGCCTGGTTCTGTTTGAGCGATGCCTCCGCCGTGTCCAGTTCGGATTGGGACACGGTGTTGTTGACCCGCAACTGGCGCGTCCGTTCGGTATTGAGACGCGCCAGCTCCACCTGTGCTTCAATGGCCCGCAATTGCGCCTCCTCCGACGAGGTGTCCAGTCGCACCAGCAGGTCCCCCTTGGCCACGACCGCGCCGGATTCGAAAGTGATTTCGCTCACCTTCCCGGCGATCTCCGGCGAAACCGTCACGCCTTGTTTGGCGTTGATGGAACCGACGGCGGTAAGGGTGTCCGGCCATTTTTCCTCGTGAACGACGGCGGTGGAAACGGTTTCCGGAGGTGGAACAAATGTCTGCCCGGCGGCGATCATGGTGCGGAATTCCCATATTTTTACGCCGGCCAACACGGCAAAGACAGCCAGTACCACAGCAATGGCGACGATGATCATTCGTTTCATGCTTTTGTTCTCCTTGAAATTCCAGCCCGCCGTTTCTTTTTGGCTCCCGCGCCGGTCAGGAACAGGTCCACGATGCGTTCCGCCGCCCGGCGGTTTAGGCGATAATCCGGCATCAAGAAATGCGACGCAATATAAAGATGGGCCTGCCCGTAAAAACCATAGGCCAGGTCCCGGGCATCAAAACGGTCGTTCAATTCATCGGCCGCCTGGGCGCGCTGGATGAGCGAACGGATGAATTCGAGGTTGCGCTGGCACCGGTCGAGATAACGCAGGTCCGGCGGCACTTCGCCCGGTGCGGCAAACGCTGTGGCAAAGGCAATGCGCGTCAGGTCCCGGTTTTTATGGAAGTAATCGAACAACGCCGCCAGAATTTCTATCAACTGTCCGCGGACGTCCGCTTTGCGGGCGGCGGCCTGCTGCACCACCTGCAGCCGTTCGTCGTGCGCCTCGCTGACCAGTGCCTGGAACAGGCCGGCCTTGTCGTGGAAATAATAATACAGCGCCGGCTTGGACACTTTCGCGTCGCCGACGATTTGCTGGACGGACGTGGCCGCATAGCCGCCGTTGGCAAACCGCTTGAGTGCCGCCCGGAGGATTTGTCGCCGCGTCCCTGGACCGTGCTGAGCCATAACCTACCGAACGGTAGGTAACAAATGACGGTTCGTCAAGTGACTTTTTTGGCGGAGGCCGGGCCGGCGGTCTGTTCGGCGGTGCCCGGTTTGGGTGGTAGGGACATCGCGCTGCGATGTCCCCGCCGGCGTAACAGCGGGCGGAATGAGATACCTTTTGGAATTCTCAGCTTTTTAATTGCGCCGCTGCGCGCGGCGCGCCATTCCTGCCTGACCAGAACGCCACCGTCCTTTTCAAAGGGTTGAAAGCCGTGCGGCAAATGCTTACTCTGGCCGGGTTGGGCGGCAAACCTTGAAACCGGAACTTTTATGAAACATTGGCATATGCAAATCCTCTGGCCAGTGCTGGTCGTGGCCGGCGTTTGTCTGGTCGGTATCACCGGCTGTAACAAACCGTCGGGTGGCGGTACCACAGCGGGCGATGTCATTAAGGTCGGGGAATTCGCATCGCTGACCGGCAGCGAAGCCACGTTCGGCCAGTCGTCACATCAGGGCACCCAGCTGGCGGTGGACGATCTCAATGCCGCCGGCGGCCTGCTGGGCAAAAAAATCCAGCTGCTGACCGAGGACGACCAGTCCCAGGCCGGCCAGCCGGCCACGGTCGTGCGCAAATTGATTTCGCGGGACGGCGTCGTGGCGATTCTCGGGGAGGTTGCGTCGTCGCGTTCCATGGAGGCTGCGCCCATCTGCCAGCAAAACAAGATCCCGATGATTTCGCCTTCATCCACGAATCCCAAGGTCACGGAAACAGGGGATTACATTTTTCGTGTTTGTTTCATCGACCCGTTTCAGGGCACGGTCATGGCCAATTTCGGCCGCAAGACCCTCAAGCTGAAAACGGCGGCGGTGTTGGCGGACGTAAAAAGCGATTACAGCCTGGGGTTGGCCAAATTTTTCAAGGAGGGCTTCGCGGCGGACGGGGGGAAGATCGTTGTGGAACAAAACTACAGCGCCGGGGACAAGGACTTCAACGCGCAGTTGACCGCCATCAAGGCTGAAAATCCCGACGGGATTTTTGTTCCCGGTTATTACACCGAGGTCGGGCTGATTGCGTTGCAGGCGCGCCAGTTGGGCTTCACCGGTCCCATCTTTGGCGGCGACGGGTGGGAATCGTCCTCGCTGGTGCCCATTGGCGGCAAGGCCCTGGAGGGCTGTTATTTTTCCACTCATTATTCGCCGGAGGACACCTCGCCCGCGGTCCAGGACTTTGTGAAGCGGTTCCGTGCCCAACACAACGAGACGCCCGATGCCATGGCGGCGTTGGGTTATGATTCGGCGATGATCCTTGCCGACGCCATCAAGCGCGCCGGCTCGGCTGATGGCGCAAAAGTCGCCGCCGCGCTGGCGGCCACGAAAGACTTCGCCGGGATCACCGGCAGAATTACCATCGACCCCAACCGGAACGCCTCGAAGCCGGCCGTGATCCTGACGATCAAGGATGGGCAGTTCAAGTACGTCGAAACCATTGCGCCCTGAGGTGGTTGATAGTTGAGAGTTGATGGTTGATGGAAAAGGGCGTAAGTGAAACGCCATGTTTAACTTTGAAAAACTTGAAACGTGGCAAAAGGCGATTGCGTTTGCCGATTTGGTTTATGAGTTGACACGCCTTTTCCCGGTGGAAGAAAGATTCGGACTGACGAATCAAATGAGGCGGCCAGCGGTTTCTATTTCCTCAAACATCGCAGAGGGAACGGCGCGAAATTCCAAGAATGACTACGCGCGATTCTTGGAAATTGCCGCCGGGTCGCTCTTTGAAGTTGTTTCTCAATCGTTCATCGGCAAACGGCAGGGTTTGCTATCTGAAATTGATTTTAGGAAGCTGTACGCCGCCGCTGAAGAACAGGGAAAGATGTTAAGCGGCTTGCGTCGTTCTGTTTTGAAAGACTCATGACTGACGTTTCCATCAGCTATCAACCATCAACCATCAACTCCTTCTGACCGAATTTCTCCAGCAACTCATCAATGGCCTGGCGCTCGGCTCGATTCTCGCTCTCATCGCGCTCGGCTATACGATGGTCTACGGAATCCTCCGTTTCATCAACTTCGCTCACGGCGACATCTTCATGCTCGGCGCCTTTGCCGGGTTTTATATCGCGCCGAAAGTTGCCGCTTTTCTGCCCACCCCATCCATTTGGGCCGGATTAGTAGTCATGGGAATTGCCATGGTGATCTGCGCCACCATCGGGGTGGTCATCGAAAAGCTCGTCTATCGGCCGCTGCGCCGCAGTCCCAAACTGACCGTGCTCATCACCGCCATCGGGGTTTCGCTGTTCCTCGAATACAGCGGCCAGCTGGCTTTTGGCGCCGCCCCGAAAAAATTCCCTGACCTCATCCCGGCGTATCCCCTCACCCATCTCGGCGGATTGAGCATCAACAGCAACCAGATCATCGTGCTCGGCGTGACATTGCTGTTGTTGCTGGCCCTGAGGTTCATCACCTTGAAAACCAAAATCGGCACGGCCATGCGCGCGTTGTCCTTCAACCCCGAGGCCGCAGCCCTCATGGGCATCAATACCGACGTCGTCATCTCATTTACCTTTGCCCTCGGTTCGGCGCTCGCCGCCGCCGCGGGCATTCTCTACGCCGTCAGCTATCCGGCGATTGACCCGCTCATGGGCATTCTGCCCGGGCTCAAAGCATTCGTGGCGGCGGTCCTCGGCGGCATCGGCAACCTGCCCGGCGCGGCGCTGGGCGGCATTATCATCGGCGTCACCGAGACGCTCGTTTCCGGCTACATCTCCTCCACCTACCGGGATGCGATTGCCTTCGGCGTTTTGATTTTAATCCTGCTCCTCAAACCGTCCGGCCTGCTCGGCAAACGGGAGATTGAAAAAGTATGATGTTCAAGCATGCCAAGCTCCTGTTGCTGGTTGGCCTCGGGCTGAGCCTGCTGGCTTCGCTCGGGGCCGGCCGTGTCAATCCCTACGTCCTGTTCGTCCTCTACGACATCGGTATCAACATCATCCTCGCCGTCAGCCTGAACCTGATCAACGGGTACACCGGGCAGTTTTCGCTCGGTCACGCTGGCTTCATGGCCGTGGGCGCCTACACGGCGGCCGTTATCACCAACCAGTTCGGCAATCTAAACCCGGCCGCGTCCGGCGCGCTGTTTTTTGGCGCCCTGCTGGCGGGCGGATTGCTCGCCGCCGTGGCGGGATTGCTCGTCGGCCTGCCCACGCTGCGATTGAAAGGCGATTACCTGGCCATCGTCACGCTCGGCTTCGGCGAAATCATCCGCGTCATCTTTCAGAACCTGGACCGGGTCGGCGGCGCGCGCGGGTACAGCGTGATGCACGGTTCCACGGATCTGTTTTGGACGTTCGGGCTGGCGGCGGTGACGGTTTATGTCGTTACTTCGCTCGTCCATTCAACCTATGGCCGCGGGTTTATTGCCGTGCGCGATGACGAGGTGGCCGCCGAGGCCATGGGCATCAACACGACTAAATACAAGGTCACCGCCTTTGTGGTGGGCGCATTTTTTGCCGGGATCGCCGGCGGCCTATACGCCCATTCAAAACAATTCATCACCCCGGGCGGATTCAATTTCATGGAATCCATTGCCATCGTCGTCATGGTCGTGCTCGGCGGCATGGGCAACACGCCGGGGGTGATTCTCGCCGCGATTCTGCTGACGATTTTGCCGGAAGTCCTGCGGCCGGTAGCCGAATACCGGATGGTCCTGTACTCGCTGCTTCTGATCGTGCTCATGCTCACCCGGCCCCAGGGCCTGTTTGTCTGGCGCCGAAAAATCCCGGACGCCCCGCCATGACCGCCCTCGCCGAAGACAGTCTGCTGCAGGCCGAAGCGGTTACCATCCGTTTCGGCGGCTTGACGGCCGTGTCGAATTTGGATTTACACGTTCAGAGCCACGAACTGGTCGGTTTGATCGGTCCGAACGGCGCAGGCAAGACGACCGTGTTCAATCTGATCACCGGCGTCTATCAACCGGCCGAAGGCGAAATTCTTTTCGACGGCCGATCGGTGGTCGGCAGCAAGCCCTACCGCATCACCGCCCGCGGCATCGCGCGGACGTTCCAGAACATCCGGCTGTTTTCGTCTCTGACGGTTTTTGACAATGTCCGGACGGTGTTTCACCTGCATTTGCAGGGCGACGTCCGGCATGCGCTCTGGCGCGGCCGCGCGTTCCTGGACGAGGAAAGATCCATCGCCGGCCGCGTGATGGAACTGTTGGAGATTTTTCACCTCGAAAAATTCCGGGACGCGCCGGCGAAAAGCCTGAGTTACGGCGACCAGCGGCGTCTGGAAATCGTGCGGGCGCTGGCGGCGCAGCCGAAGTTGCTGCTGCTCGACGAGCCCGCTGCCGGGATGAACACGAGCGAAAAGACGGATTTGATGCGGTTGATCCAGTTCATCAAGGACCGGTTCAAGATTTCCGTGTTGCTCGTCGAACATGACATGCAAGTGGTGATGGGTATCTGCGAGCGCATCGTCGTCCTGGATTACGGCGTGAAAATTGCCGAGGGAAAACCGGACGAAGTCCGCCGGGACCCGAAAGTCATTCAAGCCTACCTCGGGGATTGAAATCATGCTGGAAATCAAAAACCTGACCGTGAGTTACGGCGCTATTACCGCGTTGCACGGGATCTCGCTGTCCGTGCCGGCGGGCGCCATCGTCACGCTCATCGGGGCGAACGGCGCTGGCAAGACCACCACACTCAAGACGATTTCCGGCCTGTTAAAGTCCAAGTCCGGTGAAATCCGCTACGCCGGCAAAAACATCGCCGGCCTGCCGCCGCACCAGATCGTCCGGCTCGGACTTTCGCACGTACCGGAAGGCCGGATGATCTTTGCGAACCTGACGGTGATGGAAAACCTGCAGATGGGCGCCTATTTGCAGAGGGACCGGGCGGCCGTCCGGCGCGAACTGGATCATGTGTTTGCGGCTTTTCCGCGTTTGCAGGAGCGGGAAAAACAAATCGCGGGGACCCTGAGCGGCGGCGAGCAGCAAATGCTGGCGATTGGCCGCGCGTTGATGAGCCGGCCGAAATTGTTGATGCTGGACGAACCGTCGTTGGGGCTCGCGCCGTTGCTGGTCAAGACCATCTTTGAGAAGATCGTCGAGATCAACCGCCAGCAGGGCATTACCGTCCTGCTCGTCGAGCAGAACGCGAAGCTGGCCCTGGAAGTGTCGGGCTTCGGGTACGTGCTGGAAACCGGCAAAGTCGCTTTATCGGGCGACTCGGCCACGCTGCGTCAGAATCCCCAGGTCAAAAGCGCTTATTTGGGCGGGGTTTGATTTTCGGCCGGCGGCGGCGCTTTGGGCAGCAGCCGGGAGATGATCACCAGCAGCACCACGACCACCAGCGCGAGGATGCCCCAGAATACCACGCCGCCTTTGCCGGGGATTTCATACTCGCGCCAGGATGATTTCAGAAGCTGTTGCGCGGCGCCAGTTGATGCGGCGGCCTTGTCCGCCGACAACAATTGCCCGGCCACCAGGCTGAGGTCATAGCTCGGCGCGGCCGCGCGCGGGTTGCCGTAATACAGGAAAAGTCCATCGCCCGAGCCGGCTTTGAACAAAATGCGCGTGGCGGGATAAAAGCATTGAAAGTTTTCCAGGGCGATCGGCGGGTTGTCGCCATTGTGCGTTTCCAAAAATAACGTGTCGCTTTGGGGCGGGCTGTCGAGGGCCAGGAAGAATTCCTGGCTTTTGCGGTCGGGCTTTTGCACCCAGGAAGCTCCCCCCAGATTGTGCCGGTATTTTTCGCCGCGCTGGTCGGTGAGTTCTTCGTAAAGCGTCAGATCCCGTTGAAACAGCGGCGTCTTCGTGGTGCAACTCAGGCGGGTAACGGGCAGGTTGGCTTGCGGCAGCTTGAGGATCCAGCGGCTGAGTCTGGGGTCTTCCGCGTTGTTGGTGGCGGTCACTGCCGGCGCCAGCGAGCAGTTGATCGAGGTACGTTCGAGGATATAAGGCACCTGGTTGCTGCCGTGCAAAAGCCGCAGGTCCGGGAAACCCGGTTGCGCGTGCCCGAGCGTCTCCGGCCCGAGTTCCAATTGCTGGGCGCCGGCGCGACTGATAGTTACCGGCTGGCGAAATTTCCACGCCGATACGTCCAGCGTCGAGCCGGTTCCCGCGATGCCCGGCAATACTTCCGGTGCGCGATAATTTGAGTTGTCCGCCGGCGGTGAAAGCTTGATCGGCGAAATGGTCATGGCTTTGAGGTTCATGTCCAGCGCGGCCAGGTCGTAACGCGGTGTGGCGCATTGGCCGTTGCCCGTCAGCAGGTGATAAGGACCCGCCTGGCGCGCAAGAAACACGAGATAAACCGGGCGCCGCTCAACGCGCACCGCGGTGACGGGTAACGGCGGGCTGTCCTGATTTTGAATGAACATCAGCAATTCCCGCGAACGGACCAGGTGTTCCGATGGCACCAAAAGACTTTCCGCCGCCGGCTGGCTTTCGACGGCAACGCGATAAACCACGCCCTGGCCGATGGGTTGCTCATGAATGGTGTCTTCGGCAACCTGTGGTACCGCCAACGTCACGTGCCGCGTAAAAAGCGGTTCGGCGGTTTCAATCTGCACGGCGGTGAGGTCCAAATTGGCCGCCCCGAGATCCAATGCCAGGCGCGTCTCACCCGGGTTTTCATTGCGTTCGGAAATGGTCACCGGCAACCATGCGGTCGGAGCCGGTTCGGTCACCGCTACGCGGATGTGCGCGCCGGTAAAGGGGATCGGCGGTGTGCGCTGGTCGTCCACCGTCAATCGCAGCCACGGCCACGTGCCGGCGGGAAAGGAAACGTGGAGCCGGTTCACGCCGTCCGGCTGCCGGAAAATCGGTTGTCCCGACTCGAGGGGCTGCCAGCGTTTGAGGTCGGTAGAACCTTCGATGCGCACCGGTTTGATGAAGCTCCCGGCCGGCGTTTCCAGCGTGACATCATCCAACGGTTGGGCCAGCCCGGTCTCCAGGACGATGACCGTGTTGCTCGGGGTCAACGAAACGTGAAATGCTTTTACATTTTGAACGACTTTGGTCACCGGGACCGGGCGTTCAATCAAATAAGGCACCTCGTTGCCTGCCTCGTCGTAAAGGCGCAGGTCTTCCAGCGCGGGGCGGGCGGCATCCAACGTTTCAACCGGCAGGTTCAGCTTGATCAACCCGGGCGCGGGCACGGTGAACGATTGTTCCTGTCGCCAGTCGGCGGGCAGGCCGCCGGCGATGGCGGAAACGGCGATCGTGAGTGCTAAAATGCCAAGCCAATTTATCCACCGACGGCAACGCGCTTTGCCTGGTGGGGCGAGCGTCCTCGCGAGCCTTGCCCGGGAACCTGTGAACGGCTCGCGAGGACACTCGCCCCACCAGAATGAATTTTCAGAACTATCGCTACTTTTCCGTTTCATGTTTGGTTTCCTTGTCTTTGGCCGCGGAGGCGTAGAAGCGTTGATAGGCGAACGACGCCAGCATGGCAATCACCGCCACGCCGAAGAACGCGCCGATGCGGTACAGCTGGCCCAGCCGGGTCAGGTCATGGAAGAACAGTTTGAGCAGCGTCACACTCAGCAGGCCGATGGCGCTGTAGCGGGCCGCCGGGACTTTCCGGAGAATGCCAACCACGAGGAGCACCAGTGCAAACAATGCCCAGGCAATGGAATACGTCATGTCGCGCGCGAAATCGCCGCTGAACTGGAACGTCAGCGTCGAGCCGGGCGGGCTGAAATAATCCGCGGTTTCGATGTTTAGCAGCAGAAAGGCGAGCACGGTGCCCAGGCTGACCAGGATGGGTGGCGTATTGATTCCCCAGGTCCGATTTCGCGGCGGCGCGAGCAATCGCGCACCGGCAAACAGGCAGAGGGTCACGATGCCATACGCGTAAAGATACCAGTTCCAAATCGCCCTCGTGCTGCTCGGATGATATTCGAGCACGGCGGGGTTGAACGCGAGCCGGACGAACGCGGCGACCAGCAGGCCGGCGCCTGCCAGCCGCAGGCCCGGGTGCGGCACACGATGGAACAGCCACAGCAGCGCGGCGCCCTCCAATGCCCAGCCAATGGTGATCCACTGCCGGTCGAACTGGATCGGGAAAATGAGCGTGATGAAGAACAACGCCACGCCGCCGAACCAAGCCAGTTGCGTCAGGCGGGCCGGGTGCTCCGGGGTTTTCTTCAACACCACGACGAGGCTCAGCAGCGGCGGGAGGGCAAAGGCCGCGGGCAACAGCCCCATGACCTGGTTCGGGTAGGTCGCGGCCACGAGCCGGTGAACCAGGAAAAACTGCGGCAGGCCGGCCAGCGCCGCCGTGGCCCAGGGGACCACCCGGTTGCCAAATTTTTTCAGGAACAGGAACGGGAACAGCGCAAACACGGCGAAGAAAATCAAGTACCAGGCCAGTGGCAGGGTCGGCGCCACGTCGGAATTCGCGGCGTTGAACCGGTTGAAATGCCACGCGCATTCCAGGGCGGCGACGCAGGCCAGCCCGACGGCGGGCAACCAGTCCTGCGAAAACATCTTCGCCACCCCCAGCAGCAGCACGACCAGGAGCAGGGCGAGTCCGAAGACCGGCGATGGGTTCGCCAGCGACAACCGCAACGTGGCCATGATGAGCAGCAGGAAGGGCAGCACGGCGGAGCAGGCCGGCAGGAACGCCGCCAGGTTCTCCGATTGCAGGGCGTCCTCGTCCAGCTTGAGCGCCCGGGAGAGTGCATCCGGTTTCAGTTTGCGCACCGCCCAGACGCTCACGGCGACAAAGAAGATCGCGAAGACGCCCAGCAGGAAGAAAGACGAGGGCAATCCGGTGATTTCGGCGGGCGTTTTAAAGATCAACGCGCCGGTGGCGGCCAGGGTCAACAGCATTGCGACCAGCACCGGCAGGAACGAGGCCAGGGCGACGGCCACGCCGATGGCCAACACATCCACCAGCAGGACGAACGGCCAGACGATAAATGAAACTTCAGCGAGCTGGAAAATCGGGATGAGCACCAGTACTAGCGCCAACGGCGGAAAAAGCTGGGTTCCCCACAACGAGGTAGTGATGCCCCGTCGGCGCTGCAGGATTACCGGGAAAACCGAGTGCAGGATGGCGAATATGAAATAGAAGGCCAACGCCGCGTTCAACAGATCGTTGTTCAGGGACTTCGCCGTCCAGGCGGCGAGCAACCCGAAAACGGCCAGGCCGGCGATGGGCTGGGCGGGGACAAGTTCGTCATCAAGCAGGACGAGGGCGGTGACGACCAGGTCAATCAGGAAGACAAAACCGAACATCAGCCAGGGCCGCTGTGCGAGCGGGGGAAAGGCCAGGAACCAGGAGGTGAACACCAGCGCGACGGCCACCAGACCCAGGGTGGAACCCGGGAGCCATTTGTTCGCCCGGCCGCGAAGTTTTGCGGTCCCGGCCGCCGCCAGATACAGAAGGTTGAATCCCAGCAGCACGGCCAGCGCGACCAGGATTTTATCGCCTTCAAAATACTTTTCCGTCTCGAAAAACTTTCCCGCCCAGCCGATTTGCATGCAGGCAGTCCCGGCCGCCGCCAGAGCGGTGAGGAAATGCCAGCGGCGGTTCAGCGCCACCAGGATGAGGCCGGCGTCGAGAATGGCAATGTAACCGAACAAGCCCAGTGGATTGTCCTGGTTGGTGGACAGCAGGATGGGCGTGAGGAAACCGCCCAGCATGCCGAGGATGGCTACGACCATGGCATTGAGACGCACGGCCAGCAGAAAAGCGGTCGTAGTGATGAGTACCATCAACAGGAAGGTTGGAACCGGCCCGAAGAACTCAAAATGATAAATGGAGCGGCACGCAAAGGTGACTGCGTAAAGAATCACCACCCCGGTGGCGCACAAGGTTTGCGCCCCGACGGTATATTGCTTTCGCCGATGCAGCCAGGCACCGCCAACCAGCAAAGTGAGGCCGGTCAGGAACCCGCAGGCCATGCGGAGTTCCGGTGAAATCAAGTTGTGATCAAAGGAATATTTGATGGCGAAGGCAACGCCCAGAAGGATCGCCAACCCGGAAGCATAGGCAAACCCCTTGACGCCCAGGAACTGTTCCCAGTTGATGGCTGGAGCGGTCGGGCGCGGCACCGACGGCGCCAGCCTCGGCGGCGGGGTGGCCACAGGAATAGGTGGCGGTGCAACCGCGGGCGGCGATTGTGATGAAACCATGGGCTTGGGCGCCGCGACCGGTTTTGGCACCGCTGGCACCGGCGGCACGGCGGCAACTTTTATCGTCGCAGCGACCGGGGCGGGTGCCAGTTTGGGTGCCGGTTCGACTGGTTTTGCCGGCTCCTGCTCCCGTTTCAGCCGGATGATTTCAGCCTCCAGTTCACTGAGACGAAAGGCAAGTTCCTCGATTCGTCCCCTGGCTTGAACGGCCCGTACAACCAGCCAGACGGCCAGGGCAATGGGAACACCAAGAACCACCAAGACGACGACGGCTATCATTGGTTCCATAAAATTTACTTTCTGGAGGCGGAACGGGTTGGTTGGGCGCAGTCTGCGCTCCGGCGCGAGGCCTTGGCAAGCAGGAACGACCCGGCCTGCCAGAGCGAACCCGAATGGACGGCGCAGCGGGGATTTCGGTCCGTTTTCACTTCCTGACCCTAATCGGGCGGGTCCCGGGAAGCTAATTGATAACAGGCATGGCGGCTTCGTGAAAATCAATGCTCCCGGGGTGTTTTTCCGACGGATCGACCAGGCCAAAATGCCCTGTTGACTTCGCTTGAAAGTTTGATATTTTCTCCGCTCCTTTGCTCAAGATTTAGATGAAAACACATTTGCCCAAAGTGAATTTGGACCAGCGGAAATGGCACGTGATTGATGCCGATGGCGCCGTGCTTGGCCGGTTGGCCGTGCAGGTCGCCGATATTTTACGCGGTAAAAACAAACCCATTTACACGCCGCACCTCGACGCCGGTGACTTCGTCGTGGTGATCAATGCCGAGAAGGTCCGGGTCACCGGCAAAAAGGAAACGGCCAAGGAGTTCATGACGTATTCCGGCTGGAAGGGCGGCGAGAAATACACCAGCGTGGCCCAGGTGCGCGCCAAGCATCCGGAAAAGCTCATCCTGCATGCTGTCAAAGGCATGATCCCCAAAAACCGGCTCGGCAGCCAGTTGCTCACCAAGCTGAAGGTTTTCAAGGGCCCGAAACATCCGCACGCGGCGCAGCAGCCCGAACCCCTCAAGGCCGCGGCCTGATTTTCAACTCTCAACCCCACTGACCGATGGCTGAAACCAAAATTACCGAATATCTCGGCACCGGACGGCGCAAGACCGCCGTCGCGCGGGTCCGGCTCGCGTCCGGCAACGGCAAAATCACCGTCAACGGCCGCGCGTTTGAAAATTATTTCCCGCTGGAAACCCTGCGGGTGACTGCGGCGCAACCGCTGACCGTCACCGGCACGCTGGAGAAATTCAATGCGCGCATCAACGTCAGCGGCGGCGGGCCCAACGGCCAGGCCGGCGCGGTGCGGCACGGCATTTCCCGGGCGTTGCTGCAATTTGACGCCACCTTGCGCGGGGCGTTGAAAGCCGAGGGCTTTCTCACGCGCGATTCGCGCATGAAGGAGCGCAAGAAGTACGGCCAGCCGGGCGCGCGCAAGCGGTTCCAATTCTCCAAACGTTGATCGCACGCGAAATTTTCCAACCCCGCTGGTTCAATCCGGCGGGGTTTTTTGTTGGGATTCCGGCTCCGGCGGGTCCGGTTTTGACGGACGGGAACGCAGGCTTCAATCCGGTATTTTTACTCTGTATTTTTAGCGCCGTTGCGGTAAAAGAAAGACACAATGAATCTAAAGAAAGTTGCCATTGTCGGTGCGTCGGGTTATTCCGGCGAAGAGCTCGTCCGGTTGGTGTTGAACCATCCGCATGTGGAACTGGTGGCGGCGACCTCGCGCCAGAACGCGGGGCAGACCCTCGCGCAGGTGTTCCCGAGATTTGCGGGCCATTCACAGGCCAAAACGCTGCAGTTCACCGAGCCGAATGCCGAATTGCTCGCCAAGCAGGCCGACCTGGTGTTCCTGGCCTTGCCGCATGGCGTCGCTTCCGAATACGCCGTGCCGTTGCTCAACGCCGGCTGCATTGTGATCGACCTCAGCGCCGATTTCCGGCTCGAGAGCGCGGAGAATTACCGGGAATTTTACGGGCACGACCATCCGGCGCCGGATTTGCTGGGGAAATCGGTTTATGGCCTGCCGGAGATTTATCGTGAGGACATCCGGAAATCGATGCTGGTGGCCGCCCCGGGCTGTTATCCGACGAGCATTCTGCTACCGGTGATGCCATTGTTACAGGCCCGCCTGGTCAAGCCCACCGGCATCATTGCTGATTCGCTCAGCGGCGTCAGCGGTGCGGGCCGTAAGACCGAGCCGGATTATCTGTTTTGCGAGTGCAATGAAAGCATGCGGCCCTACGGAGTGCCCAAACACCGGCATTTGTCGGAAATCGAGGAACAACTTTCGTTCGCCGCCGGCACAAAGGTCATTGTCCAGTTCACGCCCCATCTGATTCCGGTGAATCGCGGCATTTTGACGACGCTCTATCTCGCGCCGGAAAAGCACTTTTCCGATGCAGCGGGATTGACCGCGTTGAATGAACAGATTGCGGCCTGTTATGCGAAGGCTTACGGCAACGAACCGTTCGTGCATCTGCTCGAAGGCAAGGCGCTGCCCGACACGAAAAATGTCGCCGGTACCAATGTCATCGAAATTGCCTGGCGCCTCGACCCGCGCACCGGCCGGCTCATCGTGATGAGCGCCGAGGACAACCTGATCAAAGGCGCGAGCGGCCAGGCCATCCAAAGCATGAACCTGGTCTGCGGCTTCCCGGAAACGGCCGGATTGGTTTGAATCGGACGTAGCAGCCGACGTAAGGAGGCTCAAACTGAAGAATGAATTGAAATGAGCCTCGTGACCTCGGCTGCTACAAAGACAAAAAAGGGCCTGCATTGGAACGCGGCGGATTACGCCGCGAATTCCGCCGCGCAACAAATCTGGGCGCGCGAACTCATCGCGCAGCTCCGGCTGCGCGAGGATGAGCACGTGCTCGATGTCGGCTGCGGTGACGGCAAAGTGACCGCCGAACTGGCCCGCGCCGTGCCGCAGGGTTCGGTCACCGGGATTGATGCTTCGCCGGAGATGATCCGGTTTGCGCGAAGGAATTTTTCCCCGGACAAATATCCGAATCTGGAATTTCACGTCCTGGATGCGCGCCATATTCGTTTGCCAATGCGGTTCGACGTGGTTTTTTCCAGTTCAGTGCTGCATTGGGTTGACGATCATCCGGCTTTTCTGCGGGGTGCCGTGGCGTGCTTGCGGCCGGGGGGACGGTTGGTCGTTTCGTGCGGCGGCAAGGGCAACGCGCAGGATGTGTTTGTCGCGTTGCGCCCCGAGATACGGCTCAAACGCTGGCGCCATTTTTTCCGCAAGCTGCAAAAAACATATTTCTTTCACAGCCCGGCGGAGTATGAGCGATGGTTGCCGCGTTTTGGTTTCAAAACACAGCGCATCCAGTTGGCGCCCAAGGATGCGGTTTATCCGGGGCGCGCTGGCTTTGCGGCGTGGTTTCGCACCACGTGGCTGCCTTATACGCAGCGGGTGCCGGAGGATTTGCGCGATGAATTTGTGGCTGCGGTCACGGACCGTTATCTGGCCAGACACCCGCCCGACGCCACCGGCCGCGTCCGTGTGCGGATGGTGCGGCTGGAAATCGACGCCGTGAAACTTTAACGCAGAGACGCGGAGAGCGCAGAGTGGGACAAGATGATTTTCTCGGCGGTTCTCCGCGTGCTCCGCGCCTCTGCGTTCAATTTTAATCGCAAAAAGATTCGCGTTGTCGGCCAAACTTGGCAAATTCAATCCCCGAAAATGAAAAAACAGTTCAAAGCAATTTCAGGTTCCATCGTCGCACCGCGGGGCTTTCTCGCCAGCGGCGTGTTTTGCGATATCAAACGCCTCGGCACGGGCAAAGGCTCGAACAAGGGGCAAAAACGCGACCTCGCGCTGATTGTATCCGAAGTGCCCGCCACCGTCGCCGGCATGTTCACGACCAACCAGGTTTGCGCCGCGCCGGTCAAGGTCTGTGTCGAGCGCGTAAAGAAGGGGACCGCCCGGGCCGTCGTGATCAATTCCGGCAATGCCAACGCCTGCACCGGCAAACCGGGCTTGCAGGACGCCCGGGAAATGGTTCGCTATACCGAACGCGCATTGAACCTCCCGCAAGGTTCGGTCCTGGTCGGCTCGACCGGGCGCATCGGCGTCACTTTGCCGATGGACAACGTCCGCGCCGGAATCATCGAGGCATGCGTCGAATTGGGTTCAACCGCCGCCCGCGCCGCCCGTGCCGTCGAAGCCATCATGACCAGCGACACGCGGCCCAAGCAGATGGCGATCGAGTTCAAGTTGGGCGGTAAAACCGTCCGCATCGGCGGCCTGTGCAAAGGCGCGGGTATGATCCAGCCCGGCATGAGCGGTAGCGGCGCACGGCCCGCCGCACTGCCGCTGCACGCGACGATGCTGGGCTTTATCACCACGGATGCCGCCATCGAGGCCAAGGCTTTGCAATCCGCCCTGCGGGAAGCTGTCGCGCTGAGTTTCAACCGCATTACCGTGGACGGCGACATGAGCACGAACGACACCGTGCTGGTGCTGGCGAATGGATTGGCGAAGAACAAAAACATTCAACATTCAACATCCGACATTCAACGCCGAATTTTTCAAGCAGCGCTCAATCATGTTTGCCTCGAACTGGCCAAAATGATTGTCCGTGACGGCGAAGGCGTTCATCGCGTCGTCACGGTGCGCGTGAACGGAGCGAAAACCATACAGGACGCCGATGCCGCGGCGCGGGCGGTGGCGAACAGCGCGCTGGTGAAGACCAGCTGGCACGGCGGCGACCCGAACTGGGGCCGCATCATCGATGCGCTCGGCTATTCCCCGGCCAAAATCGTCGAGGGAAAGGTGGATATCGGTTACAGCCCGGCGGATGGGAAAAAAGTTCTGTGGAGTTTGAAACGCGGCCAGCCAACGCAGGCAACGTTCAAACAGCTTTGTGCTGCCGCGGCGCCGAAAGAATTTGATTTGCACATCCACCTGAACGTTGGCCAATCCAGTGCGGTGATTTACGCTGCCGATTTGACGGAGGAATACGTCGACTTCAACAAGGGCGACGTGGGGGATCCGGGTTCGCTGGGTGGCTAAATCTTTCCGAGGGACAAGCGTCGCGAGGCCTTGCCCGGAATGCTCAGACAGATTTGAGGCTCCTGGAACTCGCCCCTCTGATCTTCAAACAAAAAAAGCCGCCGGAGTGCTCCGGCGGCTTCTTAATTGTTTGCGTGAGCGTTAGTTGGAAGCGCGTCCGGTGATGCCTTTGGTGCCTTTGGTGATGGCCCGGGCGGGTTCCTTCGGACGCAAGGCGCGGACGGCCGCGCCGGCCCGCCACATCTCGGAATTGTGGATCTGGCTCAATTCCTTCTGCAACCGCTTCTGGTAATTGGAGCCGCCACAGGCGGAAAGCACGCGGGCGCATTCCCGGCCGTCCCTGACGCGCTGATACAGGTCCTTGAACACCGGCAAGGTCGCCTTCTTGAATTTTGGTTTCCAGTCCAACGCGCCGCGCTGGGCGGTGGCGGAGCAGTTGGAATACATCCAATCCATCCCATTCTCGTCCACCAGGCGGATGAGGCTCTGGGTGAGTTCCTCGACGGTTTCATTGAACGCCTCGCTGGGCGAGTGGCCCCGGGCGCGGAGCACGTCGTATTGCGCTTCCATGACGCCGGCCAGCGCGCCCATCAAAATGCCGCGTTCGCCGGTGAGATCGCTGAACACCTCATGCTGGAACGTGGTTGGGAACAGGTAGCCGGAACCGACGCCAATGCCCAGCGCCAGGCAGCGCTCGGTGGCGCGGCCGGTGTAGTCCTGCCCGACGGCGAAACTGGAATTGATGCCCGCGCCGGTGAGGAAATTGCGGCGGACATTCAGCCCGGAGCCCTTGGGCGCCACCATGATCACGTCCACATTCTTCGGCGGAATGACCTTGGTCTGTTTCTTGTAGGCGATGGAAAAGCCGTGGGAAAAATAGAGCGCGGCGCCCGGCTTGAGGTTTTTTTTGATCAGCGGCCAGAGTTCGCGTTGGGCGGCGTCCGAAACGAGGAATTGGACGATAGTGGCCTTTTGTACGGCGGTTTTGATATCGAACAGGGTCTTGCCGGGCTTCCAGCCGTCGGCCAGGGCGCGTTTCCATCCTTTGCCGGTGGGGCGGTTGCCGATGATGACTTTGAAGCCGTTGTCGCGCAGGTTCAGCGCCTGGGCCGGTCCCTGAACGCCGTAGCCGATGATGGCGATGGTTTCGTTCTTAAGCACCTTGCGGGCGCGGGCCATCGGGAATTCCTTCCGCGTGATGACCTTTTCCTTGGTTCCGCCAAAATCAATGATTGCCATAATCAACTCTTTCTTTGCTGGGTATTGGTTTGTGTCTTTAACTCGTCAAATGAACCGTGAATTTTAACCGCCTTTGCGTGTTCGTCAAACGGAAATGCGGGCTGCTGAAACGGTGAACCCGGGGCGGCCGTCACTTGCGCGGCAGGGCGACCTTGCCGGTGCGCGTGATTTCCTGCACGCCGAACGAATCCATCAGGCTGATGAATTTCTCCACCTTGCTCTCGGTGCCGGTGATTTCAATGGTGAGCGTCTTCGGCTGCACGTCCACGATTTTGGCGCGGAAAATGTCCGTGATTTGCATCACCTCGGCGCGCGATTTGGAGTCCACCGCCACCTTGACGAGCACCAGCTCGCGGTCCACGTATTCACCCTCGTGGAAATCCTGCACCTTGATGGCGTCCGGCAGCTTGTTGAGCTGCTTGACGATCTGTTCCAGCGTGGCCTCGTCGCCATGGGTGACGATGGTCATGCGGGAGGTCTTGGGGTCTTGGGTCGGGCCGACGTTGAGGGTGTCGATATTGTAGCCGCGGCCGCTGAAGAGGCCGGCGACACGCGTGAGCACGCCAAACTTGTTCTCAACCAAAACTGAAATGGTATGTCGCATAGGTCCCGTTGGAACGGAGGAAAAGGCTAACCATGCGAACCGGCCGGGTCAATTTGCAATTTCGGACGGATTCCCGGGTCTGCCCATCCAGCCCGAGTGAACCCGGTCAAAAATACCGGTCAATCACCCGGGTGATGCGGTCGTTCACGTAAACCGTGTTGCGGTGGCCGATCAATGGCTTGCGTTTTTTCTCAATCCGCACTTCCGATTTCTCCGTGCCTGGGATCACGAATTGATAAATTTCGTGGACGGGTTCGTTGAAAACGCGCCGGGATTGGAAAATCGGGCGGTCGTCCACGCGGATGACCAGGGTGCCATAGAGCTGGTTGAAATTGAATTCGACAAGGTGTCTTTCCGTGTGGCCAACCTCCAGGGAGAATCTCATACGTCTTACGTCTGGTAATTTATGTTCGATTGGCAATATGCAATCCTTGTGCCACCGGTGCGAGGGGCTTCATCCGCCAGCCATCCCAGCCATCCCGGTTGAGGTGCGCATCGTCACCGTTGCCAAACAATCAAACCCTTGGGGTAACCTGAAGAACTGCGGCTCCAATCTGAACTCCACCGGAGGGCCGGGCCGGTGTCTCAATGGCGGCAAGGCAATGTCCAATTTTACCCAGCAGGTCGATCTTTGCCCGGAAGCCCGGGACTGATTCATAGCCCGGATGATGACGGAGCATTTGTTTTAACCTTCCAAATCTGCCCGGCCAGCAGCCAACCGCCCAGAATGATCACGACCAGACCGGCCAGCCCAAATCCCAGCCTCACACTGGCCGGTTTGTAAGCGAATTCGAGCGTCCCGTTTCCGGCTGGAACGACCACTCCGCGAACGGCATAATTTGCCCGCAGCACCGGCACTGGGCGGCCGTTCCAATACGCGCGCCATCCCCCGTCCCAATTATCGGCCAGCACTACCAATCCCGGCGTTTCCATCCGGGCTGATATTGTCACGCGGGTCGGGATCTCGTTTTCGATCCGAACCGTGCCGCGACACCCGGCGGGCAGTTCGACGGGCGATTCCACATAGGCCACGGCGGCGGGATTGAACTCCGCTGAAGCCAGCGCTTTCAATTCCTCAACCGCGTTGGTTGTCACCAGGACCGACCGGGGAATGAATATGCGCGGCAGGGCATTGGAGTTGATCATGACCCAATAGTCATTTCCTTGAAACGCGGGTTTGACGAAGGGTGGAGGATCGCCGCGAAAAATGGCATAGCGCACGTTGAGCATGTCCAGGACCGGAGCCAGTTGGATGGCGCCGGTTGGAGAAGAGGAGCGTTTGGATATCAGGAATTGAACTTTCGGTATCAGGGATTGAACCATCTCGTAGGCGGCATTGGTGTCTGGCGTCGTCGTGGTTTTCAGCAAATCCACCATGCGCATGGGATCAACGGCGTCAAAACCTCTGATATCAGTCAAACCCAGCATCAGGGCGAGCGATGCGGGCAGACAATCAAGACCGATGACGCGGCCGGGAGCAGATTTTGCGACCGCCTCCAGGGCCGGGATCCTGGGGTAGTAAAGGCCCGGATCACATTGCGGGTTGCGGCCGTGGTCAAACCACAACAGGTCGGCCATCAATAACAATGCCAGGAGGGGAAACAAACCAAAACGCCGCGCTTTTTGGAGCCAGAGCAACACCCAGCCGGCAAGGCCCAGGCCGCAAAACTCCGCCATGACAACGTAATGCCGGATGAACCAGGCTTGAATGTGTCGCACGTCTTCAAGGTTCCGGATGCCCGGGTATTGTTTCCCGCGCAAGATGAACTGTTCCAGCTGGACGGCGACCGTGTCCGGCAGATGAATGCTGCGGTAAAGGCACCAACCACAGAGCCCGGCCAGCAGGGTGCCGGGCAGCCAGAACCACCAGCGCCGTTGGACGGCCCCCTGCAACAGATTTTCAAGCCCGACGGCAGCCAAGGAAAGAATGGCGAAGGTGGTCAGGAACACCAGGCGGTCGTAAGACAGCATGTTCAATCCCGGCAAACGCAACACTTGAACCCAACCGGGAATCGCCAGGCACCAGCTTAATCCGAAGAAAGCGAAAACCGCCCAGAATCCATTGATGGCGCGATGACGCCGGCTGCACCAGGCCAGCGGCGCGGCCAGCAACGTGGCCAGGACACCCGTATAAGCCGCCGATACGCTTTCCAGGAGATTCGGTTCAAATACCGGCGGGATAAAGATGCTCCCGGTTTCGTAGGTGCCGTAAATGTCGGGTAGCGCCAGTTGCGGCAGCGCCGTCAAACCCACGGGCGGCCGTTCCTCCATGCCGGCAAAGCGATGCAACATGCGGGAACCGCTTTGCACATATTCCAACATGGGCAACAAGTGGGGTGCCGCCAGCAAAAAGCCCAACCCCCAGCCCAGAACCAGCAGCGCCAAGGCAGTCCTTGCCTTTCGGGAAAACCACTCACCTGGATGGGCGTTCCACAAACACCAGAGGGCATAAATTCCGGAACCTAGCAGCACCTGTGCGGAAATATCGATCTGCCCGCTGGTCAATACCAGGCCGGTGACGACGCTCAAGCCGACGACGGCCAGGGGCTTGCCACCGCGGATGGTTTTGTCGATCGACAACAAAAGCCACGGCAACCAATAAACCGGCAAGGCAGTGACAAAACCCTGCCAAAGAACAAAAAAGGCGGTTAACGGATAACACCACGCGCAAATGGCCGCGGGCCAGAAACTGACCGTCAATACCCTCCGGCAAAAAAGATACATCCCCAGGCCCGCGACCAGTGCGGCGAAGAGTTGCATCCAGGCGATGATTACCGGCGATTTTGCGAGGCTTTCCAAAAAGAGAAAAAGCGAATATTTCGGCCATACGAAGGGAACACCCCCGTACTGGTAAGGGGCCCACAAGGGCAGTCGGCCCTGGTGAAACTCGGAAAAGGCAAATTGCCGCGCCGGTTCGGATTGGGTGACCAGATCGAGCAGCGTTCGGTTCTGGGGCACTACTTTTGCCGTTTCCGGAGTCAGCGGGAGGTAGTTGCCTGGCTCGGCAAGCAGATCCAAAGGCAACAGGATTTTTGTTCCAATCAATGAAGGTCCGTACAAAACTGCCTGTCCCAATACGATGCCGGCGAGGACAATGAGCAGCCGCAAAAATCTACTGTCGGCGATTATTTTGGTTTCGCTCATGGCCGGATATTCACCCCCAAGACATCGATCAGAAAAACGGGTTGTGCGCCTTTTCCTCCGCCACCGTCGTCAACGGCCCGTGGCCGGGGCAGATCAAGGTTGCCGGTGGCAGCGTGAGGATTTGTTCGCGCACCTTCTGCCGCGCCAGGTCCCACGACGGGTTGCCGCGCCCGATCGACGCGGCAAAAATCGCGTCACCCACGATGGCCACGTGCGGCGCGTCCTCCTGCCAGTTCCCGACGATATAGGTCACGCCGTCCTCCGCATGACCGGGGGTCTCGCGATACGTCACGCGCAAACCGCCGAGCGGGACGATTTCGCTCGGCTTGTTGCGCTGGTCCACCGGCGCATTTTTGGAGCTGCTGTGCGGCCGCGCCTTGGGAAAGGCTTCACGGATCGCGCCCAGGGCGCTCACGTGGTCAATGTGCGAATGGGTGATGAAAATGTGCCGCAGTCCCAGGCCTTCCGCGGCGATGGTGTCCAGCACCGGCTGCGCCTCGAAGCCGGTGTCGAACAGGGCTGCGTCGCGCGTGGCCTCGTCCCAGATCAAAAAGCAATTCACCGTGATGCCCTCGGCGGCGGTGGTGAACACGCGCAATTCGCGCCAGGGGCTCAAATCCTTTTCCGCCGGCAGCCAGCCATGGGCGATGCTCTCGAGTTTGGCCGGGTTCAACCCGATGAGATTCGCCAGCGCCGCGAAGTCGGGCGGCCGGGTAACCCGGCCGGTTTCCTCGAGGGTGGACAGTTCGGCCTCGGAAATTCCCGCGGCGTTGGCGGCGGCCGGGGAGGCCACGCCGCTCATGGCGCGCGCTTTGCGGACGATGTCGCCCAGATGATCTTCCAGATTCATGCGGCAACGGTAGCGATCAGCCCCGGTAATCGCAAGCGTATGACTTGAATGTCAGCGGGCACTGTGCTAGAAATTCGGCGGGAATCAGAACCGCATGTTTGGATCAAAGGACAAAGAGCCGGAACGTTTTTATTTGTTGCCGGGCATGGGCGGGCGCGCTGCTCGTCGCAAGCAGTTTTATTTTCTGAAATGGTCCATCGTCATCGCGCTGGGGATGTCGGCGATTTTGGGGTTGGTGATGTATTTGCTGAACGGGCTGGGTCGTTGAGCGGAGCGCTTGACCCGCCGGGGCTTGTTGTTACCATGCGCGCGATTTTGATGAAGTTTTTCCGTTTCATTCCAATACTGGCGGCGGCCGTTGGTTTCAGCCTGCCGGTGCGCGCGGAATTGGTCGATGGCATCACGGCCGTGGTCAGCAGCGCAGTTGTCACGCATGCGGAGGTTGAGGACTTCACCATGCCGGCGCGACAGGCGTTGAGCCGCGACTATGCCGGCGAACCGGGTGTGTTCCAGCAGAAAATGACCGACGCCCTCAACGATGGCCTGGAGCAATTGATTGAGCGGCAGCTGATTCTGCACGAATTTCAGGTGGGCGGGTACAAGCTGCCGGACAGCCTGGGGGACGAGCTGGTGCAGGAGCGCATCCACGACCTGTACAGCGACCGCATCACGATGATGAAGACGCTTCAGGCGCAGGGCAAGACGTATGAAAAATTTCGCCAGGAAGTGCTCGATCAATTTATCGTCCAGCAGCTGCGCCTGAAAAACGCCTCGCCGGGAAAAATCCTCATCTCGCCTTATAAGGTCGAAACCTATTACCTGAACCACCAGGACGATTTCAAGATCGCGGATGAGGTCAAACTTCGCATGATTGTGCTCAACAAAAGCTCCGACGACGACACCAACGCGGTCGGCCTGGCCGGCGAAATCCTGGCCAAGATCAAGGAAGGCGCGTCATTTTCGGAGATGGCCACGGTTTATTCGCAAGGGTCGCAGCGGAGTCAGGGGGGTGACTGGGGCTGGATTGAACGTTCCAAATTGCGCCAGGAACTGGCCGAGGCCGCTTTGCCGCTCAAGCCCGGGCAGGTCAGCGGCGTGATTGAAACGCCCGGCGCGTGCTATATCATGCTCGTCGAGGACAAGCATCCGGCACACGTCAAGCCCCTCAGCGAAGTGCGCGATGAAATCGAGGTGACCCTGCGCACGCAGACCCAGAAGCAACTGCAGCAACAGTGGATCGTGCAGTTGAAAAAGAAAACATTCATCCGCTTATTCTAGGTTCCGCCGCGGTGGGGAGTGTTTTTCTCTCAACCTTCAACTTTTAATGACTGGCTGGATTGGCATTACACTGGGCGATGTCACCGGGATTGGCCCCGAGGTCGCCCTCAAGGCCGTTGCCGCCGAAGCTCAAAATGATGACCGGCGCTATCTGCTGATTGGCGATGTCCCCGGCACCAACCGCCTCAATCAGAAGCTCGGACTCAACCTGCCCTTGAAACCGTTTTCCGGTTATGACGACCACGGCCGGTTCTTCGTCGCCAATCCAATGGCCGGCCCGCTGCCGGAAAGTTTAGCGGCCGGTTCACCCGCCGCCGCCAACGCCGCCGTCCTGTCATTGCGCGACGGCGGCGGCCGATGTTTGCGCCGGGAACTTGACGCGCTCGTCACCGCGCCCGTCAACAAGCAAGCCATCATCCGTGCCGGGCATCAATTCATCGGCCAGACGGAATTCCTGTCCGGACTGGCCGGGACCCGACGTACGGCGATGATGCTGCTCGGCCAGGATGAACGCGGCCGCTGGTTGCGCGTGGCGCTGGCCACCGTCCACCTGGCCATCAAAGCGGTCCCGGAACAGATCACGCCGGCAAAAATTGAACTGGCCATTGAGCTGGCGGCGCAGGCCTGCCGCGACTTGCAACTGCCCCGGGCGCGGGTCGCGGTTTGCGGCTTGAATCCGCATGCCGGCGAAGGCGGCGAATTTGGCAACGAGGAAATCGAGACCATCGCCCCGGCGGTCCTGGCCGCAAAGGAACGCGGACGGGATGTGATTGGCCCGTTGAGCGGCGACACCGTGTTTCATTACGCCCTGCGCGGCGACTTCGATGCGGTCGTGGCAATGTATCATGACCAGGGGCTGGCGCCGTTGAAGGCGGTGGCGTTCGACACCGGGGTGAACTGGACGCTCGGTCTGCCGTTCATCCGCACCTCCCCCGACCACGGCACGGCTTACGACATTGCCGGAAAGGGAACGGCTAATCCTTCCAGCATGATTGCGGCGATCCGGCTGGCGAAGCAGCTGGCGGAGAATCAAAAGGCGTAGTGTCGGCGCTGTGCGCCGATCCGGTTGAGCCACCTGCTGCGCCCGGCTTCGGCCCGGGAAGCAGCCTGACGCTACAACCCGATCAACTCGCGGGCCTTTGATTTGATATCACCACCACGCATCAAGGACTCACCCACCAGAATGGCGTGGGCGCCGCATTTTCTTAGCCGTTCCACGTCGGCGCGGGCGTGGATGCCGCTTTCGGCGACCAGGAGTGACGGGTGACGGGTGGCGGGTGACGGGAAGAGTTTTGCCGCCAAACGCTCCGTCGTTGCCAGATCCACCTGGAAATCCTTCAAATCGCGGTTGTTCACGCCGATGATCCGGGCGTCAATCTTCTTCGCGCGCTCCAGTTCCGCTTCATCGTGGACTTCAACCAAAACGGCGAGGCCGGTTTCCGTGGCCAGCGCATGAAACCGCTGCAGCCGCGCATCATCGAGGATCGCAACGATGAGCAGGATGGCATCGGCGCCCCATTCGATGGCTTCCAGTATCTGCCGCTCATCAATGATAAAATCCTTCCGCAGCAGCGGCAATTTCACTGCCGACCGGATTTGCCGGAGATAATCGAGTGATCCCTGGAAAAATTTCTCATCGGTCAAAACCGACAGGCAACTGGCGCCACCCGCCTCATATTCTTTGGCGATGCGAACGGGGTCGAAATCCGGGCAAATCACGCCAGCGGATGGCGACGCCTTTTTGACCTCGGCAATCAGCGCGATGTCGCCGTGCGGCGGATGCTGCAACGCCGCGACAAAATCGCGTCGCTCGCCGTGTTCGAGCAGCGCATCGCGCAAATCGCCGGCTGCGATCAGCCGCGCGGGCAGTTGCGCGACCTCGCGTTTCTTCTGCTCAACAATGGTGTCGAGAATGTTCACAATTCTATTTGGTAACATCCAACATCCAACAACGAACCGCCAACACCCAATTCGCCAGGTTGAGCCGGCATTGGAGGTTGGGCGTTGGAGGTTCGATGTTGGATGTTCTATTCATCGTCCTCCTTCACGCCCTGCATCCGTTTCATCGGGCCGCCGGCGCGGAGCCAGCCGTTGACGAACGGGTCGAGATCGCCGTCCATGACCCCCTGCACATTGCTTGTTTCCACGCCGGTGCGCAAATCCTTCACCATGCGGTATGGCTGAAAGACATAGCTGCGGATCTGGTTGCCCAAGGAAATGCTGCCTTTCTCGCCGTAAAACCGCTCCATTTCGGCCTTTTGTGCGTCCACCCGCTGGGCATAAATCCGCGATAGCAAAAGCCGCATCGCCGTGGCGCGGTTCTGGTGCTGCGAACGCTGGGTCTGCGACGCGACGACCAGTCCGGTGGGCAGGTGGGTGATGCGCACGGCGGTTTCCACCTTGTTCACGTTCTGGCCGCCCTTGCCGCCGGAACGGAACGTGTCCACCTGGAACTCGTTGGGTGGAATGACGATGTCGGGCGAGGATTCCTCGATTTCGGCAATCACATCCACGCTGGAAAAACTCGTGTGGCGGCGTTTGTTGGAATCAAACGGCGAGATGCGCACCAGCCGGTGCACACCGCGTTCGGCCTTGGCGAAGCCGTAGGCATTTTCGCCCTGGAGCAACATCGTGACGCTCTTGAGGCCCGCGCCTTCGCCGGGCAATGCGTCGGTGACCTCGACCTCCCAGCCGCGTGATTCGGCCCAGCGCTGGTACATGCGCGACAACATTTCCGCCCAGTCCTGCGCCTCGGTGCCGCCGGCGCCGGCATTGATGCTCAGGATGCAATTCTTGCTGTCGTGTGGGCCGTTGAGAAATACCTTCAGCTCCAGCGCGTCGAGCTCCTTGAAAAATTTGGCCAGGTCGCGGGTGAGTTCTTTTTCCACCTGCGCCTGCGCTTCGGGCGGTTCGGCTTCGCCGAGCTCGAGCATGACGCGAAAATCCTCCAGCTGCTTTTCCGCCTGGAGCAGCGGCTCGGTTTTGTTGCGAAGAGAATTCGCCTCGTCAATCAGCGTCTGCGCTTTTTCGCGGTTGCTCCAGAAACTGTCGGCGGCCATGAGGGCGTTGAGTTCGCCCAGGCGTTTTTGCGCGTTGGGGACGTCAAAGAAACCTCCGCAGGTGTACCAGTTTACCCGCCGCCTTGGTGATTTCCGTTTTAACCGTTTCAAACATGGCGCGGAAAATACCGGAGCCGGGAGCCGGAAGCCAGAACGGAAAATTAAAGCCCGGCCTAGCCTGTCCTTTCCCTGCGTTGCAATCTTCGCCACCGTGCGAACAACAGCCAGAGCAGCAAAATCAGCAAGACCAGCAGATAGAAGCCCAGCATGATCCTCCGCAACGTTTTTACGAGACGTTGATCAAACGTCGTTGTCATTGAATCCGTCTCTTCGGACACAACGTCTCCTCCGGCCGGTGCGTTGGTGGAAAGGGAGGTTGAGGAGTTGATGGGCCGGAAGGTTGACGAGTTCGTCCGGGCCGTTTCCGGGTTGAATTGGGTCTGGCCGCCGGGAGAATGGTTCGCCGGGCGTGCCCGAGGTGGGGCCGGCTCTTCCATCATTGGTGGCGGCGGTGATTCAACGCCGGGATTGGCGCCGGGATTGGCGCCGGGATAATTTGGGTAACCAGTCGTGGCGGGAACCTCGGGGCCAGGAGGGACGGAAGGCAAGAACAGATCAGCCCCGGCCGGTTGTCCTTCGGCAACGGAAGTGAGCGCGACGTTGTTCCACTTCTCCACATGCCCATCGGCGAATAAAATATTGCCCTTGAGTTGGTGCATTTCCCGTGTCCACCACACACGATTATCGGTTGCGAGGTTCAGGATGCTGGGATTCGTCATCGAATTGGCCTTAAGATTTCGATCGCCGGCCAGGATGGACTCCGGTTTTAAGAAGTCGGCTTTTACGCCGACGAAATAGCTCAGATTGCTGTTTTGGAGCGCAGCAAAATTCATCGCGGCCAGGCGGGTGTCCGCGGGACAAATCAGATTTTGGGGCGTGCCGATTTCGTTTTCCAATGTCTGAAAATGGCGGTAGGAAAAATAAAATGGCCCGCCAGCCGCATAACCGCTCTGTACGAATTCCTTCGATCCGCCTTCATTGGTTGAAACTGACATCGGAAACCTGCCGTCGTGATCGTGCATGAAACTTTGCAACGCGAGGCCCGTCTGGTGCAAATTATTTTCACATCCGGCACGTCTGGCCTGCGCTCCGCTCTGGTTCAGGGCCGGCAGCAACAAGGCGGCGAGAATGCCGATGATGGCGATGACACAAAGCAATTCTACCAGTGAGAACGCCCCTGACCGATGGCTGGACCGGCTGGAATTCATGCCAAAAGAGAATAAGCATCGCCCATGCCATGGCAACTTCGGCTTGAAACTGTTCATGTCAACGGCCCCAAGCGTGTGGGGTTCACGCAATCCTGCGTGGAATTCACGCGTCGGAAGCTGGGAATCTCCCCGGCGGAAAGATCAAAGCTCGTCTTCGCGCTCGGTGTAAAACAACTGGAAGGCTCGGTCGTAGTCCGCCTCCGGCACAAAGACCTGGGCGGGACGGCTCAAATCGCCGTCCTCCGGCGCGGCGGGGTCGACGAACGATTGCGTGGCGGCGATGCCGTGTTTTTCGAGCATCACCACGAGCATCTCCGCATTGACGACCGGGCCGGTGTAGAACAGCTTCACGCGGGGAATTTAGCCACAGATGGACACAGATGAAACACGGATTTGTGGATGGGGGCAGGGCAGCTCCGCCTGGTTTTGCCGAAGGAAGAGGCGCGGTTTCACGGCAACGCAAGGCGATTGGCGGTAAGGCCAGTTTGCCGGACTGCCTCCTGCAAACCAGTGGTGGTGACGTACTGGACCATGCCGTCGGCCATGCCAAGGTTGCCGAGGCCTTGGTAGCGTGCTGGAGTCCAAAAGTGGGAGTTGGGCGTCGTGTAACTGTGACGCTCGGAAGCCCAGGCGACGGGGATGTTCGTTGATAGTTCCAATAACCCCGATTTGGCCGGGACGCCACCGATGACGAAGTTATCGTCGCCAGAAAGCAGCGTCTGCGGTTTACGTTCTTCGGCGTCCAAGCCGACGAAGTAGCTGATATGTGAGTTGTCGAAATCTGTGGAGAAATTGGTTGCCCAAACCCGGTGGGTGTCCTTCGGGCAAATCAGGATCTTGGGCGTGCTCAATTCGTTGGACATCACCCGGAAACAGGCAGCGACATTTCCCGTGGTAACCAGTTCCATCGCGCCGCCATTCGTCACCGAAACCGCCATTGGATATTTGTCATTGTTGTCGCCCTCCCAAAGCCGGAAGGCGATGCCGACTTGTTTCAAATTGCTGGCACAATTAAGACGTGAATGTTTCTTTTTTGCTGCAGCCAACCCTGGCAAAAGCAGGGCAACTGCCAAGGCAAGAACGAAACTAACCAGTAGAACCTCTGTCAACGTCATCGCCGCGGTTCTTGGTCTGGAGCGGTGCGGTTTCATGGCAACACCAGGCGGTTGGTAGGGAATCCGGTTTGCTGATGCAGTTGACGCAAGCCGTCGGAGGTGGCCTGTTGAACCGAACCGTCGGCCATACCGATATTGCCGGCGAATTTGTGCCGCGCCCCGGTCCAGGTAACGGGAACATTGGCTGGCAGTTGCCGCACGCCGGATTCAACCGGGACACCGTTGATGGCCAGGTTGTCGTCACCGGACAGCAGCATCTGCGGGTGGGTATCGTTGGTGACATCCAGGCCGACAAAGTAGCTGATGTTTGAATTATTGAGGGTGGAAAAATTGGCCGCCCAAACCTGGAGAATGTCCGCCGGAAAAATCAGGATTTTTGGTGTGCTCAGTTCATTGGACATCACAAGAAAATTGGCAGCGACATCCCCACCGGCGACCAACTCCATTGCGCCACCGTTCGTTACCGAAACCACCATGGGATATTTGTCATTGTGGTCGTTCGCCCAAAGACGGTAGGCGATGCCGGTTTGCTTCAGGTTGCTGACGCAATTGATTCGGACGGCTTTTCTTCCATGCATGGGTGCAGGAATGGTCAGCGCGATGAAGCCCACCACGATTGCCAGAACCACCAAAACTTCCACCAGCGTCATCGCAGTGGTTCGTCCATTTGAAAGGCGCAGTTTCATGGTCTGAGAGAAGCTGAGCATACATTATGCCGTTGCCAGTTCCGCTTCCAACAGCAAAACAGGGGACCGAAACTGAAAAATCTCACGCACTTTTGCGTGACCTTCACGCACTCGATCTTCTGGCAAACCGGCGTTTTTGGGGAGCAGTGTGGCGGACTGAACTGCGACCGGGGTTACCGGTGGTTGGGGGCATTGATGGCCGTGTACGCGATATACAGCAGGACCGCGATCACCAGAATCACAATGATGAACCCCAGCCAGAAGTAGATGCCGCCCTTGTTGCGTTTTTTGGAGAATTCCTTGCTGGTGTCGAAACCCGGCGGACGGCCGCCGCTTTCCAGTTCGCTCAGGCTGACCCCGCGGGGGATGACCATGGTGGCTTCCACCTGCCGCTTGGCCGGGCCGGGGGTGGAACCGGCGGCGGGGGCGGCGGCTCCCGGAGCGTCGAGCTTTAATTCCACATTGCCCAGCCGCAGCGTCTGGCCGGGCTTCAAGGTGCTTTCGGTGATTTTCTCGCCGTTGATGAACGTGCCGTTCGTCGAATTGAGATCCCGGATGAGGATTTCCTCGCCGCGCAGATGAACTTCGCAATGGTGGCTGGATACGGACGGTTCGGCGATTTGGAACAGGTTGTCCTCAACGCGGCCAATCGTGGTACGATCCACGTTGAGCTCGTGTGCGCGGCCGTTCAGGCCCTGGGTCAGGATAACAAGTTTGGCCATGGACTTACGATGAACCGATTATGAGCACGTCGCGTTTCAAGTCAAACGGAAATCTAATGGACTAAGCTCTTTTTCAACCCCGTCGTTCAATCAGAGTGCGGAATTCGGCGAACAACGGCGTCGAATCATGCGGCCCGGGCGATGCTTCCGGGTGATATTGCACACAAAAAACCGGTTTGGTCTTGTGGCGCAGTCCTTCGACGGTCTGGTCGTTCAAATTGATGCGGCTGACCGCAACGTCGGAAGGCAGTGATTTTGCATCCACGGCAAAACCGTGATTTTGCGATGTGATTTCCACCCGGCCGGATTCCAGGTCTTTTACCGGCTGATTCGCACCGCGATGGCCGAACTTGAGTTTGAAGGTTTTTCCGCCGAAAGCCTGGCCGAGGATTTGATGGCCCAGGCAAATCCCGAACACCGGCACACCACTGTCCACCAGCGTTTTCACCTCG
>Ga0265338_10000615_pt1 | contig 62363 bp, 68 predicted proteins | sample 42126metaG_FD_193579 | JGI IMG/M metagenome (GOLD analysis project Ga0265338, IMG submission 193579) | Rhizosphere microbial communities from Carex aquatilis grown in University of Washington, Seatle, WA, United States - 4-21-26 metaG | ecosystem: Host-associated > Plants > Roots > Rhizosphere... | reverse complement strand
CATGTTCGCCATGGTGGTTTTGACACTGGTAGTAGGTGGTATCACTTTCGTGACTCGCGTGCGTGCGGTGATGTCCGGCCGGGTCGATATACGATACTTTAAGACCTTTAATTTCGGGGAACCGCCCGAGGATGTCGTCAAAACCCAGCGCCATTTCGCCAATCTTTTCGAGGTGCCGGTCCTCTTTTACGCCGGTTGCCTGGCGGGAATGATCACGGGCACCCAGGGGACAACGGCTCTCGCCTTTGCCTGGCTGTTCGTCATTGCGCGGGTGATTCACGCGTGGATTCATCTCGGGTCTAACCGTACAATGTGGAGAATGCGCGCCTTTATGATCGGCACGTTTGCCGTCTCGGCGCTTTGGGCGTGCATTATGATTCAGGCGTACGGAGGGGGAAATTAATGGTTCACAGGGCACCGCTAAGTTATTCGGGGAAATGGCTCACGGCCGGCTGGCGCATCACGAAGGCGCAGTATCCCGTCAGCTTATGGCTAGGTCTTTGGTTTGGGCTTTCGCTGATGCTTTTGCCGATGGCGCTGCAATCGCTCGGGGTGCCGATGTGGGTGTTCCAAGTCTTGCCTGGATTGATGCTGGCCGCACTCGGCCCCGGGATCTTGCTGACGATCGAACAAATCTCCCGGGGGGAAAAGCCGGGCTATGGAAAACTGTTCGCGTTTTTCACGGATAAGGGAATTGTCAGGCGCTACTGGCCGGTCCTGTCGGTGAATCTGCTCGTAGGTCTGCTGAACACCTACATCGTTCTTTACTATCCGACGGGCGCGTTGCTTTACATATGTTCAAGCGCCGTCATTTTGATCACGGTCATTCTGACTTATACGACGTTGCAGATTATATTGGCGCAGACCGCGGTCATGCCGGCGGCCAAGAATTCGGTTTCAGCGATTTTAAAGAACCTCGTCCCCTTGATTTTCTTTGCGCTGTGGATCGCTTGCTTTGCCGTTCCCTTGGTGATCGTGTTGTCGCTGGCGATTTTTGCGACGGTGCGGATGGGGGTGACCAGTTCGACAAATGCCTCGTATGTCTCTGCGGGCGTAATGCTGATTCCCATGGCGCTACTGATAATGCCGATTCTTTTGAGCGCACAATACGCGGTCTACACGAGCTTGTTCGAGGGACTGCATCCTGATGAGATACTTGCCAAGTCGGGGACCACCGCTTAGCCTTTTAAGAATGAAAAAACTAATTTTGTTGTCGGCGGTGTTTTCACTTCTTTCGTGTGCGACGACGTCGCGCGATCCGGCCTCCTCGCATAGCGTTCTGGATACCAGCGGATACATTTACGATCCGAGTGACAAGAGTTGTGACGGCTATCCGCGACTACGCGTTGATACGATGCCGGGCACTTGCTTGGGCCTAGTCATGGGCAAAGACCAGCTCAAGGCCAACGGGCAAACGCTGATCATGCCGCGGACGCTGGTGCAGCTTAAAGACTCCGACGATTTTTTGTTAACTGACATGGGCGGCTGGCACCCGAACAAAGGCGCACTCTATTGGATGCGCAAGACCACTTCGGGATTCCAACTGGTAACTGTGAAGACCGGCCTCAATATGCCGCACGGGCTGACTTACGGTCTCGACGGAATGATTTATATCGGCCAGAGCCAAGAGGTTGACCGCTTCAAATTCGAAGGCGGCCATCTCTCGGATTGGCAAGTGGTTGTTGCGCATATGCCTCGAACCAAAGACGATATGCATCCGCTCACGCAGATCGCGTTCGACAGACACGGTAACTTGTTCGTAAATCAGGGCGCGGCGACCGACCACTGTTCGACCAAAGACGACGGCAGCTACGGCGATTGCCCGGACTCCGACGAAAATTTCTATGCCGGAATTTTCATGTACTCGCCCGAGCAAGTCGCAAAAGGCAATATTCAAGTTGGAACCCAGGTGGGCAAGGGCCTGCGCAACTCGATGGCCATGGTGGTGTCACCGCAAGATGAACTCATTCAGGGCGACAATGGCCGCGACTTTCCCGAGCTCGAAGAGCCCTATGAAGAAATCAATGTGATCACGCCCGCACGCCATGATTGGCACTATGGCTGGCCGGTTTGCTATGACTTTCACGCGACCTCGCCCGAATGGCTCTACAAGAACAACGATCCGCGCAGCCTGAAGGCTCTCTATAATCCCGTCGACTGCAACATGGCCGTCAAGCCGTCCACGTTTAACAAGAATCATTACGAAGCGCCTTGGGCGTTGATGCCGCCGCACGCGGCGCCACTGCAGATGCAGTACTACACCGGCGACTCGATGAAGGATCTCTTGGGAGGAAAACTGCTCGTCGGATGGCACGGCTATCAGCCGACCGGTCACCGCATTGTCGCGTACAATGTCGATAAGGTCGGCCGGCCGCTGTTGAAGAAGCCCGATGCCGACGCGTATTTTTATATGGATCAAAAGGGCGGTTGTCCGCAGAAGCATGCGTTTTCTCCGCGCGGCGGGTTGGATCGTTATTCGCCCTACACCGAAGTCATTTCGGGCTGGGATCAGCAAAAAGGCGTGCGCCCGCGCGGAAATCCAACGGGCTTTATCGTCGCCCGCGACGGCTCTTTGATGATCGTCGAAGACAAGAACGTCGACGTCGTGCGCTTGGCGCGCACAACTGCGGCGCCCTTACCTACGCAGTGCTCGAACACGAATCAAAACGTGATCGATCCGCGCATGGAAATGCTCGCCTGGCGGCAGGCCGTTTTGAAAAATCCGACGCTGACGGCGGAGTATGAACAAATTCGGACGCAAGTGATTCAAACTTACTGCGCGCAATGCCACGGTGGCTTCGCGTCCACGGATATCGCGGCCGACCGGTTTCAAGTTTTGGATTTCTTCGTAAAGAACGATTGGTTTGAACCGGGCCAGCCGAAGCAGAGCCGGATCCTCGATGCCTTGAACAACACGGGTGTGGTTCCTGCGATGCCGCCGGCAGGTGAAAAGCCGATTGCCGATCACGCGGGTGCAGTGACTCTCGTCACCGCCTGGATTTCCAAACTGCCGGCCGATGTCGACAAGCATGTCGTAAAAATCAAAGTGGGCGGGCAGCGCCAAGTGCACAGCACGGCGAGCGACCAAACGGCATTGTGCGGAATTATTCCCGCGGGCGACGAAGTGTATGTCGATCCGAACGACCGTCAGGTCATAAACGGCGTGCAGTGGACAAAAGTGTTCTTGCTGCCAAAGGATTCGCGCTTACTTGCCAACCGCTGCCCGGCGCCCGAGGACGGCGTGTATTGGATGCACAAATAGGTTCCAGCTTCTTTTTTTGCGACCCAGTGGGTCGCAAAAAAAGATATCGACTCTATCCTTCGTCATCCTGTTCGCCGGGCAGTTCCGCAAAGTCCACTTCGCCCGAGTCGCTAACTTTCACTTCGCCGTTTACACAGCGTTTGTAGAACTTGTCCCATTTCTTCATGCCTTCGGTGAGGCCCTTTTTATAGTGATATGCTTTGTTGTTTGCGTAGTTCACACACTTCGCATCGATTTTTTCGGCGTGTGCGAAACTTCCCGCGACCGCCAGAATGGCGACTAACAATTTCATCTTTAGCTCCTTGTAAAAGTGCACGGACTCTACCAGCAATGGAGGGCTGCGAGAATCGTCCGGCCACAGGCCTGTAAAATTGATCTAAACATATGAACTAACAAAGGAACTCACTGGCGGTGCCTCAAAACCGGACTAGCCCTCAAGTTTTCTTTGACTACAGCCGTAGTCAAGATAGACTACAGGTGTAGTCTGAGAGGTGTGCATGGGAAAGACTCCGAGCCTGGGCGAGCAAGAGATGGAACTCCTCCTATATATTGGAGAGCATTCGCCCATCACTGTGCGCGATGTGGCGGCACACTTCGAGAAAGAAAAGGGACTCGCGCGCACGACTGTTTTGACAGTGATGGAGCGCCTGCGCACGAAGGGCTATTTGGGCCGCGAGAAATGCGACGGAGTCTTTAAATACGAAACCAAAATGCAGGCCGGCGACGTGCTCTCAAACAGGATTTCCGACTTTGTCGAAAAGACTTTGGGCGGCTCGGTGAGTCCGCTGCTGAATTACTTTTCCAATTCGAAACTTTCCACCGATGAAATCGACCAATTGCGCGCGATCGCCGCGAAGCTGGGAAAGGTGAGCAAATGATCTTCGACTTTATTTGGAAGAGTTTGTTTCTCACGGCAACCCTGGCCACGTTCTTTTTGGCAGCCGCGCTTTTGATTCAGCAGGGATTGAAGAAGTACAGCGCTCAGCAGCTGAAGTGGTATTTGAACTCGCAATTGCTGTTGCTCGCGACGGTGTTAGTCGGCGCCTTTTTGTGGTCGGTGGCCGATCGGGACTTATCGCAGCGGTGTTTTGAAGTGTTCGTGCAACAGAGCGCGGGATGGACCATCACGCGCTGGTTGGGCGAAATCTGGCTTGCGGGATTTGCCGTGCTGGTTGTTGGCGATCTTGTGCGTTCATTCGTAACTTGGAAACGCGTGCGCGCTTTCCCGCCGGTGGAGGATATCGAAGTGTTGGCGCAATTCGCGCGGTTAAAGGCGCGATTCGGAGTTCAGGCGGCGCTCTTGCAATCGTCAGAAGTTATGAGCCCGTTCGCCTTCGGTATTTTTCGCGCGAAGATAGTCATGCCCGCGCATCCGATGTCGCCCGCGACCCGCCGAAGCGCCTTGGCGCACGAGTTGGCGCATGTGCGCGACCGCGATGCCTTATGGCGACTGGTCGAGCTCTTTTGCCGCCGCGTTTTATTCTGGCATCCTTTGGCTTACGCTTTAGCGCGCAATTACTCCGCCTGTGTCGAAACGGCCGCCGATGAAGCCGCAGTCGAGCGCGCCCAAATTCCGCGCGCGGAATTCTTAAATGCGCTGGTCGATATCGCCACTTTCGCCCGTGGCCCGGTCCTCTCGCCACTCACGCTCAATGCGTCGCGCGGCTTTACCGAAATTAAAAGCCGCATGGAGGCTCTCGCGCGCGGACGGCGCGGCGATTCGAGTTGGCGTTTAGCGATGTTGAGTGCGTTGGCCGTGTTGCCGGTTTTGGTCTCGATGGCCGAAGCGCGCGTCACGCAGAAAATCGAACCGTACGATCCGAAGATGTGCGTGCAAGTCACGCATGAAAAGATGATTGAATCCTGGCTAAGAATTGAACCTGCCGCGCCCCCAAGGTGCGGTAAGTAAGTTACCAATAAAAAGGAGTGTCTATGAAACGACTAGCAATTTTGCTGGTGCTGGGCCTTACTGCGTGCGAAGCCCAGATTAAAAACGCCGTGAAGAACAATCCCGAGATTGTTTTCCAAGCGATCGAAGAGCATCCGAAGGAATTTGTCGACATCGTGAACCGTGCTGTCCAAGCTGCACAAAAGCAAGCCTACGATCAGCACGTCACGGAGACAAAAACTCAACAGGAAAAAGACATCAAAGATCCGAAGAAACCGTTTTTAGAAGAAAAACGCCGCTTGAGCGGCAGTCCGCGCGGAAAAATTGTTTTGGTGGAGTACGGCGATTTTCAATGTCCACCATGCGGGATGGCTTACGCCGGCTTGAAAAAATTCAAAGAGGTCCACAAGGACGATGTGCAGTTCTACTACAAAAATATGCCTCTCGATTTCCATCACATGGCCATGCCGTCGGGGAAATATTATGAGGCCGTGTTCAAGCAAGGCGCGGACAAAGCGCAAAAGTTTTACGACTACGTTTTCACGCATCAGCGCGAGCTGGACGATTCGCTGCTGAAAAAAGCCGTCGTGATTGCAGGCGCCGATCCAGCGAAAGTCGAACGCGATATGAAGTCGGATTCTGTGAAATCACAAATCGAGGCGGACATCGCGGAGTTTAATAAATTGGGCTTCACGGGAACGCCGGGGCTGATTATTAATGGTGTCGCTTTAGAGGGCGCGCAAAGTTATGACGAGTTAGAGCGGGTGTTAGCTCTAACTGAGGCCAGGCGTTGATTCTGTTTGCGATTTGGCTAGCGCTGACAAACTCGATTAGCTCGGCCCGCCCGCCAGTGAACACCGGAGATATAAGTGAGCGCCGAGAGGCCGCGAGACAAATCTTGCGGCGCTCGGATTGCGCCCGTTGCCACACTCCTCCTGGAAATACGAAGGCGCTAAAGATTTATAATTTAGACAGGAGCGATTGGATCGAATCGATGACGCCACGGCAGATCGAGCAAATTAAGTGGCGGATCGAAATGTCGAATCAAGATATTGCGGAGGGAATTGCTTCGCGTAATCACAAACCACCCTTGAGTGCCGTTGAGATCGCCGCTCTACAAGCCTTCGTCGATCGCGAATCGGCGCACCGCCGCGCCGGGCGCCCGGAATAGATATAGTTATTGAAAAGTCGCCGGACCCACAAGTTTTGCAGAAGTAATCGTAAATCCATCTTGGCCATCGTCACGCATGCAGATGTCATAGTTAGCAGTCTGGCGAACGACTTTCATCACGTCTTCCGTAAGACCGGCGACCGGAGTTGTCTTCGTGGCGATTCCGTTGACGGTCTCGATGTCCACATCGGCGCCACCCCTTAAAATACGAAGATCGGAATTTTGTTTCACTTCGCCTTTCGCGCAAGCAAACGCGGAAGCCGAGGCAAGAGTAAACAATACGAGTATGATCGTCTTCATTGGCGCTCCATTGTCAGGCCGAAAATAGGATTGCCCGAATGTATCATATGCGCCTCACTCGTGAATAGGCGCAAACTTCGTCACTTCGGTATCTAATTGAATTGGCTGAGGATTTCTACAATAGTTTCGTGAATTTGTTTGGGTGAGCTGGGGGCTACGAAGATCGTGTCGTCGCCCGCGATGGTTCCGAGTACGCCCTCCGGGCGGGATTGATCGAGTTGGCGCGCGACCAGGCTTGCGGATCCCGGTGGCGTGCGAATCACGATCAACGAACCGTTGTGGCGCACCGACAAGAGCAAACCTTTGAGTCCACTCGGCGCCACCATCGTCGGCGTGTTCACGTCTTCGGGCAAACGGTAAACGATATTGCCTTGAGCATCGCGCGTTTTGATTGCATTCAAGCGCGAGAGATCGCGTGAGATCGTGCTCTGTGTGACCACGAATTTCTGCGCGCGAAGTTCGGCCACCAACTCCTCTTGAGTCGAGATTTGACCCTCCTCAAGAAGATGGCGGAGAACGCTTAGGCGGTGAGTGGTTTCCGACGTTTTAGATGACATGCGACAACGCGACCTCTTTTAATGCCGTTTGGCGCTTAGCATGGAAAAGGCCCATGAGTAGGGCCTTTTGTGCGTGCAAACGGTTTTCGGATTGCTGGAACAAAGCCGAGCGCTCGTGCTCAACGACATCTTCCGTGATCTCTTGGCCCTTCACCATCGGCAAGCAGTGCAAAGCGATGGCATTGGGCAGTGCTTTGTTGAACAGTTCGAGATTCAGCTGATAGCCGGCGAATTTCTTAGTGCGTTCTTCGCTCTCGACGCCGCCCATGCTCGTCCACACATCCGTATACACGGCATGCGCGCCTTTCACGGCCGCAGCGGGCGAAGCGCTCGGCATGATTTTGCCGCCGCCGATTTCCGCGCGCGCGCGGGCGCGCAACAGAATCTCAGTGTCGGGGCCATGACCCGCCGGACAAGCGTAGCTGACTTCAACGCCAAGGAAGGGCGCAATCAAGAGCAACGAGTGGAGAACATTGTTGCCGTCGCCGATGTAGGCGAGCTTCAGCCCCTGCAAGCGGCCGAACGTTTGATACATCGTCAGCAAATCAGCAATCGCCTGACACGGGTGATGCGTATCCGAGAGCCCGTTGATCACGGGAACCGTGGCTTTGCTGACCATCCGTTCTAAAGTCGAATGATCGAAAGTTCTCAGCATCACGCCGTGAACCATGCCTTGCAGCACGCGAATCGTGTCTTCCGGTTCTTCGGCTTTTCTCTGGCTGCCGAGAATATCCATGACCTGGCCGCCGAGTTCCGTCACACCGACCGTGAAACTCACGCGCGTCCGCAGAGACGGTTTTTCGAAAATCAAAGCGACGGTCTTGCCTTTCAAGGGCATAGACGTTTTCGAACCGCGGTTCTTCTTCATCGCATCCGCAGTCTCGATTAACGACATCAATTCCTGCTGCGAGAGTTCGGTGCCCGTCAGAAAATGCTTAGACTTAAAGTGCAACATGTTCAGCCTCACTGGTCGAGAGCACCGGGATCATCGGCGGAGTCAGCGTGCACACCGTCCCGCGGTTTCCCGAAGGAAACGCGGCGACAGCGTCGGTCGCGTTCATAATCGACACGGAGGAGATTCCGCTCTTGAGCGCGAACAAAACGGAACGTACTTTCGCGAGCATACCGCCCGTGACAGTCTTGCATTCGATCATGTTCTCAAGGCCTTCCGAATCCACGTGACGGATAATTTCGCCCTCTTCGTCCATGATTCCGACTTGATCGGTGATGAACAAAAGTTGCTCGACCTTCAAAGCAGCGGCCAAATATGCCGCAGACCAATCGGCGTTGATGTTAAAAGCTTCACCCTTGTAGCCGACGCCCACGGGCGCGACCAAAGGGATCGGAGCCGAAGGTGAAGCCAGAATTTCTTCGATCCAACCGGCATTCACTTCTTGAATGCTGCCGACTTGGCCCAATTCGGGCGACGCTTGCGTGCAGAGCAGAGTGCGCTGATCGGCGCCGCTCAAGCCAATGACGGGCAAACCCTGCGCCCCGAAATAGCGCACGAGGTGCTTGTTCACGTGACCGCACAAGGTCGATTCGATAACTTCCATCATCCGCGCGGAAGTGACACGTTGGCCGCCGACGAATTCCCAAGTAATGCCGAGACGGCTCAGCTCTTGATTGATCGCGGGGCCGCCGCCATGCACGACGATGACTTGGTAACCCATGTCGCGGTACGAAGCCAAAGTTTGCGCGGCGAGGGCCATTGTTTCCGGCGCTTTCAAAGCGGCGCCACCTAATTTAATCAAAACTCTTGCAGGCGTCTTCATTACGAATACTCCGTGTTGATATCGACATATTTTTTCGAGAGATCGCAGCCCCATGCTGTCGCGTTCTCGCGACCTGATTTCAAATCGATCTCCACGAACACTTTATTAGTCTTGAGCAAATTCCGAACGGCGTCGCGATCAAACGCAACCGGAGCCCCATTCGAAAACAAGACGGTTCCCTGCAGTTTCAAAGTCATTTTATTCAAAGCTTCCATCGGTGCACCCTCGGCGCCAAGGCGCGAGAGAATACGTCCCCAATTCGGATCCTCGCCATGCATCGCGGTTTTAACCAACGGGCTTAACGTCACGCCCCGCGCGGCTTTCCGCGCAAGTTCCAAGGATGGCGAACCTTTGAGGTCGACTTCAATCAGCTTGGTCGCGCCCTCGCCATCGCTGGCAATGGCCTTCGCCAAAAACTGCGACACTTCGATCAGCGCCTTCTTGAATTTGTTGAAGTCGTCATCGTTCGCGAGTTCAATTCCGGTTTCGCCGCTGGCCAATAGAAAGCAGCTATCGTTCGTCGAGCTGTCGCCGTCGACACTGATCATGTTGAAGCTGACATCGGCCGCTTCGCGCATCAAACTTTGCGCGAGTTCCGGCGTGAGCTTAACGTCCGTTAAAAGATAACCGATCATCGTCGCCATTTGCGGATGAATCATCCCTGACCCTTTGCAAATGCCCGTCAATCGAATTTTGCCGCCCGAGAGTTTCACTGTCGTAGTGACCGATTTGGGAACGAGATCGGTTGTCAAAATAGCCAAAGCAAATCCATCGGCGACTTCCGTCGCGCGCTGCACGAGTTCGGGAACCGCGGCCTCGATCTTTTCGATCTCGAGCGGTTTGCCGATGACACCCGTACTTGCCGTCAACACTTGTGACGGTTCAATACCGAGTTCCTTCGCCACAGCGGCCGCCATTTTTTCATTGTCGATCTTGCCCTGAGCGCCGGTCGCCGCATTGGCTTGACCCGAATTGGTCACCAGCGCGCGGATTGATCCCGACGGTAAAATAGCCTGGCAATGCAAGACCGGAGCGGCACGGAATTCGTTAGTAGTGAAAACGCCGGCAGCGACACAGTCTTTCTCAGTGAAGATCAAACCTAAATCAGGGCGGTAACGGCGCACTCCGCAGTTCACGCCACTGGCTGAAAAACCCAATGGAAGAATAGTGGACTGTAAGCCCGGTCCTGGTGCCATATCTTAGCCCTCCCCCTGGAGAGAATGATGTGGGGCCAAATCGAGAAGCCGATTTAGATTTTCCACCGCTTGCGAAGCGGCGCCCTTTAAAAGATTGTCGATTTGGGCGAAGACGTAGAGTTTGTCTCCGACCATATTATAATGGATATGCGTGTAGGGAGTTCCCACCACATGCTTGAGTTGTAAGAGCTTCGGATTGTTTAAACCAAACCTCACCAACGGGTATGCGCCGAATTCCTGCGCATAAGCTTTCGTGACGGCATCTATATTAGTCGTCTTTGACTTTGCGTAGATTCCCGCGGTGATGCCCCGTTTGACCGGCAACAAATGAGTCACAAAGTGCGGATCGATCGCGGCACCCGAGAATTGTTCAACGGCTTCCTGAATTTCGGGAAGGTGCTGGTGCCTGCCAATCCGGTAGGGGAGGCACTCGCCATCCACTTCGGCAAAGAGCTGGGCCTCACTGGCTTTACGTCCTGCGCCGGTCGTTCCGGATTTTGCGTCGATGACCAGGCCTTCGGTCGCGATCAAATCGTGTTTGAGCAGGGGAATCAGCGCGAGGCTGACTGCCGTTGCATAACATCCGGGGTTCGAGATCAATTTATTGCCATTATTCAGAGGCCCGCAGAATGGCGACAAACCATAGTCAGCCATCAAGGGCGACTTCGAAAAGCCGTACCAATCTTCCGTGTTGTGCTTTTTCAACCGGAAGGCGCCGCTCAAATCGATAACGGTTTTTCCGGCCTTTAAAATTTTCGGAGCGAGTTCGAGCGAAACTTCTGCCGGCGTCGCGAGAAACACGATGTCCGTAAGATTGGCTTCCAGCTTGTCTTCCGCGAGACACTTCACTAAATGGCCGGGAAAATCGAACATGTCATCGCTCAACTGAAATTCTTTAGTCGCGAAGCAATGGGTCAGCGTCACCTGCGGGTGCTTGAGCAGCAAACGCACGAGTTCGAGGCCCGAGTAACCCCTCGCGCCGACGACCGAAACGGTCTTTTTATGTAAAGAATGCGGTGAATTTTTATGCATCACACATGAATATTAATGACTTTATAAAACATATGTCAATTTATTATTGCTTAAATTGGATTTGAGTGCATAAATATGCCAACACAAACCTGACACTCCGGTGGGGGACATTTCACCATGAATAAGGATAAAATATTGCTCGTGTATTCGGGGGGTCTAGACACCTCCATCTGTATCCCGATGATGCGGGAAGAATATGGATATAAGGAAGTCGTCACCGTCACGATCGATGTAGGCCAAGATCCTGCCGACATCGCGCAAGCCGAAGAAAAAGCCAAGTTGATGAAGACTACGCACACAACCGTGGACGCGAAAGAGCAATTCGTCGAAAAATTCTGCTGGCCCGCGGTGCAAGCCAACGGAGACTACCAAGGTTACCCGATGTCGACATCGATCGCGCGCCCGCTGATTGCCGCCGTCGCCGCACAAACCGCCCAAAAAATGGGGATCACTGATTTCGCGCACGGCTGCACGGGCAAGGGCAATGACCAATACCGGATCGAGTTCGGCATCCGTTCTCTGATTCCGAACGCTACGATTCATGCGCCGATCCGCGAACGCAATCTCACGCGTTCATGGGAGATCGAATATGCCCAGAAAAAAGGCGTTCCGATCCAGCAATCCTTAAATAAGATCTGGTCCGTCGACGAAAACCTTTGGGGTCGCTCGATCGAGGGCGGCCGGCTCGAGGAGCCTGACTACGCGCCTCCCGAAGAGATTTTTAAATGGACGAAGAGCATCGAAGCGGCGAATAAAACCGCGACGCCGGTCACCATTGCCTTCAAAAATGGTGTGCCCGTGGCGATCAACGGCGAACAGGCGTCTCCCGCGAAACTGGTCGTGAAAATGAACCAGTTGGCCGGCGACAGCGGCATTGGCCGTATTGACGTCATGGAAGACCGCATGATGGGCCTCAAAGTTCGTGAAAACTATGAGTGCCCGGGTTCCACAGTCTTCTTGAAAGCCCACAAAGCACTTGAAAATCTCGTGCTCACGCGGGAAGAAATTCGTTTCAAGGCTCTCGTGGACCAAGAGTGGAGCCGCATGGCCTATGAAGGCCTATGGTGGGATCCGCTTAAAGACGATCTCGAAGCGTTCATCGGCAGCACGCAAGCGCGCGTGTCCGGTGAAGTGAAAATGAATTTGTTTAAAGGCTCGGCCGTGGTGATCGGCCGGACCTCGCCTTGGGCTCTTTACTCCGAAGATCTGGCGTCCTTCGACAGCCAAACCTTCGATCAGCGTGAGAGCACCGGCGCCGTGAAGAATTTTGGATTGCAGGCGCGGATGTATCATCAGCTGCGCAATAAATTCCAGAAGGAAATGTAGACTATGGCACTGTGGGGCGGGCGATTTTCAGGTCAGATTGACCAGGCCATGAGCGCCTTCTCCTCGTCCATCGATATCGATTCGCGATTGTGGGAGGTCGACCTCAAGGCGTCGGCCGCCCATGTGCGCATGCTTGGCGCACAGAAAATTTTGGCCGCCGAAGACGTTACCGCGGTGGTCAAGGGTCTGGCGGAAATCGGCGACGAGATCCGCTCCGGCAAATGGACCTTCGATCCGAAGGCCGAAGATATCCACGGTGAAATTGAAAAGCGTTTGTTCGAGAAAGTCGGCGAGGCCGCGAAGCGCATGCACACCGCCCGCAGCCGCAACGACCAAGTCGCGACAGACACGCGTTTGTATTTGAAGGAACACGTCACGTATTTGGTGGCGGGCCTTAAGACTTTACAGAGTGACCTCCTGGGAAATGCCGAGAAGCACGTCGAAACCATACTTCCCGGAATGACCCATATGCAACACGCGCAGCCGGTGAGCCTCGCGCATCACTTATTGGCCTACTTTTGGATGTTTCAGCGTGACGTAAGCCGCCTCCAAGAGAGCCTCCCGCGGATTATGTCGATGCCTCTCGGCTCAGCGGCATTGGCGGGGACGGGATTTCCTATAGATCGCCAAATGACGGCGAAGGAACTCGGTTTTAATGAGGTGGCGCCGAATTCCCTGGATGCGGTCAGCGACCGCGATTTTGTCATCGAATTTTTGTCGAATGCGTCTCTGATCATGATGCACCTCTCGCGTTTGTGCGAGGAATTCATTCTGTGGAGCACGCCCGAATTTAATTTTATCGAGCTCGGTGACGATGTCACGACGGGCTCGTCGATCATGCCGCAGAAAAAGAATCCCGACGCCGCCGAATTAATCCGGGGGCGCGTCGGCCGCGTGTATGGCGCATTGACCGGCGCGCTGACGATGATGAAGTCCTTGCCGTTGAGCTACAACCGCGACATGCAAGAGGACAAGATTCATCTGTTCTCGGGCCTCGACACCGTCAGTTCGTGCGTTCACCTGATGACGTTGATGTTCAAGAACATCAAATGGAATGCGCAAGCCATGGCTGAAAGCCTGCGCGGCGATTTCTCAAATGCAACGGATTTGGCCGACGACTTGGTTGAAAAGGGTGTGAGCTTCCGCGAAGCGCATCACATCGTCGGCCAATTGGTGCAAAACTGCCTGCGCGACGGCAAAGCCCTGGAAGACTTGAAATTGAGCGAGTTGAAAGCGCATCATGCGGCCTTCGACGAAAAGACAATGACTAAGCTCGCCCACGTCACCGTGATGAACGCGCGACGCTCGGAAGGTGGCACTAGTTCCGCTGCCGTGAAACAACAAATCGCCAAGGCCAAGAAAGCTCTCTCGTGAAATCGAACAACCGCCAGCGGATACTTGACGCGGGGATTGAACTCTTCAATCGCTCGGGCACAGTCGCGGTCACAACCAATCACATCGCGCGCCACTTGAAAATCAGCCCCGGCAATTTGTATTTTCATTTCCGCGACCGCGAGCAGATCGTGCGCGAATTGTTCAAGCATTTGACCAAAGACACCTATCACGCCTGGGATCCTAAGGCGAAGCATTCGGTCGATGAGTTCCTCGAGAAGTCGTTCGAGGTCTTTTGGCACTATCGCTTTTTCCATCGCGAGATGTACCATCTGCGCCGGCAGGATCCGGCTCTCTCGAAGGCGTGGAAAAGCCATATGCGCCGGTGTATGAGTCTCTTGCGTCTGAATTACAGGCAATGGCTGAAGGCTGGTCTGGTCAAGCCGATTTCCGACGATTGGGAAATGCGCTCGTTAATTGATACCATTTTGCTCACTTCAAGTGCCTACCTTGGCTTCTTCGAGAGCCCCGAAAAGCCGGCCTCGCGGAAAAGCATTCGCGATGGCATCAATCATGTCCAGCGGCTACTCAAGCCGTACCTGACGTCAAACTGAAATTGCCCGGAGCTTAGCCTCAAAGTAACATCTTGGCGCAGGCCTCAGGCAAAACCGGAAACACACGCTCCGAAGGCTGCGCCAAAATTTCCTTCCACTTATCGTCAGCTTCCTTAGAAAACCACCACTCGAGATCTTTGTCGCAACCGTTCTTCTTAGGATCGAGCGAGCTTTGCGAAACGCAGGTCGCGCTGCCGGCCGGGCAGCCTAAGCGCACGTGAATATGGTCGTCATGGCCCCACCACGGCCGCAACTTGTACAGCCACGGCGCATCGGGCATTTCATCGCAGAAGTAACGTTTGATCGGCGGGCTGACAAAAATGCGTGCCACCGAATCGAAGCTCGCCGCCGCTTCAACGATCGCGATCTGCGTCTTGCCCCAGGTCTTCTTCAGGTGCTTGCGGCCGATCACGAAGGAGGGACTCGACATCCGCTCGCGGTCACGCGTGTTCGGTTTTTTCTTCGACATCGTTAACCAAATATCCGCGTCCAAACCGATTTGGTGGCTCGCATGGCCACTGATCATCGGCCCACCGCGCACGGCCCCGACGTCGCCAACCAACAAATAGGGCATCTTTTCGCCGTGGAGCTTTTCGCCCAATCCCGCCAGATAGTCCTTCATCAACGGGTGTCCAAAAAAACGATGGCGCTTCAAATGCATAAAAACATATCCAGGTCCGTCGTCGATCTTCACCGCGCCCGCCAAGCAGCCGGCGTCGTAGCCGCCAATCGGAGTCGGCGGTCCATCGACAGGCTTTTTCAGCGCGGCCCACTCCAAGAAGTGTTTGTGATTCGCGGCTTTGTCTAAAACAGGATCTTGCGCGTGTGCGCAGGCCGCCAAGCCCACCAAACCGACAAGCAGTAAGATTTTATGCATTCCAAAATTGTGATACGATCTCTTCGTATGCGCAAGGTCCTGGTTTTCCAACACGCCGCCCATGAAATTCTCGGCACGCTGAATCCGCTTCTCAAAGAGCGCGGCTTCCGCGTGCGATACGTGAATTTTCACCGGCATCCCGACATGATTCCATCGATAGAAAAATACGATGGTTTAGTTGTTCTCGGGGGAAACATGGGCGTCTACGAAGCCGACGCTTATCCGCACATCAAGGTCGAGCTCAAAATCATCGAAGAGGCACTCAAAAAAGACATTCCCATTCTCGGCATTTGCTTGGGTTCGCAAATGCTCGCGCACGTTCTCGGTTCGCCCGCGCGCAAGGCCCAGACAAAAGAAATTGGTTGGTGCGATGTGGAGCTGACCGACCAGGCCAAAGGTGACCCCGTCTTCAAAGACTTCGCGCCCAAAGAAAAGATCTTTCAAATGCACGGCGACACCTTCGACGTTCCCAAATCCGCGACTCACCTCGCACATTCGAAAGAATTTCCGGCGCAGGCGTTTCGCGTCGGCAATAAAGTCTACGGCATGCAATTCCATCTTGAGGTCGATCAGCCCATGATCCACCGCTGGCTCAAGGCCGACTACAACAAAGAATTTCTGAAAGATTCAAATCATGAACAAATTCTCAAAGACACTGACGTCAACATCGAGCGCGCGCTAAAACTAAGCCGCGCGACATTTGCGCGGTTTATCGAGTCTTTCGGTGAATTTGAACGGCAAGAGTTGCTCGGCTCGGAACACGCCAAGCCGAGCAAGAAGCGCTAGAAGTACAAGCGCGCGCCGATATCGGCGTTCAGTAAGCCGATCAAGTTAGGCGTGATCTCCATTGCAGGTGCGATTTCGCCGAAAACTCCGAAGCGCTGATCGGCCGGCAAGAATTCCAAGCCAAACGGCACTTGTGCGGCGAGAACGAAGTTCTCATTGTTGTAGTTGCGGTTATCCGCGCTGCTCGTATTTCCCCAGATACCGAGGGCACCGAGACCGACATAGGGTACAAGCGCGCGGGCATCGCCGCGAAACGCGTCGCGGATCAGCCAGCGGTGATCGAGACTGACGGCCGTATTGTTAGACGAAAACGTGATCGCGGGATTCAGAGTCGTGTATTGAGTCAACCAATACTCAAGGTTCACGCCCGAAAACGAACCGACTTGTAAGCCTACACCGACAGCGTTGTAGCGCTCTCCGGCTCCCAGCTCGCGCGCCGAGATAGTGGACGTCCCCGCATCCGCCGCGAACACATTTGCAGACATGATCATCAGTCCGATGATGAGTGAGTTGCGTAACATATATGATTCCTCCTGTTAAGAAACGGACACGCGCCTCAATACTGCAATCGCGACACCATCGTGAAATGACTTCATCACCGTGAAGTCGGGACAAAAATGGACTAGCCATGGGCGTTAGATATGGGCATTGTGACTCCCGTGATCAAGCTCGACCTCGAACCTTGTGTTCCACCAGTCTGGGCCCCGCCGGGACATCCGCAAACAGTGCTCGGACATTTGCTGCCGAGCAAAATGCTAAAGAGTCCGGGCCGACGTATTGAGTTCGCTTTGCCTGATGGCGATCGGCTCGTCGGCTTTCTGACCGAAGGCAAATCGAAAACTCTGGTTTATCTTTTCCACGGTTTGGGCGGAAGCACCGACGCGACGTACATGCATCGCACGGCACGCGTGGCGCTCGCTCAGGGCCATAGTGTATTTATGGTCAACCATCGCAACTGTGGCGCGGGTCAGAGACTTGCGCGCGGGCCGTATCACTCGGGGCGGGGCGAGGACATAGGCTCCGCCATCGCGGAAGGCCGCAAGATGTTCCCGCACTACCAGCATCTCGCAATCGGATTTTCTCTCAGTGCGAATGCGCTCTTACTTTTGCTCTCGGGCAAGCGTGGAAATGTTTTTCCCGATGCCGCGATCACCGTGAACGCGCCGATAGATTTGCAAAAATGTTCGAATTTGCTCGGCATGGGTTTCAATAAAGTTTACGACGTCCGTTTTTATCGCCAGTGCCGCCGCGATGTTTTGAAATACCGCGCGGAAGGCGCGAAGCCGTATGAAATTCCCTGGCTGCGTACACTCCAAGAGTTCGACGATCTCTATACGGCGCCCGCGGGTGGATTCAAAGACCGCCGCGACTACTATGCGCAATGTTCGACGGCAAATCTCCTCAACGAAATCAAAACGCCAACGTTCGTTCTCACCGCCGCCGACGATCCGTTCGTGGATGTCGAGGCTTACAGAAGGGCGAAGCCGAGCGCCAATGTCAGTTTGCATATCGAAAATTTCGGCGGTCATATGGGTTACTTGACTAAAACTTCCACACCTTTGGGAACATTTCGCTGGCAAGACTACGCGATTGACCGCGCGATCAACGCCTTTGTCTCAAACTGAGACTCCATGAATGTTACATATTAGCGTATTCACTCACTTTCTAGCAAAATAGAGAGAGGAGGACCGCTTCATGGCGCACAAAATTCTCATTTTGGCCGCTGCGATATTGCCTGCGTTCGCACAGGCAACTGAAGTCTCTGTGAAGCCTCCGGCAACTCCTGCTCCGATGGCAAAAAAATCTTTGACGTCGATTGAAGTTGGCGTGAAGGCCTACAACCTCGTGCAAGGTGCGAGCAAAATGATCATCGCCATGAAACTCGGTTCGCGCGCGGATGATGCGGCTTACCTGGATGGCCTCGCCGAAAAATATAAGAACGACCGCTTGCCGAAAGCGACAATTAAAAACGGCGATATCTTTTTGCAAGGTTTGCGGTATCCGGTCAAGATCGTGGATATCAAAGAGGGCACATTTTCCTATAAGGGAAGAACCTTCGATATCAACATGAAAGATGGAGCCGAGGCGACGTTCGATGCGCTCGATGCAATCGTCAATCCCAAACCTGTGGTGCTGTTGTCTTGGATTTTGCCTGAGGCTGAAGCTCAGAGCAATTCGGAAGCGGGTCTCGTTGGAATTCTCGGGGTTTGCTCGGCGGTGTACGGCGCGGATCAGTGCCTGAGCGAAGACGGTTCGCAAGTGGGTTGCGGTGTCGGAAGCCTTTTGGGCGGATTCGGAATCGGTTACTTTCTCGGCGCCATGAACAATCAACCGCCGCCGACGAATATGGTCTGCTACCCGGGCCAGATGGGCTGTTCGCAAGTCGTGTTAATGGGACCGCGTGGACCGGTCAACACGATCGCGCAATGTCCCGGTCAACCCGTGAGTTACAATCCCGTCATTGGACAGCAAGTCGGAATCTACGCGGGCCCGCGTATGGCCTCGAGCCTCGTCGAAATGTGCTCGTACCCGACAACGATGAACATGATCAATACGGCGTACGCGGCGCCGGTTCCCGCAATGTATACGGCTCCCGTGCCTGCCTTGGCCGGTGCACCGATGCAATTAGGTTCTCCAGGAATTCCGTTAGTGAATGGAAGACCGCCGACAATCTTACCGGCGGCCAAGAGAACGCCTGCGCAGACATTTCCCGCGCAGACGACGATCGAAGCGGGAAAATAGTTACGGCGCGGGCTTGCCCGCGTAACCCACGTACATCAAAGCGCCTTCTTTAATCTCATCGATGGCGCCATCTTTCACGGTCCAATCCAAAGTGATGCAGCCGTGAGACATGCCTTGGATCACGTTCTTCTCATGCACGCCATCCCAACCGTGAAACACGACCGCGCGGTCGCGAATGTTGGAATTGGTCTTAGACAAACCGTCGAGGCGCAGCGAGCGCTTGTAGTTGCCGGAATAAACTTCCGCCGTGCGCACGAAGCCCAGCGAGCTTTTGCCGGAATTGACCACATTGCCGAAGATCGAGGCATAGCCCGTCGACTTCGGATCCGAGTTCACGCCGTGAGTGGTATGGAATTTCTCAACCGCCCCCGTTTGCATGTCTATAATATAGAGACGATAGGCATCCGACCGCGGTTTGAAATCCACAACCGCAATGTGAGATTGGTTCGGAAAGCTGTTCTTATTTGCGTTCAAATATAAAACGGCGCTGTTCAATAAGTCTGCCGGCACTTCGTGATTCGGGTCCAGGTAGGCATACCGTGCTAGAACCGATACCTGTTCACCGACGCTCATTTCCGTCAGCGACCGGGCATGGGCGAAGTCGCGTTCAATGGCGGCGTGCGCGCGTGCGATCTCCTCGGGCGATTGAATGTCTGGGTTCTCGTTCATGGCGTAGGCGGTGGCACTTAGGGTAACCATCGCCAGGCATGAAATGATCCATGAAGCCTTCATATATCCTCCGAAGCTAAAATTTGAGATGCCTAAATTTTCCCACCATTCGCCCTATACGCGCCGGGCAAGATGGAAACCAGGCTGATGAATTGAGCTTTGGTCTAGCTAATTCTGGACGGAAGTCTTGGAACGACGCCCGGCAGGAACACGCTTAGTATTCGACGCCTGGCGGGCGAGTTTCAGAATCGCATTCGCATAGTCGTGGCTCTTGTTGTATTTCATAAGCGCCTTTACATGCGTCTTCTTGTTTTTCTTCCAACCGCTCTTGTGCAAATAGTAGGCGACACTTTGAATCGCGTCGTCGGCGTTTTCAAGAATTGGCGGATGATCGTCCTTTTGCGCGCGCGCGTAGTGCACATAACTCGAGGGTTCGAACTGCGCCATTCCAAATGCACCGGCGAACGAGCCCTTGAATGTCGGAATCAAATCGGGATTCTTTTTGTACATTTTCTCGATCGCGTGGAGCTCTTCGATCGCCCAAACAACCCGTTTGTGCGCCCGCGTATCGATATCGCGTTTGTTCTGCGCGGTTACACGCTTTGTAAATCGCTTGCCGGCTTTGTGCAGGTAAATCAAAACCGGGGCGCGGTCGCACTGCACGAGATCGATGAACACGCTGGGCACATGAAAACGGCCCAGGTTTTTTCCATGGCGCGATTCCATCCACAGCAAGCTCGCGACGACGCCTCGGTCGACATGGTAGGTGTCTTCGGCGATATCGAAGGAATCCTCGTTCTCTTCCATAAAGGCGCGCACCTCGTCCGCCGCGTCGTCATCCACTTGTGCTCCGTGATAGTCCGACTTCTTGAGGAAGAGGAGAGTGTTGAGTTCGAGCACCTCGGCAAATGAACTGTCGTCGTAATTGGCTTTTAAGACTTTGATGAACTTCTTCGAGAAATGTTCGCGCTTCAGGCGCTTTTCGACATACTTCCATTCGGCGGGCGGAGGTGTGCTCAAACGCGGACGCGCTTCGGCCGTTGTGGGCCGCAGGACTAGGCTGAGAATCAGGTGTAAAAACAGAGTCATGTCTGTGATTTCTATCGGCCAAACAGGCCCTCCGGTGGAGGCCAGCTTGCGGCCCCTGCGGCTTGAGCTCGACCCAAGGCCGTGCTAGCGTCGTAGGCAATGAACTTAAACACGTTCCGCGTTTTTCTGACCGTTTTTGAACAGCGGAGTATGACGCTGGCGGCATCTCATCTTCATCTCACGCAAAGCGGTATCAGCCAGCACATTCGCAGTCTCGAAGAGGAACTCGGTTTCGCACTGTTTGAGCGCGTGAACAAAAAGCTCTTTCCTACGGCCAAAGGCACGGAACTCTATAACCGGGGCAAGCGCGGTGTGACTGAAATTGAGAATGCGCTCAACGAAATCCAGCGCACCGAGGAGTCGCCGCGCGGAGTCGTCAAACTGGGGCTTCCGGTCGAATTCGGGAACAACGTCGTAATCCCCGAGCTCTCTAAGCTTGGACTTAAATATCCCGACGTCGACTACGACATCACGCTCGACTTCGCGACAGTCTTGAGCGGAATGGTGCTCCGCGGGGAGTTGGACTGCGCCCTCATTGACCGATTCGACGTGGATCCATCGCTTAAGGTTGAAACTGTCGCGAGCGAGACACTCGTCCTCTGTGGCCTCAAGGCGTACGTAAAAAAATTCGGGCCCGTGAAGCACACGACCGGCTATTTTGCCCAGCTCCATTACGTAGACTATCGCGCGGGGGAACCGATCGTCCGCAGCTGGTTCCGGCATCATATCCACCGGCACAATATGCACATTCGCGTGCGCGCCCATGTCTATGACGTGCAGGGGATTTCCAAATTCATCCGCAATGGACTAGGTGTCGGAGTGCTTCCTGACCACGTCGTAAGCAAACTGGAAAAAGAGGGCGTGGATCTCTACGTATATGAGGGGAAACGTGCCCCGCTTAAAAATGACATGTGTCTGATTTACCTGCCACTAAAAGACCGTGCCCTCGCGCAGCGCATGGTCATGGATTGCCTACGGGGCTTACCATCGTAAACTTAAATTGTGTAATGCATTGCGCGCGCCGTTATCGCTGAAATAAATGCAACCTGTGTCTAACCCGTAGCCAGTTCGATTTTCCCCCCGATGCTTGCTCTATCAACATTTTTAGTTTAACTTCCCTTTCCATCTGGCAAGTTTCTTGCTGTAGGACGCGTATGCACTTCGACCAGTCGCCCAAACCCGGCCAGCGGTTATCGGCCAAGCTCTCTCCGAGCTCGAGCCGAAGTGCGCCGCCCCTGCGCTTTAATCTTGGCGCAAATTATGCCCTCGGGCTCCTCTCCGATAAAAACGTCCTGGGTACGGCAGTCGTGGCCCTAGATGGCCAAGTCGTTGAAATTAATGATTATTATTTGACTCACATCCTCGGCTATACCCGCGAAGACTTTGAGCGGGACGGACTCAATATTCTGGAGGTCACACCCGCTGACTACCGGGACAACGAGTCCTTAAAAGCCGAGCTCCGCCGTACAGGGCGCATCACGGCTTTTGAACGTCCACGCTACAAGAAAGATGGCTCGGTAGTGTGGACGTTAAATGGATACGCGTTTATGGAGGGCCGTTCGGATTTGATGTCGTGTTGGGCTCTCGATATCACCGATAAAAAGCGCTCTGAAATGACCAGCCAATACCTGCTCGAAGCCAATAAGATCATGGCTGAGTCGGTGGAATTGCAACCCCTCCTCGAGAAGATCGTTGCCGTCACGTTGGTGAATGGCTTCTGTGACTTCTGCACCATTCACTTTCCCGAAGTCGATAACCGCATCAGCTGCCGCGCGATGATTCATAAGGATCCCGAACTCACTCTGCAAGTAAAGCGCGTGATCGAACGCTATCCGCGCTACTTGAGCGATGCGATTGGGCCTGCCCGCGTGATCCGCACCGGTAAGTCGGAGATGAGCCGGACAGCGCCTCCGGTCGAAGAAGAAAATGATCACGGCGGACAGTCGCGCTACTACAGCCTCCGTGCGCTCGCACTCAAGTCTTATATGTCGGTGCCCCTGTTCCTTGAGGGAAAGACGATCGGAGCGCTGACACTTACTTCGATGTCCCGGCAATTCGAGCCGGAAGACTTAAAAACCGCCGAAGCTCTCGCTCTGCGCGCCTCTCAACACATTGAAAACGCCAAATTGCACGAGTCCCTCAAACAGTCGGCGGGTGACCTCGAACGCAGCAACCGCGATCTCACGTACTTCGCGTCGATTGCCGCCCACGATTTGAAATCCCCGCTCGCGACCTCGCAGTCGTTCTTGAATCTCCTCCGCGACGAATGCGCGCAGAATCTGACGCCCGAACAGAACACATGGTTGAATAAAGCCATCTCGGCGAGCGAGAAAATGCTCCAGCAGGTCGACCGCTTGCTCAGCTTCTCGCAATGTAAGACCGGGCAAGCGGATGTTCAGCCGGTCGATATGAATGGCACTGTCCGCGCCGCACTTGACAATCTGCGCACGGATATCGAAGGTCAAAATTTCGATTTCCGGTTCGAGAGTCTGCCCACGGTGAAGGGCGATCCGACCTTGCTCGTGGTGTTGTTCCAGAATTTATTCTCGAACAGCATCCGATACCGTGCGCACGAGCCTTTGCGCGTGGAAATTCGCGCGGAACACAACGACAAGGGTTGGACCTTCCAAGTCACTGACAATGGCCGCGGCTTCGACTCAAAACGCGCCGAACAGATCTTCCGTCTCTTTGAACAATTGCCCGACCGCGACAGTCAGGCCGGTTTGGGAATCGGTCTCGCCACCTGCCGCAAGATCATCGAGAGCCATCACGGCACGATCTGGGCCGAGAGTGCTCCTGGCCACGGGTCAAAATTCAGTTTTACATTACCTGGTTAAGTTTTTTGATCCAGCCGAATTTATCGGGCTGTTGTCCGCGTTGAATGGCGCTGATCGTGTCGAAGAGCCGTTTGCTGACGGCGCCGACTTGGTTGCCATTGACCGTGAGCGTTTCGCCCTTGTACGCGAGTTCGCCGATCGGTGAAACCACTGCGGCAGTGCCTGTGCCGAACGCTTCTTTGAGTGTGCCGCGTTTGAAGTTTTCCAAGACTTCACCCATGGTCACCCGGCGCTCGCTGACCTTGGCGCCTTCGCTTCTCAGCAATTGGAGAATTGAATCGCGCATTCCGCCGGCAAGGATGCTGCCATTCAGGGCGGGAGTCACGATTTCGTCTTGAAAGACCCAGAAGACATTCATGGTGCCGACTTCTTCGATGCCGTCGTGATTGACGTCAAGCCATAGCACTTGGTCATAGCCCTTGGCCTTAGCCTGCGCGCCAGCATATAGGCTTGCAGCGTAATTCGCACCGGCTTTGGTGGCGCCTAGGCCGCCGGGAGCCGCGCGTACGGCTTTGTCTTCAACCCAAATTTTGGTCGGGCCGAAGCCGCGCGCGTAGTAAGGGCCGACGGGTGAGAGCAAGATAAAGAACAAGATCTCTTTTGCGGGCCGCACCCCGAGGAAGCCCTCGGTGCCGATCAGAGTGGGCCGAATGTAAAGCGAGCAACCGTCTTCTCTTGGAACCCAACGCGACTCGGTTTCAATCAACTCGCGCAGCGCCTGCATGAAGAGCTCGCGCGGGGGCGACTCCAGGCACAGGCGGGCGGCGCCTTCCGCGAGCCGATTGAAGTTAAACTCGGGGCGGAACACGGCAATCGAGTCGTCTTTTTGGCGAAACGCCTTAAGGCCTTCGAATAGTGCCTGTCCGTAATGGAGAACGCTGGCGGCGGGATCGAGTTCGATTTTACCGTACGGTTCGATTTTCGCGTCGATCCAGCCTTTGCCCTCATTGTATTTTGCCGAGAACCAATGGTCGGTGAAATGCTGGCCGAATTTAAGATCCTTGGTGACGGGAAGAGGCTTCGGAGTCGTCGTCAGTCGCTTGTGAATCGCTGGTTCGCTCATGCGTTTAGGCTCTTTTCAAAAATCACGAAGTACAGATCATCGCGCTTCGGGTGGCCAAATTGCAAGTCTCCATACGGAAATGGCCGGCTGTGCCCAGTCTTTTTGTAGCCGCGCCGCTCATACCAAGCCATCAGTGTCTCCCGGACCTGAATCACGCTTAACACGATTCGTTCAGCGCCCCAATTCTTGGCGTAGGCCTCCGCCTTCTGCATCAAATATTTGCCGATTCCACGCGTTTGTATGTTGGGCTTCACGGTCAACATTCCGAGATAGCACTCGCGGTCCTGGCGCCTGAGAAAGACACAAGCGAGGATGGGCCCAGCAGTAGCCTCGCGCAGGCAGAGAATGCGGCTATGAGGATTCGACATGTCACCGCGCAAGAGTTCGGCGCTGGTGCGTTGGCCGCCCAAGAGGTCGGCTTCCGTAGTCCATCCGGCGCGCGAACTGTCTCCGCGATAGGCCGAATTCACTAGTGTGGAAAGCTCTTCTGCGTCGCGATCTTCGGCTTCCGTAACCACAAATTCCATAGGTAATGGGGTACATTTCGAGGTTGACAGAAACAAGCATTTTCAGTCAGGTAGGGCCTACTTAAAGAGGGCTGGGAGGCATTAATGAAGCGCTGGGGCGGTATATTTATAGTTTTGCTTACACTCGTGAGCGCGCGCGCATTTGCGGATGTAGAAGGTGGAAAGTTTGGAATCGGCTTTGTCATCGGCGAACCCGTCGCCATCTCCGGCAAGTACTACGTCACCTCGGAAAAGGCCTTCGATTTCGCTCTCTCGATCCATGAAGACCAATTCTGGCAAGTCTACGGCGACTACCATTACGTTTTCCCGGGCCTCTTCGGCCGTTCTGTGAAATTTGTCGATCAGTTGAATCCGTACATGGGTTTTGGCGCGTTGGTGGTCATTCCGCAGAAGAGCGATCACGATCAGGCGCAGTACTTTGACAAACGCGACCAGAAATATGCGTTCGGAGCCCGGATTCCTGTCGGTGTGGAATGGCTCTGGGGCCGCGCCCCTCTCGGCGTCGGCCTCGAACTTTCGCCCGGCGTGATTATCGCTCCTAGCACGGAAGCGATTCTTCAGGGCGGAATTACTATTCGCTACTACTTCTAGAGTCATCGTCCTCGTCATGCGCGCTGTTGGCTTGCTTGAAATTCACGTTGGCCGGCGAGCGCTTATGAAAATTGAATTTGTGCGCCACCAATGTGGGTTGATTTTTGGGAGGCGCACGAAACGTCATCTTTTTGATTTTCTCCAATAGACATTTTTTGAAATTCTCATCGTCGAGATCCGAGCGCACCATCTCCATAGAGGAGACCTTACCCCGGCGGTCGAGCATCCAATGCACTTCGACTACGCCCTCTTCAATTTGCGGCTGCAATCTGAGATAGGATTCGTAGCAGGCCTGCAACTCGTCCTCTTGCTTGAGGCTCGCTTCGAGCAGCACGGCCTTGCGCGCGGCCGGCAGACTGTCTTTATCGTTGGCGTGGACCGCGGCTAGGGCCGCTCGCCCGGACATCAACCCCGCCTCATGCGCCATCAGCATGGCGCCGCTCAAAATCATAAGAAAGAGGAGGCCAACGATAATTTTATTACGTACCGATAGTGGCTTCATATTTTAAATGTACTTCTTTTTTTCGATTCTGGATGAGAATCGGGCCAGCTCAAAAAAATCAGCGGGAAAGTAGCTCCGATTTCAAACGTCCAAAATCGACTAGCTAAAAGTTAGTCAGAATTTCTAACTTTCCCTTTTATTAGAATGTTTGTGTCCCCAAGTCCGCGCTCGAGGGAGAAATCTGAAGAGTAAAGGCAACAGCCAGCGGCGCGGCACCAGCCTCCGAAGGTAATAGAAGACCCACGCATCGATGCTGGCTGGAATCCACAGCGGTGGATTCTCGGTGCGTATTGTTTTGAGAATGATTCGGGCGATGGTGTCGGGACGCGTGAGGCTCATGCGCATGAGCTTCGCGATAAACGGCGCCATATAATAGTAATAGTCGCGGTAAACGGTCGTCTTATTGACCTTCGGATCCGAGAGTTTGCTGTAGTACACGTTGCGGAAGGACTTGGAGCGGATAAAGCCCGGCTGGATCAAGCACACGTTGATGCCGAAGGGCCGGGCCTCGTACCAGAGCGATTCGCTCATGCCCTCGAGCGCGTACTTCGAGGCGCTGTAGGAGGCCATCGTGGGCATTGCGAGCATGCCGCTCACCGAGGAAATGTTGATGATCTTGCCGCGGCCGCGGTCGCGCATGTGCGGGAGCACGAGTTTGATAAGCGCTACGGGTCCGAGGTAATTGGTGGTGATCTGCAGGGACTCATCTTCGGACGACATGTGTTCGAGCACCGAGCGGTAACTGATGCCGGCGTTATTGACGAGGATGTCGACGCCGCCCCATTTAACTTGAACTTCATTGATCAGAGTTTCGCGTTCTTTGGCGCTGGTCACATCGAGCGGGCGGATCCAGAAGCGGTCGTTCTCTTTGTAACGGTTGTGGAGTTTTTCGAGACTCGGCCGCCGGGCAGTGATGATCACGCGATATTCGGTTTTTTCGTATAACAATTTGGCAGTGGCAGCCCCGATGCCCGTGCTGCAACCAGTGATGAGAACCACTGGCTTATAGGTGTTCTTCCGTTTGCGTTTGAAATAGTAACGCCATTGGAACATGATCCGTAGTATAGCATGAAACTCCAGTCTTACACCGTAGTTCGCTCCAATTGGCTCACCCGCAAAATCGATTCTCGGGCGGCGGCTGTCTCGGCGCTCGTCACTTTGTTCACGATTTTTGGCGCCCTCGTGTGCTGTGGTGATACATGGGGCGCGGAGTCCTGGATGCCGGCGACCCGCGGACAAGTTTGGGGCGCGCACCAATGGTGGCGGGCCTGGACCACGCTTTTCGTCCACGCGGACGCCCATCACTTACTCGCGAATTGCGTGTTGTTTTTTATTTTGGGAATGTTCGTCTTCGGGTATTTCGGCGCCGTGGTTTTTCCCTTTTTGGCTCTTGCGGTGGGCGGCGTGGCCAATTTGTATGTGCTCTCGGGAATGCGCAATGAGACGCAGCTCATCGGAATGTCAGGCGTTGTATTCTGGCTCGGAGGGTTCTGGCTATTGCTCTATTTCCTAATCGACCGAAGGCGAAGCCTAGGCGCCCGGGCCATGCGGGCAGGCGGCGTGGCGCTAGGCCTGTTTATGCCGGCAGAGGCGTTCGATCCAAGCATAAGCTATCAAACCCATCTGACAGGATTTGTGCTAGGCCTAGCCTGCGCCTTGATATTTTACGTTTTTAATCGCGACAAAATCCGACGCGCTGAAATCAAAGAAGTAGTAGTAGAAGCCCACAACGAAACCGAAACAGACCCGGATTCCGTCACAGAAACCCGACACTGAAAACCGTCACGGAAAAACCGATTTGGTTAGTGATCGTGGTGGTGATGTCCGCCGGGACCATGAGCATGGCCATGAGTGATTTCTTCTTCAGTAGCCTTGCGGACCTCAGTGATCTCAATATCGAAGTGCAAAGTGTGACCCGCTAACTCCGGATTTCCATCGACGACAACATCGGGTCCGTCGAGGCCAGTGATCGTCAAGATCATTGGTCCACCCTTAGTGTCGACCTGGAATTGCATACCAATTTGCAAGCGTTGATTATCAGGGAATTCAGACTTGGGAATGCGCTGAACTAAACGCTCGTCGCGCTGGCCATAAGCCTTTTCAGGCGGGAGATCGACATGGAACTTATCGCCGGCTTTACGGCCGTTAAGCTGTTCTTCCAAACCCGGAACGATCGCGCCAGAGCCGTGCAAGTAAACAAGTGGATCGTTACCAACCGAAGATTCGAGCACTTTGCCCGCTTTGTCCTTCAAGGTGAAATGAAAGGTCACGACGCTGTTTTTCGCGATTTCCATGAGCGGCTCCTTTGCCTGAAAAAGGTGCTACCAAATGTGGACTAGCTTGTCCACGGGAAGCACCATAGCATCGCTGTCTTTGCATTCAAAAGCCTTCTTGAACGCGGGTTGCTGACGAATTTGTTCATTGACCCGCGCCACGCCTTGGGCGTGGGGGTTAGTTTTGATCAGCATTTCCGCGAATTTCGGCCGGACAACCGTGCAATAGAGACGGCCGTACCCAATGAAAAATTGTTTCTCCAAATCCTGGTTGTACTTCTTACCGTCGAAGGCCGCGGCATGCGAAGCTGTGAGTCCGACTAAATCTCCGATGTTTTCGCCGAGGGTGAGCGGACCGTTTTGGCCGTCGTCGGAAAATTGTTTCACCAAAATCTTCGTGCGGTTTTCAAAGCCTTTTACGTCTTCGGGCGACATCCACTCTTTAAGCACGCCGTCGGCGTTGTAGAGCGAACCTTTGTCGTCAACGCTATGGCCAAGTTCATGGCCGATGACCGTGCCGATGGCGCCGAGGTTCACTTCGTTAGGCTGTTTTGAGTCGAAGAACGGGTATTGCAGAATGCCAACGGGCAAGACGAACTTGTTATGAGACTCGTCGTAGTATGCATTGATCGTGAGCGGGCCCATATCCCAGCGCTTGGGACTGATCGGGCCTTTGAGCTCTTCGAGATCCTTTTTCTGGTAAGCTTCGGCGAAAGCGAATTCGTTGTGCAATGGCTTTTCGAGATCGTATTGTACGATCGGGCGGAAATTCCACTCTTCATCGTTCTGGGGCGCCACGAGTTGTAGAGTTGCCGTTTTGATTTTACGGATCGCCTCTTTGCGCGCGCCTTTTGAGAGCCATTTATTTTCTTCCAACGAATGCGCGATCGAGCCGCGGATCTTCTCGGCGACGTCCACGATCGTCTGGCGCGGGAAATCGGGGAAGAACTTCTGCCACAAGACATGGTCAACTTCCGGCGTGAAGCGTCCCATTGCATCCTTCGTGCAGCGTTCTTGGCGGTCGGGGCGCACATTCGGGCCGCCGAAATTTTTATTCTCAAACGCGAAGCGCAGCTTGAAGAACGCCGGGTACCCGTCGTCGAGCCGGCGCACGAGAGACTCGTACTCATAAACGGTTTTGAGGTCGTCGAGAGTCATAAAGTCCAATTGGGAGTTCAGCCAATTCATCGCTGGCGGAATCATATTCCGGATTTCAGTGTGGTCGGGAATTTGCTTGAACAAGTCTTCGAACATCAAGTCTGGATAAACGCGGAGCAAATCTTCTTTCTTGGCTCCCGTGCGCATGGCGTAGAGATCGCGGTATTCGCGCGGAGTCGGCTTCATTTTGACCAAGCCTTTTTCAAATTCGATCACGACATTGGCTTTGGCCTTCGGGTTTTTCTCGCCGATCGCGGCGAAAAAGCGTGACATAAGAGTTGTGAGTTCCTTCACCAGAGCGGGATTCTCGTAGTAAGAGCGCTCGGGCATCGATGTCCAACTCCGGCTGACGTCCAAGACGACGTCAGTGAAAAGCGGCTTGTCTTGATTCTCTACCACGTAAAAAACAATGGGCGTTTCATGTCCGTTCAGGCGGTTGTCAGCGAGCATTTTCAAAAAATCTTCGCGCTTGGTAAGAGCTTTGAGCTGTTTTTTTACATCGGCGACCATCGCCTTTTCTTCTTTGGCACGCGCCTTCGCGTTCATGCACGCGGTATAGTAGGTCTTGACCATGCTCTCGCGCGGATCTTTGGTCTCGAGGTTTGCGAGCTCCGAAAAATATTTTTTCTTTTGCTTCAGCAGATGCTCGAAGGCGTCGCTGAATGAAAATGTGTGGATCGAACGGTCTTCCGGCAATTGAAATTCGTCGAGCGCCTTGTCGCAAACGTATTTGTAAAAGTCCGTGCAGGGATTTATTTTGTCATCGAGCGGGAAGTCGCGCTTATCGGGAATCGCCGAACTCTTGGCAAAGGCATTTAGCGAAAATAATACGGCGATAAGAAGGCGGATCATTGTGGAAGGCTCCTAGGTTTCGTGTCCCTAAGAGCCTACTCATGACGGCTTGCGTTTTCCAAAGAAATTAGGCGCTCGGCTGAACGCCATGCTCCTGGCGGATCTTGTAGATCAACTCAGGATAGAAAAACGGCTTTTTGAGCGTGTCGATCACGTTCTGCGGCGTCGGGATCGAGCGCAAGTTGTCGACCGCCGACACGAGCATTACGGGAACTCCACGGCCTAGGCCGCGTTTTTCCATTTCTTCGAGCACTTGCATGCCGGTCATTCCGGGCATGGAAATATCCAAAAGCATCAATGAGTACTTAGTGGAACCGGCTAAAAGCTCCAGAGCCTCTTCTCCACTTTTTGCGCCGATGACGGAATAGCCTTCGGACTCCAACGCGGCGGTGAAGAGTTCACGGGTGTCTTCGCTGTCATCCACGATCATAATAGGTTTGTTCATCGTTTCCCCTTCTCGTCAGGTCTAATGGTAAATTGCAAGATTTGGTGCCAGCTAAAAACGCATATTTTCGAAACGAAGCGTACCGTGTCGGGGAGAAATGCCCCAGCCCGCTTGTGTAGTTGATTCTTTCAACAGCTGAACTTTGGCTGCACATCAGTGTGGAAATGAATCAGACTGAGACACTCTATCTATTTGAAATTACGCGCGTTTAATGTTTCTCAAACCGATTCCCCGGCCTGAGCTTTGCAATCTTAATGTAGTGAACATGAAAGCGAAATGGCTGACGACCTTATTTTACCTCTTAGCGATTGCGGTAGCGATGCCGTCGACGGAGACCTACGCTCAAACGCCGACAACGTATCAGCAGAAGTCGCAATTCGGAGACGGCGTGGTGAATTCCGCCGGTCAGTGGGCGCAGCAAATCGGAACTGTCGGCGCACAGGCCAACCGCAACACCGCCAATCAGTTGTTTCAGCAAGCCTTGCAACACGAAGCTCAGGGCATCGCAACCTTAAACGTCGGTTTACTTTCACAGTCACTGACAGAAGCGCGCGAAGGAATCAAAGCAGACGACCAATCCCGCCACTTTGCACAGACAGCCTTGCAAGCACTGCAATCCGGTAACGCCGGCGGTAACGTGGATCTCGAAGGCAAGTACGGAACTTCACAAGATAGTATGCGAAACTTGGCCAATACCTCGAGCTCGTTGCTGCCGGAAGTGCAATCGAAGATGAATGGTTTCGGTATTCAAGTAAATCACGATAAAACCTTGATCAACACGCCGTTTGGACAATTCCCGGTAGATGCAGGTCCGGAAGACATGGCACGCGCGATCGGCAAAATCGCCGGTCATTTCGGTTTGTCAGGCGATAGCGCCGCGGCAGGTGTCGCTGCGGGACTGGCAAACGCGCAAGCGATCGCCGCAAAGGCGTTGGCGGATGCGCAAGCGGCGGCGGGTGCTAATGGCGGACGCGCGGTGGCCTCGGATGCAGCGGGAAAAGCCGGCGATGCAGGTGCAGCAAAAGATGCAGGGAAAGATTCGAAAGACGCCGCAGCAGGCGCGAAGGCCGCAGATAAAGCTGTAGCCGCGAAAGATTTAAAAGATTCGGGTGGACTGACAGCTCAAGAAGATTTGCAACGCCGGATGGCCGATCTCGCAAAATCCCGCGCCGAGTTGGCAGCGTTGTACGGCACAAAGGATTCGATCGGCGGCAAGGACGATTCGTTGTACGGCATTGTTCACAACCGCTATCAGGAAATGCGCCACCAGGGCGCGTTCAATGAGTATGCGCCTCCTTCGGCACCGGTGCCTCCGGTGGTGGCTGCGGCGTTGACTTCGGTGCCGGCTCGCGCTCCGGCGGCGGTGGCTCCAGCTGCGGCTCAGCCTAAGGTGGCGATGACCGCTCCGGCGGCGGCCGGTTCGCACTAAATCCGGCAGAATTGTCCAGCGGGACTCTGCTCGACCTTGTATTGCCATCTTAAATTAAAGTAGTTAAGTTTATTAGATGAGAATAGTGCCGCCATCACCGCCGAAGGGCAAACCTCTTTCCCGCGCGCGACAATTGTTTTGCACTTTGTTTGCGTTGGCTACCGTAGTCGCTATTTTTCTTTGCTTCGTTTTCAGGGACGAGCAGATATATTTTGGAATCGGAGCGATGACTATGATGATTGGGTTGGCGATTACGTTGAGAAGTGTCGGCGGATCTGTAACTTTACCACACGGTTTCGTTCTCTATTCGAAGCCGCCAGCGGAGAGCGAAAAACCCAGGAGTGCGGATAAGTCGGATTCCATGCCCAAAATTGACAACCTATAGGTTGTCAATTTTTTGAAGTGACCGAATGGCCGCTATTGAGACCGGAGTCCTACTCCTTAGTCTTCAACCGCGAATCGTTCTCAGAAATAAACTTCTTAATATCTTCAGAAATGCCCATGAGCTTCAGCCACTGCTCTTTGTACAACGTGACCGGAAACCGTCCCATGCCGTACACGCTCAAGGCGCCTTTTTCGCTGACTTTCATTGTCAACGTTCCCCCGCGGGCGGGCTTCTTTAAAGATTCGTTTTCGGCTTTTAAGCGGGCAACTTCGGCTTTTAGATCTTCGTCGCTCACAGATGGCTCCTTGCGCGGGTAGTGAACTAACATTATTGGCCTTGCTCCTTCCCAAAGCAAACAGTTATACATTCCACCATGTCTATCAAACTGCGCAGCTGGAATGTGAACGGACTTCGGTCCTGCGGACGTGCCGGCTTTGGCAAATGGTTTGCCGCGCAATCCGCCGACGTGGTTTGCGTACAGGAGATCAAAGCCAACTCCGACCAGCTTACGCCTGACCTCCTCAATCCGAAGAAGTACCACTCCTTCTGGCACTCTGCGGAGAAACCGGGCTATTCCGGCACAGCGATCTATACCAAGAAAGAGCCGCTCGACGTCCGTTACGGAATCGGCGCGAAGGAGATCGACCGCGAAGGCCGCGTGGTCGCTGTGGAATTTAAAAACTACATCGTGATCAATACTTACTTTCCGAACAGCCAACGCGATCATGCGCGATTGCCTTACAAACTGGCGTTCTGCGAGGCGTTTCACAAGTTCACTGAAAAAGAGCTCGGGCGCGGGAAGTCGATCTTTATTTGCGGCGACATGAACATCGCGCACAACGAGATCGATCTTAAGAATGCGAAGTCGAATAAAAAGAACGCCGGCTTCCTGCCTGAAGAACGGGCATGGATGACTCAGTTTTTGGATTCCGGCTATGTCGACACCTTCCGCCACTTTGAAAAAGGGCCGGACCATTACACGTGGTGGAGCAATCGCCCTGGCGTTCGCCAGCGGAATATTGGTTGGCGCCTGGATTATTTTATTACCAATGCGGATTCGCAGACGCGCTTAAAGGCGGCTGTGCATCAGCACAAAGTGTTGGGGTCCGATCACTGTCCTGTGGCCCTAGAAATTAAAGATTAAGAGGCACGTCAAAACCGCGCCGCGCTCTCGATCAATCCACTCAACACCGAGTGAAAATGCGACTGCGTTTGCAACTTGCCGGCGCCGAACCGGCGTTCGAGCTCCGCGCGGATCAACGGCACCTGCGCCGAGCCACCGGTCAAACACACTAGGTCTATGTCATGAGGTTGGAGTCCTGCCAGGTGAAGGCAGCCATCCATGGCCGCGAAAATCTTGCCCTTGACCGATTCGGCCCAGTCGACAAATTCCGTGCGCGTGAACGGCGCTTTGATCTCGAGACCCGGATAGTCGAACTGGAATTCGCTGCGCTCTTCCACTGAGAGCGCACGTTTAGTTTTCTCGATGTTTTCAAAAAATGCAAAGATCTGTTGATCTTCAATTAACGCGAACAAGCGCTCAATGGCGGCCTTGTCTTTTGGACCCAGCGCGCCTTTTTTAACTTCGCGGATAAAGTCATACGTCGCCGGTTCCTTTAAATGCACAATATGCGCAGGCCGATTCAAGCGGTCGACGACCGCCTGGGGCATTTCCAACGTATTGCTGCCAAATAAAACTTTGTATCGCGCCTTTGCGCCGAAAAATTCGTTCAAGCGCTCGCTCATAAACAGACTGTCCAACGCATCGCCCGCTAAAGGGCAGCCTTCGAGGCCCAAAACGTGCTCTTTGGAAAACGCGTAAGGTCCCAGCCGGATAATCGTAAAGTCGCTCGTCCCGCCGCCGAAGTCGCCGATCAGCGCGATTTTTTCTTCGCGCAAATCGCGCCGCAAATCGAGAGCGGCAGCCAAAGGTTCGGGCACGAATTCGATCCGCGAGAAACCGGCAAATTCGGCCGCCTTCGTCATCCGGTGCAGCGCGAACGCGTCGGCTTCGGGATCCAGCGAGTAGCGCGCGGGCCTTCCAATCACGGCGTCGGCAATCGGCGCATCCAGCACGCGCTCGGCACGCTTTCTCATTTCTAATAAGAAATAGCCGATCATGTTTTCCAAAGTCATCGGCCGGTCGCCGACGAAGGTTCCCAGGTAAGATCTGTTCGGCAGATGCGATTTGAACGAGCGGAACAAACGGCCTTCCATTTCGTCTTCAATAAATTTCACGACGGCGGCGGTGCCGTAGTACGCCTCATTTTGTGTTCTAAAGTAGAGGAGAGTACGCATCAGCGTCGGATCGCTGGCAGCCGGATCCAAAGGCATGGCCTCGACGCGCCGGCCTTCATACCAAGCGCCCGCGAGCGAATTGCTCGTGCCGAAATCGACCGCCAAAATGGGAGTGCTCATGCGATTACACTTTTGCGCCGGTGGCGCGAGCGGCGGTTCGTGGTGCGCGAAAGTTCGACGTACGAGAGCTGCTGTTCGACCATGGTGTCAAAAACGTGAAGCAAATTGTGATGCTCGCCGCGCTCGATATCGAAACCGCGCGCGGGCCCGAGCATTTCAATAGTCTGATGGATCGCTTCGACCGTCGAAAAACAGCCGGGCTTCGGCTGCTTGCGCACGCGGAAATTCGACGGGCGGTCGGGCGTAAAACAAATTCGCGGCAAATCGCGCAAATTAGAACTGCGTCTCAGCATCTTCTTAGCCGTATTCCAGGTGCCATCGATCACGATTACGACCGGTGTTTTGTCTTTGGGAAAAACGGTAGCGCGCTCGCTCGGCTTCATCGCGCTCAAATCGGCCGAGCGCGGTCCCGGAAACAGCACGACGGGAAAGTGCTTGGGATCGCTCACGATCTCCGTCAAACGCTGATGGCGTGAATAGTCGTAGCCCATCATCAGTTCCGAGTTTTTCAGACACAGGTGAGATAGGCGGCCCGTGGCGATACGGCGGCGCACTTCTAAACGGTGAATCAAGATCACGAACTTCATGCGCGGATCGAACCGGCGCACATGCGTGCAGTAGCAAGCCATCGTTGGTTGCAAACAGGTGAAGCACAGCCGGCGCATCCGCCGTGGCGGTGGCTCGAGCAAGCGCTTGCGTTTTACTTCCAGATAACTTTCGAGATTCATCTAGAGCCCCGCTAACGGACCATTGAGCAATTCCGCTCCGAAACGTTCTATCTTAGCATCGCCTAATCCATAGACTTCGCGCAATTCTTCCCGGCCTTTCGGCTTCAGTTGCGCCATGTGGCGGAGCGTGCGGTCGCTAAAGATAACAAAAGCCGGAACGTCCAGCTCCTCGGCCTTTTCGCGGCGCCAGTATTTCAGGATCTCAAATATACGCTGATCGTCCGCTGACAAAACCAAAGCCTCGCCAGCGCCTGACGGGCGGCGGCGGCGAGTGACCTTTTGCAAAACGGCTTTCACCGCGCTGACCGGTTTCTGAATACGGCGCGAACTCGTAGGATCGCAAACATCGCAATGACCGCACGATTTGATCCTTTGCGAATCTTGATAGTAGGTCAGAATCTCGCGATGCCGGCATTCGCCGCCTTCGCAATACTCGACCAAATTTTCCAAAGACCGCCAGCGTGAGCTTTGGATCTCCGGCGGCGCTTTTGACTGTTGAATAAAGAAGGACTGCAGGCCCTTGTCTTTCTTCGCGTAAAGCAGCACGCAGGTTGAATGCGCGCCATCGCGCCCGCCGCGTCCCATTTCCTGATACAGAGAATCGATATTCGCGGGCATTTGATAGTGCACGACCAAGCGCACGTCGGGGTGATCGATGCCCATGCCGAATGCATTGGTCGCAATCAAAATCCGCGTGGTTCCGGCGGAGTAAGCCTCTTGCACGTCGTGGCGTTTATCCCCAGACAAACCCGCGTGATAGTAATCCACGCCTGAAAAATCAGAGCTTAACTCCAAAGCCAATTCCTCAGTCACTTTGCGCGTGCCACAGTAAATCAGCACACGGCCTTCAGGATTTTGCTGAAGCGCTTGCCGCACCATCGCAACTTTCGCGTCGCCGTCTTCACACGCTTCAACTTGATAGTACAAATTCGGCCGATAAAACCCGTGGACATGGCGTACCGGTTTCACCAAACCAAGTTGGCGCGCGATGTCGTTCAACACAAACGGCGTCGCCGATGCGGTCAGCGCCAATACCGGCACCTCGGGCTTCATCACCTTCAAAGACTTCAGCTGTGAATACTCCGCCCGGAAATCATGGCCCCATTGTGAAACGCAATGGGCCTCATCGACCGCAAATAAAGCGACATCCATGCCCTTCAGCCACGATTGAAAGCCGTCCTTCTGCGTGCGCTCAGGCGACAAATACAAAACAAAGGTGCCGCCGGCCGAGATCCGGCGAAAGACCTCGCGCTTTTCTTCCATGCCTTGAGCCGAATGCAAACAGCCCGCAGGAATTCCCCGGCGAGTCAGCGATGCGACTTGGTCTTTCATCAATGCAATCAGAGGTGAAACAACGATGACGAGTTTCCCGCGTACGACGGCGGGATACTGATAGCAAAGGGATTTGCCTCCGCCCGTGGGCAGCACGGCCAAAACATCTTTTCCCTCGAGGACGCTCGCAATAATCTCGCGCTGGCCTCGACGAAAGCCATCTAAATCGAAATGTGTTTTTAGGGTTTCAAGCACAGACGATCCATTCTCATACGGATCGCTCTGCAAAACAAGGGTATGACTCAGGTGGCGAAGATTTTTAGATGGGAAAGAACCGGGTCCGACACTCGGACCCAGCCACTCAAATGCAAATTAAGCCGACTTACGGAAAGTATAGTGCGGGTAGTCTTTGTGCGCGTGCGCTTTCTTAATATGAGAATAGCGACGCTCGTCTTTTCTCACTTTGCTCGTGAAATTGCGGTGATACTTCATGAACTCGCGGTCCAAGTAGCTGTAATAGCTCTTGTACATCAGGTTCGAGAGGAACTTGCACGTCCAAGTAACGGGTGCATTGGGAGCGGCAACGTATTTTTTGCCGAACTTCTGCACTTCTGCATTCATCTTCGTCCACCAAGCGTTAGCTTCTTTGGCGTGGATGAAATTGCCCACGAAAACTTCGTGTCCGGCGAATGTAAAGCCGACTTCCCAGCCTTTTCCGCAAGATTTCTTATAGGCTTTGCAGCTGTATTTTCCGTACTTGTAGTGTCTTGTCATCATGTGACCTCCGAAAGGTTGTAGATTGGAACCGCAAAGCCTATCGGACATCACGCGATCATTGTTGAGTCGGAAGCCGTCCTATTCCACCACCTGAAGAATTCTGATTCTGGGACACGGGATTCTGATGCAGGAATTCTTCGAGGGGAGCAACCTGTTCGCGCGTTTGCAAATTCGAAATCGGCGACTGTTGATTTTCCTGGAGAATCCTCTCGACCTGTCGTGCTAAGGCCTGATAGTCCGCACTATGAAGTGGAATATCATGCGATTGATTCAGGGTGAGAATATTTTGGCGCAAACATTCCGCCATCACGTCCGGTTTAGCTTCCTGTAAATTGTCACAGCTCAAACAAATCGAGTCGCCGGGAAGGCCCGCCGATGTGCCCCCGACCTTCTGCTGGAACTTTTCATTGGGCGCGCACACGCGCTTGAAGGGATGTTTCATTACCACAAGTGTACACTCGGATCGATGCTCTTGAGTGTGCACCATGTCCCCATTTATGATGGGGGCCGTACGCACTTCGGCGTGAAGGCCCTCTTTGCTGTGAACCTCATTGTAGGCGTCACGCATGTGGTTACACATTTCAATTTCGTTGGCCAGCCGAGTGATGAAGTCCGAGAACACAGTCACATGGTGAAGGTCGGTTCCGGGCTGAGATAAGTCTGGCGTAGACGGGTTCGCCGCGCAATCACGGTAGAGCCAAACGCTGGCGCACTCACCCGCAGCGTAGACATTCAAAGAGGAAAAGGCCAAGATAGTTAACAGAAATTTCATATGCGTCCTCCTCAGATGGGAAGTGAGCAATATAGATGCCGAAACGTCCGTTCAAACCGTATTTAGTCTTTATAATTCTCGCGATTAACATTTTGGTTTACTACATGTGGAGTCAAAAGGGGGCTTACCACCAGGAGTGGATGCGCGATAATTTTTTAGTGAGTTGGGACGCACTGAGAGAGGGGAGATATTGGACTCTGCTGACTTCGGTGTTCTCGCACAATTGGGATATGCATTTGCTGTGTAACATGGTCGTGCTGTGGAGCTTCGGTGGGATCTTCGAGGAGATTCTCGGCCGCGTGCGGTTCCTGTCGTTTTATCTGATCGCCGGTGTCTTCAGTTCGCTCTGCCATTGTCTGGTCTCGCAATTTGTCCTGCACGAGCCGTCGATGGCGGCGCTGGGGGCGTCAGGCGCACTGTCGGCACTGGTGTGGGTCTTCGCTTTATTGTTCCCCAAAGAGCGCTTGCTGTTCTTCTTTATAATTCCGTTGCCGGCAATGATCGCCGCATTAATTTTTGTTGGGCTCGATCTGTGGGGTTTATCGGCTCAGGCGCATGGCGGCGGACTGCCAATTGGGCACGGCGCGCATCTCGGCGGTGCTTTTGCAGGCATTTTGTATTACTTTCTGTTCTTACGTAGGAGGATACGGCGATGAAACTACCTGTTCTAGCACTCTTGTTTATGGGACAATTGGCTATGGCTGCGACCTCAACGGATTTCAGGCTGCAAGTGAGTGCGTTTAACAACCAGGGCGATATTCCGGCGAAATTTACTTGCGAAGGCGCGAATATTTCTCCCGCAATTTCGTGGTCGGGTGTCCCTGAGGGAACGAAGTCGATCGCACTGATTGTAGACGATCCCGATGCTCCGGATCCCCAAAAACCTGAGAAGGTATTCACGCACTGGGTGCTCTACAATATTCCTCCGACCGCCACGAAATTAGGGGAAGCGGAACACCATTTCCCCAAAGGCACTCAGCACGGCAGCAACGATTACTCGAAGGCGGATTACGCCGGACCGTGCCCACCCATCGGCAAGCACCGCTATTTTTTTAAGTTGTTTGCTTTAGATACGAATTTCCATTTCATGGTGCGGCCGAGCCGCGCGGATTTGGAAAAAGAAATGGCCAACCACATCCTCGCGCAGAGTGAAGTGATTGGCCTATATGCTAAAAAGAATCACTAGTGAAGTAACGCACATCCAGGCGTCGAGAGATCGAATTGATTGCTGCTGTTCACGCAGCTGTAGATCAAGTAGGTCTCTTCGGCGTAGTTGATTCCCTGTCTGACCGTAATGTTTCCATTTTGATCGACTTCGCACGGATTATCGTCGGTGCATCTTTCGCCGTTTTCGTTACCAGTGTTGTTGATGGCGATCATGGTGCGCGTGCCTTGCGTGATGACCGGTGATCCGCTTGTGCCGCCGATCACTTCACAACCGGTGGCGGTGTAGCGCACGGAATCTTCCCAAGTGTAACCGCCCTCTTCGAGTTTGAAGACGAAGTTGTCGATGTTGCACGAGTACCCGCGCTGCCAGTAGCCCGAGACGATGTCGATCGCGGTGCCGGCGGTCGGATGTTGGCTCGAAAGCGTGAGCGGGCGCGTGTTGTAGCGTTGTTGGATGTCGGCGTAAGTCATCGACGTTTGATAGAGCGTGATATCGGTTTTGGTCATCGAGGCATAAATCACTTTGCTCGCCGAGATCGTGCCCATTTCATCGCCGTTCGGTTTCAAAATCGTGAAGCGGCGGTTTGACGGAACGTTGTTGATAAATTTGCCCGGATCCATAAAGCCGTCTTCATAGCAATGACCGTTGGTCAGTACCATTGCCGGATCGGTGTCCTTCGAATTTTCAAAGCGCACAATGCTGCCGGAGCAGTCGTCGAGTGCGACGATGCCTTCAAAGTCGTAGTTGGTGGTAAATGTCGGCGGCAATTTGACTTTGCCTTTTTCCATGCGTGGAAGCGGAAAGGCGTAAGCTGCGGTTGCGCTGAATGCGAACGTCAGTGTGAGTAATGTATTGCGAATCATAAAAGTCCCCCTCTAGCGGTAAGGCTAACGGGAGACTGGACTTATGACGGAGTATCAATTGTAAAACTGGACCTAAGTGGGGCTTGCGCCGAGGGCCGCCATCCATTCCGGGCTGGGATGGATTAGTTTGCGCGTTTTGAGGTCGAAGAATCCCATGGTGAAAACCGCCTCGCAGCACATGTCACCGCGCTGGTTGTACATCCATTGTTTGATGATGCCGACTTTGCCTTTGTACGAATCGAGTTGCGTCTTGATAGTGATCTGGTCGCGCAGGCGAATTTCGTGGCGAAATTTTAAATTCACCTCGAGGATGGTAGGCCCTTGTAGGGTCTCGCGAATTTTATCCAAGCCATAGCCGTTATCCGTAACGAACTGCCAGCGCGCTTCCTCAAACAGCGCTAAATAAACCGCGTTATTCACATGGCCGAAGGTATCCAAGTGCGATTCACGAATGAGAAGAGAATATTCATATACAGAGCCCATGGCCGTTACTCTATCCCATTGCCAACGCCCCGCAAAGCAGATGTCATTAAGGTATGGCAAATCCCTGTTTGGGATGCGGCGCCTGCTGCGCTTTTTTTCGCGTGCAATTTTATTGGCGGGAGGCCAACGCCGCCGACGTCACGACGCCGGTCCCACCGGGAATGTTCGAGGATCTCACGCCTGCCTTAAGGTGCATGCGCGGAACTTCGGCAAAGCACCATCCCAAATGTGTAGGGCTCAAGGGTAAAATCGGTGAGAGCGCGAGCTGCACGATTTACCATAATCGACCGACGCCTTGTCATGCATTCACGGCCAGCTATGCTGACGGAAAACACAATGAGCGCTGTGACCAAGCCCGGCGGGCTCACGGGCTACGCCCATTGCGGCCCGACGACTGGGAACGTTAGATCTTGCCGGGTTGCTGGGCCCGGTTTGGATAATCAATCGCACGGGACGCGCGGTTCATTTGATCGATGACGTCAATTTCACCACGCGTAAATTCATCACTTTCTGCGGCCGATAATTTATCGGTGGGGCCTGCGCCCATCGCGTCTTCGTCGTCCTCGTTGATTTCACCGGTGTCGGTTTCGTCTTGATTCGCCAAGATGTCGGATTCGTCGCGTTCATTTTCAGCTGGTTCCGATGCGCTGCTATTCGTGTCGTTGACTCGTGCCATTGGTCGACCTCCGGTATGGAGATAATGCAAAATGCGCGCTATACTTAAATCGTCAGGGAGACTCGTCTATGGGAAAAAAAGTCGCAATTCTGGGCGCATCCCGGAAGCCCGAACGGTATTCGAACAAAGCGTTTCATCTTTTGCGGGAGTATGGGCACACAGTGTTGCCGGTCAATCCGGCGTTGGTGGAGCTCGAGGGTGTTAAGGTGTTCGCTAAATTGAGCGACATCGCGGAGCCAGTCGACACGCTGACGATGTATGTCGATCCGAAGACGTCGGCGCGGTTAGCGGATGAGATTGTGAACTTGAAGCCTCGGCGCGTGATTTTTAATCCTGGGAGCGAGAATCCGGAGTTGGAGTTTCGCTTGGAGCGCGAGGGGATTGAAGTGGAAGTGGCTTGCACTTTGGTAATGCTCCGAACGAATCAGTTTTAGGTCTACCGTTTCAAAGTAAAACACTCCCGACCAATGTCCGAACGCGCTTAACCAATTCCCAGAAGTTCCGATAAGTTAACTATGGGAGCCCCGAAACTCGTATCAAGATCGCGACGCAAAAAAGCACGCCATGAAGATGTGCTTACTGAAACGTCCACTCAAAAGGGCGTCACGGGTCTCGCCGAAACGTTTCTGCGTCGGTTTCGTAATCTCAGTTTCGCGCTATTGCTCTCTCCGCTCGCATTTGTTTGCTGCGGATGTCTCGGTCTTGCCGCGGCTCCTGCGCTGGCGTGGTTCAATCTGATCAACGACAGTACAAAACACTGGCCCATGATCTTCCACAATGCTGCAGCGGGTTTCGGTCTCGCGACCGGCTATCTAATATATGGCATCTGTTTGATCTTTATTGTGCCTGCGGTCAATTTTATCAACCCGTGGAAACCGAAGCCATTTCGCGGACCTTGGTATTCTCTCCCCGCAGTCCCCTGGTTTATCCACAATGGCCTGACGTACATGGTCCGTTACACATTCCTCGAGTTCGTTACGCCGTCGCCGCTCAATATTTTGTTCTATCGCATGATGGGAATGAAAATCGGGAAGGGTGTTGTGATCAACTCGACGAACATTTCTGATCCGTCGCTCATCACGCTCGGTGACTATGTGACCGTCGGCGGAAGCGCGACCATCTTCGCGCACTACGGACAAAAGGGTTACCTTGTGATCGCGCCTGTGACGGTCGGCAACTACACAAATATCGGTTTGAAGGCCAGCATCATGGGCGGCGCTCAGGTCGGCGCGAACGTCACAATTAAGCCGCACTCCGCGGTCTTGCCCAAAGCCGTCGTTTCCGACGGCGAAACCGTCTAATTTACTCTGCCCGGGCAGAGTATCGGAAGGGACGCATCCCAGGATGTGTCTCATTCAATGGGCGGCAGCAAAGCTTGCGGCGAAAAAATTTATCACTACGATGTCTGGCTATGAACAAAACAATCATTGCCCTTTTCGCTCTCACGTTAATTTCACCCACCGTCTTCGCTGACAACTGTGACGATCTCGGTCACGCAGGCGTTCACTTTCAAGTCGCTGCCGGAACCTACTCAGCGACCGCAGGCTCGCAACTGCAAGTTCCGGTCACGATCCTCATCGACCATCCGGAACTCCTCGCCAACCTCGATCATGTGGATTTGCAATTCACCGGTGGACTCGCGGCTCCCGACGGTGCGGCGACCATGGACCAAGACGTCATACTTCGCGACGGCGGCGTGAATCAGAATTTACCCACTGTGCTCACGTTCGCGACAACGGCTGCGATGGGCGGCGAGTATTCGCTCTCGGCTTTTTTGGCGACAGACGGTTGCGGCTATCCTTCGCAGAACCCTCCAGGCGTCGCTCTTCACGTCGACAATTCGCCTGACAAGATCGAACTCAACGCTCCGGTCGTCACGGCGGTTCAGATGCAAAAATCCTACGATATCAATAAACCGATGACGTTCACCGCTGATGTTAAAGATCAAAGCGCGATTTGCACGGTGGGAACCGCGGATTGCCAGTCGTCCGTGGATCTCTGGTTCGGAGGCGAAGAAGAGGGATTCATTATTGCTGTTGCGCAAGTCACAGCCACGCCGAAACCCGGCCGCTACGCCTTCACTTTCCAAAATGCGTTTTGGGAAAAGGGAACCTATCCGATTCAGGAAATTTGGGTCCAGGATCAATGGCGCAATCACGCCGAAGATTTGCCCCAGTCGTTGCAAATGAATTTAGTCGTGACTGGAACGGCGCACGCTAAACATTAATTCACCAGACATCCGTCTTCGGTGCAATCGACAGTAATTGCGCCTGAGACGGCATCCACACCTAAACTAATTCCAGTGCTGCGAATCAGTGGCACGGCATTGACCGCATTGGGATCATTCATGTCCAAAAATTTGTCGGCATTTTGATCCATATAGATGTACAAGTCTGTGCCTGCGTATAGCTTTGGAATCGAAATAAAAAGCGCCCAACTTGTGCCGTCGCCGGGATAAAAATCCTGCTTCGAGATCCACGCCACACCGACTTGATCGAGTACGGGCTGTGACAAAGGGATGGGCCATACTCTGAGTTTCTCGGCGACTACGACAGCGGGAAGCTGAATATTTTTATCTCTGTTGCCATAATAAAATTGCGTCCCCAACTGCCCGAAAGATTGGGGAAGAGCCGCGGTGACATATCCCGTATCGTAGCTCTTTGCCAAATTCACTGACCACCAGGCTTGGGGATGTCCTCGACATTCTAACTCTAAATGTAGGCTCGCGGTTCCGCCGGCGTGAAGGGAGACTTGCTTTTGATCCAGTTCCGGCGCGCAGCCGTCGTTAGGTAGCCCAAGCTTGGCCGTGAAAGTGAGATCCTGTGTTCCGGCATTTCTTACGGAGACATCTTGAAAGTGTTTACCTACGCGGCCGTTGAGGGCGTCATCTGCCGATTTAACAATTTTCGAGCAAGCCACTGGCAGAGTTAGAAGAAGGAGTGCGCGTGCCAAAAATCTTTTCTGCATAACAACCACATTGAGCAAGGGTTGTGCCGATGAGCGGATACAGCGTATCTTAAGAGGGCCGTAATCGCGCTGTCACTGTTGGCAGAACAAAGACAAATGTGGCGCTAACTCAGCCCGGGCAGAGTATCGGATGAGACGTGTCCTGGGAGGGGGCCTACCAAGGCAACGACTTGCCGCGGAAATCGAAAAAGTGTCCGCTGTCGCTCGACTTTAACCCGCGCGCGACTTTCCAGATTCCGCCGACGCTCTCGGGGATCTCGATCGGCGCGCCGGTTCCGCCCATATCCGTTTTCACCCAGCCCGGATGCATAACGATTGTCGTGAGCCATTCGTTTTCAACGGCCAAACATTTGTTCAGCATATTCAGCGCCGACTTTGAAGCGCGATAGGCATAGCTTCCACCCGACGAGTTGTCGTCGATGGAACCCATCAGGCTTGTGATCTGCACCACGCGCGGCGATTGCGATTTGCGTAGCTTTGGCAATAAAGCGCGCGTGATATTGAACGGCGCGACGCTGTTCACTTGAAAGCTCTCGAGGAAATCGGGAAGCTTCGTCTCTTTTTTGAAAATTCCTGCGTTGTTGATCAAGACGTCCACACCCGGCCACTCAGAAATTGCCGCCGCGATTTTATCGCCCGCTTCGGGATTGCCGACATCCGCTGCGCAGACCTCCAGCTTCTCGCTATACTGTTTCTTCAGGGCCGCGAGACCCTTTGAATCATCCGGTTTGCGCGCCACCGCGAGCACTCGATCGCCTTTGCCCAGAGCTTCGCGAACTAACTCTAAACCAATTCCGCGTGACGCGCCCGTGATGACTACATTCATATTACTTTGCCGTTTTCTGCATCTCTTGGATGTCGTTGAGGAGGATCTTCTCGTGGCCCTCCGGTTTCACGTTTTCATAAACTTTGCGGAGCATGCCTTTGGGATCGATCAAGAACGTCGTGCGGTCCCAGTACATCGTGCCCTTCCACTCGCTCTGCCCGACTCCGGCCGCTTTTAAGAGCTTTGCTTGGGGATCGGCGAGAAGATCGATGGTGAACGAAAATTTATTGCAAAAATCTTTGTGTGATTTCACGTCGTCTTGGCTGACGCCGACCACGTTCACGCCGACCCGGTCGAACTCCGCTTTGGTCGCGGTGAATGACTTACCTTGGATCGTGCAGCCAGGAGTGTCGTCTTTCGGATAGACGTACAGCACAAGCCATTTGCCGGCGTAGTCCTGTAGACGCTTCGACTTTGCATCTTGGTTATCGAGTGTAAAATCTGGAAATTTTTGGCCAGTGCTCAACATGAAATTCTCCTTCGTGTGTAGGAGATTTGTTTATCACGGACCGCGGGTCAGGAGCACCATTCTTTCATTCGGAAACACCACGTCTGAAAATCCAAAGCGCTGCGCCACCCAATTGAAAGTGATTTGCGAATAGAACACGACATGGGTCGGATCAAGCCGGTAATACCACTTGCTGAAATCGGTTGTGGGCTGGACAAGCAGGGTCATCAATGCCAAATGCCCATTCGGCCTTAACAAATTGAGAAGCTCCGCGAACACCTGCTCAGGGTGATAAAGATGCTCAGCCACTTCAGTTGCCGTGATGAAATCATAAGTGCGCTGAAGACACGCTGTGTCCGGCGCGAAATAGGGATCGTAAGTGGACATCCGGAAACCGCGCTCTTTTAGTATGTCACTCAGCACGGGAAACGGACCACATCCGAAATCCAGACCCTCGGCGCCGGCCGAAACTCGGACGGAAATCGCATTTGCCGCCGGTTCAAGAAATGTCCGATGGCCGTCCGACTCCGTGTGCAAATCGTATCGCGCCTTTTCAGCGTCCGGCGACAGGCGAAGCTGCGGATGCAAAAACCGCAAGTCGCACGCCGGACAATGCCAATAGTTCCGGGCCTCGGACAGCTCTCTGGCTGAGGCATTGGAACACAGCGGACATGCGGGTACGGCTTCGGACATAGAGTTGAAGTTCTAGTTCCCACCGACGCGGCCGTCAAATCGAATACAGAGGTTATAATCCGGGAATTTTTCGTGTCAATTGCAGGGTGATGTGTAAGATTAGCGGCTATTCCCGAATGGGTGGAGGCCTCGCGCTTTATGTATCTGACCAGGATTGCCGGAACGGGATCGTATCTTCCCTCCACCTTGTTAACGAATCTAGATCTTGAAAAGATGGTCGATACGAACAACCAATGGATCGTCGAGCGCACGGGCATTGAGCGGCGCCACATAGCCGCGAAACATGAAGCCACCTCCGACCTGGCCTTTCAAGCCGCCACAAAAGCGATGGAAGCGGCCGGCATCACCGCCGACCAACTCGACGCGATTCTCGTTGGCACCGTCACTCCCGATCAAGTCATGCCGAACGTCGCTTGCGTCTTGCAAGCGCGCTTAGGTTGCCGGCAGATCATGGCAATGGATCTCTCCGCCGCGTGCTCGGGATTTCTCTACGGCGCTTCGATCGCGGATCAATTCATCCGCACCGGAATGTTCAAAAATGTTTTGGTCATCGGCGGAGAAACTCTCTCACGCGTCGTTAACTATGAAGACCGCGGCACCTGCATTTTGTTCGGTGACGGCGCCGGCGCGATGGTCCTCAGCCGCGCGAAAGACGGCGAGCGCGGACAGATTTTTTCTTCGCACTTAGGCGCCAACGGCGCGCTTGGCGATTTACTGACTTTGGCCGGCGGCGGATCGCGCCTGCCGTTCTCACAAGAAGTCCTGGATAAGAAACTACACTTAGTTCAGATGAACGGCCGGGAAGTGTTCAAGTCCGCCGTCCGCGCTATGCGCGACCGGGCCGTGGAGGCTCTTGAGACCAGTAAGATGACGATCGACGAGGTTGATTGGGTGATTGTTCACCAGGCCAATAACCGCATTATCGAAGCGGTCGCCGATCAACTGAAAGTGCCGATGGAAAAAATCCCGGTCAATATTCGCGACACCGGCAACACGTCGGCGGCTTCAATTCCCGTCCTGTTTGACGAGTCCGTTCGTCAAAATAAGATCAAGCGCGGTCAAAACGTTCTGATGGTCGCCTTCGGCGGCGGCTTGACCAGCGGCTCTGTCCTGCTCAAATATTAGGAATACGCGGAGGGTACACATGCGCGGAACAATCATCGCCGTTGTTTTGATCATCGGCGTCGGTGTCACTGGAACATTGTTGTGGAAAACTGGACGTCGTGTCTCGAAGAGCACCGTCATCGGTGGAGGAGTCGCCACCTGGAGTGCGAGCGGCGGACTTCCCGGCGCGCCGCCGGTACCGCCGATCGATAAAGAGTTTCAAGAGTGGTTGCAAAATGTCGCCAAAGACGTCGACGCCACTCATATCGATAACGTGCAAAAGCGCTACGAAATCGCAAAAGTTTTGTCAGTGTTGACCGAAGAGCAAACGCGCCAGCTGCTGCAAACGGCGCAAGCTCCCAGCTCAACCAGCGGCGAACGCGTGTTAGCGGCGTACTTGATGATCGAAGCTTGGCCGAAGGCGGCGAATGAGTTGATGACCCTGATCACAGCGCCCGTCACGCCCCCTCAGCCAAACGACGATAAAGAAGTCGCCGAACTCAGAGCCGGCCAAGAGCGCTCAGTGCGCGCACTAGCGATAGACGGCCTAATCAGCCACGCAGAAAAAGACCCGAAAGCCAAAGAGGTTTTGGCCAAATCGATTCCCAATATTCCAGACGAATACATTAAGAAGTACGCCGAAAAGCGAATGACCGAATTAAAATAACCGGGAACTGAGAGCCGAGAGCCGACTAGGGATTATGCGGCCCCTCGGTATTCGCAGGAGTTCGCCCTAAACCGAGAGCGTCTCTCAGCTGGCGGTCGACCTTGCGGACTTCGTCGGTATAGTGCTGAAGTTCATCGACGTATTTTTGATCTCCGCCGTCCGCGACAACCGCCATGGATTTCACCTGGCCAATCATAGCTGTCAGAAGTTTTTGCTCGAGCACGACCTTCTTGTTCTCAAAATTGTTCTGCGGGGCAATTGCGCCCATGCGCGAATACGCCGCGTTGAGTTTCGGCAAGAGATCTTGGCGAATCAGTTGACTCATTTGTTTTTGCGTCATCTCTTTGTTTTGCACGGCCACGCCGAGCTTCTTGTAATCGCGAAGACACTGGTGCATTTCGCGTTCCACTAACTGGAGCGGGGACTGCATCAACGCCGGGAATTTATCGCCGCCGGAAAGTCCGTGCATCTCGTTGATGAGGCTTTCGATTTGATCGGTGTAAGTGTCCATGTCGTCGACGTACTTCGTGTCGCCCGTCGTGATGTACATGATGTCGGCCTTGGCGTGACCGGCAAGAGCTCCTGCGAAGCGCAGTTGCGCGTTAAACAGCTGCCGGTCGCTTTCCGCCGGTTGGAATTCGGCCCATCGGCGCGACAGCGCGCTGAGGCGCCCGAGCACTTGTCCTTGCATACGGCGTGCGATTTCGTGGGGCGGAGCGGTTTCGCGCTGGAGCGAGGTTTCGATTTCCTGATAGGTTTCAAAAATGTCGCCTAATTGTTTCTGCGAGAGGGCCATTGCTGCGGAACCTCTATCGAAGGCGCGCTTATTGTAGGCGAACACTAGAAACGCGGCGACCACGATCAGGATGACCTGGCCGTAACTCTCGCCGGATTTGCGGCGCTTTTTCTTGCGGCGCTTGCGGATGTTTTTGGTGAGGGTGACGGTGAGAAGAGTGAATTCCTGGTCGCCGATCTGAAGCTGACCGCCCTCCTGCAGCAAGAAGTTACGCGCAGCAGGCATCTGCTTGCCGTCGATGTATGTGCCGTTGGCGGAGTGGAGATCGCGCACGGCAAGGCCGAGCTCAGAGGGGCTAACCTCGCAGTGCTGTTGAGAGAGCTTCGTGTCACGCGGAAAGCAGATGTCGCCGCTTGCGCGGCCGATGATTACGTTTCCCCGAATGGGATAGCGCTGCCCGGTTTCGGCATGAATGAGAAAATAGCTGGAAGGCGTCGCTGGTTTGGTAGCACTCATCTCAATTCTCTTTTCGGATTATATGGATGGGTTCTGCACTGGACTCGCCTTTGGGCTAGGGGGCAGTAAGACTTGGCACCTGCACGCTTTTTAGCTAAAAATGAAGATTCATGGTAAACCCAGACCTCGCCAAAATTCAGTCGCTTCTGCATGAGCACCACCGTTTGTTGCTAACCACTTTGAAACAGGACCGGGAGAAGATGCACGGCAAGGTGCTCAATCCCGCCGAGTGGTTTCAAATTTTGCTCGGATCGGCGGAGTACGGTTGGCTCAAACCGCTCAATTCTTTGATCTCCGATATCGATGCGCTGCTCGAGGCGAAATCGATTTCACCATCGGACTTGGGCATCCTCCATCACGAACTCGAACGTTTTTTCTTTAAGGAAGATGGCGACGCGACTTCGTTCAACTATCACTATCGCAAGTTATTTTCGAGTAATCCGGACGTGATGTTCTCGCATGGACATCTCAGAGAGGCCTATTCGATTTTGCCGGTGGAGAATCCGCCCTCAAATGCCGAGGAGATTCGCCGCGGGTGGCACAAGATTGGCGCGAGCAAACGCAAACTGCTCAACTGAAGCGGAGACGGTTTGAAAATTTCCTTAAGTGGAATCCAAGTCAATCTTCCGGACACGGGCCAAACTCTGTTTCGCCTTAAGCAGTTTTCAGTCGACTCCGGCCAAAAGGTGCTTCTGCGCGGAGAGAGCGGCAAGGGTAAAACAACCCTGTTGCATTTGATCGCCGGGCTTTTTCGTCCGGCCACCGGCGAGGTAGATGTTGGAGGCGACAAAATTTCCTCCTGGAGTGACGAGGCCCGCTGCGCGTTTCGCCGCCGGCATATGGGCATGGTATTTCAAAAATTGAATCTTATCGAGCATCTCACGGCGCTTGAAAATGTCGGCCTGGCCTGCGCGAGTGAACAGCGTGCGGCTGACGCTTTAGCCTCCGTCGGCCTCGAAAAGAAAATCCATTCGCGCAGTTCGGTGTTGAGTCTCGGCGAGCAACAGCGGGTCGCGGTGGCGCGCGTTTTGGCAGGCGATGCGCAACTGATTCTTGCCGACGAGCCGACGTCGGCTCTTGACGAAAAAAACGCGGCCAATGTGATGGAACTTCTTTTCAAGGCCGCGAAAAATAAAACTTTACTCGTGGTCAGTCACGATCACCGCATCGAAGCCAACTTCGACAGTAATGTTCAATTTGAAAATGTGGTTCAACGATGACCCCGCTTCACTTGGCCGTCCTCAGCTTGCTGCGCCGAAAAGTTCCGACGGTTATTACTGTTGTCTCAATTGCGATTTCGGTTGCGTGCGCGGGGATTTTGCTGCGTCTTTACCATCTGTCGGCGTCGCGTTTTTCGTCGATGGGACAAGGATGGGAGGCCATCGTCGGCGCCAAAGCTGGAGGCATCGACATTTTACTCGACAGCTTGAATGGAGAAGGGCCATATCCCGGCTACTTGCCGTACGCGCTGTTTCATTCGCTGAAGGCTGAACAGGCCGTGAAGTTCGAGGACGGCGCCACTTCGCAGCCCAGCTATATCAAAGACATCACGCCTTTTCTGTATTTCGCTAAAGCCGGCAAATCGCGGGTTGTCGGCACGGACGAGAGTTTCGTTAATCCGATCGGCTTTGCCGAAGGCCAATGGGTGGGGCAACCCGGTGAAATCGTTCTCGGCGCCCTTGTCGCCCGACAGCAAAATTGGCGGGTGGGAGACACGGTTGCGGCTGTGCCTTGGGTCGCGGACCGCCTCGGCGACTCGACGTTGCAATTCAAAGTTTCCGGCATTCTGAAGCCAACCTCTTCGGCGTGGGACACCATGCTCTTTGGGTCGGTCAGCGATGCGCAAGCGGTTGTCGCCGCCAACCGCACGTTCCTCGGTGAGAGCAGCATTTGGGGCGAAAAGGTTTTGAATTACTTCCTGATCAATCTTCATCCTGATGGCTTCAAATATCTTGAAGCGCTCGTGAACAAGCGCACGGTCGGCCAAGTGGTCAGGGTCGAGCAAGAAAAGCGCAAACTCGAAAACCTGACCGGAGCCGGCAAGAGCATCGGCCTCTTCGTATCGATTTTTGTTATATTATTGAGCAGTTTATCTGTATCCGCGATGTTGATTACGCGTTTTGAGGCGATGGGCGTCCAATTGGCCGTGTTGCGCGCGATCGGTTATGGCCGCAGCGAAATCGGACGCTGGTTGATTTGGGAGGGATTGCTCCTTGGCGTCGCGGGTTGCCTCATCGGGGCTTCTATCGATGGAATTGGATTCCCACTTTTGCGCGAGTTGCTGGGCAGCGCGCTTCCGCCGGCGGATTTGGTCGCGAGTCATTTCTGGGAAAGCTTTCCGATTTGGATAGTCACCTTGCCTACGACGGTTTTTGCGATCTTTGTTCCCCTCATCCGGTTGTACCGTCAGGACGTGCATCAAGCCCTCAAGGGCTAGGCGAAAGTCGAGACTTGAAGCTTTGACTCTCGAGTTCGAGCATTCTAACCTAATTAAATGATTCCACAGATGGTTACTAAAATCGGAGATATCAAGATTCGCAAAGCGCGTCCCGGTGACGTGTCTGAAATTGCGAACGTACACGTAAATTCGTGGCGCGAAACGTATCGCGGCCTGTTACCTTCGGATTATCTCGCTAAATTGAACTTCCGCAAAAAGATCGATGCTTGGCAGGCGGTCATTCTCAAGACCGATCAGTTCCACGTTTTTGTCGCGGAAGACCGCGTTGGTGTTATTGGCTTTGCCACTTTCGAGGCCGCGCGCGACGTCAACTGGGAAGGTTGCGGTGAAGTCTCGAGTATTTATTTACTCTCGCGCTTCAAAGGCCGCGGCGTGGGGCGAGCCATGCTCAGTGCAGGAATGACTGAACTCAAGCGCCGCAATTTCAGCAGCGCTTACTGTTGGGTCCTCGACGGCAATCCGACCATTTCGTTTTACGAACATACCGGCGCCGAGTTCAGCGGCATCTCGAAAGACGACGAAATCGCCGGACAAAAAGTCAAAGAACTCGCCTACGTATGGAAGTCTCTCGACGGCTTTAAATAAACATGAAACATCTGGCCCAGATCGGCTGCTTGGCGCGCTCAATTGTGTATTTCGCAGTGGGCGTGCTGGCGTTGCTGCTCGCGATGGGCAACTCTTACGGTGAAACAACAGATGAATCGGGCGTGATGCGCCGGCTGGTCGATAGGCCGCACGGACATTTTATCGTCTTGTCGATGGCCGCGGGACTGTTGTGCTATGCGGTCTGGCGCCTGTTTCAAAGTGTTCAGGATCACGATAGATACGGCCACAGTATATACGGCTTATCGATTCGCGGAGCGTTTCTGGTGAGCGGAATCGCGTACGGCTTCCTCGGATTCTACGCTTTGAATTTAGTTTTTGAATTTATGCATACCACGCGCGTCGGTGAGCGGGTGATGGCCAAATGGGTGATGATGCAACCCTATGGGCGCGTGATTCTCTGGATTCTCGGTTTGAGCGTGGTGATCGTCGGATTTATTCAGTTCGTGCGCGCATTCAACGGAGCGTTCGTGCGCGACTTGCGCATTACTAAGAACCATCGCGTGTTGATGAATATTTGCCGGTTCGGTTTGGTGGCGCGCGGAATTGTCTTTTGCATTATCGGAACGTTCTTTATGCAAGCCGCGTGGAAGTACCGCTCAAAAGAAGCGGGCGGATTGCACAAAGCGTGGGAGACATTGCGCGAACAACCCAACGGCAACTGGGTGGTGGCAGCTGTCGCGATCGGGTTTATGGCATTCGCGGTTTTCGGATTGATCGAAGGATTCTATAGAAAGCGCACAGGGTAGTTAGTCGCTTTTCCGGACGCGCAGCGTCCGGAAAAGTCAGTAGGTACCCTATTTCAGGGCGTCGACGAATTTCTCGCCGTTCGGAATTCCGAGACCCGTTACATTGTCCCAACCCTTGGCGGTGAACAACGACGAATCGGTTCCGAAGGACAGTACCAACCAGCGGAATGGGCTGTTCGGGCTGTTGTACAAAGCGCTGTAGAACGGAGCGACTGTCTGCGGCGCGCCGAGCGCCAACGCGGTCATCGGCTTCTGCTCGCCCTTTTCATCCGTGTATACGCCCTGGACGTTGTCGGCCGAATCGACCGGCACGACGTCGATGAGCGCGCTCTTCGGCAACTTGTAGAGTAACGGCGCGGCTTGTCCCAAAGACTTACCGTGCGCTTGATTCGCGATCGCCCACATTCCCGAGAACATCGGGCACGCTAAGCTGGTTCCACCAATTGTCGACAAACCGAGATTGCCCGCTTGCGCGTTGCCGGCTTTGTCGAACTGGGTCTCCACAACTTCAACGCCCGTGAACGGATCGGCGAGGTACGAAATATCGGGCTGCATGCGGCCCGTTCCCTCGAGGTTCTTTTGGAAAGACGGCTTCGGGATAATACGGCTCGTACCGCCGCCGGCGCCCCCCTCGAAACCGAGGTTCGTCGGCGGAATCATCGGCGGATTTTTACCGTCGGCACCGACTTGCATCGTCGAAGCGCCATCGGCCACGCGCCACGCATTGTTACCCCAGCCCGAGTGCCATTGCACCGAACCGTCGGCATTCAACGCGAGGCTGGTTCCACCGATGCTCGTCACATATTTGGAGCTCGACGGGTAACCTACGTCGATGTAACCCAGCGACTTCACTAAATCACCGTCATCGCCGCTCGAAAAGTGCACTGAAATTCCGTGTGCGACTGCGGACTGCAAAATGACTTCGGTCAACGCGAGACCGGCATCGTCTTCTTGCGACTCATTGCCCGACCAGCTGTTTGAGATGATCGCGCCGAGTTTATGCTGAATCACATACGCGAGAGCGGCGTTCAAATCGCTGTCGCTCGGAGTGGCCGATTCGATCAGCGCGATTTTCGCGCCGGGAGCCATTACGTGGGCCCACTCAACATCGAGAGTGGTTTCGCCGGCCCAGTCCTGTTCGCCCGTATCCCACGTGCCGGTTACCGGAGGACCCGACGGTTGGTATACCGTCAAATCGAGTTTCGCCAAACCATAGCTGTCGGAGAACGCCTTCGCGTCTTCCGCGATTGTCGGCGAACCGTAAGCGTCGACGATCACGATCGTCTGGCCGCGGCCATCGAGACCTTTTTTAACCAATGTGTCGATCCCGTAAGCGTGTTGGATTTCTTTCGGACCATATCCGCACGGAGGCAAAGCCGGAGCCGTCGCCGTGATCGGGTTGCCGAAACGATTGCCGGCGTATTCCGCCCCCGGACCGCCGTTCGGCGAGGAGAAAACATGGTCCTCAGCTTTGTTAAAGCAAACCGTGTTGTGCAGAGTTCCCGTCGGACCGGCCTTGAAGGGAGTCGCATCGTTCGGCGACGGATTCGGGCCCATGTCCAAGCGGCTCGCGCGGCGGAGCATCGGCTTGCGCACATGATTCGCGAGACCGCCGATGTACGATACGAGGTCGGCCACGCGGTTGTCGACTTGCGGATTCAAACGGTTTGCCGTCACCACTTGGCCGTTCACGAAGAAGCGGCGGAGATCGACGGAGAATAAACTGTTGGCGTCAGCGGCGGTGCCGTCGGCCTCGACGTACATGCGGCCTTCGTCGGCTTTCACGTTTTTCAATCCGCGCGATTGCAGATATTCAACGACGCGCGCGACTTCTTCTTCAGTAGGTTTGAAACTGTCGGCTTCATTAGCACTTAGGAATTTCTGAAAGCGGCTCGAGCTGGGATCGCGCACATCGTCCGCGACTTGCTTGAGCTGGTCGGGATTGTGCAGTTTCAGCCAAAGACGCAAACGCAACGGCTTCGTCGGAGCTTCGGGTCCGAGATCGACGTTGTCGGTTGTGAGTTTGGGTGTGTGACCTTCAATCACCGTGTGTCCGGGATCCGGAGCGGTGACTGCAGCCGTGTTAGATGCGTTGGACGTCTGTCCCTGTTTTGCGCAAGCGACGGCAAAGATAAGACTCGATGCCGCGAGTAGTCGAAAACCCCTCATTTGAAATCCCCCCGTGATTCCTAACCCAGTTCAAGCTGAACCGGTCAGGAGCGGTGATTTCTAGTAGATGGTGAAATATTGTCAAAATATATTTGTGAACTTGTTGCACAAGCGATTACGAGCGTCGCATGTGAATCCGCTCACTCGGCCTGGCCGCTATACGGACCATAAGCAATTACTGAGGCCAGCGGTAGATGATGTCGGAATCTTCACCGGCGCCGCCCGGTTTATTGTCTTTGCCGTAGGAAATCAGCTTAAATTTTTGGCCATCGGTGGTCGCTTTGTAACTCCATGAGTGGCCCCACGGATCTTTCGGCAAATCGTTGGCGTAGGGCTGAGGGCCCCAGTGCGGACACTTTTCATCGACCTTGTGCATGAGCGCATCGAGGCCGTCATGGGTGGTCGGGTAGTGGCCGCAGTCGGTGTAGTACATGTCGAGAAAGAATCGAATCTCGACCGCGCTTGCGGGTTCGTAGATATTTTTTTGAGCCATTGCGGAGGTGAGAGAGAGGAGGACGAAAATTGCATTCATCCCGCCAAACTAAAATCGAGCGCGCGAATAGTAAAGATTTGTGAAAGAGAATTAATTTCGTCTAAATAACTTTCGCGGGGAGAACAACCATAGTTAGTCCTGCAACTTGCAAACGCTTCTGTAAAGCGCCGCCGGTTTCGTTGTGCAGCAGGCGTTGATACCAACGATCTTCGGAGAAAATCACTTTGCCGGTGAAAAATGTCGTCGTTGGAAATTCCTGGACCAAACTTTCGCAGAGTTCGGCGCCGACTTGCACGACGTCGGTGCCAATCCCGAAGCGCATGGCCGCGGGCATGCCCATTTGCTGAGCGAGACGGACGTATTTGCTGAGCATCTCCTCGGTGCTGTGCACGAGACCTTCCATTTGCGACTCGCCTTTGAACCCGCCCGAATCCACGACACCGACAGAAATAAAAACGAAGTTTTTAAATACGCCGGGGAACGTGTCGCAAATCTTGCGAACGGTATGAATTCCCAAGCCACCGTATCCTCCGACGAGAACTGCAGCTGTGCGTGCGCTCGGATCGAGTGGAGGCAATGGCGCGTTCGTCGGCTTGATGAGATCTCTGGGAGAAACTTCAAGTAAACGTAATTTCTTCGCGACATCGAGATAATGGCGCTTGATCGTGAAGCAAAGCATAACAAGCGCCAAGGTGACGGCGAGCGTGAGCCAACCCCCTTCGGCGAATTTCTCGATCGTGGTGATCACGAGAATCGTCGCACACAGCGCGAAGCCGACGGCAAAGGTCACGACGCTGGACTTCCAGTGCGGTTTGCCCTGAGGTTCAGTGACATAGAGTTTGAGCATCCCGAAAATCGACAGCGAGAAAGTGAGAAACACATTGATCGAGTACATGACCACGAGCTTTGAAACGTCGCCGGCCGTGTACGAGAGAGCCGCCAACGACGCCAACGACATCAGAAGAACGCCATTGCCAGTAGTAAGACGCTCGGAGAGGGCGGCAAAGCGGCGCGGGAACCACGAGTCGACGGCCATATTCGCCAGCACACGCGGACCGTCGATGAATCCCGTCTGAGCCGCGACGACCAGGAGCAGGCCTTCCGATAAAAGCGTGATGACCACCATTACACCGCCGCCCGGAATGCCTTCGGCGAGCTTCTCAAACAAAACGGCGTTCAGGGTTTTGCCATCGACGGGCTGCACTTGCCAGAGCAAATAGCAAACGAGCAAACCGGCGGCGGTGAGGGCGAGCGAAACCGCCATATATGTCATCGTACGCTTTGCGGTGTAAACGCGCGGTTCGCGCATGATCGGCAACCCATTGGAAACTGCTTCTAGACCGGTGTAGGTACCGCCACCGAGTGAGTACGAGTGCAGAAACAGTAAGAACATTGAGACGATTCCGAGAGTCGAGAGGCCGCCTTGAAATCCGTGGCTGACATGCGCGACGGTTGTGGGAAATTCCTGCACGTGCGCGAGAATGCCGCCGCCGATGGCTATAATGTGGGTTACTAGGAAAACGAGGAAAATCGGCGCCAACAGCAGCACCGACTCCTTGATACCGCGAATATTGATGACCGTCAGAAAGAAGATCAACCCGATCTCGAGCCCGATTTTTAAACCGTGAATTTGCGGCGGCAGAAAGCTGAAGAGCGCATCTCCCGCGGCACAAATTGAAATTGTGACGGTCAACACGTAGTCGACGAGAAGCGCACATCCCGAAACCACACCGACGGGTTTGCCAAGCAATTTGCTGGCGACGACGTAACCGCCCCCGCCATGCGGGAAGGCTTCTATAATTTTTCTGTAGGCAGCCGAAATAACAAAAACGGTGATGCCGGTGAGGAGCGCCAACAAAACGGCGAGGTAGGTATGTTCGCCCAGGGCTTTGTAAGCCTCTTCCGGACCGTATGCGGAGGAAGATAATCCATCGGCACCGAGGCCAACCCATGCTAAAAATGGAATCAACGAGAGCTGATGAAAAATGGATTGGTCTTTTAGATCTTTGGGTTTGCCAAAAATAACTGTGCGGAGGCTCATGTGTTTCGACCATACGCGGGGAGATTTTCGCTGTCTAACAGCGTGGAAGCGTTGCACATATAAATTGCGTATGGAAATCTAGAAATATGGGATTACCGGAATTAGCTGTCGCCATATTCGTTGCCGCTTGCGCAGGTTCAATGGCGCGCGCCGACGGCGTTGACAATCCTGGAAAAGACAAGGCGTCGAAAAAAGTCGGTGCCCTCTTCGAGAAAATCGACGAACAGCTGCGCATTCAGGGCGTGTTCGAGCTTCCGCTTTACAGCTTTTATCTCGGCGCACCCGCGATTCAAGGTGTCGCGTACCTGCCGAGTTGGGCGCCGCGGTTAGGCCCGCGCATCCTGTGGAAGGACATTGGCGCCACAGTGACGTTCGCGTTGCCGGTCTCCGACGCCGACGAGCGCCGCCGCGGCAACACGCAATCGACCGAAGTCATTTTGAACCGCTATTGGCGGCAAAATGCCGTCGACGCTTACTATTTGCGGGACCGTGGCTTTTACGTGACCAGTCCTTTCCGCGAATTGAGTGTGCACAAGCCCGAGCGTTATCCGCAATTGCCTGATGCTGTCGTGACCAACCTTGGTTTCAACTGGTACTACGTGTTCAATCCCGACCGATACAGTTTGAAGGCGGCGTTTGATCAATCGGAGTTTCAAACGCAAAGCGGGGGAAGTTGGCTGGCGAGTCCGTTCTACAACCATTTGGAAATGTCGCTCGGCGACCGTTTTATCGGCGGCGTTGGCGACGACAGCGTGACGACCATGCCGAATCTGGCGGCGGGGCGCTTCGACACCGCCGGTGCATCTTTCGGTTACGGATACGCGTACATTTGGGGACGGTTTTTCGCCTCGGCGATTGGCGCGCTTGGACCGGGCGTCGAATATCAGCGCGTTTATCCCAACGATTCGGGCGTGAAGACAAACGTGAACTTGGCGTGGAAGATCAATGTGAATGTCGCGATGGGTTTCAACTATCACGATTATGTCGGCGGCATCAAAGGACTGCTGGATTCGTTGTCTTCAAGTGTTTCCGGGACGGAAGTCGCGTCGAACTTGATTTCCGGCCAGCTATTTTTTGGCGCGCGGTTCTAAACGCCCAGGTAAATCTCTCTTTTCGTCCAGTCATATGCGGAATGTTTAAATCCGATACATTTATGTGATGAAAAGAGACGGAATTTTTCTAATCACGATTTTGTTGGCCTCACTCGCATGGGGTCCTGCGCTTTTTGCGGCGGATAAGGGCTCGCAATTCGGCTTGATGTACGGACTCAGCGTTCCAGATGCAGACAATACGAACATGTACCGCGTCTTTGGTGTGAAGGGTGAAGCCTACATCGTTCCACAATTTTCGGCGGGCGGCTATTACTTGCAGTCCGACAAGTCGGGCGAAGTGAGTGCCACGAATAAATTCCGCTACAACTTGGCGGGCGTCGAAGCAGCTTATCACATCGCGAGCGGAACCGGTGACACGTTTATCGCTTTCCGCATGGGCATGACTAAATCGCAACAGAGCCCGAGCGGAGTGGATGTGACCTTTTCTCCCTATCATTACGGAATCGCGACCGGTTACGATTACTTCCTGACGGAAGCGTTTTCAATCGGCTTCGAAGGCTCGTACCTGCACGTCTTGCCGGGCCGCTCGACGGTGAACGGAACGGATTACAACTCGAATTCGTTTAATTTGATTAATTTCCTGATCTCGGTGCAGCTGCGTCTCTGATCAGCCGCCGAGCTCTTCCCAACGCGCGTACAAGCGGTCGATTTCCGCCTGAGTTTCGGCAAGCTTTTGCGAGAGCTCTTTGAGCTTCGCGGAGTTCGCCGGATCTGAGACCTGCGCCGTGAGCTCAGTGAGCTGACTTTCAAGCGCCGCAATCTTACCTTCCATGCCATCGAGTTCGCGCTGGTCTTTGAAGCTAAGTTTCTTCTTGGGCGTGGTTTTCGCCGGCTCAACGGCCGCCTTCAAGGCAGAGGCCTCGGCGCGCTCGCGCATTTCCGACTGGTTGGCATTCCAGCTTTCCCATTGTGATAGGTCGGCAAAACGCTCAATGACCTTCTCGCCTTTGGCACTGTGGCCGAACGCCAAAATCTGATTGGTGACTTGATCGAGGAAGAAGCGGTCGTGCGTAACCAGAATGACCGCGCCGTTGAACTCCTCGAGCACTTCCTGAAGCACGTCGAGCGTTTCCATATCGAGATCGTTCGTCGGTTCGTCGAGAATCAAAACATTCGCGCGCTTGAGCATCAACCGCGCAATCAGTAGCCGGCTCTGTTCACCGCCGGAGAGTTTACTGACGGGCATGTCCATTTGGTCGTACTTAAACAAAAAGCGCGTGAGATAGCTCTTGGCGTGAACTTTTTCGCCTCCCACATCAACATAGTCGCCCAATGGGCAGATCGTATTGTACACGGTGACACTGGGGTCGAGACTCTCACGGTTCTGTTCGAAGTAGGAGACCTCAAGTTGTTCGGCGAGTGCCACTTCGCCGGTGTCAGGCTTCTCTTTGCCGACGAGCATGCGAATCAGAGTCGATTTTCCGGAGCCATTCGCGCCCAAGAGGCCGATGCGGCTCTTCGGTGAAATCAGCAAATCGGTTTTCGGCACGATTAATTGGCCGTCATAGGATTTCGAAATGCCCTTCGCTTCGATGAGTTTCTTAGGACTCTTCTCGACGGCGGCGAAATCCATACGCACTTTGGCGTTGGAGTTGCGCTCGCTGAGCTCGGAGACCTCGTCGCTCAACACGCCATGAGCATCGATGCGGGCCTGCTGTTTCTTCAAGCGCGCCTGCGGTCCCCGGCGCAACCACTCGGTTTCGCGCCGAAGCGTGTTGCGCAATTTGATCTCGCGCTGCTCTTGCGAATGCAATTGATGCTCGCGCAACTCGAGATATGCGGCGTAGTCGCCCGAAACTTTTAGAATTCCGTCCTTGTGCCGTCGATCGAGTTCCAAAATTTGATTTGAAATGCGCTGGAGAAACAAGCGGTCGTGGGTGATCACCAAAGTCGCAAACCGCGACTGCGCCACGAACTCCTCAAGCCACATGATGCTTTCGACGTCGAGATGGTTCGTCGGCTCGTCCATTAAGAGCAAGTCCGGATCGCGCATCAGTTCGCGCGCGAGGGCCAAGCGCTTTTTCCATCCGCCCGAGAGTTGGCTGACCGGTTTTTCGCTGTCCTCGAGGTCGAGCTTGGACATGAGCATCTGTGAACGTGAAATCTCCTGCCAGTCATACGGATCGGCGCTGCCTTCCATCACGGTGCTGTGAATGGTGGAGTCGGCCGAGAACTCCGGGACTTGTTCAAGATATCCGACGCGGAGGCCGCGCTGAACCGAGAGCTGGCCATCGTCAGGTTTGATCCGGCCGGCCAAAACTTTGAGAAGTGTGGATTTTCCCGCGCCATTCGGCCCGATCAGACCAATGCGGTCACCCGATTCGATGCCGAACGAAATTCCCTCGAACAGGGGCCGGGCGGTGAACGCCTTGGACAATTTATGCGCGTTAATCAAGATAGCCACGGCGCCACTATATTCAATCCGCATCCGTTTTCTATTGTTTTTGCGCAAACTTTAGGGAAAACAAGACACATGAGCACAAAATGTCCCTGCGGATCGGCCAAAGACTATAATTCCTGCTGCCAACTCTTGATCGATGGGCAAGAGGCTCCCGGCCCTGAAGAGCTGATGCGCGCGCGCTATACGGCGTTTGTCATGAAGAATCTCGACTACATTGCCGCGACTACGGACCCGCAAGCCATGGCCGAGTTTGATTTCGAAGCCACGCGCCAGTGGGCCGAAAACAGCGAATTCCATAAGCTTGAGATTCTCAATTCTTCAAACGAGGGCAATAAAGGCACGGTCGAGTTTAAAGCTCACTATCGCATGGAAGGGAAAGAGCACATCCACCACGAGCTCTCGAAATTCCGTAAACACTCGGGCGTTTGGTATTTCCGTGACGCACGTCTGATGTCTACCCCCAAGGCCGAATAAGGGGGCGAGCCTCGCTCCTCGGCGCTTCGCACCTGCGGGGCGCTCATCCCCCTTCCCACGAAACTTTTTGA